>WNFN01220498.1_pt1 | contig 10056 bp, 8 predicted proteins | sample 5400161 | NCBI WGS metagenome assembly WNFN01 (sample SAMN13153353, study PRJNA577476) | soil metagenome | isolation source: 80 cm saprolite on Douglas fir-dominated hillslope | place: USA:California | collected 2013-09-17 | reverse complement strand
GAGGAGAAATTCGGAATCGTGCAGGTAATGACCGGTCTCAAAAATGCCGGTGACAGTCAGTTCTTTCGGGAGAATCACATCGCGCAATTCGTCGATGGCTTTTTTCTCTTCTTCGCCCTTCGCGTTTTCCAGTTTCTTAATGCTGTCGAGGATCTGGCCGAGATTGCCCGGCGAATAAATGGTCACCTTATCGCCGATACTGACTCCGAGTTTTCGCGCCAGCTCAATCCCGAGCACCGTTGATTCTCCTTCCAGATCGAGCTTGCCGAATTTGATGAACTTTTGTAGCGGAATGACTTTCTCTTCCTGCTGGGGATCAATACCGCGAATCAGCGGTGCAAGCCGCCGGTTGTGGAATTCTACAATCACCGGTCCTTGCACAAAAGGGGCCGTGGCGACTACGCCCGGCGTTTTATCGATTTTGGCCTTGAGCGGGCGCCACTCGTGGAACACGTCCTCGGAAGTGACCAGAATGTGCGCATCGAAATCGATGACTTTCTGACGCAGCTCCCGATCGAATCCGGTCATAACCGCAATCACAAGGATCAGCACGGTCACGCCGAGCATAACGCCAATGACCGAGATCAACGTGATGATGGAAAGAAATGTGCGCTTCGGTTTCAAATACCTCAGCGCCAGGAAAAGACTAAAAGGAAGCTTCAATTGGTCCTTAGCGTGGCGGCAAACTCAACTGGATTCAACCGCGGCCGCTCTGCAGGTTTTGTTAGGCTTGCGTTACCGCGTGCGCCTTTAGTTCTTCCAGCGTGACGAACTCGAGCGCGGAAGCGTGCGTTGCTTCCAGATCCACAGGCGCCGCGCGGTTGTGATCCAGGGCGCTTTTCCACCGAGTGACGCATACACACCACTTATCGCCCGGCTTCAACCCAGGAAAACCCCACTCCGGGCGCGGTGTGACCAAATCGTTTCCGTCTAGCACCGAGAAATCCAAAAATTCCTCTGTGAGTTGCACGCAAACTGTGTGCTGACCCACGTCCTCTGGTCCTGTTCGGCAATAGCCATCGCGATAAAAACCGGTCATCGGATCGCGACAACAACATTTCAATTCCGTTCCCAAAACATTCGTCGGCATACCGCAAGTTCAGCCAATTCTTCCTGCTGTCATGTTGAGCGAAGCGAAACATCTCAATTTTTCCAACCGAGCGATCCAGAAACGATCAGAGATTCTTCGCTTCGCTCAGAATGACATCGGCAGATCGATTGTGATACTTGTAAGCCTGGTCAAGGAGAACAGAATGCCAATCCGCGCGAAATACGTGCACACCAATCTGATCGCCAGAGATTGGAAAAGACTGGTCCGATTTTATAAAAAGGTATTCGGATGCGAACCTAAAGGTCCCGAGCGCGATTTGTCTGCGGCATGGCTTGACAGAGTGAATTCGGTTCCGAACGCCCGTCTTCGTGGCGTTCATCTCAGGTTACCTGGATACGATGATGATGGGCCTACGCTGGAAATCTTCAGCTACGATCAGTTGATCGAACGCGGACTGCCGAGAGCTAACGAATGCGGATTCGGCCACATTGCATTCGCGGTGGAAAACGTGGATGAAGCGTTACAAGCAGTGATCGCAGCCGGCGGCGGCGCAGTGGGAGAAATTGCCACGGCGGAAGTAAAAGGCGTCGGCCTACTTCGCGTGGTTTATGCGCGAGATCCCGAAGGTAACATTGTCGAGCTGCAGAAGTGGAGTTGAACCGGAATCCGTAATGGTCGCGTGACCAAGCAAACTGTCATTGCTTACTGGCTCATTCCGTCCGAGCCGGCACATAGCTTCTTTCAGCGGATGATCAACGATCTCGCACGTCGATGCGATGCGCCTGTTTTCGAGCCGCACGTGACGATTCATGTCGGAGCAGATCGAGCTGATGCGGCGAAGAACGCGCTCGGAGCCGCGGCGCGCAAATGCAAACTCATCGGGCTGACACCGCTTGGAATTGATCAGTCCAATGAGTTTATCAAAACGCTCTTTGTGCAATTCGATATGAACGCAGAACTATCGAAAATGAATCGCATCATTCGCGAGGCGGCGAACGATTCGTCACAGTACGAACTAAAACCGCACTTGAGTTTGCTGTACAAAAACTTGGCAGTCGCAACCCGGCGCGAACTGGCAGCTTCAATCGACATTCCGCTTTCCGAAGTGACTTTCGATGTAATTAAAATTGTACGCTGCGTTTCGCCTGCGAAATCGCGAGCGGATGTTGAAGGCTGGCGCGTTGTTGCAGCAGCTTCTTTGTCAGCTTTCCGGTTTTGCGCAGTACTGGCGCGGAGACGTTGTAAACAGGAATGCCAGTTGACGTTTTCCCGTCGGTAATACCGTTGTGAGCGTGACCGTGGAAGACTGCGGTGGACCGAAATCGGTTGATCGGTTCTTCGAGACGACTCGAACCGAGGAAGGCATAGATTTCAGGATCTTCCCCCTCCAACGTCGCTCGAATTGGGGAGTAATGCAGGACCACTATCCGGCGCTCAGTTTGCAGCTTGACCAGGGCCTGTTCGAGGCGAATAGCGTGACTGATTGATTCCTGCACGAATTGCTTAATCAGCGGCTCGCCCCACGCGTTCAGCATCCGCCGGCCGAAACCGCCGCCGAACCCGCAGATCCCCGCGAATCCAACTCCGGCGATTTCAACGGCTTCACCGTTGAGCATGGTCACGCCGGTCTGATCGAGAATATCCGCGACGGTTTCCTGCTTTCCGGATTCATAATCATGATTACCAATGACGCCGATACACGGGATTCTCACCGCGCTGCGAATATCGGCGGCGAGTTCCTCCGCTTCTTCGGGGAGTCCGTACTCGGTGAGGTCGCCGCAGAGCAGCAGCACATCGGCGCTGCCCGAAATCTCGGCAAACGCATCGTGCATCTTTCCGCGCGAATGCTTGGCATAATGAAGATCCGCGGTCGCAGCGATACGCAACGTTGGTTTTGCCATCGCTTTAAGAAACGAAACGGCGACTAAGGATGGACGTTTCGCGTAAGGAACACGCCCGGCCATGCACGCGTGGCGCGGTTCAAGTGCGTAATTGATGAGTAATGACTGCAAGCACAGCGACGGCAGTTCGAGCCAATCACGGTGAAGGCCGCCGCGATGAGTTTCATCGCCGATCAGTGGCAGCGTTGCATGCTGCCGAGGTTCCGTTCCTGATCGGCGGCGCCTACATGGTGGAGGTGTGCGGAGGCGTGTCGCGTAGCACGAAGGACTTCGATCTCTATATTCGGCCAAATCATGTGAAGGCTGCGCTCCGTGCGCTAGCGCGCGCAGGGTACAAAACCGAACTGACATTCCCGCACTGGCTGGCCAAGGCAACGTACGAAGGAGATATGCTTGATCTGATTTTTCGCGCCGGCAATGGATTGTGCGAAGTGGATGATTCGTGGTTCGAGCGTGCGCGCGATGAGGAGTTGCTGGGCGTGCCTGTGAAACACTGCGCGCCCGAGGAAATGATTTGGATGAAGGCGTACATCATGGAACGCGAGCGGTTCGACGGCGCTGACATCGCGCACATTCTTCGCTTCTGCACGGAAGAGATCGATTGGCCGCACTTGGTTCGCCGCTTCGGTCCTGATTGGCGCATATTGTTCAGCCATTTGATCCTGTTCGGCTACATTTATCCCGGGGAACGCGCGCGAATCCCGGCGGCCATCATGGAGGATTTGATTATACGGCTCCGGAGTGAAGTGAGCACTGCGGGGCCAGAACGATTATGCCGCGGCACGCTACTTTCGCGGCAGCAATATTTAATGGACGTACAGGAGTGGGGACTTCGGGATGCGCGTTTGGAAAATCGTGTTCAGATGAATGAGAAAGACATCGCCGATTGGACAGATGCGATTGAGAAAGAGCAGTGATTATCACAGCGCTGTAGCGTGCGCTGTCCTCAGCGCATTTCCACCGCTCATCCGCTGAGGACAGCGGACTCTACAGCGGGGGGCTTGCGCTCGACGACGGCGACTCTGCCGGTGACGGAATTGCAGATGCCGCGAGGAGCTTCGTCTTCGCTTCTTCGAGCAGCTTTTTCTCTTCCGGATAAAGTTTCCCGTTTTCGGCGGCCTCCATGTAATCCTTTGCTCCATCGAGTTCGTTTCCCTCGACGAGCACCAGCGCGACGTAAACGGCCGCGCGGGCATCGTGCAGCCCCTCCGGCGGCAAACTTTGGATAATCGCAAGAGCTTCTGCATTTCTGCCAAGGCGATGAAGTGAAAACGCGTATGTTACCGCACAATTGACGTCATTCGGCGCGCGGTCATAAGCCTCTTTCGCGAGTTGATGCGAGCTTTCAGTATTTTCACCAAGGTTCAGGCCGAGCCGCGCCAGTTCTGCTGTGATCGGTGCCTCGTTAGGCGAGCTTTCATGAAGCCGTTGGAGAACTGCGTATAGCTTGGTCGTTTCGTCCTTGGAGCGATAAAGCTGGCGAAGATTGTCGAGCGCTTCACGGCGCATCGTCGGATTTTCTTCGACGCTCTGACAATTCAGCGGCAGACTGCCAAAGCGTTTCGAACTCAGATTTAGCGCTCGAGTCTTTGCCGGAACGCAAATGTCGCTCCGCGATTGCGCCGTACGCCAGGCGCAAATATTCGGCGTCGCCCCAATTTCCAGTCCGCGTCCAGCGTTTCAAACGCGACCAATTCTTCACAGTTGCATAAGCATCCGCGACTACGACAGACACAGGCGGCGAACTCAATTGTGCTGGCGGCAACTTGTCGACCCACTTCACAACGTCTCCAGCGAGGCCGTTCTGATTCATCCACTCGATCAGTGATGCGAGATCAAATGCGTTACGCGCCGCAAACGGTTTCACTTTCTCCAGGAGGCGCCGGAATTTTTTCTCGTCTAGCTTTTGGTAAAAATTCAGGCAAAGCAGGTAATCGCCGAATGTGACCTCTGGCGACATTTGGAGCTGTTGCGCAAAGCTATCCGCAGCAGCGCGGTCATTGCGTTGCACAGCATCATTGAGCAATGCTCGCACCGCGCCAGTTCGGTACGGCGCTATGGTGATAAGTCGCTCGAGCGTATCGCGAGCGTTCTTGCTCTTGTCCGTGTCTTTGGAACGAATTTCCAGTGCTGCGAGATTGAATTGATAAAGGTCGTTTTTTGGTTCTTTCTTTACCGCCGCTGCGAATTGTTCTTCCTGCTCGGCAAAATTACCTTCCGCGCTCGCCAACCAACCGGCAACGACGTGAAAGGCTGCGCTGTCCCGATCGCTCGGAGAGACTCGATTAAGCGCTTCGCGGGCGAGATCGAGCTTCCCAAAGCGGAGCGCAGCAGAGGCAAGATTAAGCTGACTTTCCGGATCTTTTGGCAGCAACAGCGCGATCCGCTCGCGCCACGCAACGGCCTCTTCAAGATTTTGTCTCTCCGCTGTGTCCGCCAGGATGGACAGCGCTGCGAGAGAATCCGGGTGCCGGCGGGCGAGTTGCTGCGCCATTTGCGCTGCTTGGGTGAGCTTTCCCTCCTGTAAAAGTGTAGTTGCTTTTTCTAGCAAATGGCGTTCGCGCCAGTTCTCATACAGTTTTGAGCCGTAACTAACGAAAAAAACAGCTACCAAAAAAGCGATTATTAAGCCCGCGATCGCAACGCCCAGACGAACGCTCCGGGCCTGCCGCTGAACCGTCGAGTGCATGCCGCTAAACGAATTGCCGGCCTCTCCCCTGCTTAACGTGCTTGACTTGAACCGAGGTTTGCTGCGTTGTCTCGACGCCCGTCGATCCACTTCTCCCTTTCATGCAAACTGATTGGCTGCGCTAACGATGAGTCGCTACTTCGATTTCTTCAACGGTGAGAGCGCTTTCTATCGGCGGAGACTGTTCCCGCAAACGTCTGCTCCAAACGTAACGCCCGAAAAGAACCTTCAGCGTGGCAGTAAGCGGCACAGCAAGGAGCGGACCGATGACTCCGCCAATGATTAAGCCCCAGACAAAGATCGACACAATTACTGTCATCGGATGTAAGCCAACGTAGTTTCCGACAATCCTTGGCGCGTAGAGAAGACCTTCCAGATTCTGGATGCCGATGAAAATCGCGGTCACGATGATTGGGTGAGTCCAATCCCCCCATTGGAAGGCCGCGATCAGGACAGCCGGCACCCAGCAAATGATGATCCCGATATATGGAATCATCGTGAGGACCACCACCATCGCGCCGATGACGGCCGCAAAATTCAGGCCGATCGCTGTCAGCGTGATGCCGATAAGAATACCATCAACCAAACAGACAAGAAGCTGACCACGGAAGTACGCGACAACGTACGAGTTGATTTGTAATATTACATCCGCCACTTCATTCTTCAGCGGCGACGCGCGCAACGGCAGGTAATCAGTCCATCTTTCCTCAATGCGCGGCTTTTCTTTGAGTAGAAAAAATAAATAGACGGGGACCAGGATAAGACTGAGCAGGAACCCGCTTACGCCGAGAAATCCGCCGATGCTTGTCTTCAAAATGTCCCACAGTTTTCCGAGTAGAGTCGGCAGCGCCTCCTGTAACTTGGGCATTTGTTTTTCCACGTACGCTTGAATGCGCTGCCGTTCGGCGCTGCTCAGCTTGGGTTGGGTCGGGGCGATTACTTGAGTGGGGGGCGCAGTGGGTTGCGGCGATCCGGTCGGACTCGCCGTCGTCTCTCGGTGCGGAAAAGGAGATGGCCCCGGGCCGATCAGGAAATTGGTAAGACTCTTCGACGCGGATTTCGTCTGTCCCGCGCCCACCAACCCGAATGTCTGGTCGAACCGATAGATAAGATCGACGATGTAATTCCGAGCCCGTTCAGTGTAGGAAGGGATTTGCCTGGCGAAATTCGCGCTCTGAACCGAGATCGTCGGAACGAGCCATGCTGCCAATCCGCCCAATGCAAAAAACCCAATTGCGAAAAGCAGCGCTATAGCCTTGGTCCGAGTAAGCGCTCCACGAGACATTTTCGTCACCAGCGGATCGAGCAGATAGGCAAGAATTGCGGCGATCGCCACCGGAATCAGAATCGGCTGGAGAAAACTGATGACGCTGGCGCCGGCCCAGATCACAGCGGCAACGATGACGGCGAGAACAACGACGAAACAGGCAGTCAACGCCGCCCACATCATCTTGCGCTGCCACAGTGTGGGGTAGTCCTTCATCTCTCAACATTATCGAAATGTCGGCGTCGGATGTTTAGTGTCGATATTCGATGTTCGATGTCAGCGCACTCGTTAGGTGGGATTGGTCTTTTCCGGTAAATCCTTGCCGATGGTCTTTTTCGTAGCCTGGATCTTGTCTGCGAGATTCTTGTTTTTCGGATCGAGCGACAGCGCTTTCTGCCAGGCTTCCAATGCTTCCCGGATCCGGTTCAATTTTAAATAAGTGTCACCGATGTGTTCAAACACGACCGGATCTTCCCGCTGTGCAGTCCTTGCAGCCTGAAGCAGGTTGTCCAACGCTCGATCGAACTGACCTTTTCGAAATTCCACCCAGCCGAGACTATCGAGGTAGGAAGCGTTGTTGGGTTCGCTTTGCAACGCGCGTCTGATCATCGTTTCAGCTTCATCCAGATTCATATTGTGATCCGCCCACATGTAACCCAGGTAATTGGAGGCCTCGGCTGAGTTATCAGGGTCGAGCGCAATCGATTTACGCATCAAATCGGCGGCCTTGTCGTACAAACCCGCCTGTTCGGCACCCGCTCCATAATTGAAGTAGAACTTCGCGTTTACGAAGTCAGCGTCTTCTTCGAGTTGCGCTTCGTGCAGCGCCTCCTCAAACGTGGCCACCGCTTGCTGGCTTTGCTTTGCTTCGCGCTGCGCGATCGCCAGGTAATAAACGATCTCCGGGGCGCCCGGAAATCGGCGCCGGGCCTCGCCCAACAGTTTGACTGCGCGGTCCGGGTCTTTCAAAGTTCCCAGGAGCAACTCCGCCAGACGCACATATGTGCCGGCGTGGTTTGGATTGATCAAGAGGCTTTGCTCATAATTAGCAGCGACCTTCGCGAACTTGGCTTTCGCTTCCTCGATCCGATTCGCACGCTGAAGCGACCGCGCTTCTTCATCCAGTACCTGGGCCAGTAAATCGTACGGCTGATACTTTTCGGGGTGCTCTTTGATAATTTGCTCGAGCATCTCAACCGCTTTGTCTCTTTGGTTTGTCAGGACAAAGCCGGTCGCCAATTTCTCTCGTGCATTTGCGTCGTCCGGTTGCAGCTCCAGAACACGCAAATAAAGCGGAATCGCTTCCTTCAGTTGCTGCGATGCCGCGTAGTAATCGGCTACATCCTTGAGGATGCCCGGATCGTCCCCGGAATTTTCCGCCGCTCTTTTGAAAACCTCGTTAGTCTTTTTCAGCTCGTCAGGCTTCGGCTGTGAATCGGATTTAAAAAGAATGGCAACGTATAGCTTTCCGAGGCGTATCCAGAAGTTTGGATCACTGGTATGAACTTTGAGGGCGCGATCCAGAGCCTCGAGTGCCCTTCTCTCTTGTCCCCCGGCGAGTTCGATTTCAACCAGACGCTGATAACCTTCAACATCTCCGGGATTCAGAGCGATGGCGCGATTGGCGTAATCAATTGCCTGATCTGTTCGCTTCAGATACCTCGTGTAGATGAAAGCGAGTTGCTGATATGGCTCGGCGTTATTCGGGTTTGCCTTGATTGCGTCCTTCAGTACGTCGATTGCCTGTGGGAAATCATCCTGCTGTATCAGCAAACCGGCCACGCGCGAGGCGAGCTCTGACTGACCCGGATCGACATTGAGGACTTTTCGATAGGCTTCCAGGGCGCGCTCCATCTCGCCGTTTTCCTCGAACGCCATTCCTTCAACGAAACGCGCGAGCGCGTCGGCTTTGTGCGCGGCTTGCGGCCGCAACGCAAGGTCTGGAGCCGGTTTCGATGCAACCGAATCATCGTGGCGCGCGACGGTTTTTCCAGGATGGGCACGAGGAACTTTTACAGGTGAAGCTTTGGGCACCTGCGCCTCCGCAAGCGTTGCTGCAACCAGAAAACTCAGCGCGCAAACAAGCTTCCGGCAGGCGCAGCAAACACACCACTTTTTCTGCTCCCTCACGCTTAATCTTATCTTTCTGACGCGGGTTCGGCAAACCGGCACGCGCAGCAGCTTCTCTCGCAAAAGCAAATAAGACCGCGCCTTACAACTTGTACCGCAGTCGCTTTTTATGCCGGTGCGCCTTCATGCGTTTGCGACGCTTGTGCTTGGCAATCTTTGCTTTCCTTCGTTTTTTAAGAGAGCCCATTCAGATTTTTAGTAATTGGAACTCGATTGAATCATCTAATTCACCGCAGTGCAAGCATAGTCGCCGATTCGCTATCTGGTTTCTTGTGATGGGCCGGCTGCTGCTTTCTTTTTGTCCTGCGGACCAATGCCGATTTTCTTCAAAAATGGTTCGATCGATTGTTTGCGGCCCAGGAATTTCTCGATCGACTCGTTGACATCACGCGAATCGCCGGGCTCGTAAATTTCGCGGCGCAATTTCATTCCGGCCTGTTTATCGAGGTAACCGTCCTTTGCCTTTTCAAAAACGGTTGCCATGTCCGCGGCAATCGCGTCCGCCCAGGCGTACCCGTAGTAACCGGCATCGTACCCGTTCAGATGACCAAAGTAGGAGACGAACGTTGTGCTCGGATCAATGGGCAAAAAAACTTTTTCCAAGATGGGGTTCGATATCGCCACGGAATCGTATGGCATTTCTTCGGGATGTGGATCGTGCAGAGCAAGATCGAGTGAAGCGAACGCGAACTGGCGGCGATAAAGCACGCCGGCATTTGCCAGCTTCGCGTCGTTGAGCTTCTTGACGATTTCTGCAGGGATTTTTTTGGACGGATCGCGGTAATCGGCAGCGAAAGTATCCAGCACTTTCTTGTCCCAAACCCAGTTTTGCAGCATTTGCGACGGCGCTTCAACAAAATCACCTGGGACATTCGTTCCAGCGAAGCGGCCATACTTGGCGCGAGTGACAATGGAATGCAGAGCATGCCCGAACTCGTGGAAAAGCGTCTCGACGTCCTGATGCGTCATTAATGATGGAGCATCGCCACTCGCCGGCGGGAAATTGCAGAGCAAGGCG
>WNFN01238886.1_pt2 | contig 10057 bp, 10 predicted proteins | sample 5400161 | NCBI WGS metagenome assembly WNFN01 (sample SAMN13153353, study PRJNA577476) | soil metagenome | isolation source: 80 cm saprolite on Douglas fir-dominated hillslope | place: USA:California | collected 2013-09-17 | reverse complement strand
GTGACACACGCCTATGTCCCTGATCCTCTGATCCAAGTTGTGCACCCCACCCCAATTCGCGTGACGGTTATCATGGAAAGTTCGGGAGACGAGAAAAAGTAGAGCAGTCGCTGGTCGCTGGTTCACGCCTGACGCCAGCGACTGCCGACAACCCATGACGCAAACCAGACAACTCTTCGGTACGGACGGGATTCGTGGCGTGGCGGGGGAATTCCCCTTAACGCGTGACAGTGTTTATTGGATTGGGCGGGCGCTAGGACACGATCTGGTGCGCGTGAATGCCAAGGCGCGGGTGGTGATTGGACAAGACACTAGAGTTTCCAGCCGATGGATTGCCGACCGATTTCTGCAAGGGCTGGCGTCCGTGGGGGTGGAAGCGCGTAGTGCCGGCGTGATCACCACGCCGGGCGTTGCGTTCCTGGCGCGCTCGCAAAAGTTCGATGCCGGTGTTGTTATTTCGGCTTCGCACAATCCCTGGACCGACAATGGGATCAAGATTTTTTCCGGCGACGGCTACAAACTGCCCGACGTACGCGAATTGGCCATTGAAAAAGAGATTTTTGCGCTGCTGCAGGCGGATGCGGTTCCCGCTCCGGATTCAGCTCTCGAGATTTCGAGCCTTCCCGGTGAGGAAGGTCTGCGCCAGGCTTATGTTCGCTGGCTGGCTGGCGGTGTTTCCAGCGACTTGAGTCCGCTGCGCGTGGCTGTCGATTGCGCCAATGGCGCGGCTGCCGCGGAAGCTCCCGAGTTATTCGGAGCCCTCAAAATCAAGACGACCTTTCTACACTCGGCGCCAGATGGACAGAACATCAACGAGAATAGCGGCGCACTGCATCCGGAAACGGTGGCGCGCTTTGTCTATGAGAGCCTTGGCGCCGACAACGGACATTTCGATGTGGGCGTCACTTTTGATGGCGATGCGGACCGCGCGCTTTTTTGCGATGCCAATGGGCGAGTGGTAAATGGGGACGCGATTCTGCTGCTGGCGGCGCGTGATATGCAGTCGAGGGGCGTGCTCGCCAATGCCACCGTGGTGGCGACGACCATGTCGAATATGGGATTGGAGTTGGCGCTCAAGCGATCCAGTATTCGGATGCTGCGTGCCAATGTCGGCGACAAGTATGTGCTCGAAGAAATGCAGCGCGTGGGAGCCACGCTCGGCGGCGAACAGTCGGGCCACATCCTGTTTCGAGATGGCGAGGCGACCACTGGCGACGGACTGCTCACCGCGCTCCGGGTGCTGGACATCATGGTTCGGACGGGCAAGCCGCTGGCTGATCTGGTGGGCGATCTGAAGGTGTTTCCGCAGACGATCCGGAACGTGCGCGTCCGGGAAAAAGTTCCCTTTGCGCAGACACCCGCGGTGCAAGCTGCGATCGCAGCCGCTGAGCGAGAACTCGAAGGCAACGGCCGCGTGGTCGTGCGGTACTCCGGGACCGAAGCGCTGGCGCGGGTAATGATCGAAGCCGAGTCGAAAGAGCAGATCGACCGTCTCGCGGAATCGATCCTCGGCTCGATTCAGTCGGCGCTGGGCGCGTAGTAGTTTGTGCGGAGGCGGGGCTTCGCCCCGCTTGGATGGCGCAGAACCCCATCCCAACACGATCCTTTCTCTCACTTCTCGAGGTACGTCCTTTTGTACGGGCTGGTTATCTTGTGTACAGGGGCGAGCGCGTCGAGAATAAGAATCGGTTCAGAGTCAACCAACTTAGAAGTCGCTCATGAGAATTCTTATTGTGGAAGACGATACCGCACTCGCCAACTTCATCCGGAAGGGACTGGAGGCGGAACATCATGCGGTGGATGTTGCCAGCGAGGGGAACCAGGGCCGTGCGATGGCAATGGAGTTTGACTACGACCTGGTGGTGCTCGACCTCAACCTGCCGGGGGTTGACGGGGTATCGGTTCTGAAAAGTTTGCGCCAGCGGAAGGCGAACTTGCCGGTGATGATTCTCACCGCGCGCAGCCGGGTCGAAGACCGAGTGCAATGCCTGGATTCGGGGGCGGACGACTACCTGGTGAAGCCGTTTTCATTTCTTGAACTTTCGGCGCGGGCCCGAGCGTTGTTGCGGCGCAGCCACCTGCCGTCGGAATCGGTTCTCACCGTCCGTGATCTCTGCCTGGATCGCGTGCAACGCAAAGTGGAGCGTGCCGGACGGCACATTGAATTGACGACCAAGGAATTCGCGCTGCTCGAATACCTGATGCGCAATGCCGGGCGCAGGTTGACCCGGGCAATGATCATCGAACACGTCTGGAACCTGACCTTTGACTCCACAACGAACGTGGTGGACGTTTACATCAACTATCTGCGGCGGAAGGTGGACGACGGCTTTTCGCCATGTCTGATTCATACGGTTCGGGGGGTCGGGTATCAGATGTGTGTGCAAGGGGCGTCGGCGTGAGCACCATTTCGCACTCTTTCCCGAAGGTGCCGCGAGGTCCGGACGTGCTCGGCGAATTGCTGCACTCCTTAAGCCAGCCGCTCACGAGCTTGCGCTGTTCGTTGGAACTCTCACTCGAGGAAATGGCGGAGCCGCTGCAGGCTGGCGTTTCAGTGGCTCTGCAACAGACCGAAGAGGTCATTGGCATGATCCAGTTGATGCGCGAGTATCTCGATGCCGAGCAGCTTGCGCCACAAGCTTTCTCGTCCGCGCTGGCGCCAGCTACGCGGAGTCTTATCGAAGAACTGTGCTCAATCGCGGCCCTGCGCGATGTCCGGCTGCGCCTGGTGGGCACGTGTACGGCGACGCTGCCGGTGCCAGAGTCGCGGCTGCGGCTGGCTTTGCAGTATTTGATTGCGGCGATGATCGAGGCGCAACCGGTGGGCGGTAAAGTTATGCTTCTGCTGGGCGAGGGCCCGGCGGGAGCGGTGCTGCGGGTTGAAGGCGAACGCGGTTTTCGGCTTTGCAAACGCAACTCAACCAGCCTGCAGACAACGTTGCGCGGTGCCAGGATTGCGATTGCCAGACGCGTTCTCGAAAGCGCAGGCGCATCGCTGGTGTTCGGCGGCGGTGACGTTGATCCTGCGGGATTCGTTCTTCGCATTCCGCGCGCGGTTGCCGTTCGCGATTGATTTCCGCACCGGCAGTTTTTTCGCAGCCTGCCGAGGAGTACAATCCAGCCTTTCTGGAGGTTGCGGTGAAGCGTTGGATTCTTCTGCTGAGTGTCCTGTGGTTGATTTCCGCGGGCTGGGCCCAAAAAAACGTGCCGGTGGTTGCGCCCGTGACGGTGATTCGGGCGGGAGTGCTGATTGACGGCGTGTCGGGGTCGGCGCGCCGCAATCAGGTCATCACCATTCGCGGAAACGTAATCAGCGACGTCGTCGATGGGGGAGTGGTCATTCCTTCGAATCTTCCCGCGGGCGCTAGTTTCATCGACCTCTCGCAGGCCACCGTGCTTCCCGGCCTGATTGACGCTCACACTCACATTTTTCTGCAGGGTGAAGATCCCGCCGAGGGCGGATACGACATCCAGTTGCTTAAGTATCCACTCGCATTCCGCGCCGCGCGGGCAACCGTCTCGGTGCGGCGCGCGCTTGAACAGGGCTTCACCACGTTGCGTGACGTGGAAACCGAAGGTGCTGGTTACGGTGACGTGGGCATAAAGATGGCGATTGAAGGCGGATACATTCCCGGGCCGCGCTTGTTCGTTTCTACACGCGCGATCTCGACGACCGGGGGATATCCGCTTGAAGGGTACGTGCCGGAGATCGAGGTGCCGAAAGGGGTGCAGATCATTGACGGGCCGGTCGAGGCGCGCAAGGCCGCGCGCGAGCAGCTCGACCACGGCGCGGACTGGATCAAGGTCTATATGACGCATCGGTCCTGGGTTCGTAACAACGGCGTTGGCAAGAATGGCGAACTGGTATCGCAGCCGACGCTGACGGTGGAGGAACTGCGTGCGATTGTGGACGAAACACATGGCTGGGGGAAAAAGGTGGCTTGCCACGCCTACAGCGGAGAAGGCCTGCAGCGCGCTCTCGATGGCGGCTGTGACTCGATCGAGCACGGATTGGTGCTGACCGACGCGCAGATCGCGCAGATGATCCGGCAGGGCACGTGGCTGTGCCCAACCCTGAGTGTTTATTACATTGACTGGGCGCCCGCCGATACTCCGGATGGGCAGCGCGACCGAAAGCGCGCCTCTGAGCACGAAACGTCATTTCGCAAGGCGGTGAAAGCGGGAGTCAAGATTGCATTCGGGACTGACATAGGCGGAATTCCCTGGAGCCAGCCGATCGCGCAGGAGTTTCCGCGGATGGTCGAATTCGGCATGACGCCGATGCAGGCGATCCAGAGCGCGACTTCGCGGGCAGCGGAACTGCTGGAGATGAAAGGGCGGCTGGGCGTAATCGCGCCCGGCGCTTACGCGGACGTCGTCGCGGTTTCCGGCGATCCGTTGGCGGATGTCAAAATCCTTGAGAATGTCGGGTTTGTGATGAAGGACGGCAAGGTATTCAGGAACGACCTCTCTCCGGGGAAGAACTAGTTTCCGAGCGGAAACGTTACCTCAGCGGCCAAAAAGCCGCAATTCAAAACGATGCAGTTACCGCAGCGCGAAACGCCACCCAAATCGCCGCCGCCCTAAATCAAGTGCAACATCGAATTGTTCCGCAGGCTGCTAGTGGTGGGCGTGCGGACTTTGGGCGGGATTCCTGTGCGGTGCTGGCGGAGCCTTGGCGATCTTCACATCGAAACTGATGGGCAATTGTTTTGGCGGATAGCAGGCCGAGTTATCGCAGGCTTGGTATTTTAAGGTGCCGCGAACGATGTATTTACCGGCTTGCACGGAACGCAATGGCCGCACCAGCACATCGACTTTGAAATCTCCGGTATAGACATTGAGCTTTTCATCGGGGGCGAAGGCAAAACTCATATCGTGGCCTTCGGGGTAAGTGGTTCTGCCGATGACGATGTCGGTAGTGGCTTCTACTTTGAGCACGGTCGGGAGTTTGCCTCGCACGGCGGTTATGAGCGGGGCGGGGGCCATCTTTACGGCGGGGCCCTGCGAGCCGAGGTCATCCTGCGCCCAAGCCCACGCGGAGAACAGAAGAAGCGCGCTCGCGAGAGGTATTTTCATTGGCTATCCAGCTCCGGAGTGTTCGAGATCTAAAGGTACTCCAGGTTCAGGCGCGGTTCGTAGTTACTTCTGAGCCTGTACCGCATGACCCTGGCTCATGGCCCTTTTGATGTGGTCGACGAAGACGCTACGGCTCTGCAAACCGAATTCGCGGGCAACGAGCTTGCCGTCGCGGTCCAGAAAAAAAGTGGTAGGGAGCACGCTGACACCGCCATAGCTCTGCCCCACGGATTCCTGGCCCAGCAGGATGGGGTAATTGACGCCCATTTCCTTGGCGAATTTGGCGATGTCTTCGGTGCTGGCGTCGTCCATGGCCACGCCGACGATCTGGAATCCTTGCGGACCGTATTCTTTCTGCAGCTCGACAAACCATGGCATCTCGATCTTGCAGGGGCCGCAATACGTCGCCCAGAAATTAAGCAGAACGGCTTTGCCGCGCAGGTCGGAGAGCTTGAGATGCTTGCCGTCCAGCGCGGGCAATTCGAAGTCAGGCGCCAAATTGCCGATGAGTTGTCCCTTGGCGGGATAGTTGGCGCGATTGTTACGAGCCGTGCGAATCCCGGCAAATAGCATGACCGCTACGATGGCGGCGATGAAGAACAGAATCAGCGGATTTCTTTTCACTGGTAACCTCGGCGGCTAAAGCCGCCATTTGTTTTGCGCTATCTACGGCGCGGCTGAAGCCGCGCCCCTTCAAAGCGAATTTCCTCACAACGCGAAGCGATTCAAGAACGAAAAATAGCCGGAGATGAGCGCGAAACGGCCCATCACCAGCAGGATGCCCAGTGCGATCAGCAAGACTCCGCTTGCTACTTCCACGGCGTGCATGTGGAACTTGAAACGGTTGTAGAACTTTAGAAAGCGTTCGATGCCGAGCGAAGTCAGCAGAAACGGTACAGCCAGTCCGGCGGAGTAGATGGCCAGAAGAAAGATACCTTTCCAAACCGTGTCCTGCGTGGCAGCGAATCCGAGCACGACCGCGAGGATCGGACCGACGCACGGCGTCCATCCAAAAGCGAAAGCGAAGCCAATTACAAATGCGCCCCAGGCGGATGAACTGCCTTTGAGGCTATGAAGCCGCGTGTCGGCCAACAGAGCCTTGATCTGCAGGATGCCGGTCAAGTGAAGACCGAAGAGAATGATGACCACGCCGGCGATTCGGGCGAGCAACGATTTGTACTGTGCGAGGAACTGGCCGACCTCCGTCGAGATCGCTCCCAGTGTGATGAAGACGATGCTGAAGCCGATGATAAACGCCGCTGAATTGAGCATCACTTTGCGGAAAAGCTCTCCTTCTTTCAGCTTCAGCTGCTCAACGCCTACGCCGGAGATCAGGGAGACGTATCCCGGTACGAGCGGAAGCACGCAGGGCGACAGGAAGGAGATCAGTCCTGCGACGAAGGCGGCGAGCGGTAATGGCAAACTCGTCATATACCTCTATTGTAGCGACCGGCGCGAATCCGAGCGCCAGAAACGGTCCGAGTTCGGGGAGATGCGGCATCGCTAACGCGATGCCCTGATACTAAGCCGGAGCCCGCCGCCCATCTATAAAGATGCGGCTAGGGGTGGAATTGTTACAGCGTTTCCACCTCTGCTCCAGCGTCTGTACCAACCCTCTGTGCCATTGGACGAGGCCAGACGATTGTCGTTATCGCGACCCCGGCTTGCGGGACGGCTTCGGGGCGGGCGGCTCGGTGGACGGCGTTGCGGGCTCGCCTGGCGTCATCGTGTCGGGCGACGCTTCCGACAATGCCTTGCGGACGAATCCTGGTGGCACGACCGCAGTGAGAATCGCGCGACTTCCGGACTGTTCGACTTTGAGGCTATCGAAGAAGGTCTTCACATCCGCATCCGTACCGTGTGCGCCGACGCTGCCTTCGGCTGCGTGAAAGAGGCTCAGAAAGGCGGCGGTCTTCTCGGTGATGGCCTGCGCGTCAGCCTCAGTGTCGGTGAACGCTTCCGCCCGCAGATGGAGAGCGCGGAGATATCGAGCGGAAATCACGGCGACCGCAGGCTTCTGAAACAGGAGGCTCCAACTGCCCAGTCCGCCCAGGGAACTCATCTCGGCGGGCTCGACGCGCAGAATCGCAAAAGATAGGCTCGCCAGCGGAACTCTCCGGTAGAACTTGCGCAGCAGCCACGGCCCGCCAAAGGGTGAGGCAAGTTTGCGGGAGCGATCAATCATGCCGCGAATCACGTCGGGGTTAGGATGGTTCGAAACCGCGACGCTGTCATACGAAAGAATGGCAACCCGAACCGTGCGGCCCTCGAGGGGAACATTGTAGATGTCAAAACCGCGGTAGGCCTCAATTGAAGCAGACAGCTTCTTGAGGTAAACAGTCAGCCGGGCGGAGTCTACTTTACCGACGAATATCTCCGAGAAGCGCGGTTCCGAAGCCGATCCGGCAGTCCCGCTCCCCCAACTCTGCGGATAGTGGACAGCGAAGGCGGCCTTGTCCAGATCGCGTTCAAATTGAAAACCCGTCTCCTCAACAAACTTCTGGTATTCGGGCTCGCGGGAAACCGGAGGCAGTTGACCGGTGGCGTTGAATTTACGGATCCACTCCAGATTGATGTAGAAGAAGCCGTCGGCGCCCGGGAGCAGGCGGGCCGCTTCCGGGGGAGCGTGCTTGCGCAGGGTCACGATCAACGCGACCGCGGCCACTATCAGCAAAACGGCCAGGGGGATGGGGAGGCGGCGTCGAATGCGCATCGAATTTCGGAGGTGCTCGGCTCATCCGCTGTAACAGAGGATGAGCCCGCTAATGATAGCATCCAGTGCTGTCAATGGTCTGGTTTGGAGTACGGCTCGGAGATGCGGCGTCGCCCCGTGACGACGGGGAGTGGCCTCTGGTTGCACGTGAATACCCCTTGTGATAACTTAAATAATTGTCCCGGACTTCAAGAAGGGATCAGGAAGTATTGTGCCCGCTTGGACTTGCTTCCACCTGCTGGCGTAGCTCAGTCGGTAGAGCATCTGATTTGTAATCAGAGGGTCGGGGGTTCGATTCCCTTCGCCAGCTCCAGAAAAACAGAATTCCGGAAACAGAAGAGGTTTGCTTCGACGCGCGCTAGCGGTGCAGTTTTTAAGGCACTCCTTCAGTTTATTTTCCGGCGAGTCGGATTTGCACAGGTGGGTGAGTGGTTAAAGCCAACAGACTGTAAATCTGTCCCTCTCAGGAGGTACGGAGGTTCGAATCCTCCCCTGTGCACCAGAGTCGCGAAGAGGAGCAAGGTTTCAGAGTTTCAAGGTTGCAAGGTTTCAAAGTAGCATCTCGCGCTTTGGGTTCTTTGAAACCCTGAAACCTTGAAACATGGAATTTTGGTGACGATCAAGAAGAAGTTCGTGCTGGCTCTGATCGCATATGCGGGACTTGGCGTTTTAGCCTGGACCACGCTGTCGGATGAGCCGATTCGGGTTTTGAATGCGAACATCAGACTGCGAACCGGGACGCTGCTGATTCTGGGGCTGTTCGCGTTTCGGGCGGCGCTGTATTACTGGCGAACCCGGATCGAGGAAGAGCGGGCGGGCGCGAAACCGACGGATTGAAGATTGAAGATTGATTCGGCGGATTTGATTTTGGCATTGAGCAGTGTCGTCTTTTTGAGCGGTACGGCAAGCCGATGTAGCTCAGTTGGTAGAGCACTCCCTTGGTAAGGGAGAGGTCATCAGTTCAATCCTGATCATCGGCTCCAGGACTTTGCTGACAGCTGACGGCTGAGAGCTGACGGCTGGTTTCGAGGGCGGGAGTAACTCAGTGGTAGAGTCACAGCCTTCCAAGCTGTTGGTCGCGGGTTCGATCCCCGTCTCCCGCTCCAGAGTTTGAGCGTTGGGTTGGAATTTGGTGTTTCGGATGGAGCGGTGAAAACGTTGATCTTCGAGCCAGGCGTTATCAAGGTCGAGAAAGAGCGTGAGTTCGGCGACCTGAAGGCTGCGATGGAGAAAGCGTTCGCAGCGGACCGGGTCACGAAGTATTTGAAGGGGCTCGACAGTCGGAAGATTCGAATCCGCAATCTGGATGCGGCTTTCGCGGCGGATGTAATCGACCGGGTGTCTGGGGAGAAGGCTGGAGCGGCGCGAACTTTGTATGAATCGCTGCCGGTTTCGGATCAGGCCCAGATGCGGGAGTTTTATCTCTCGAAGGTCGAAGAGGTCGATCCGGCGCTGCGAGCGAAGTTTCACAAGCTGTATCAGTATTACTGAGTCATTACCGATTTGGTTAATGAAAGCCGCACTGCAACGTAGGGACGATTGGTCACATTGACCATGGCAAGACGACGTTGACGGCGGCGATCACGAAGGTATTGCAGAAGCACAACCCGAAGATAGTGTTTCGGTCGTTTGATTCGATCGACAACGCTCCGGAAGAGAAGGCGCGCGGGATCACGATTGCCACGGCGCACGTCGAGTACGAGACGGCGAACCGGCATTATGCGCACGTGGATTGCCCGGGGCACGCGGATTACATCAAGAACATGATCACGGGCGCGGCGCAGATGGATGGCGCGATCTTAGTCGTTGCGGCGACGGATGGTCCGATGCCGCAGACGCGCGAGCACGTGCTCTTGGCGCGCCAGGTGGGCGTGCCTTACATTGTGGTCGCGCTGAATAAGTGCGATGCGGTGGACGATCCGGAGTTGCTGGATCTGGTGGAGCTGGAAGTACGCGAACTGCTGAAGGCGTATCAGTATCCTGGCGATGACGTGCCGGTGATCCGTCTGTCGGCGCTGGGCGCGTTGAATGGCGAAGAGAAGTGGGAGAAGCAGGTCGACGCGTTGATGGAGGCGGTGGACAAGAGTGTTCCGCAGCCGGTGCGGGAGTTGGATAAGCCGTTCCTGATGCCGATCGAAGATATATTTTCGATTCAGGGGCGGGGCACGGTGGTGACGGGCCGGATCGAGCGCGGGAAGGTGAAAGTGGGCGAGGAATCGGAGATTGTTGGTTTCCGCGAGACGCGCAAGACGGTGGTGACGGGCG
>WNFN01260863.1_pt1 | contig 10061 bp, 6 predicted proteins | sample 5400161 | NCBI WGS metagenome assembly WNFN01 (sample SAMN13153353, study PRJNA577476) | soil metagenome | isolation source: 80 cm saprolite on Douglas fir-dominated hillslope | place: USA:California | collected 2013-09-17 | reverse complement strand
GAGATCGCGCGCCTCACCATGGAGACCGCGTCGCCGCTCGGGACGATCCGCCACGTCACGCCGGTCGCGCAAATGCCGGAGACGCCGCCGCGCTGGGCGCGCCCGCCGGTGCCGCTCGGCCATGACGCGCCGAAATGGCCGGCGAGCGGCGGCTAAAGCGCGATCGAATCAGGTTGAGCCGCCGTCATCCCCCTCACCCAGCTCCGGGTAAGGCTCGGCTGCGCCTCGCCAACCCTACGCAGCCCTCGACCCGGCCGACCGCTCTGCGGTCGGCCCCGGAGGGTTCGATCGCAGAGCGATCGAACGGGTCGAGCCCCCATTGGGGGAGAGGGAAGGGTGAGGGGGAGACCGGCCCAGGCCGAGCGGGCAGAAGCCTTGCGACGCGTGTGGCGACTCTCGCTCACGGCGCCGCTCCCGCGGCGCTCTCGCGCGCGCCGAGCTTTTCCTCGGCAAGCGCGCGCACGGCGGGGTAGTCGGGTTTGCCGGTGGCGAGCACCGGCAGCGCCGGCATGGTGAGCACGACGCGCGGCACCATCACCTCGGCGATGCCCTGCGCGCGCGCCTGCGCGAGGAGCGCCGCCACGGCGGCGTCCTTGTTGTCGGTCAGCAGCACGACCTGCTCGCCCTTGCGCTGATCGGGGAGCGCCACGGCGGCATGGCGTTGCTCGGGCCACAGCGACGCGGCGAGGCCCTCGACCGCGCCCAGCGACACCATCTCGCCGGCGATCTTGGCGAAGCGCTTGGCGCGGCCGAGGATCGTCACATAGCCCTCGGCGTCGACCGCGACGATGTCGCCGGTGTCGTACCAGCCGCCGGGCGGCGCGTCGATCGCGCCGGATGTCGCGGTGCTGAGATAGCCCTTCATCACATTGGGGCCGGCGACGACGAGGCGGCCGCCTTCGTCGATGCCCTCGACCGCATCGAGGCGCCAGGCGATGCCCGGCAGCAGGCGGCCGACGGTGCCCGCCCGGAAATGCATGGCCGTGTTGATGGCGAGCACCGGCGAGGTCTCGGTCGCGCCATAGCCCTCGAGGATGCGCAGCCCGAATTTCTCGACCCATTGCCGGCGCGTCTCGTCGCGCACCTTCTCGGCGCCGGCGAAGACGTAGCGCACGCTGTAGAAATCGTAGGGGTTGCCGGCGCGCGCATAGCCCGCGAGGAAGGTGTCGGTGCCGAACAGGATCGTCGCGTTGGTCTCGTAGGCGACTTCCGGCACGATGCGGTAGTGGAGCGGCGAGGGGTAGAGGAAGATGCGCACGCCCGAGACCAGCGGCAGCAGCAGCCCGCCGGTGAGGCCGAAGGAATGGAAGAGCGGCAGCGCGTTCAGCACGATGTCGCCGGGCGAGAAATCGACGCGCGCGGCGATCTGCTGGCAGTTGGCGAGAATGTTCTGGTGGCTCAGCACGACGCCCTTGGGGGTTCCCTCCGAGCCCGAGGTGAACAGCACCACCGCCGCATCGCTTGGCTTGGGCGCGCGCCGGCGATAGACGGAGCGCGCGAAGCGGGCGGCGATGAGGCCGCGCAAGCGCTCGCCCAGGCCGATCGCCTGGCGCAGATCCTCGAGATAGAGCACGCGCCGCCCCTCGGCGAGGTCGGTCAGCGCCGCCTCCAGCTTGGCCGCGGCGACGAAGCGGCGCGAAGTGATGATGGTGCGCACGCCCGCGAGCCGGCACGCCGCCAGCATGTTGCGCGCGCCGGTCGAGAAATTGAGCATCGCCGGCACGCGCCCGGCGGCCTGCAGCGCGAAGAACGTCGCCACTGCCGCATTGGCGTTGGGCAGCAGCACGCCCATCATCTCGCCGCGCTCGGTGCCGTGCGCAAAGCGGCGGCCGAGCACGAAGCTGCCGGCGATGAGGCGGCCATAGGTGAGCGGGCGGCGCTCGACATCCTCGAGGATGGGCCGCGCGCCGCCATGCAGGCCGCGCGCATCGAGCAATGCCCCGAACAGCGTCTTCTGCGTCTCCGCCGTCTCGAACATCATCGCGGACATGACGTCGTAGAGCCGGAGCCCGATCTCGCGCCGGCGCTTGCGGCCCTTGATCTCGTCCGGCAAGGCGATCACCTGCGGCTCCTGGAGCGTGATGGTCACCGGCGGGAACCAGCGCCGGCGCAGCTTGCCCTTGAGGCGCGAGAAGCGCGTGAATTGCGGGCCGTCGATGCGCACCGGAAGGATCGTCGCCTTGGCCTTGTCGGCGATCATGCCGGGGCCTTCATAGATCTTCATCAGCGCGCCGGTGACGGTGATGCGCCCTTCCGGGAAGATGACGCAGCGGCGCCCTTGCTCGACGGCGCGGATCAGAATCTTGGTGGCGAGCGGCTTGGTCGGGTCGATCGGCACCGCGTCGAAGAGGCCGAGGAAGGGCCGGGTCCACCACGCTTGCGCGCGCGCTGTGTTGATGGCGAAGGCCGGCCGCCCGGGGAGGAACGCAGCGAGCAGCGGACCGTCGAGGAAGGAGAGGTGGTTCGCCACGATCACCACGCGCTCGCCTGCCTTGCGGTAATTCTCGATGCCCTTCACCTCGACGCGGTAGACGAGGCGGAAGAGCGCCGCCAGCAGCGTTTTGAGAATCACGCCGGGGATCAGCCGCATCACCACCACCGCGGCGACCGCGTTGAGGATGCCGACGACGAGGAAGATCTGCGTCACCGTCAGATGCGCCGCCAGCATGAGCGCGCTCACTACGCCGGAGACGACGATGAAGATGGCGTTGACGATGTTGTTGGCGGCGACCACGCGCGAGCGGTGGCTCTCCTCGCTGCGCGCCTGGAGGAGGGCATAGAGCGGCACCGTGAAGAGGCCGCCGCACAGCGCGATCATGAAGAGATCGACGAGGAGGCGCCAATTGCCGGGATGCGCGAGGAAGCCGACGAGGTTCAGCAGCTGTCCGTCGCTCCCGGTGACGCGCTCGCTGGCGAAAAAGAGATCGATGGTGAAGAGGGTCATGCCGACGGCGCCGAGCGGCGCCAGGCGCGCGCTGATCTCGCCGCGCAGCCACCGTCCGCACAGCACGGCGCCGGCGCCGATGCCGATCGAGAACATGGCGAGGAACAGCGTCTCGACCTGCTGGTCGGCGCCCAGCGTGTCCTTGGCGTAGGTCGGGAATTGCGAGAGAAAGACCGCGCCCACCAGCCAGAACCAGGAGATCGCCAGGATCGACAGCTTGAGGTCGCGGCGCTCATTGGCGAAGCGCAGGATCGCCATCGTCTCGGCCCAGATATTGGCGTTGAGGCGCAAGCCGGGCGCGGCGGGCTGCCCGCGCGGGATGAACAGGCTGGCGGCCCAGCCGGCGGCGGCAAAGGCGAGGAGCGATCCTGAGACGATGATCTCGCCCTGGGGCAAGAGGATCAGCAGGCCGCCGGCGATGGTGCCGACCAGGATGGCGAGGAAGGTGCCGGCCTCGATCAGCGCGTTGCCGCCCATCAAATCTTCGGTGCCGAGCAGGTCCGGCAGGATGCCGTATTTCACCGGGCCGAAGAACGTCGCCTGGATGCCGAGGAAGAGCAGCACGGCGAGCTCGAAGAAGACGAAAGTGTCGCCGGTGAAGGCGAAGCCGATCGCCGCCAGCACCATGACGCCGACTTCCCAGAGCTTGACGAGGCGGATGAGCCCGGCCTTCTCGAAGCGGTCGGCGATCTGCCCGGCGGTCGCCGAGAACAGGAAATAGGGGAAGATGAAGATCGCCGTGGCGATGGCGACGACGATCTTGGTCGTGGTGGGATCGGTGACCGGCCGGAACGTGATCAGCGTGACCAGCCCCACTTTCAGCAGATTGTCGTTCACGGCGCCGAGGAACTGCGTCACGAAGAGCGGCAGGAAGCGGCGGCTCTTGAGCAGGTGAAGCTGGGTCTCGGCCATGGCTCAGCCTCGGTCCTGGGTGGCGGGGGAGAGGATCATGCCTGCAGCACGCTCCAGCAGGCGGCGGCGAGGCGTGCGGCGCCATCGGCCCGGGCAGCCCGGCCAGAGGTCTTGAAGCTTGCCGGCTGGATGACGACGCCCATGATCAACGCCGTGGCGAGGTCCGGTGTCAAGCCGGGCCCCGCTCAGTTCCGAGCCCTCACCCCCTCACCCTTCCCCCTCTCCCCCATTGGGGGCTCGACCCGTTCGATCGCTCTGCGATCGAACCCCTCCGGGGCCGACCGCAGAGCGGTCGGCCGGGTCGAGGGTTGCGTAGGGTTGGCGAGGCGTAGCCGAGCCTTACCCGAAGCTGGGTGAGGGGGAATGGCGGCCCAACCGGATCGGCTTCAGACCGTCGGCCGCGCCGGCTAAAGTGCGAACACCGCGTCGGCGCCGAGAACCAGGCCGAGGGTCAGGGCGGCGATGGCGATCTCGCCGAGCGCGCCGACGATGAAGGGGCGGATGCCTTGCTTGCGCATCTCGCGGAAATCGGTCATCAGCCCGACCCCGGCGAAAGTGAGCAGGAAGGCCCAGCGCGACAAATTGGCGAGGCTCGTGACCTGCTCCTTGCTGAAGGCGCCGAGCGTGGCGATGAGCGAGATGAACAGGAATCCCAGGATGAATTTCGGGAATTTCTGCCACAGGAAGGCGGCCTTGTTGCCGATCTGCTGCGCCCGTCCGCGATTGGCCCAGTAGATGGCGTAGCCGAGCACGACGAAGCCGATGGTGGCGTTGCGCGTGGTCTTGGCGAGGACGGCATATTTGCCCGCCGCATCCGAATAGAGCGCGCCGGTCGCCGCCGCTTCGGCGGTGTTGTCGACGCCCAAGCCGGCCCACAGCCCGAAGGCGTGGTCGCCCATGCCGAGGGCATGGCCGATCACCGGGAACAGGAAGAGCGCGATCGCGCCCAGCGCCAGGATCGCGGCGATAGCATAGGATGCCTCCTCGTCCTCGGCCGCGATGGCGCCCTTGGCGGCGATGATGGCGGAGACGCCGCAGATGGAGGAGCCGATGGCGAGCAGGCTGGTGAGCTTGGGCGTCAGTCCGAACCAGCGCCCGAGCAGGGTCATGAGCATGATCGACACGCCAAGTTCGACCGCGACGAGGACCAGGCTGACGCCGCCGAGCCGCAGCACGTCGCCGATGAGGAAGCGCACGCCCAGGAAGACGATGCCGGCCTTGAGCCAGAACTCGTAGGTGGCGATTCCGGCCCTGAAGATGCGGGGCACGCCGACGGTGTTGGCGATGGCGAGGCCGATCAGGATCGCCCACAACACGTATTCGATGTTGGGCAAGTGCAGCGCATGCGCCTTGCCGTAGGCGGCGATCGTCTGCTCGATGAGCTTGCCGAGATAGCCGATGACGGCGAGCAGTGCCACGCCCGGGATGAGCTCGAGGAAGCGCCGCGGCAGATCGAGGCGCTGTGGCCGCGGCAGGCTGATGTCGGTCATGCTCGGTCCTTTTGCTTGGCGCGCGGCGTCACCACGGAATCGGCGGCAGCAGATTTGCCCAGATCAAGCCGGCCAGCAGCAGCGCCGTCAGGACGGCCCAGACATCGAGCGACAAATTGAGGCGCCGCGCGCCGGATCGGGTTTCGCGATCAGTCATTGGCGGACTCCTTTGGCCGGTTGCGCGGCTCGACGATGAGATCGATCGCCGCCCACAGCTCGCGCAGCCCGCCGAAGCTGAGGTTGTCGAGCGACTGGAACAGCGCGTCCGAGGCGTAGAAGCGGAACCCGCCGCGCTCGCGCAGCGCGACGCCGGCGGTGTGCCGTGCGGTCTCGACGATATAAGCGTTGCTCATGCCAGACTCCTCGCCTTGGCAGCGCGGTGCCGCTGCCCTGTGTTGCTCGTCCCAGCGCCCATTCAGCGACAGGACGGGGCGGGACGCGGCGGGAGGAGGGGCTTGAGTTGGAAAAGTCGAGGTGAGCGCATATCAGGTCTCCATGCCTTTGACGACACGGGCCCACGGATCGCTCCGTGGCGCTTTAGCGGTTGGTGACGCGGCGCAAGCTGCCCTTCAAATTCCCGCGGATCCGTTCAATGGTGGATCACTCCAGGCGCGTCAGAATAAATCCAGCACCAATGGGGGCTCGACCCGTTCGATCGCTTTGCGATCGAACCCTGCGGGGACGACCGCAAAGCGGTCGGCCGGGTCGAGGGTTGCGTAGGGTTGGCGAGGCGGAAGCCGAGCCTTACCCGAAGCTGGGTGAGGGGGATGGCGGCTCAACCGGCTCCGGCGTCAGACCGTCGCGCGCTCGTCGAAGCCGGGCGAGCCGTCATCGCTTGCCGCCTCGCGCCGGACGGTGACGACGCGCGCCATCGCCGGGCCGCTGTGGCAGGCGGTGGCAAAGGCGTCGACGGCCGCCGCCTCGCCGATGGCGAGCGCCTCGACGCTGCCGTCGCGCAAATTGCGCACCCAGCCGCGCAAGGCCCGGCGCCGCGCCTCGCGCTTGGCCCAGAGGCGAAAGCCGACGGCCTGCACGCGGCCGGTGATGACGAGGCGGGCGGCGGTGACGGCCATGGCCCGCTCAGGCGAATTCGAGGATGACCTGGTCGACGGCGAGGCTGTCGCCGGTCTTGGCGCGGACGGTCTTGACCTTGCCGTCGCGCTCGGCGCGCAGCACGTTCTCCATCTTCATCGCCTCGACCACCGCCAGCTCCTCGCCGGCCTTGACGTCCTGCCCCTCGCCGACCGCGAGCGAGACGAGCAGGCCCGGCATCGGCGACAGCAGGAAGCGCGACAGATCCGGCGGCTGCTTCGCCGGCATCTGCGACAGCAGCTCGGCGGCGAGGGGGGTCAGCACCTTGACCGCGATTCTGGCGCCGCCGCGGGTCAGGCGGAAGCCGATGCCGTCGCGGTCGATCTGGACCACCAGCTTCCGTCCTTCGAGCATGCCCTGGAACAGCGGCTGGCCCGGCTGCCACGCGGTGACCAGTGCGCGCCGGGTCCCGTCCTCGCCGGCGATGACGATCGCCTCGCCCTCGCGCAGCGTCCGCACCGGGTGGCGGGCCTCGCCGAGCCACACCACCCAGCCCTCCGGCGCGATGCGGCCATGGCCGGCGAGCTGGCCGCTGATGCGCGCCTCGCTCTCGGCGATGATGCGCTGCGCCGCGGCGGCGACGGCGATGGCGTCCTGCGCCGCTTCGGGCGAGAGCTCGCTGCCGGTGAAGCCGCCCGGGAACTCCTCGGCGATGAAATTTGTGCTGAGGCGGCCTTCGGCGAAGCGCGGCTTCGCCAGCACCGCGGCGAGGAACGGCACGTTGTGCGCGACGCCGCGGATGTAGAAGGAGTCGAGGGCGCGGCCGATGCGCGCGATCGCCTGCTCCCGCGTCGGCGCGTAGGCGACGAGCTTGGCGATCATCGGGTCGTAATAGACGCTGATCTCGGCGCCTTCGAAGACGCCGGTATCGACGCGGATGCCGTCGCCCGAAGGCGGCGCGTAGCGCACGAGCCGGCCGATCGAGGGCAGGAAATTGCGCAGCGGGTCCTCGGCATAGATGCGCGCCTCGATCGCCGAGCCTTCGAGCTTCACCGCCGACTGCTTGAGAGTGAGCTTCTCGCCGGCGGCGATGCGGATCATCCATTCGACGAGGTCGAGGCCGGTCACCATCTCGGTTACGGGATGCTCGACCTGCAGCCGCGTGTTCATCTCGAGGAAATAGAAATTGCGCTCCTTGTCGACGATGAACTCGACCGTGCCGGCGGAGCGGTAGCCGACCGCCTGGGCGAGCGCCACCGCCTGCGCGCCCATGGCGGCGCGAATCCTGGCGTCGAGGAAGGGCGAGGGCGCCTCCTCGATGACCTTCTGGTGGCGGCGCTGGATCGAGCATTCGCGCTCGCCCAGATGAATGACGTGGCCGTGCGCGTCGCCGAGCACCTGGATCTCGATGTGGCGCGGCTCCTCGACATATTTCTCGATGAAGACGCGGTCGTCGGCGAAGCTCGAGCGCGCCTCGTTCGAGGCGGAGCGGAAGCCGTCGCGCGTCTCGGCATCGCTGCGCGCGATGCGCATGCCCTTGCCGCCGCCGCCGGCCGACGCCTTGATCATGACGGGATAGCCGATCTCGCGGGCGATGCGGACGGCGTCGTCGGCGTCGGGAATGACATCGAGATGGCCGGGCACGGTGGAGATTCCGGCCGCGCGCGCCAGCTTCTTCGACTCGATCTTGTCGCCCATCGCCGCGATCGCGCGCGTGTCGGGGCCGATGAACTGGATGCCGGCGCGCGCCAGCGCCTCGGCGAAGGCCGCCTTCTCCGACAGAAATCCGTAGCCGGGATGGACGGCCTCGGCGCCGGTCTTGCGGCAGGCGTCGAGGATGGCATCGATCTTGAGATAGCTCTCCGCCGAGGGCGGCGGCCCGATGCGCACCGCCTCGTCCGCCTCGCGCGCATGCAGCGCGTCGGCATCGGCATCGGAATAGACCGCGACGGTGGCGATGCCCATGCGCCGCGCCGTGCGGATGACCCGGCAGGCGATCTCGCCGCGATTGGCGATGAGGATTTTCTTGAACATGGGTGTGGTTAGCGCGAAGCGTGGGCGAGCGGCAAGATTATGTCTCGGCAGGTTTGGGCGGGCTTGCAACGACGGGCGGAGCGAAGGATAGGGGCGGCGACGCGCGAGGGGAAGGGTCGCCGTCGCTAAAGAGGGGCACGGAAGCCCGTCTCCGCGCGCCAGCGGGGAGAGGGTGGGCGAGGTGCGGCGCAGCTTGGTGATGTATGTATCACCTCGCCCGTGCCGGGCGCCACCTCATCCGCGGCCCGTCGTTGCGCGCCGGCCCGCACCCTCTCCCCCCAAGAGGGCGGCGATCGAGGGCGCCGACCTTGCCATTTCGCGACTCGTCCGGCAGCATCTGGGCCCATCACCCATGATAAAGACATGGTGCGACAATCCTTGCCGCCGCAACGGGAGGAAAAAATTGGCAGCGTTGGCTTCAGTTGAAATTGCCAAACACACGTTGATGTCCGGCGGGCTGATTCTGGCCATCGGCACGATCACGGGCCTATTGGCTCAGAAGATAAAGCTTCCCGACGTCGCGGCATTTCTGATCGTCGGCATGTTGATCGGCCCGGAAGCGATGGGGTTGATCAACATCAAGGCGGATTCGGCACTGAACCAGATCGTCCTTCTGTTCGGCGCCAGTTACATTCTTTTCGATGGCGGCGCGTCGCTGCGATTCAATGTCTTGAAGCAGGTCTGGATCACGATTGTCGTGCTCGCCACGGTCGGTGTCGTGATTACGGCGGCCGTTACCGGAATTACCGCGTATTTCGTTCTCGGCGTCCCATTGATGGTGGCGCTGCTCCTGGGTGCGGCGCTCGCCTCGACGGACCCGGCGACGCTGGTTCCTATTTTCCGACAGATCAAAATCCGCGACCGCGTCGCGCAAACCGTGATGAGCGAGTCGGCGTTCAACGACGCCACGGGGGCGATCCTGACCTTCGGTGTGCTGGCCGTGGCCATGGGCACCGGCGAGTTCTCCTTGATGTCGTCCCTGCTCGATCTGCTCAAGCAGGCGATCGTCGGAATCGTCGCCGGAATCGTGCTCGGCTACCTCGCGGCGCTGCTCATCGCCCATGAGCGATGGGCATTTCTCATGGAATACGCACCGGCGGTGACTCTGGTGGCCGTGATCGGCGCCTACTTCGCCGCCGATGGCCTGCAGGCCAGTGGTTTCATGGCGGTTTTTGTCTGTGGCATCGTGATCGGAAACAAGGACTCGTTCGGATTCAAAATGGCTGAGGGGGAGCGGCAAAAACTCGAACAATATGTGACGACCACCGCGTTCATCATGCGGTTGTTCATTTTTATCCTGCTCGGCGTCCAGGTCGACTTCGATCTTATGAATCAGTACCTGCTGGGCGGCATTGCCGTGACGACCATCTTCATGCTGGTCGCCCGGCCAGCGACCGTGTTCTTGTGTGCGCTACCGGACCGGCGAGCGCGGTGGAACATCAACGAAATGCTGTTCATGTGCTGGTCCCGTGAAACCGGCGTCATTCCGGCTGCGCTCGCCGGCCTGTTGCTCGGCATGAAGGCGCCCGGTGCTCGAATGATCGCGGCCGTCACCTTTGTCGCCATCCTCATGACCATCCTGATACAGGCGCCGACGACAAAATGGCTGGGAAATAAGCTGGGGCTTTTGCAGGAAAATCAAAAGCGCT
>WNFN01262583.1_pt1 | contig 10063 bp, 9 predicted proteins | sample 5400161 | NCBI WGS metagenome assembly WNFN01 (sample SAMN13153353, study PRJNA577476) | soil metagenome | isolation source: 80 cm saprolite on Douglas fir-dominated hillslope | place: USA:California | collected 2013-09-17 | reverse complement strand
CGATCCGCGCGGTGCGTCGCGCTTCCTCGGGCGGAATGCCTGCGCGAATGTTTTCCTCAGTCAGCATTTCGAGGTGGGAATGAACCTCTTGGTCGAGGTCTACCTCCACGCGGCGTGGAAAAAAGAGATTCCGCAGAAAACTCCGGAATTTCGCAAGGAGTGGCATGGCGAGTGAGTCCCTCCTCAAGACGCTTCGAGAGCTTGATCAATTGCCCAAGAAACGCGGCCCCATCGCTTGGTTTCGACTTCGAGTTGTTTCGTCCCAGCTTTGGTTAAGCGATAGTATTTTGCGCGGCGGTTGTTTTCGGACTCTCCCCAAAAAGAGGAAATCCAACCTTCTTCTTCCATGCGGTGCAGGGCGGGAAAGAGCGAGCCAGGCTTGACAACAAAAGTGCCGCCGGTGATCTGCTGGATCCTGCGCGAGATTCCCAATCCGTGCATCTCACCGGCGATAAGCGATTTCAGGATCAACAGGTCCAAAGTCCCATGCAAAAGGCTTGTTGGTTCAGAGCTCAATCTGTGCCTCCTATCGACTCTCTATAGGGATAATAGGGGTCTACATATAGAGTGTCAATAGGAAAAGAGCATGCCCGCAGACGACAGGTCGAATTGTCGAAGAGTGATGACCCACTACCCACCTGTTTGAAAACGTTAGCTCAGGCCAAGACGCAATCCCGCGCTTCCGGAGCTGTGGCCTCGGCGAGCACAACTGGCCCGTTCCCGGCTACCGCGGCCTAAGAGGCCACTCTACTCCCCAAAAACCGGCCCTCCGGGATACAATGAATGTCACCTCGGGTCTGCCTCCATCATCTGTTATTTTTAGAGAGTGTAATCCGTAGGTATCCGTAGGCGAGTGTGAAGCTTCGTCCTTACAGGGAAAAGGACCGCTGATGGCTAGTCCACAGATTTCGGCAAAACCTGACCTTGGCTCCCTGCGCATCCACGATGGCCAACGGAGCCAGTCGAAGATGGGCAAGCGCCTTTTCTATGCGTCGATTCCTGTCCTCATCTTCGCAGGCATTGTCGCGGGCGCCTACGCTTTGCGTAGTCAGAAGCCCGTAGTGGAGGTTGCCACTGCCGCGAAGCCGGATGTGGGCGGGCGCCAGGCGTTGCTGAATGCCAGCGGCTACATCACCCCCCGGCGCCGCGCCACCATCGCTGCCAAGATTACCGGCCGCGTCACTGGGGTTTTCTTCGATGAAGGCACGCGCGTTGCCGAAGGACAGCTGCTCGCTACCCTCGATGATGCAGATGTGAAGCGCTCTCTTGATTCGGCGAAAGCCGACCGGGACGCCGCGCAGGCAGCGATTGCTGACTACGAGGTGCAGCTTAAGAACGCGCGGATTCTACTCCACCGTGCTGAGCAGCTCCAGAAAGCCGGCGTCCAGACGCAGGAGGCCCTCGACAATGCTTCGACGGCAGCGGACAGTCTGAAAGCCAAGATTGAACTCGCAAAACAGCAAGTGGCTGCTTCCGAGGCGCGCATCGGCATGGCCCAGCAAGCGGTGGACAATTGCACGATTCGCGCACCGTTCGCGGGCATCGTGGTCTCGAAAGATGCGCAGGTCGGCGAGATGGTTTCGCCCAATTCCGCGGGCGGGGGCTTTACTCGGACGGGCATTGCGACGATTGTGGACATGAAATCCAACGAAATCGAAGTCGATGTCAACGAGTCGTACATTGCGCGCGTCGAAAACGGCCAGCAGGTCACCGCGACGCTGGACGCCTACCCGGATAAGTCCATTCCCTCGAAAGTTCGCACCGTCATTCCCACAGCCGACAGGCAGAAGGCCACCGTCAAAGTCCGTATCACCATCCTGAATCTGGAAAAATACGATTTCATTTTGCCGGATATGGGCGTGAAAGTCGCTTTTCTGGAGAATGAGAAGCCTGCCGCGAAGGACAAGAACAAAGACAAAGGGCCGCAAGCCGTGGCGTTCATTCCCAAGGGCGCGGTGCGCTCCGATGCGAATGCTTCTTTCGTCTTCTTGATCCGCGATGGAAAAGTCGAGCGCCGCGCCGTTAACCTGGGGCTGGACCGCGGAACCGATGTCGCCGTGCTGGCAGGCGTCACGCCCGGTGACTCGCTGGTCGTCAAGGGTCCCGAGAATTTGCATGATGGTGACAAAGTCGAAATCCGTCAGTAGGAGCCAAGCATGATCCGAGTCGATGGAAATGGTGGTCCTTCCAGCCTCATCAAAGTTCGCGGTTTGAACAAGACCTACAGCCGCGGCGGCGAAAAAATTCAGGTGCTGCAAGGCCTGAATCTTGACGTTGACAAGGGCGACTTTGTCGCTTTCATGGGCCCTAGCGGTTCCGGTAAGACCACCCTGCTTAATCTGCTGGGCGGGCTCGATGTGCCCTCGGCCGGGAGCATTACCGTCGACGGCGACGAAATCACGCATATGTCGGCAAGTAAGCTCACACAGTGGCGCGCCCGCCACGTCGGCTTCATCTTCCAGATGTACAATTTGATTCCCGTTCTTACCGCGTACCAAAACGTCGAGCTTCCGCTGCTCTTAACCAAGCTCTCCAAGTCCGAGCGCCGCAAGCATGTGGAAACGGCCCTCGCCATCGTCAATCTGGCTGATCGAATGCATCACTATCCACGGCAACTTTCCGGCGGGCAGGAGCAGCGCGTCACCATCGCGCGCGCCATTGTCTCCGACCCGACTTTCTTGCTTTGCGATGAGCCGACTGGCGATCTGGACCGCAAGAGCGCCGATGAAATCATGGCGCTTATCGATGAGCTCGTTGGCAAGTACAACAAGACCATTTTGATGGTCACGCACGATCCCGTTGTGGCGGCCCGAGCGCACACGACGCTCCATTTGGAGAAAGGTGTGCTGATCGAAGCCGGCAAATCCAAACAGCCGGTAATGGCCGGAGGTGCGGTATGAAATACAGCCGCTTGATCTTCGCGAATCTTTTTCGCAAGAAAGCCCGCTTGATCCTGACCATCGGCTCGTTCGCCGTGGCCCTGTTCCTGTTCACATTCCTTGCCGTGGTCAAAGGCGCCTTCAGCCGCGGCACGGAACTGGCGGGCGCAGATCGGCTGGTGGTCATCAACCGCGTCGGCCTCATCAATACGATGCCCCTTGCCCATGGCGACAGAATCCGGCAGATCAAGGGCGTCAAATTCGCTACACACAACAACTGGTTCGGCGGCGTTTATCAAGACGAAAAGAATTTCTTCCCGCAGTTTGTGATCGACCCGGAGAACCAGCGCAAGGTCATGACCGAGATGCGTGTTCCCGACGATCAGTGGAAGAATTTTGTTAGCGATCGTCAGGGCGCGATCGCCGGGCGGAATCTCGCCAAGCGGTTCAAGTGGAAAGTGGGCGACCGCATTCCGCTGCAAAACGCGCTTTACGGTCCGACTAAAACCTGGGAATTCAACCTCGACGGCATTTATACGAATGACAAGGAAGGCGGCGACGAAAGCCAGTTCTGGCTGCAGTGGGATTATTTCTATGAAAATGTTCCGGACCAAATCAAGGGCCAGGCCGGGTGGTGGGTCCTGAAACTGGATTCGCCGGACGACGCGGTTCGCGTAGGAAAGGCCGTCGATGATGGCTTCGCGAACTCTTCGTATGAAACCAAGACGGAAACCGAATCCGCGTTCCAGGCGGGCTTTGCCAAGCAGCTCGGGAACATTCAGGCGCTGATTACCACCATTGGCAGCGTGGTGTTCTTCACCTTGCTTCTCGTCACGGGAAACACCATGGCGATTTCCATTCGCGAGCGCACCGGTGAGCTGGCGGTGCTGAAGGCCATCGGCTTTTCAGACCGCTTTGTGCTGTTCTTCGTGCTGGCGGAATCGCTCGTGATTGCATTAATTGGCGGACTGCTGGGACTCGGCCTCGCGATCCTTGCAATACCGGCTGTAGGCGCGAATTTGAACGGTCTGATGCCGCCGCTTCTGTTGTCAGCCACGGCATTGGGGCTGGGCGTGGTGTTGGCCGTGTTTGTCGGCGTCGCGAGCGGACTTCTTCCGGGCCTTAGCGCGATGCGAATGCGCGTTGTGGATGCGTTGAGGAGGGTCTGACGTGGCCATTCCCGTCATTTACAATTTTCGCAGCGTGAAGGCGCGGTGGAGCTCGGCGATAGTCGCGGTCGTGGGCATCGCTGGCACTGTCGGCGTCTTTGTGGCGATGTTGTCTCTCGCTCGCGGATTCAAGGCGACGCTGGTTTCTTCCGGATCCGAAGACAACGCCATCATCATGCGCGCCGGGGCCACTTCGGAAATGACCGGCGGCGTTACCATCGACACTATGAAGATCATTCAAGACAAACCGGGAATTGCGCGTTCCACCGAAGGCGGACCGCTGGTCTCACCGGAAGTTGTCCTGGTTGCGCCTATCCCCCTCATTTCGACGGGAACCGACGCAAACGTTGAAGTCCGCGGCGTCTCCAAAAATGTTTTGGAGATCCGCAAAAACATCAAAATCGTTCAGGGCCGCATGTTTACGCCCGGGCTCAACGAGATCGTCGTCGGGAAGAATGCCAACGCTTCGTACGCCGGGCTGACTCTCGGCCTCGGATATCTGGGGTGACGCGCACTTAATCGGCCCCGCCTACAATCGCCCCGACATATATTTCCAGTCCGTGACTGTGCATCTCACTTCGCCATCCGCTTTTCAGCAGCTGAAGGACGCGGCGACTGCCGATCCTCGCCTCAACGTCGACGTGACGCGCGAAATCGATTACTATGCCAAGCAGTCCAACCGCCTGACTAAACTGATTACTGTGCTTGGCGGCTTGGTCGCCGCGATTATGGCCATAGGCGCCGTCTTCGGCGCGTTGAATACTATGTACTCGGCGGTATCCGAGCGTGGGCGCGAGATTGCCACCATGCGCGCGTTGGGTTTCGGTGGCCCGTCGGTGGTGTTCTCCTTTGTGATTGAAGCTTTGCTGATCTCCTTTGTCGGCGGGCTGATCGGCTGCATCGCGGTGCTTCCGCTGAACGGGCTCACGACCGGGGCGATGAACCTTCAGACCTTTTCGCACCTGGCGTTCGCTTTCAAGATCACTACGGAACTGCTCATCAAAGGCGTCATCTTTGCCCTGTTCATGGGGGTTCTCGGTGGCCTGGCCCCGGCGATTCGCGCTGCAAGCCTTCCGATCTCGACGGCGCTTCGCGAATTGTAGACGGACCCACGCCCGGAGAGCACTAGCCTGCCGTGACGTGCATTTCGCCCTGAAGTGGAGGCTAGTCTAAGTGGTTACGACATTTTCGAAGCAGGGATTTACTCTTCCGCACGACCTCCCTTGACGATTCAACGGCAGCGAATCTAGCCTATAGAGAGGTGGTGGGAAGCAGTATGGGTGCAATGGCAAGACCGGTCGCGGATAAGCTGCGCTGCGTATATTGCGGCAAGCACATGGCGGCGCATTTGAAGCAGTGCCCCTTTTGCCGCGAGGCGGTTCCTCAGGTGCAACTGACCCACCGCACCGGCCCCGACGGGCGGCTACACATTCGCCGCGGGCTCCTTTACATGCTTCTTGCCGGTGTGGTTTATTATTTCGCCGCCGGCTACGGCGATCCCTTTAAGATTCCTCTGCCGGCTTCCGCTCTTCCATTGGTGACGCAATACCTCACGCCGCTGGTTTTCTTCGGTGGCCTTGGTATGACTGTCTACGGACTATTTCTCAAGTTCAGGTCCTAACCTACCTGTTGCCCGATGGCTTTCGAACCGGCCAAGCTTTCCGAATCGCAGAAAAGAGATGCTCGCAAGCGAGGGAACCTGTTCGAATGGCCAGTGTGACTGATTGGGGGAGTACCGGCCATTCGAGAGCACGCTCCCACTTACCTGCTGTGGCCTACTGTTAGTGAGGCCGCATTCCCCAGCCTTGTCCGAAGATCTTCCACTGAGGAGTCACTATGAAGAAATCGTTGTTAGTTGTGGCAGTCCTGGTTGTAAGTGCTTCTCTATTCTTGACCGTTGGCGCGGAGCGCGCAGGGGCGCAGGGTCCCGCGGGCGCAGGAGCATCCACCGCTGCACGGGGCAGTTCGAATTCGTCGGGCTCGCATAGCTCCCATTCCCTGAATCCCATCAAGTGGGTAAAGAGAGACAAGGATTCCAAGAATTCTCCTGATTCGAACGGAACCCGAAGCGACGTCGAGAAGAAGCTGACTCCGAAACTCCAGGCCCAGGGTGTTTTGCCGGCCAGTGCGAACATCACTGATTCGTGCTCAGCTTTCGTGGCGCTGAATGAGTGCCTTGCCGCGCTCCATGCCAGCCACAATCTTGGTCTGGACTTCAATTGCTTACGCGCCAGCATCACAGGCGTGCATGCGAGCGCCGACATGTCTGGATGTAAGGTCGCCGATGGAGAGAAAGCTCTGAGCCTGAACAAGGCGATCCATGCAGTGAACCCCAATGCGGATGCAAAGGGAGCAACCAAGAACGCCGAGCAGCAAGCCAAGGACGATCTCAAGGATCTCGGCGCGTAAGACCGAAGCCGAAAAAAGATCCAACACCGATGAATCCGTTTTTCGGCCAAAGGTTGAAAAATCCAGGAAACTGAAAATAGGGCGAAGGCCGCTGATTGTGGCTTTCGCCCTTACTTTTTTAATCCTTAGGACTGCCCGGAAAAATCTCGCAACGAGCGCATCACAATCGTGTTTAGCGGAACGTGGCGGAAGCAGGGGGAATAGAGTGCGGCGGTGAAGCGGAGGAACCAGCGGCTGAGGCGGACGACGCGGACGAAGTGGAAACCGGGACAATGGTTTCTTGGGAGGCAGCCGTAGCGCGGTAGCGCACGATGAGAAGTGTGACGTCGTCGGCCTGGTGAGCACCGCGGGCGAAGTTTTCAACACCTTCGAGAACGCATTTCTGGATGTGCTCGAGGGGGCACTCGAGCTGGCCGGTGAGGAGTTCCTTGAGGCGCTCGATGCCAAACATCTGCTCGTCGGGATCCATCGCTTCGGTCACGCCGTCGCTGAAGAGCACCAGGGTATCGCCAGGCTCGAGCTTCAAACAAACGGCTGTGTATTCGGCCTCGGGAACGAGGCCGACGGGGTACGAGCCTTCAGTAAATGCCTCTTCGGCAACGCCGCGGCGAATGAGGAAAGGCGACGGATGGCCGGCGTTGATAAATTCCAGATGGCCTTCCTGATCGAGAATCGTCATGCCGGAGAGAGCGCCCTGTAGCATCGTGGTGACCAGCGCGGCGCCAAGTCCCTTACCGGAAACGTCGGCGATGAGGAACGCAGTGCGGCCATCGCTTAGGGGAAAGACGTCGAAGTAATCTCCGCCGACCGACAAGCAAGGAAGGTTGAACCCGGTAACGGCGAGATGCGGGTATTCCCGGAAATCGCGCGGAAGAAGCGCCTGCTGAATGTCACGGGCGATGTTGATCTCCTGCTCGAGGCGCTGGCGTTCGCGCTCGCGTTCGACGAGGCGGGCATTGTCGAGAATGCTGGCGGCGTCGGCGGCGAGAGCGTCGAGAATCTGGCGGTCCAGTTTGGAGAAGGCCGCCGGGCGGCGCGAATCCAAATAGAGAATGCCGAGGAAATCCCCACGCTTTATGTTGATCATGGATTCCTGCGTGTTGGCGCGGGACATGCCGAAGAGAGGAATCACCACCACGGCGCGCAGGCGCTGCGCGACGATGCTCTGCGCCGCCTGCAAGTCCACGTCGGCTTGCGCCAGGTCTTCGGTGATGACCGGAGACTGCTGCTTCAGCGCGAGCTGAATGGCGGTCTGGCTGGGCGTGAGGCTTTCGGGAGGAAGACGAAGACCGCCGCTGCGCCGCGCGAGTTTCACTTTCAGAGCACCGGCGGCATCGGCTTCCAGGAGCAGGCCACGATCGGCATCAGTCACGGAAACCGCATGATCCAACATGTGGCCCAGCACAACATCGAGCGGGAGTTGGGAATGGAGCAAAGAGGTTGCTTCCAGGAGGCGCTTGAGCTTGAACAAACCACCCCCCGTCGGCTCGGAACTGGTGATGTGCTCCATGCGGGTGAGCAGCTGCGGAAGGGAATCGGCGTCCGAACTCTTGCCGGAGCGGAAGATGACCTCGTAAGAGTCCTCGAGGCCGAAGGTGATGGAGTCCCCATCCTGCAACTCGCGGCTATCGACTTTTTCGCCGTTGACGAAAAGGCCGCGGCGCTGGCCACGGTCCTCGATGTAGAAGCGATTGGCTTCGATAACTATAGCTGCACAATTGCGGGAGATGCGGCGATCGGAGAGCTGCAAGTGGTTGCCAGTCTCGGCGCCGCGGCCAATCATAAAGGGCGTCTGGGTGATGCGGGCATAGCGACGTGCGCCGTCGGGGGAGACGACTTCGAGAACTGCTTCGCCGAGAATAGGTACGGTATCAGACACGTCTACTTGGTGGGGAATTGTAGCACGCGAGGGGGAGGTCAGATGCCCAGACCGGAGGGATGGCGGTCAATATTAAGCGGTTAACCAGATTGCGGATGAAATGAGGGCGCGCTGCCCTGAGCAGGATCGAGACTGGGGAGCAAGGCCGTCAGGATTCCGATAGCGGGGAGAAACGAACAGACGTGGTAGACGTAGTTGATGTCCTTGAGGTCGGCGAGCTTGCCGAGGAGCGCAGCGCCGATCCCGCCCAATCCAAAAGCCAGGCCAAAGAATAATCCCGAGACAAGACCAATTCTTCCCGGCATGAGTTCCTGGGCATAGACGAGAATGGCCGAGAATGCGGAGGCCAGGATGAACCCGATCACAACGCTGAGAACGCTCGTCCAGAAATGGTTGGAATAGGGCAGCAGCAGACTGAAAGGCAGAACGCCCAGAATGGAAACCCAGATGACGTACTTGCGGCCAATCTTATCGCCAACCGGGCCGCCGATGTACGTTCCCGCGGCAACCGCAGCAAGAAAGAGGAAAAGGTGCAGCTGCGCGTTTCGAACGGTGAGGTGAAACTTCCCCATGAGATAAAACGTGTAGTAGTTCATTAAACTGGCGAGATAAAAAAACTTCGAGAACATGAGAGCCCCGAGAATGACCAAAGCGTAAGCAATTTTTTTAGGAGCCAGGGGCGCGCGCGGAGGGGCAGGTTTGACGGATGCAAGATGCGCGGCATCCAATGCCGTCGGCTTCGGGAGATGCACGGGATGATTGCGAAACCAGGTGCCGATGTTGGTCAACAAGACGATCGCGACAAGGGCTAAGAGCGAAAACCAAGCAATGCTGGATTGCCCGCTGATAAACGCCCAGGCCAGCAACGGGCCCATTGCGGAACCGGCGTTGCCGCCCACCTGAAATAACGATTGCGCCATGCCGTGCTGCCCGCCGGAGGCCATGCGCGCGATTCGGGAAGATTCCGGGTGGAACACTGCAGAGCCGATGCCCACCAGCGCTGCGGCACCGAGAATGGTCCCGTAGCTGGGAGCCATGGCGAAGGTCAGCAGGCCGATCATGGTGATGCCCATTCCGACGGCCAGAGAGTAGGGCTTCGGGCGGCGGTCGGTGTAGAGTCCCACGAGGGGCTGGAGAATCGAGGCGGTCAACTGAGACGTGAGGGTGATTCGGCCGACTTGCCAGTAATTAAAATGAAAGGTTCTCTCGAGCACCGGATAGATCGACGGCATCAAAGACTGAATCGTGTCGTTCAGCAGGTGGCAGAAGCTGATGGTCAGAAGAATTTTGAAGACGGTCTTCTCGCCAGTGTTCGCCGGAGCCGCGGCTTGAAACGCCGTCAAGTTTGTGATTTCTCTTTCCAAGTTAAGGGCCGCATTCTTTTACCTTGCCGCCGAGGCCAGCCGGCGCGAAACATAATCGGTGACGTAGGCGTCGAACAGATCGTTCAGGCGTTCGCAGACGGGTCCGGGAGCAGGAATTTTGTTGCCCGCGATTTCGCCGGTACTGATGAGATTGCGGTTTGTGGAAGAGATAAAGACTTCGTCCGCGGAGTAGAGGTCTTCGGGACGCAGCGCCTGCTCGACCACGGAAACGCCGGCTTCCGGCGCGATCTCCATCAGGATGCCGCGGGTGACGCCTTCGAGGCACCCGGAGCTGAGCGGCGGCGTGAGGATTTTCTCGCTCTTCACGGCGAAAATATTTGCCGAAGTGCATTCGGCCACTTC
>WNFN01189503.1_pt1 | contig 10063 bp, 9 predicted proteins | sample 5400161 | NCBI WGS metagenome assembly WNFN01 (sample SAMN13153353, study PRJNA577476) | soil metagenome | isolation source: 80 cm saprolite on Douglas fir-dominated hillslope | place: USA:California | collected 2013-09-17 | reverse complement strand
ATCTTCGCGCCCTTGGCGGCCATGGCGCGCGCGGTGGCGGCACCGAGACCGGAGCCACCGCCGGTAATGAGAACGGCAACGTCTTTCAACTGCATGATGGAGACCTTTCCTTGGGCGTTTCTTCTAGGTTTGTAAGTCTTGTAGGCTTGTAAGTCGTGCAGCAGGGCAATCGTCATCCAGCGATGCCGACCACCTTCTCCGTGTTGGTCATCAGCATGCCGCCGCAAATCAGCGCTTCCATGTGCCTGATGTATTGGCGGCAGACTTCGTCGGTGACCGGCCCGACGCCGGTCGCGCGCGACATCGCATGCCGTCCGAAAAACAGATGGTCGCAGGCGCCGATCAGGCTCGTATAGAACAGCACCGGATCGATGGTCCGGAACTCGCCGGCCTTGACGCCTTCCGCGAGCAGCCGGCGATGAAAATCCAGCAGCGGGGCGACAAAGAACTTCGACACCTCGTCGGCGGCCTCGGCGCTGCTTTCATGCAGCAGATAGTGGATCAGCCGGTTCATATAGGGAAACTGGTGATACGCCCTGATGATGCCGGCGATATGCAGCCTGAGCTTCGCGGTCGGCGCGATCGGCTGCGCCAGCAGGTATTCGAGGTTCGCTACCTCGGTCGCAGCATCCCGCGCCAGCAAAGCCAGCAACAGACCGTCCTTGTTGCCGAAATGATATTTCACCAGCGCGGCGTTGACGCCGGATTTCTGGGCGATATCGCTCAAGGACACCTCGATCGAAGAGCGCTCGATCATCAACTCGCTCGCCGCGACGAGGAGCTTCTCGGCCGTGGTGTTTTTTCCGCCCGGAATCCGGTTCGGTACGCTGGTATTCAACTGTGATCCCATGGCCCGCCTGTCGGAACAGGTGCGCAGATAACCCGATGCGGAAGCCGCACTCAAGAGTTAATTGATCGATTGACTAAATCCCCTGGCGCCACTTAAATCCGGGCCAACATTCAAAACAGCATCCATAACAATCAGGGAGAACAGACATGGCCGAGGCCTATATCATCGCCGCCGCACGCACCGCAGGCGGCCGCAAGGGAGGACGTCTCGCAGGCTGGCACCCGGCCGATCTTGCCGCTTCCGTGCTGGATGCGCTGGTCGAGCGCTCGGGTGCTGCTCCCGACCAGATCGAAGATGTAATCATGGGCTGCGTGATGCAGACCGGCGAACAGTCCAACAACGTCGCGCGCAACGCCATCATGGCATCAAAGCTGCCGGAAAGCGTCCCCGGCACCTCGGTCGACCGCCAATGTGGCTCGTCGCAGCAGGCGCTGCATTTCGCGGCGCAGGCGGTGATGTCCGGCACCATGGATATCGTCATCGCTGCCGGCGTCGAGTCGATGACGCGGGTGCCGATGGGCCTGGCGTCGCAATTGCCGGCGAAGAACGGCTTCGGCACCTACAAGAGCCCGAACATCGAGAAGCATTATCCGAACATCGTGTTCAGCCAGTTCACCGGCGCGGAAATGATGGCGGAGAAATACGGCCTCTCCAAAGACGATCTCGACAGCTACGCCTATGAGAGCCACCAGCGCGCCATCGCCGCGACCCAGGCCGGCAAGTTCAAGGACGAGATCATCCCGCTGCAGATCACCCGCGCCGATGGATCGGCCGATACCCACACCATCGACGAAGGCATCCGCTTCGATGTCAGCCTCGACGGTATCAAGGGCGTCAAGCTGATCGCCGAGAACGGCAAGCTCACCGCCGCAAGCTCCAGCCAGATCTGCGACGGCGCCTCCGGCGTGATGGTCGTCAACGAAAATGGCTTGAAAGCGCTCGGCGTCAAGCCGATGGCGCGGGTCCATCACATGACCATGATGGGCGGCGATCCCGTGATCATGCTGGATGCGCCCCTGCACGCCACCGAACGCGCGCTGAAGAAGGCCGGCATGTCGATCAACGACATCGACCTGTTCGAGGTCAACGAGGCCTTCGCCTCGGTGCCGACGGCGTGGCTGAAGACGACCGGCGCCGACCCTGCGCGGCTCAACGTCAATGGCGGCGCCATCGCGCTCGGCCATCCCCTGGGCGGCTCCGGCACCAAGCTGATGACCACGCTGATCAACGCCCTCAAGCAGCGCAACAAGCGCTATGGCCTGCAGACCATGTGCGAAGGCGGCGGCATGGCCAATGTGACGATTGTCGAACGACTGTAAGAAGCGCGGTAACAATTATCGTCGGTCAGGGGTTATGGGTCCCGGCGTTCGCCGGGACGACGGAAGTAATAGAAATTCCCAAGGACCCCATGACCCATCCGTCGGTTTACGCTCGGACCCAGCCTGACAAGATCGCCTATCAGATGGCGGGCAGCGGCAAGGTGATCAGCTATCGCGAGCTCGACGAGCTATCGAACCAGGGCGCGCATCTGTTTCGTGCGCTCGGCTTGAAGGCCGGCGATCACGTCGCGTTCCTGATCGAAAACCGGCTGGCGTTCATGGAGACCTGCTGGGCGGCACAGCGCAGCGGGCTCTATTACACCGCGATCAGCCGCTACCTCACCCAGGACGAGATCGCCTACATCGTCAAAGACTGTGGCGCGCGGCTCGTCATTACCTCGCCGAAATGCGCCGACCAGATCAAGGGGCTCGTCTCCGAGGCGCCCGGCGCGCCGATGTTTTTCATGATCGACGAGCCGCTGCCCGGCTTCCGCTCGTGGGACCGCGAGTTGGCAAAGCAGCCGGTCACGCCGATATCGGATGAAGTCGCCGGCTACGACATGCTGTATTCGTCGGGCACCACCGGCCGGCCCAAAGGCATCAAGCGCGCGAACGAAAAGAAACCGATCGATCTGCCAAATCCGCTCTTGAAAATTCTCTGCGCCGATATGTGCGGGATGAATTCCGACAGCATTTACCTGTCGCCGGCGCCGCTGTACCACGCCGCTCCCTTGCGCTTCAACATGATGGCGATCACGCTCGGCGGCACCTCGGTGATCATGGAATCGTTCGACGCCGAGGAATTCCTGAAACTGGTCGAGAAGCACAAGATCACCCAGTCGCAGCTGGTGCCGACCATGTTCGTGCGCATGCTGAAACTTCCGGAAGAAGTGCGCCTGCGCTACGACGTCTCGTCGCTGAAGGGCGCGATCCATGCCGCAGCGCCCTGCCCGGTCGACGTCAAAGCCAAAATGATCGAGTGGTGGGGACCGATCCTGATCGAATATTACGCAGGTTCGGAAGGCAACGGCGTCACCGTATCCACCTCGCAGCAATGGCTTGATCATCGCGGCACCGTCGGCCGCGCGGTGGTCGGCAAGGTCAGGATTTTGGACGACAACGACCAGGAATTGCCGGCGGGACAGATCGGTACGGTCTATTTCGCCGACGCGCCGGTTTTCACCTATCACAACGATCCCGAGAAGACGCGGCGCGCCTATAACGCCAGGGGCTGGTCGACACTTGGCGACGTCGGCTATCTCGACGATGAAGGCTTTCTCTATCTCACCGACCGCAAGTCCTACATGATCATTTCCGGCGGCGTGAACATCTATCCGCAGGAAACCGAGGACGTGCTGATCACCCATCCTGGTGTCGACGACGTCGCTGTATTCGGCGTGCCGAACGAGGAAATGGGCGAAGAGGTCAAGGCGGTGGTGCAGCCGCACGACATGGCGAAGGCGGGCAAGGAACTTGAAGCCGAACTGATCGCGTTCTGCCGCAAGCATCTGTCGCCGATCAAATGCCCCAAGAGCATCGACTTCGAAGCCGAACTGCCGCGCACCCCCACCGGCAAGCTGGTGAAGCGGCATCTGCGCGATAAGTATTGGCCGAAGAGCGTGGTGCGGGTGTAGGTGCAGGTCCTCATCCTGAGGAGCGCGCTCTTGCGCGCGTCTCGAAGGATGAGCGATACCTAGCCGCCATGGTTCGAGACGGCGCTAACGCGCCTCCTCACCATGAGGATCGGAGTGCGCGCCCCATGAACGAAACCACTGACCTCCCCGACATCCCTCTCCCCTCCGCCATCCGCTCGCGCTTCGTCGACGGCATCAACGGCCTGCGCGTGCATGTGCTGGAAGCAGGCTTCGAAACCAAAGGCCGGCCCTGCCTGCTGCTGCTGCACGGTTTTCCCGAGCTTGGCTTTAGCTGGCGCAAGGTGATGCCGGCGCTTGCGGCTGCCGGCTATCACGTGATCGCGCCGGACCAGCGCGGCTATGGTCGCACCACTGGCTGGGATGGCAATTATGACGGCGACCTCAATTCCTTCCGGCTGCTCAATCTGGTGCGCGACGCGCTCGGGCTGGTCTCGGCGCTCGGCTATCGCTCGGTCGATGCGGTAGTCGGTCACGATTTCGGCAGTTCGGTCGCGGCCTGGTGCGCGCTGGTGCAGCCCGACGTGTTTCGATCCGTCGTCCTGATGAGCGCGCCGTTCGCGGGACCGCCGCCGCTGCCCTTCAATACCGCGGATGCGCCGCCGGGGCCGAAGGTAGAGGATCCCGTGCATCGCGAGCTTGCGGCGCTGCCTCGCCCGCGCAAGCACTATCAATGGTACTACTCGACACGCGAGGCCAACGCCGACATGCACCGCGCGCCGCAGGGCGTGCATGATTTCCTGCGCGCCTATTATCATCACAAGAGCGCGGACTGGAGAGACAACAAGCCTCATCCGCTGAAGGGATGGATCGCGGGCGAACTCACGAAACTGCCGACCTATTACGTGATGGATTTTGCGAAGGACATGGCCGCCACCGTGGCGGAGGAAATGCCGTCGGCGGAAGCGATCGCCGCCAACACGTGGCTGCCCGATAGCGAACTCTCTTTCTACAGTTCGGAATATGAGCGCACAGGCTTCCAGGGCGGCCTGCAATGGTATCGCTGCGGGACATCAGGCGCGTTCATTCCGGAACTGCAGACCTGGTCCGGCCGCGGCATCGACGTGCCCTCCTGCTTCATCTCCGGCAGGCAGGACTGGGGCACCTATCAACGCCCCGGCGTATATGAGGCGATGCAGGCAAGCGCCTGCACGCGCATGCTCGGCTGTCACCTCGTCGATGGCGCCGGTCATTGGGTACAGCAGGAGCAGCCCATGGAAGTGTCCAGGCTGCTGATCGCGTTTCTGCGCGAGGCTGGTGCTGATTAATTTGACGTCCCAACACCGTCGCTCTATAACGATTTAGAATCATTCTAAATCGATGAAAAAGGCGCCGTTGTGAAGAATTTCGCCGACCTGAGCGAGCGGGAAGTCCTGGCGGTGGCGATCTCCGCCGAAGAGGAAGACAGCCGCATCTACATGACCTTCGCCGAGGACCTCGCGGAGCGTTATCCGGAATCGGCCAAGATATTCGAGGAAATGGCCGAGGAGGAGACAGGCCATCGCCACATGCTGCTCGAAATGTACGAGCAGCGTTTCGGCAAAAACCTGCCGCCGATTCGAAGGGATAATGTCAGGGGATTTTTGCGCCGCCGCCCGATCTGGCTGACCAAGAACCTGTCGCTCGACACCATCCGCAAGGAAGTCGGGACGATGGAGTTCGAAGCCGAGCGGTTCTATATCAAGGCCGCCGAGCAAGCCCAGGATGTCGGCGTCCGCCGGCTGCTTGGCGATCTCGCGGAGGCGGAGAAAGGCCACGAAAAAGTTGCGGCCAAGCTGACCGACCAGATTCTGAGCCCGAACGTGCGCGCGGAAGAAGACAAGACGCGGCGGCGCGTGTTCGTCCTGCAATATGTGCAACCGGGCCTCGCCGGATTGATGGACGGATCGGTGTCGACGCTGGCGCCGCTGTTCGCGGCGGCTTTTGCCACGCATCAGAACTGGCAGACATTCCTGGTGGGACTAGCCGCCTCGATCGGCGCCGGCATCAGCATGGGTTTTGCAGAAGCTCTGTCCGACGATGGATCGCTCACCGGGCGCGGTTCGCCATGGCTGCGCGGCGTAACCTGCGGCGCCATGACGACGCTCGGCGGTCTCGGCCACACCATGCCCTATCTGGTTCCGGATTCATGGGCCAACGCCTTCTGGATCGCGACCGCGATTGCGGGCATCGTGGTGTTCTTCGAGCTATGGGCGATCGCCTATATTCGCGCGCGATACATGGATACGCCGTTCCTGCAGGCGGTATTCCAGATCGTGCTCGGCGGCGCCATCGTGCTCGCCGTCGGCATTCTCATCGGCGCGGCGTAGGCAGGTGTGCGATGGCGTAACGCCTTGGAACGTTTCTAGCGGCAAAGCGGTTTCCATTGTGCCAGAGAATGTTCCGACTCTGGCATAAGAAAAATCATGACCGACCGTTTGCAATACGGGACCACCGCGAAGGTGTTCCACTGGCTCATCGTAGCGCTTCTGCTCGTGCAATATCTGATCGGCTGGTTGATGCCCGACATTCATCGCGGCATGAAACCCGGTGCCGCCATGACATTTCACGTCTCCTTTGGATCGCTCGTCCTGATACTCATCGTTCTCAGGTTGGCGTGGCGGCTGATCCATCCGGTCGCGTCCGAGAGTTCGCTTTCCCCATGGCAACGGCTGAGTTCGGAAGCCGTACATTGGCTGCTCTATGCGCTGGTGCTGGCCACGACCGTCACCGGCTGGCTGTTCGCCTCATTTCGCGGCTGGTCGATGTCATTTTTTTATCTGGTGCCGATGCCGATGCTGGCTGCGGACAATGCAGCGGCGGGGAGGACGATCAACGGCCTGCATCAGGCGATGGAGTGGGCGCTGCTGGCGATGATCGGCATTCACATCGCGGCAGCGCTGGCCCACATTTTCATCTACCGCAACCGCATCATGCAGCGGATGCTGCCGGGATAGCCTTGCCGGGCGACACAACTCATAAGATGGCAGGAAGCACGACCTCGCGGACAACGCGCGCCGGCGGAACCCATTGATCCGGCGTGTCGTAGTTACCGGCCGTCACCGCCACCAGCAGGTCCAGCCCGGGAATTACGAACAGGCGTTGGCCGCCGTTGCCGGCGGCGCTCCAGTAACGCTCCAGCCGCGACCTGTTCCAGCGCGGCGCGGTTGGTGTCTCGAAGGCGTAACGCCCGATGTACCAGTGATAGCTGTATTCGCGCACTTCATCGATCGGCACCACCGGCGACGTGCAGCGCGCGATCCACTCTGCCGGCACGACAACACGCTCGTCCCAAACGCCGCCGCGCAGCATCAATTGACCGATCTTGACCAGATCGCGCGGCGTCATGCGGATGCCGGATGCGGCGATCAGCTCGCCGTCACGTCCCTTGAACCAATCGGTCGGACCCATGCCGAGCGGCTCGAACAGAACTTCGCGCGCATAATCATGCAGCAATTTGCCGGTGCCCTTGGCGATGATGCGCCCCAGCAGCGCGGTGGCGCCGCCGTTATAAGCCCAGCGTTTACCAGGCTCCATCACGATGGGCCCGCCGAGAACGTAGCGATAGCGATCGGGCGCCCTGTCCATCGCAATCTCGCTGTTGGCCGGATCGGTATAGGGAATGCTCAACTCGTCCCAATCGGTGCCCATCGTCATCGATAGCACGTGATGGACGGTCCAGCGACTGCGGCCGGGGTCGGCAAAGAGATCGGTATATTCGGGAAACGAACGCATCAGCGGCTGTTCCGGTGGCGGCACCTTGCCGGCGGCCAGCGCGATCCCGTACAGCAGGCCGACGATGCTTTTGGACGCCGAGCGCAGATCATGAAGCGTATCGGGTTTGAACGAAACCACGCCTAACGGCCGGCCGCGCGCGTCATCCTGTCCGTCAAAATAGCGCTCCAGCACCAGCCGTCCGTTGCGCATGATGACGATACTGTGAAGATTCCATATCCGCTTCTCGACGATCGCCTTGTCGAGCCGCGCCTCCAGATCGCCGGCGAATCCGGCCTCGGCCGGTGCGACGGTGCGCCAGTCGAGCGTTGCGGCGGAACTTGTCCCGATCAATTGGCCCATGAATATTCCTCCTCCGCCCGCCAGGATTTGGCGACGGCTAAATGTTGGCTCGTTCACGTTTGCGGTTCTCCCCGCGTTGTTCTTGCGGCCCACGGCCAAACTGAGCATCATCCGGTGTGATCAGAAACTAGACCGGGAGCATACCTTGGCCAAGTCGGAATGGAGCTTCAAGTCCACGACCGAACCATCGGCAGCGCCTGCTGCCGGGATTGCTGTCCTCTGGCAGCAATAGCTGTCTAGCGGCCGCCGCCGGATCGGAGCATCATGTCGGACGCATGAACCAACGAAAGCAGGAGTACGCTTTGGCCAAGTCGGAATGGAGTTTCAAGACGGCGATTGAATTATCGGCAGCGCTTGCGGCGAAGAAAGTCTCTGCCGTGGAGCTGGCCCAGGACGCGATTTCCCGCATCGAGCGGCACGACGCCAGGATCAATGCGATCTGCGTCCGCGATTTCGAACGCGGCCTCGATGCCGCCCGCGCCGCCGACACTGCCCGCGCGCGCGGCGAGACCAGGCCGCTGCTCGGCATTCCCCTGACGGTGAAGGAATCCTACAACGTCGCGGGGCTGCCGACGACGTGGGGCTTTCCGGCGCAGAAGGATTTCACGCCGCCGGAAGACGCGCTGTCGATTTCCCGCGCCAAGGCCGCGGGCGGCGTGGTCCTCGGCAAGACCAACGTGCCGGTCGGGCTCGGCGACTGGCAGAGCTACAACGAGATCTACGGCACCACCAACAATCCGTTTGATCTCGGCCGCACCCCCGGCGGCTCCTCCGGAGGATCGGCGGCGGCGCTGGCGGCAGGGTACGGGCCGCTCTCGCTTGGTTCCGACATTTCGCACTGGTGCCGTCGCGCGGTCATACCCCGCCGCCGTTTCCGCCACTGCCATTCGACCGCGACCTCGCGGTGATCGGACCGATGGCACGCTCCGCCCTGGACCTTTCCCTCCTGCTCGACGTGATCGCAGGACCGGATCCGATCGAGGCCGGCACCGCATACAAGCTCGCGCTGCCACCGTCGCGTCACGGCGCGTTGAAGAATTTCCGCGTGCTCGTGGTCAACACCGACCCGGTGATGCCGACCAACGCCGTGGTGCGTGCAGCCATCGACAAGCTTGCCGCGAACCTCGGCAAGGCCGGCGTCAAAATCGACCGCGAGAGCCCGCTTTTGCCGGACTTCGCTGCGTCATCGCGGCTTTACATGCGGATGTTGATGTCGTTCCTCGCCGCGTCGTTCGCGCCGGAAAGCTATGCGGGCGCGCAAGCAGCGGCGGCGAAGCTCGCGGCGGACGACATGAGCCTCGCGGCGGAGCGATTGCGCGGCATCGCGCTCAGCCACCGCGACTGGTTGCTGGCTGACGTCGGGCGCGTGCGCTTGCGGGCGCAGTGGCGCGAACTGTTCAAGACTTTCGACGCGGTGATCTGCCCGGTGATGCCGACACCGGCCTATCCGCACGACCACTCGGTGGACCAGGAAACGCGCCGCATCGACATCGACGGCAAGGACTACATCTACCTCGATCAATTGGCGTGGCCCGGCATCGCCACCCTGCCCGGCCTGCCGGCGACCGCCATACCCATCGGCCTTTCGCCGCAGGGATTGCCGGTCGGCATACAGATCGTCGGCCCCTGGCTGGAAGATCGCACGCCGCTCGAACTCGCGGCACTGATCGAGCGCGAATTCGGCGGCTTCGTTCCGCCGCCGATGTTCGATGACTAAATACCTGCCAACAGCCGGAGAGCGAAAACCGGAAATGCAGCCAACACTCCGTCATTGCGAGCGAAGCGAAGCAATCCAGCTTCGAAAGAAAGAATGGATTGCTTCGTCGCTTCGCTCCTCGCAATGACGGATGAAATACGGGAGGAAAACACATGAGAAACGACCTTGCTGAACTGACGAGCCTTAATCGCGATTACGTCAATTCCGTCCAGAATTCCGACGTGAAACGGTTCGACGAAATTCTCGCCGACGACTTCTATTGCTCCAATCCCGACAAGTCGCTGGTCGACCGCGCCGGCTTTCTCAAGCAGACCGCGGTGCCGGTAACGATCAAAAATCTCGAAGCGCATGACGTCAAGATTCGCGTGACGGGCGACTTCGCCATCATCCACGCCGCTACCCGCTACACGACGCCGGACGGTCAGCAGGCCTCAGGCCGCTACACCGACTGCTGGGCGCGGCAAAATGG
>WNFN01211556.1_pt1 | contig 10064 bp, 7 predicted proteins | sample 5400161 | NCBI WGS metagenome assembly WNFN01 (sample SAMN13153353, study PRJNA577476) | soil metagenome | isolation source: 80 cm saprolite on Douglas fir-dominated hillslope | place: USA:California | collected 2013-09-17 | reverse complement strand
TTGTAGGCGCTGCTTGTGGGTCGGAGAAGTCCATTCGAAGAGGGAGCCTGTGCAAAATCTTAAGGCGCCATTTCAAAGTCGTTCGAGTTTTTTGACCACGCGGGGTTCGGAATGCGTTGAACTGCGCGAATCGAGTTGCGTCATTCGCCGCTGGTGATCACCGGTGCAGTGCGAGCGGCGGCGATCCCTCCAGGCCACCAATTCCAATCGCCTGCAATCCGAAGAAGCGCAGGTCCAATTACAATGCGAACGAATGTTGCGTCAATTAGCACGGCTACCGCCAGTGTAAATCCGAGCATCTTAACCACTAGGAAGTTCCCAAAGGTGAATGCCGCGAATACCACAATCATGATCGCGGCGGCGCTCGTAATCAGTCCTGCGGTTTTGGCTAGCCCCTCGGGGATTGCCTCCAATTCACTCAGCCCGCTCCTCCTCGCTTCGAGGACTCGCGCCACCAAAAACACTTCGTAATCCATGCTCAGTCCGAAGACGATGGCAAAGGCGACGATCGGCACAATGGGAAATATGCTGCCCGTTCCCTCGGGAACTCCCAGGAAGCTACTTCCGTGTCCCTCCTGAAACACTAGAACCAACGCTCCAAAGGAGGCCGCAACCGAGAGCAAGTTCAGAGCAATGGCCTTCACCGCGGCGAAAAGCGATCGGAAGCCGCCAAGAAGCGCCATGAGCGTCCCTCCCACCACGAGTGCCATTACCGAAGCGAGCCGCCCCTTGACAATAGTCTGATAATCGGCGGTTAGCGCCGGGATGCCTCCGATGCGCACCGTGGCGCCGGGTATTCCTGTGATAGTTGCCAAGCCAGCTTTCCGCAGTTCCCGCACCCAGTTGACCTGATCATTTAGGGAAACGGAGGCCGCGGGCAACACTTCAATCAGCGCCGCTCGTCCATCGCGACTCAAGAACGTTCGGTGTGTCTCACGCGAGAGATTGCCGAGGCCAGACCGGTCACTCTCCGCCATCGTTGTGATGGATATCACGCGGTCGGAACGAGGGTCGCTCGCGAGCCAGTTAGTGAAACGATTAAGTGCATTCCACCCCGAGTCCGTCTGCGCAATGGAGTCCGTTGGAAGTTCGAGAATCAAACGCAATGAGTAAACAATGCCAGCCCGATCCATTTGTTCAAGAGTGTGAAGGCCGCGAACCGATTCCGCCGTTGATGGAAGCCAATCCCCTCTGGGGACGCTGGTATCGAGCCGCGCGGCCTGCGAGGCGAGCAGAAGCAAGGGGGCGCCAGCCAGAGAAATGGCAAGCCATGGATGGTCGACAATCACTTTCCCCCATCGCCTCCAGCGGTTTTCCGCGCGTGCTGCCCGATCCGCATCCCAACTTGCAATAAGGGGCAACCGGCCAGCATTAATTCGCGGACCGAGAGCTGCCAGCAGCCCCGGAACGAGAGTATTTGCCAGCAACACACTGGTTCCCGCAACCAGGAATCCAGCCACACCGATGGAACGGACTTCGCTGATGGGGACGGTCAAGAGGGCTAGAAATCCGATAGCCACAGTCGAAGCTGAAATCAGGAGTGTACGACCTGCCTGACGTGCCGCGATGATCGAGGCTTTGAGTCCGTTTTGCTCGACGGCAATCGCTTCCCGGAAGCGACTGACCATGAGGAGCGCGTAGTCGATTCCCAAGCCTAGCCCGAGCATCGTCGCCAAATTCTGAACCAGGACGGACAAGTGCCAATGCAGAGCTAGGAATCCCGCCATCGCCAGAGCGCTCGCGATGGCAAGCTGACCGATCGCTACTGGAATCAGGGCCGCCACCAAACTTCCGAAAGCCACCACCAGAAGTGCGAGTGTGCCAGGAATCACGAGACTTTCGGCGTGTTGTACGTCATCGGCGCTAGCTTTCCGAATGTCGAAATTAAGTGGTGTTTCTCCCGTCAATTCGAGCTGCACCCCCGGATAACGGCTCCGCAATTGGTTTTGAAGAGAGCCCTCCAGCTGGTGAAGCTTAGGGACGAGCGACTCCACGGGACCCTCGCTTGAAGCGAGTCCCACCAGAATAAAAGTTCCTCCTCCCCTGCCTAGGAAAATTGGATCGCGAAAATCAAGATAGGAAACGACTCCGGACACGCCGGGTTCCTCTTTCAGTCGGTCTTCAATTGTTGCTAACGCTTGCTCGCCCTCCTCCGAATCGGCAGCGGGGAGTCCTCGAATCACCAGAACCACGCGGTCAACGAATGGCGAACGAAAGCGAGTGGCCAGCTCCTGCGCAACACTTCCCGCTTCGCTGCCTTCGATGCGCGTTGCAGTCTCCAGATGCTGTCCGGCGTGAAAGGAAAATGGAAGGAGCGCAAGGACGGCGGCAAGGACTACCCCGGCCAGCCAGAAACGGCGCACATGCTCGAGATTCATAATGTGACGCGAAATGTGTAAATTAACATCGTGAATACGCCGGTTCGGAGTTCCGGATCAATCTTCATTGGAAGGTTCTGTCTCCGACTAACCCGGTGCGGACGGATTCGCGTGGCGGATGGGATCGCATTATAGTTGGCAAGCATATACGATTTCTCAGAGGACAAATGCACAAACTCGCGTTGCTCGGGTTGGTTACCGCCATTCAACTTGGTGCTGTGGACCCCCGCATCGGCTCCTGGGTGCTCATCTCTGCGCAGTCTGCCCTGGATCCCCCCAACAAACTCTCCATCACGTCTCGACACGATGAAGTGCACGTAGTGAGTTCAGGCGAGACCCACGTCGATTTTACGGCGAAATTGAACGGCCATGAAGCGTCGGTACAAGGCAATCCGGCATTTAATAAAATCGAGTTGCGGAAGATCAATAAGCAACAAGTCGAGGTCAAAGAGAAGAAGGATGGAGTCCTGGTGGCGACGATTCTTGACAAACTTTCGAGCGATGGTAACGAGTTAACGAGTCGGACTTCACAGAAAGGCCGTGCCGACCGGATTACCGTGTGGACGCGCAGCGGGGGAAAGAAGGCTGCCAATGACTTATTCGCTGGTGAGTGGACCGAGGATCTGACCAAGACTCGATTGCGGCAAGGGTTGGTGCTCAAGATCGAGGCGGACGGAAAGGAAGGGGTCCGCTTCTCGGGTAAGTTCAGCTACAGCGCCCGCTTTGACGGCAAGGAATACGATCTGAAAAACTCCAACAACGATACCGTGACCCTCCAACTTGTCGACGCTCACACAGTCGATTCGATTTACCGGCGAGCTGACCAAATCGCTCAAAGGGATCGGTGGGTGGTTTCCGCCGACGGAGAAGAGATGACGGTAACCACGACAGGCACCTTGGAGACTGGCCAGCAAGTAAGAGAGACAATGGTATTTCGGAAGCAGTAACGTCGCTGCGCCCGATGCATCCGCGGGTCAACCGCTTACCGGTAGTTACCCACAGCATCGAACGTGCCAGCCGCAATCGAGATGATTCCCTTTCGCTGCATAAATCGCAGGATGCCATTGACTGTATCTTCGAGAGACGGATCCACCTTGCCCCAGGTGGAAGCATTTCGAGCCGCTTGATAGCAGGAACTGTCGTAGCGTTTGAACTCCATCGCCGAGATGTTGTCCACGGAGCCCACCAGAAAGTCCAGCAGCGGATAGAGTAGGTCTTCTTTCGTGCATCTCCTGATAAGCTCGGGAACGAAGTCGGGAAGACTAAACACTTCAAATTGCCGGCCGGTCGCCTTCGTAATGAGTCCGGTAATATCCAGCATATTCGCGTATTCGTCCCTCGTAACATGATAAGTCTTATTAGCCGTGCCGGGAGTTGTAGAAATCGCAACGATATTGTTAGCCGTAATGTCTGCGGGAACAAAACTAACCTGGTTCAGAGCATCGACTCCAATGCCATGATTCACCATGAACGCCACTAAGCGAACGGCTATGTCGAAGTTATTGCCTCCGCCGGTAATGGAGGGACTCACAAGAGCGGGCCGGAAGATCCGCGTAACAAGCCCGCGGCGGCGCGCGTCCATAACCACTTGCTCCGATACCCACTTGGACTGGCTGTATCCAAAATCGAGAAGCTCCATATCCTCATTCGAGTCGGTCTCATATAGAACTTTCTTAACCGCCCACCCAAACACGAAAGTAGTCGAGATGTAATTGAAGCTCTTGGGCCGTCCTTCGAACGCCAGTTTCAAGACCTCATTCGTCCCCAGCACGTTCGCGTCACGCATCCGGTCGTAGTTGAGCAAGTAGTTTACGGTCGCGCCGTTATGGAACACCGTATCAATTTCATTCGCCAGGAAATCCCATACCCTCCGCGTCAATCCCAGCTCCTTCTGGCCAAGATCTCCGCAGACGGGAATCACGCGAGCCTCGAACATCTGCATCAGTTCCGCCGGGCAAGGCCCCATCGATTCCATCGCCGCCCTCAGTCTTTGCTTGCCCTGATGCCCGTCGGAGGACCTGACGAGAACGTGGATCTTCGCACGCGTTTGTTCCAGCAGACTTTTCATGAGGAACGGTCCGATGAAGCCGGTACCGCCCGTGAGTAGAACATGATTTAGGATTGGTATTTCGGGCAATAGCGCAGGCGCTGGAGGCTCGAAGATGAGCTTCCTATCGTTGCTCATCATCAGCTTTTCCGCCGAGCGCTGCTCTTCGCGGAAAGCCGCCAAGGAATGCCGCAGCGGAACCAACGCTTCTGCGGGAGCACGCTCCAACTGTTCGACCAGTCGAAACAACTCGGCTATGCTCACACGCTGAACGAGCCCGATATCCACCTGCCTCGCCAGCATATCGGCGTCTTTGTCCTTTAAAAGTTCCTTGATCTCGTGCATGAACACAACAAGATCCAGGGAATCGAGGCCGGCTTCGACGAGGTTGTACGATTCCGTGCCCGTCAGGTTGTAACGGGCTTTCAATCCGTCGAAAGACGACCGGCCTACAGAGCCGGATGTTGCGGGTCCAGCGTCTTTTTCCCGCGAAACCTCGGAGAGAACCGTAAGTTGACCTTGCAGCCACATGTGCTTGGTCTTCTGGCGCATGATCTTGCCCGAACTTGTTCTCGGTATTCCACGGGGTGCGATAAAAGAAATCAGTGCCGCTTCCACATTGACGTAATTCCGGACGGCGGCTGCAATCTTCAGCGCGTCCGGAAGCGCTTTTGGATTTTTCGCCTCGGCGACAATCGCCAGCGCCGCCTCGCTGTCTTCGTGAATCTGGAACGCGGCAACGCAATTAGTCCGGATCAGGCCGGACGCTTTCTCCACCACTGCCTCGATATCCTGCGGGTAATAGTTCTGCCCGCGGATAATAATCATGTCCTTGATACGGCCGCAGACGAAGAGTTCGCCGTCGTGGAAAAAACCCATATCGCCGGTCCGAAGATAGCCATCGTCATAGGGGCTGTCGTCCACCAGTCGGGCGTGAAACTGCTTAAGCGTCAGTTCCGGATTATTCCAGCAACCTAGGCACTTGCTCCTTCCAGCGATCCAAATCTCGCCGATTCGACCAGGCTCCAGAGCGACGTGCTTCTCCGGATCGACGATTTTTACCGTGAGGCCCGGCAGCGGAGTTCCGCAACTGACGATCTGAGTGGCCGCGCCGATTTCGGAAACCTCCGTGGTCATGCGGGCTTTCCCCAGCGCGATGGCGTTCTTGTTGACTGAGATAATATTGCGGCCACCGAGCGAAACCGCCAGAGTATTCTCGGCCAGCCCGTACGCAACGGAAAAGCTTTCCGACCTAAGTCCATGGGGCTGAAAGGCCTGCAGAAACCGTTTATAAGTGTCCGGTTTAACAGGTTCTGCGGCAACCATCAGCAACCTGAGCGAAGCGAAGTTAGGTGCCGCTGAGGCGCTGGCTCTATAAGTCTTAATCGCGTCGAACCACAGGGTGGGGCGCTGAATGAAATCCGTGGGAGCGAATCCGTAGGTCGTGCCGCCTGTAAGCGCGGGATAAAGGTAGCACCCAATAAGTCCCATATCGTGATATTGCGGAAGCCAGGATACGACTACCGGCTCGGGATGGTCGATCACCAGCGGGCAGTTATGCAATATGTTTTCGTGCGTCACCATCACGCCTTTAGGATCTCGAGTCGACCCCGACGTGTACTGGAGAAACAGAATCTTCGAAGCGCCGTTGCTCGAAGCGCCGTTGAAAGTTTCGTTCGAAATCGTATCGACAAAGTCCTCAGTTGCAAGCCAACGAAGACCGGAAATGTAGTCGACGTCGACTCCGGATGCCGAGACTCCGCTTCTGGCAAGATTTGTCTTCAGGGACCCGAGGTAGTCTTTGCTCGTTAGAATGCCGGTCGCCTGGCAATCCTTTGCGATGTGGACCATTTTGTACAGGGCACTTTGAAAGCCACGAGAACTTGGGGGATAGACGGGTACGGGGATTAATCCCGCGCGCACGCAGCCAAAAAACGCGCAAATCATTTCTAGCCCCGGCGGGTACGCGAGCAGAAGCCGGTCCTGCGACGCGAAACTATACTCCTTGCGCAGATGTCCGGCGATCACCTTCGTCCGGTGGAGAAATGACTCGTATGTGTAGCCTCCAATCTGATTCCCGTTTAAGTCAATATAGGAATAGAGAATTCTGTGCGGGTGCTGATCCCCTAGACTACCCAGCTTGTCCAAAATCGAGGCTGTCATAGATCGGCTCTATACTCATGGCGGTGGCACCGCCATTCGCTAACCTCCTGGTTGAATGAAAAAACTCCTTATAAGAAAACAAAAGCCCCGCTGCTCCCCGTGCACAGGGGGCAGAGCGACTTCGAGAACAGGTACGGGCTAAACCGTTGGCGGACGAAACCGCCGCAGTTGCTGCTTGCTTGCTGTCTGCAACAACACGTCCGCCGATTTTGCCGCAACCTTCGTCGCCACGCATCGAGGGTAGTCGGAATCTGCCTGCCGTCGTCCGACGCCGAAAGAGCCTGCAGTGCCTCGAAGCCCATATAGCGCAAGTCCCGCTGGAAGCGAGACGAGGAATCCCCGTATAGCTCCGCCGGGCGTCGGATCGCCCGACTGAAAACGTCTTTGTCATACAACTGATCGGCCTATGCTAACAAAGACTTGGAAAGCTGGGAAGGAGCACTACCCATATTGCTTCATACAAGTACACACTATACGATTCTCTTGGTGTTCTTTAAGTTTTCGAGCTAACATCGACTTCTGACGCTTGCGCCAGAGGCGGTGTTTGGACAACAAAATCCGCCGCTGCCCTAGTTGACCCTCCGCAACGGGTCCCGGATACATCGAGCTGGTCTGACATTGTGTCGACAGTGAGGCAGTTATTAGTCTGAAACAGGACATTGATCATCTAGTAGCGTCGGAGGCCTCGCCGCAGCACTCCGTTGGCGACCCAGAGCGCGTGTCTTCATTCCCGAAAGTATTGCGCCGCCGCCTTGACGATTTCTTTTCCGACGGAAACATTTCTCCCAAAGCCAACCACGCAATGTGGGTCAAAATCGCGGTCGGTCTGGCAGTGCTCGCAGGCAGTTGGATTGCTCTTTACTGGCTTAAGCCGGATTCGTGGCGGTTTGTCGGCCTCTACCTTTTAAATGGCCTCGCCCAGACATTTCTTTTGCTCAACATCGCGCACGACAGCAACCACAATGCTATCTCGTCGGTCCGGTCTGTAAACAAAGCCCTGAACTATGTTTTTGATGTTTGTGGGATCAGCTCATACATGTGGCGTATCCTCCATCATCGGGGCCACCACTCCTGCATCAATCTCCACGGTGAAGACGACGCGCTTACGGGACGCCGCGTCTTACGGTTTACGCCCCACGAACCCCGGACGCGCCTTCAGCGGTTCCAGCACATCTATGCGCTGTTCTTTTACGCGCTATTTTCTCTCGATTATGTGTTCCTGAGGGACTTTGAGTGCTTTTTCTTCTCATCCCACGAATATCTGAAAAATAGGAAACATCCGGCGCGAGAATACGCCATCCTCTTTGCAGGTAAAGCATTCTACCTCACCTACATGCTCATCTTGCCAGTCGTGTTGCTGGGGAAATCGCCTCTGCTGGTCGGTTTGGCTTTCGTGCTTGCCCATTTCATTATCGGTTTGAGTGTAGCCCTCGTATTCCAGACCACACACTCGGTCGACAGCACTTACTTTCCCTCGAGCCGCAGCGAGTTTGACAACGGGATCTATCATATCTTCGCAACAACGGCCGACTACGCGACGACCAATCCGCTCGTTGGTTGGCTTGCTGGCGGGCTCAACCATCATATAGTCCATCATCTGTGCCCTTTTGTGTGCCACACCCACTATGCTTCGCTGACCCGGATTGTAAAAGAGACCGCCGACGAGTATGGAGTTCCCTATCGGCAACATCCCACAATGAGGCGAGCGATCAAACATCATCTGATACTTTTGAAGGAATTGGGTAACGAAGACGAATTTCCCAGCATTTAACTATATATATGGTCGTGCTATCAATTCAGGCAGACCACGCGGGATTTACCACAGTTCCGCCCAAGTCGCTGGATGCTAACTTCATGCGTGTTTCTCTCCTGAAGCGTCTGGATAGCGAGGCGTGAGCTTGCCGCAAAGCGTGCCCGTCGTCCCTCGATTCCGCTCCTTCCTGGATTCGCGCGCGATGGCCCTTAATCCTGTGCGGGTTCTCTCGAAGTACACCGAACTCTATGGCCACACCTTCCGGTTCTATTTTGGCGGCGTCAAGGAGGCCATTGTCACCGTCAATCCCGCCATCATTCAGCACGTGCTGAAGACGAACGCGGAAAACTACCACAAGTCCGAGATTCAAGTGAAGCGCATGGGCCATTTCCTGGGCAAGGGTCTTCTCACCACTCATGGGGAAGCCTGGCGCACGCAACGTCGACTCATCCAGACGGGTTTTGAGCGAAAGCAGCTCGAAGCTTTGTCCTCGATCATGCAGGACTCCCTTGCCGACTCGCTGCGGGACTTCGACAGACAAACTCGTATCGGCCCTGTCGATATCTATCCCCACATGATGAAGATTACCTTCGGGATGGTAGGCAGATCTCTGTTTGGCGCCCGGTTGAAAGATGAAGACATCCACCTCATCAGCCTGACCATCTCGACCGTCCAGGAATTTATAGTTCGGCAAACCATTCAGCCCTACCTTAATCCTTGGTTTGCTGTCTCGGGTGTGCTGCGCAAACACGAGGAAATGCGAACCGACGCCGACGGCATTCTCCTCGACTACATTCGGAGGCGGCGCAAGGAGTCCCCCGGCCACGATTTACTGCAGATCTTGATGGATGCTCGCTACAGCGACGGCAAAAGCATGAGCGATGAGTTGGTCCTCAGCGAGAGCATGCAACTGCTGGTCGCTGGCCACGAAACGTCGTCGAATGCCAGACGTTCCGAAGTTCGAGTTTACAACTCAGGTGATTCTGGAGGCACTGCGCCTTTATCCGCCGTTTTGGATGGTCGACCGAATGGCTCTCGCAGACGACCGAGTAGGGGATCTCACGATATCCCAGGGTTCGACGGTCGTTGTGTTCGTTTACGGCGCGCACCATTCGCCGCAGTACTGGGAGAACCCGGAGACTTTCGACGAGGAACGCTTCACCAAAGCGAAGGAGAAGCTTCACAGGCCCTTCGCCTATTTGCCCTTCGGGGCTGGGCCGCGGGGCTGTATCGGCGGCAACTACGCCATGCTGCAGATCCTCATGATTCTGAGTGCTCTGCTCCGAAAATACGATTTCTGTCTGGTTCCGGGCCAGACAATCAAAGCACGCCCGATGGTGATCTTGCGACCGGAGCACGGAATCCGCATGACCTTCACCGAGGCAATTCCACGCCACGTCAGCAGCCTGTCCGGCTCTTTACCCTGATCAAGCCCTGGCGCTAACGCGCTACTCGCGCTAGCCCAGAAGTAATTTGGCTCTTGGGTTGTTATTGCTTGCTGGCCAAATCGGAGTTGCCTCAGCCCGGCGTCAGGCACCGCCGCGATCCAGAAACGAGCTTCGATGAAATTGACCGCATTAGTAACGTCGGGATATGGACGGTGATCCCGATTGCTCCCGGATCACGCGTTAATCAGATGGGATGAGAAGGCCGGTCTCCACGGGATGCGATACGCTCCCAGGATCGACGTGCTTTACGCACAAGAAAAGGAGACCGGCGATGA
>WNFN01241747.1_pt1 | contig 10069 bp, 5 predicted proteins | sample 5400161 | NCBI WGS metagenome assembly WNFN01 (sample SAMN13153353, study PRJNA577476) | soil metagenome | isolation source: 80 cm saprolite on Douglas fir-dominated hillslope | place: USA:California | collected 2013-09-17 | reverse complement strand
AGTCGAAGCAGCGCCATGTGGTACTTCCCGGCAACAATTACAACGCCATCAGAGCAAAAAAAACGAGGAGTCCGCCGTGGCGGACTCCCCGTCGGGGTGGTGGGGTGTCCTCGTCCTTGCTAGAAAGAGAAACGCAGTCCAAACGTCAGGAGCCGCATCGACGTGTTGTTTTCGATGTTGGTGATTCGTCCGGCATCGCCAGCGCAATCGATACAAGTATTGCCTTGGGTGTAGTTGAAGCCCAGAACCGGGTGGTTAAAGATGTTGTTGGCATCCATGCGGAACTCCGCCTTGTAACGTTCCGTGATGCGGAAGTTCTTCGCGAGCGAGAGATTTGACGTAAATAGGTGTGGTCCGCGGAATGGGTCGTACCCCCTATTTCCGAGTGTGCCGCAAGCCGGACGTGAGAATCCCGGTATGGTCGGCCTTGCCACGTTGCATTGGTTGGGGTCAGACTTGCATGTACCCGGGGTAAATAAGGTGAGTCCGGGGATGGTACAGGTCTTGGTTGGGTCAGTAGGGTCCGGAATAGTGGTAAAGACCGGAGTGAACCAAGTAAGGTTTCCGTTCGAGTCCCGCTTCTTGCCCAGCTTAAGTGATCCAGAGCCAATGTTGGGACGGCAGATGCTGGTATTCTCGTCCTCGCTGCAGGCACTATAGCTGGGCGTCCACGGCAGCCCCCCGCTCCAGTTGGTGATGCTCGTCAATCTCCATCCGCCGATGAGAGCGTCCGTCAAAGTGTTGGCGCCGCTCATGTACTTCTTGCCTTTGCCGAACGGCAGTTCATAGAGGATGTTTGTTACCCACACGTGATTGCGGTTCACGTTCATGGGGCCATAGCCAACTGAGGGATCGACGGAGTAATAGTTGTTGTCATGGAATCTTGCCCGGGACCAAGTGTAATGCGAGACGAATTGCAGTCCCTGGGAAACTCGCTTTTCGACTTTGAGCTGCAACGCATTGTAATTGCTGCTGGCATCCATGCCAAAGTAGTTGTTCAGGTCCGCCGAGCAGCAAGTCAGCTGATCCGACAATGGAACATTGGCCAGGCCACAGACTCCCTGCGAGACAGAGCAATCAGGATAGATGTAATGGTTGAAGAAGGGACGTGCGTTGTCCGGACTCGCAGTGCCATACCCGGTGATGCTTCTCTCATTGGCGTTATATGCCGGTCCGTCACCCGCGAATCCGTGCGTGCCCTTATTTCCGACGTAAGCCACTTCCACGGTAATCGTGGAGGTCAACTGGTGCTCGACCGTTGCGTTCCACATATCTATGCTAGCGGGTCGTTGCACCGTCGGACGAATTCGCGGATCCACGCTGTTTGTCGGTCCACGCAGAGGAATCGTGCCATTAGCACGGGGAGTCGGGAACTGGGCCGGTGTCGGTCCCGTGGCCGAGTCCATCTGATATACAGGAACGTTGTCGTTGATGGATGCGGAGTTGAGGTCATGCGCTTGGATCGATTGGTGAACAAGGACGGGGAGGTTCTGCGTCACGGCATGGCCAAAGTTTGAGCCGAATACTCCTATGTCAAAACTGCGGCCATAGCCAATGCGCACAACAGTTTTTGGCCGCAATTGATAAGCAATGCCTATGCGCGGCCCGAATGCGCCGATATAGTTTCTGATGTTGCCGTTTGATCCGATCGGGCCGAAACCGTTCACCCGGATGACGCCTTGATCGAGGTTTGCAAAACCTCCGTTGCCCTTGGCATTCACGGACTCCGGGAAATAGTCCTCCCAACGCATGCCATAGGTGATTGTCAACTTGCTGCTCATCCGGAATTGGTCCTGGGCATACAGGAAAAAGCGCTTCTGACTTTCAGCCGCATTTTGGCTAACGCTGGCGAAACGCTCGAATTTGGAAACATTACCGAATAGAAAAGAAGCTAGATCCAGCCCGCCCGCGTTGCTCCCGGAAACCGGGTCGTAAAGCGACGTTTCTTTGTGGCTGAAGACGAGTTGCCCCGTTCGATTGGCGTCGCTTGGGAAGCGCAGGTTGTGCGCAAAGCGAAGGTCTGCGCCAAACTTCATGGCATGGTTGCCACTGATTTTGGTCCAGTTGTTCACGAACTGGTATTGGTGCTCGTTTTCAATCAGCGGGCAGTTGCATCGTGAAGGATCCAGGCCGTCGCCAAAATTGGTTAGCGTTCTTGCATCAGAATCAAACTGGAAAGCCGGTAGCCGCGACGCTCGCGTCCGGCTTGATGGAATGCGGGTTGTACTTGAACCAGCCGAACCGGAAGTCCGTCAGCAGTGTCGTGCTGATCGCCTTGTCGAATCCTGCCGCTAGGCTGTGGTTGTGGATGATGGAGCTGCCGCTCAAGCCCCCGACTCCAGTACCTAGGCCGCCCAGCCCGATACCCAGAACCGGTTGGCCAGTTAGGCTATAGTAGGCCCGGGTGTAACGGCCAAATATGTGCAGATTTCCGGGGGCCTGATAGTCTCCCCGCGTGTCGAACGCATTCCCGTGGAATGGGCCGGAACCGTTGCCGAAGAAGTTAAAAGCCGTCACGTTCCCGTTTACTGGCTGTGGAAAGAGTTTCAATAATTTTACAGCAATCGGAGAGAGCCGGCCCACGGGAATCAAATTGCCTGCGAAGGCCGTGCGTCCCGCACCCGTATTGGCGTTTCCTGTCGCTGGGTCATAGACTTGGCCGCCTCCCTTGATCCCTGCCGTGAGGTATTCGCTCAAATCGCACATGCCCGTTGCGGCCGTGCAGGTGCTGAGAACCTTGGATGTGGGTATCACAATGTTATCTGTGATGCCATTGGACTGTCGGGTTCCTTGATAGTCGGCAAAATAGAACAATTTGTTCTTGATGACTGCCCCGCCCACAGAGCCGCCAAATTGATTCCACTTCGAACTGGGCAGTCCCGCGCTGGGCGACTGGGTGAAGGGGTTGCGCGCCTGGGTGGCATCGGAATTCCTGAACCAAAAAGCACTTCCATGGATGTCATTGGTGCCGGACTTGGTTGACGCCACCATTAAGCCCGCGACGGACTTTCCAAATTCAGCGTCATAGTTCAGCAGCGTAATCTTCGCTTCTTCCACCGAGTCCAAATTGGGATTGATGATGATGATGCCCAGGATCGGGTCTTGATTGTCCGTTCCATCCAGTTCATAGCCCGTGCCGCTGAAGTGCTGGCCCTGAACGAAAGTCTGCTGCGAGCCTTGCGGGTTCTCCGTGGCGGCGTGGCCCCAGCCGATTTGCTGCGTCCCGGGAGCGGAGAGCAGCAGCGACTGAAAGTTGCGGTTTACAAGAGGCAGTTTCTCAACGTAGTCCGAACTAAAATCCAGCGAAACATCGGCACGGTCGGTCTTCAGCTGCGGAACCTCACCGGTGACTTCCACCGTTTGAGTAACGGCGCCAACCTGCAACTGCGCGTCGACGCGCGCAGCCGTGTCCACCTGCACTAGAACGCTCGCAATGTCGTTTACCTTAAATCCCGGCGCCTCTACTTTGACCCTATAGGTGTCCGGAATGAGGTGGATTACTGAGAAATTTCCACTTTCATTCGTGCTGGTCTGGTCAGTGGTGTTTTTCGTGATCGAAGTCACCGTCACCGTTGCCCCAGCCACCGCGTTCCCTTGCGGATCAGTCACGGTGCCGATAATGCTTCCGTACACGGCTTGTCCTACCGTCGTGCTGGCACCGAACCCCAGCGCGAGACAGAGAACTGCAATCAACCCCAGTGTTGCTTGCTTTCTCATTACACCCCTCCTAAGCTCTGCATAACCCTGAAATCTTTCTTCAAACTGGAATGCAATCACTTGCCCCCAGGCAGCTGATACATTGCGGTCGTCAAGATAATTCGGCAAAAAACAGATGGATGTGGCCCCTAAAGGCTAGGCACGCACATACGTCACAATTTGAAATTGGAAACGGCAACCCGCCGAAACGACCTCAGTGAACAGCCCCCAAACTCCTCGACCAAAATCTCGCTACGTTAAGCCCGACCACCTCCGCCTTATCAATCGCCAAAACGCCGGATAGACAAGTGCGGACACCTAAACAGGAGTCGGCCTGTATTTGTGATGCCTTGTATCAGTTTTTTGAGTAACAGGGTAAGTGTCCGAGGGTCTGATACGGTTACGCGAAATAAGCTGTGCTTTCACAAAGGGATGCGCTAGGGTTACTTTGATGTTACAATCCGCAATCGGTGGTCGTCGTGACTGAGAAAGCCCAACAGCTAACTCAAATCGAAAAACTGCTAGGCAGCCACTCCCTCCACGGGTCGGAGTCTCTCTGCAAGCTGCTCCGCTATTTGGCTCACCATTCCCTCGAACATCCTGGTACTTCCCCCAAGGAGTACCAAATTGCGACCGAGGTCTTTGGGCGGCAGCAGGACTTCGATCCTCACGTCGATTCCATGGTCCGCGTGCAGGCGGGCCGCCTGCGCACCAAGCTGGCCGAATACTATGCCTCTGACGGCGTAGACGACCAGATCATGGTGGAACTCCCCAAAGGCACTTACGCCCTCACTTTTCATCCGCGTCCCCACGGAGCAGCTCGCAACCAGGCGAGTACTTCTCACGAGGCACCAGCCAGTGCGGAGGCCAATGGCCGGACCTCTCGTGCCGGGATTGTCACCATCGTGGCACTGTCCGTCGTGCTTGCCTCCATCGTCGCCGTTGCCACCGACCGCTTTCTGAATCGCAGAGTTGCAGAAGCCCGGGTAGCCAGCGACAGCCCTGATATGCCGGTTGCTTTTCACGTTTTCTGGAAGGGCTTCCTCACCGGTCCGCAGGAGCCGTGGGTCATCTTCAGTAACGCCGCTTTCGTCGGTCGGCCGTACGTTGGCATGCGCTATTACAATCGTGCCAAGGATTCCGGCGCCGTGATTCTGGACCACTACACCGGAGTCGGCGAAGTGCTGGCAGTTCACGCCCTCGATAGCGTTTTCGGGAAGCTTCACCAGCAAATTCGCGTCAAGCGCGGTAGTCTGTTTTCCCTGGACGACGCCAAGAACAACGACCTTATCTTCATTGGCTCGCCTTCGGAAAATCTGACGCTCTTGGAGTTGCCGAACACGGAGGAATTCACATTCAAACAGATCACTTCTGGGCCGCGCACGGGCACCATGGAGATCATCAATTTTCATCCGGGATCGGGCGAACCGAAGGAGTTTCTTCCGACTCCACCTGACGAGAGCTTGACCGAAGACTATTCCGTCATAGCTCTAAAGAGAGGATTGAATCCCGCACATTCTGTCCTGATTCTGGCAGGAGCTACCACCATCGGCACGCAAGCTGCTGTCGAATACGTTTGCCAGCAAAACTCTCTGGAAGAGTTGCTCTTGCGTCTCTCCGTTTCCAATTCCGGCGAACTAAAGCCGTTCGAAGCGGTAATCCGAGTGAAAGTCACCAAGGGCGTCCCTGTAGGTTCGGAACTCGTCGCTCTCCGCAAAGGCCCCTCTTAGCAGAATTTCCAGAAGAAGTAACTGTCATCCCGAGTAAAGCGAGGGATCTGCTTTTCTCGAAACCATCGAGAAAAAACGAAACTATCCTATTTTTTTCCGGACGCTGGCGGGATCAGGCGAGGATCCAAAGCAGTGGCCTGTTTGAATTCTCTTGTTGCCTCTTCGATTTTTCCCTGCTGGCGCAACGCCATGCCCAATTGAAAATGCGCCGCGGCAAAGTTAGGGACGGAGTTGATTGCGGCGCGAAATTGCGAAATAGCTCCTTCGACGTCGCCGGCCTGGAGCAACCGGCGCCCTGAGTTGGTGGAGAACAGGGCGGCTTGCTCGCTGGTTTTCTGCTTGGCAAGCTCTGCACCCGCTTTGCTCTCCGCTGCGGCCCCTTCGGTATCTCCAAGTTGGCGAAGCACAGTTGCCAGTGTGGTGTGCGCGCCGGCGAAGCTCGGCTGCAGGCGGATGGCTTCGCGCAAGGCGGTCACGGCGTCTTGCAGCTCACCCTTCTGTTTCAGGACTGTGCCCAGTGTGTAGTAGGCCTCCGCATAGTCAGGCTTGGCGCGAATCGCCGCGCGCAGCTCTTCCGCTGCTGGCACGAAATCGCCCTGCTGCCAGAGCGTCACGCCCAGCGTGTAGTGCGCATCCGCTTGACCGGGATCAAGTTCGCTGGCCTTACGAAACTCAACGATTGCTTCCGGAAGTTTGTCTTTTAATTTGAGCGCGAGTCCGAGGTTGTAGTGCAGCGTGGCGTCCTGCGGTGAAAGCTTCAAAGCTTTGAGAAACTCGGCCATGGCCGAATCGAAATCTGCAATCTGTAAATAGGCGGCGCCTAGATTTCCAATGTATCCGCTATCCTCCGAACGCAACCGGATTGCCGCTTGAAACTCGGCGATCGCTCCTTGGCCGTCTCCGGTTTGCAGGAAAGCTAGTCCCAGATTATTGTGGCCGTCAGGATTCTGTGGTTGAAATTTTGCCGCCAGATGAAACGCAGCGACAGCTTGCTCCATTTCACCGTTGCTCTGGAGCAGTAGACCCAGACTGCTTTGGGCGTCGGGATAATCCGGCTTCAGATTAACGCAAGCTTGCAGTTCACGAATCGCTGCGTCGGTCTGTTCCTTGCTGCGTAGAATCTGTCCGAGATAATAATGTCCGTCGGGGCTCGCGGGATTCAGTCCAAGCGCAGTTCGCAGATGCTCTTCCGCTTCCGCGAGTGCACTTGCATGATAGCGGAGCACGCCGAGATGCAGATGCGCTTGCACAAAATTGGGCTGCAGGCGGAGAGCTTCGGAAAATTCCGCGGCGGCGGATTCCAGATCGGATTTTTGCACCAGCACGGTGCCGAGTTCGTCATGCAACTCCGCTCGTTGCGGCTCCAATTCGATCGCGCGGCGCATTTCGGTGATGGCGGCATCGGGGGCTCCGGAAAAATCGAGAACTCGGCCCAATGTTCGATGCGTCTCGGAGTCGTCCGGAGCCAGGCGTGTAGCCTCGCGCGCTTCAAGCAGCGCGGCTTTCAAGTCTCCTTTTTGCGCCAAGGCGTTGCTGAGATTCAGGTGCGCCTGCGCGAACTCCGGTTTCAGTTTCAGGGAGTTGTGCCCTTCCGGACTGCCCGGTGCAAGGTGCACAACTTTTTCGAACTCGGCGCGAGCGGACACCAGATCGCCCCGCTGGAGCGCTGTCATGCCCTGCTGGTAAGTAGCAGAAGCGCGTGAAGCAATGTCGGACTCCGAAGATTTCGTGGTTTGCGCTGCGCTGCCCACGGCAACACCGCAGAATAGAAATGGCAAGGCCGCACAGAGTTGAAAAAAAATGTGCCGGCGATGGAAGAAATTCAATTTCACGTGTAAGAGTCCCGCAGCGAGTGCATGAAAATACTAACATGTTCACCGTCGCGCGCTTCCCTGCAAGCCGGCCGGTTATTTCCCTCTCCAGAGTGACCCGTGTCGCGCCAGACCTTGCTATCATTGGAAATTGATGACGCTCCATTTCTCTTTTCTCCGGCTTCCCTTCTCTCTGGGTCTTTGCGCTTGGCTCGCCATGCAATCCACCAGCATTCCAAATTCCTTCGCCGGAAAATCCGACAGCCCAAACGCCAAGCCCATCGTGCATTTCACCGACGTGGCGCAGAAAGCCGGGCTCACCGCTCCAGTCATTTTCGGCGGTGAGAACACCAAAAAATACATCATCGAAACGACGGGCACTGGCGTGGCCATATTTGACTACGACAATGATGGCTGGCCGGATATTTTCGTCGTGAATGGCACGAAGCTGGAAGCGCTGCCAAGTTCCAAGGCGCCAACGAGCCATCTGTATCACAACAATCACGACGGCACATTCACCGACGTGACGGAAAGAGCCGGGCTGACGCACACCGGATGGGGCCAGGGCGTATGCGTGGGCGATTACGACAACGACGGTTTCGAAGATTTGTACGTCACCTACTACGGAAAAAATGTTTTGTACCACAACAACGGCAATGGCACGTTCACCGACGTCAGCGAAAAAGCGCATGTCGCGGGCAGCGGAAAAATGTGGGGCACCGGCTGCGCATTCGTTGATTACGATCGCGACGGCAAACTTGATTTGATGGTCGCGAATTACGTCGACTTTGATTCCGCCACTGCGCTTGCGCCAGGCGAGCGGCCTTCGTGCATGTGGAAGGGCGTTCCGGTGATGTGCGGGCCACGCGGGCTGCCGTGGGCGAAAAATATTCTGTATCACAATCTAGGCAACGGCGTGTTTGAAGATGTTACGACGAAGGCGCACATCGACCAGACCAACGGACATTACAGCTTCAGTGTTTCCACGCTGGACTATGACGACGACGGCTGGCCGGATATTTTTGTGGCTTGCGACAGCACCTCCAGCATTCTTTATCACAACAATCACGACGGCACGTTCACCGACGTCGCCGTTGTTGCCGGCGCCGCGTTCAATGACGATGGGCGGGAGCAGGCCGGCATGGGTTCCACGGTGGGCGACTATGACGGCGACGGCAAACTCGACATTTTCAAAACTAATTTCTCAGACGATACCTCCACGCTTTACCGGAACAATGGCGACGGCACGTTTGACGACAAAACTTTCCCCGCGGGATTCGGCCTCAACACGCAATACCTCGGATGGGGCGTGATGTTTCTTGATGTGGACAATGATGGCTGGCCCGATCTGCTGCTGGTCAACGGCCATGTCTACCCGGAAGTGGACAGTCAGCATCTTGGCAGTAATTTCCAGGAGCCGAAAATTCTTTATCGCAACAACGGGAACGGAACGTTTACGGATATTTCGGCGAATGCGGGGCCGGGGATTACCGCGGTAAGTTCTGCTCGCGGACTGGCGGTCGGCGATTTGTGGAATGACGGCCGGATGTCCGCCGTGATCAGCAACATGAATGCGCCGCCGATGCTGCTGGTGAACGACGTCCGCAATGCGAATCATTGGATCGCGTTCCGGACAATTGGAACGTCGTATTCCTCTGGACCGGGCGGCAGCAAATCCAACCGTGATGGTATCGGCGCGAAGATCACCGTGAAAGCCGGGGCGCGGGTGCTCGTCGACGAAGTTCGCAGCGGATCCAGCTACGTCTCCAATAGCGATGTGCGCGCGCACTTCGGCCTCGGGTCGGCTACCAAGATCGAATGGGTACAGGTCCGCTGGCCCAGCGGTTTGGTCGAGCGCTTTGAAAACCTGCTTGTCGATGCGATTCATACCCTGAAGGAAGGTTCGGGCACGCCGGTCAATCCTCCTCCTGCTTCGGCCAAGCCCTGATTCGAGGGAATAGTCGGCAGGACGGGAGAGGTCCTTCACTCCTCCGCCGCGGCGGATTTCAGGATAGAAATGCTTCTTGGCATTTGAGAGAGAGCCTTCGTCGTCCGCCACGGCGGACTTCTCAGGCCAGGAATCCTTAACGGATTCCTGGTTAACAATAACCGGCCACCCCCTCCCCTGTTTTTCATAAGTGTTCATTCTAAAAGAACTTAAAGTCGTTTGTTTTGATACACTTTTGGAAGTGTTGATTCTACAGGTACTTAGATGCGTTGTAACGTTGAAGGACCTGAGAGGCCCCCTCCCCCTGTTTTTGGAACGATATGATTTAAAAAGAGTTAGAGGGTGGGGGTCTGCAAACGATATGATTCGATGGGATTTAGGAGGCCGAGATGAGAGTGGATAGAAAGATGCGAAAGTGGCGGGTTGCAGAATGAATCGGCGAACATGGCGTCCGACTATCAAACACTCTTGTATCATACGGTAGCATGTTTGTCAATAGCCATTTGGATTAAATCTGGAAGTGGTTTAAGGAGAACGAGATAGCGCGAGGTGGTTCCTCTGCCGTGAAGTTGCCTCTAAACCCGCCCACGCAAAACCGGCGTATGCGGCACCCAGAATCGTCTTGCTATCCATCGTCTGTGCCACGCGCCCAAGCTTACTTTTGGCGCGTACCTTTAACATGGTCGTCAGTTAGTACGCCCTCGGTCCTGATAAAGCTGATCGGACAAGTGGTTTTCACATGTCCGGTTAAACTATGCTGAGCGGGATTTCTTCCATTCCAACGGCGGCATTTCTAAGTGTCCTGCATTCTGAAGATACGTCCTAGCATGTGCTGCCGCTCTGTCTTTTCCGTGTTCGATATCATCCACGGGCTCGGAGGGCGC
>WNFN01240495.1_pt1 | contig 10069 bp, 13 predicted proteins | sample 5400161 | NCBI WGS metagenome assembly WNFN01 (sample SAMN13153353, study PRJNA577476) | soil metagenome | isolation source: 80 cm saprolite on Douglas fir-dominated hillslope | place: USA:California | collected 2013-09-17 | reverse complement strand
TTTCACCTTGGCAAAACGCAACGGCTCATCTCTATCAACTCGCAACTCTCGACTAAAACTTACTCTGAGCTAAAATTATTTCGTCACCTTCGCCGTATGCGAACCATGCTTCTTAAACACGCGCGTGGGCGAAAATTCACCGAGCTTATGACCGACCATGTTTTCGGTAACGAAAACGGAAATAAACGTCTTTCCGTTATGCACCAAAAACGTGTGGCCGACAAAATCCGGCGTCACCATCGAGCGCCGCGACCAGGTTTTGATTGGTTTCTTTACGCCCGAGCTGTTCATCTTGTCGATCTTCTCCAGAAGATACAACTCGACGAAGGGTCCTTTCTTTAACGATCTAGCCATAATTTTCAAGTGAATTGTGGAGGGTCGAGCTCTGCGAGACCGGCCTCGCAGAGCTCCGCCCTCCAGGACTCACGCTTTTTTCTTCGATCTTCTCCTTTCCAAAATAAAGCGATCGCTCGGTTTATGTTTGCTACGCGTCTTAAATCCTTTTGCCAGTTGTCCCCAGGGACTAACCGGATGATGCCGTCCGCCGCCGCCTTTTGATTTCCCCTGGCCGCCGCCCATCGGATGATCGATCGGGTTCATCACCATGCCGCGCACGTGGGGACGACGTCCTCGCCAGCGAGTACGCCCCGCTTTGCCGCTCGACACATTCATGTGATCGACGTTTCCGACCTGGCCAATTGTCGCGAAGCAGTTTTCGTGGATGCGCCGAATTTCCCCGGAAGGCATTTTCACCAATGCGTAACCGCCTTCGATGTTTGTTAACGTCGCCTGTTGCCCGGCGCTCCGCGCAACCTGGCCACCGCGACCCGGACTCAATTCAATGTTGTGGATGTTTGTGCCCAGCGGAATCGCGCGAAGTGGCAAGGCATTGCCCAGATCGGGCGGGACATTCTCGCCGGCAGCGACCGTCGAACCCACTCGGAGTCCATTCGGCGCTAGAATGTAACTGAGCTCGCCGTCTGTGTATTTGATAAGAGCAATCCTCGCAGAGCGATTCGGGTCGTACTCGATCCCGAGAACCTCTGCAGAGACACCGTGCTTGCGTCGTCTAAAATCGACCTTGCGATATTTCTGTTTGTGTCCGCCCCCAATGTGACGCGATGTGAGCCGGCCGTAGCTGTTGCGACCGCCGCTCTTTTTCTTCGGCTCAACGAGGCTCCTCTCAGGCCGCCACTTTGTGATTTCATCGAAAGTAGGCAGCGACTTGAAACGGAGCGTCGGCGTTAATGGGCGGAATTCTTTCAGTGCCATAATGCTTTCAAAAATTCGATTTCTCTTTCGTCAGATAAGATCGATCTTTTCGCCCTCCTTTAACGTGACGATCGCTTTCTTCCAGCGTGGTCGTCGTCCCACCGGTCCACGCACGCGTTTTTCCTTACCCGCGTAATTACAAGTGTTCACATCGACCACTTTCTTTTGAACAGGCGTTCGATTGCGTTCTTGATCTCAATCTTGTTCGCACGCGGACTCACGCGAAAGACATACTTGTTCTGCTTCTCGCTCATCAGGGTCGACTTTTCAGTCAACGAAGCGGTTTGAATAATCTCGTGCGGCTCGTTCATGGTATTACTTCGTGTTCGCTGCCTCCAGCCGGCCGAGTCCGTTCCGCCAATCTTTCCAGCGCCTTTTCGGTGACGAGGATTTTCTCGAAGGCTAGCAACTGCTCGATGTTTACATTGGAAGCAGTGGCAAGCGTCACCGGTTTAACGTTGCGTACGAACGACTTCGTTTTGAGTTCCGGCACAACGAAGTTGTCGATCGTCAAAACATCACCCGCCTTGATTCGCTCGCTCAGCGCTTTCCGGAACGCCAGACGTCGCACGGATTTCGAGACCTTTTTGGAATAGTCTCGCGGCTTCGGTCCAAAGACGACACCACCGCCGCGCCAGATCGGCGAAGATTTGTAACCAGCCCGTGCGCGGCCGGTGCCTTTCTGCCGCCAGGGTTTCGCGCCGGACAAATCCACTTCCGCTTTCGTTTTGGTGTTGGCTGAACCGGAACGACGCGCCGCGCGCATGGCGACGACTGTATCGTGGACGGCTTGCGAACCTTTTCCGTCTTCGATCAGTTCAATGCCGGCTTCCTTGGCAGCGGCTTTGGTTAATACTTTTGCGCTCATTTCTTATCGCACGGTTATGGCCGGCTTCTTCGCCGCCACGGCTTGATCTGCTTTTCTGTGCTCTTGATGCTCCGTAATTTGCGCCGCCGGATTCTTAATCGCCGGTCTGACAATGACATAACTTCCATTCGCTCCCGGAACGGCGCCGCTGACCAAGATAATTTTTTCGGCTTCGCGCACCTGCATGACCTGCAGATTCTGGACGGTGACGCGTTCATCCCCCAGATGACCAGGCATTCCCATGTTTTTCCAAATACGGCCCGGAGTAGAACGATTGCCGACCGCACCAATGCGCCGATGAGTTTTCGAACCGTGTGCCGCACCTTGTCCGTGAAAGTTGTGCTTCTTCATCACGCCTTGAAATCCTTTTCCCTTCGATCGCCCAATCACATCGACATAGTCGCCCGCCTGAAATTGCGTAACGCTCAAATTGATCTCGCCTTCCGGAAGATCATTGGTCAGGCGAAACTCACGCACGAGTTTTTGCGGCTCCACGCCAGCCTTTTTGAATTCACCCAGTAGCGGCTTGGTCACACGCGATTCCTTCTGCACGGCGAACCCCACCTGGACGGCCGAATAGCCGTCCTTCTCTTCAGTCAAACGACGCAGCAAAACGTTATCGCCGGCCGCAATCACGGTCACGGGACACAATCGACCTTTGGCGTCGTAAACGCTGGTCATACCAATTTTTTGTCCAAGAAGTCCGATGCTCATGACCGTCTAATCGCAAATCTTTCAGAAAAGTCTCCGCTTAGATCTTAATCGTAATGTCAACGCCCGCAGGCAAATTCAGTTTCTTCAGTTCATCCACCGTTTTCGCCGTCGGATCAATGATGTCCAACAGCCGTTTGTGCGTGCGAATTTCAAATTGTTCCATCGACTTTTTATCAACGTGCGGCGAACGGTTTACCGTAAATTTCTCAATTAAGGTCGGCAGCGGAATCGGACCCGCTACCCGCGCCCCTGTACGCTTCGCAGTCTCGACGATCTCCACCGCGGATTGATCAAGCATGCGATGATCGAACGCCTTCAATCGAATCCGGATGCGCTGGCCATTACTCATTTGGTCTCTTTCTGATCGAGAATCGCCGAAACCAGATTGGCCGGCACCGGTTGGAAATGGGAAGGCTCCATCGAGTAACTGGAGCGGCCTTTGGAAAGTGAACGGATGGCAGTCGCGTAACCAAACAACTCGGCGAGTGGAACCTCCGCATGAATGATCGCGAGATTGCCGCGCGTTTCGATGCTGTGAATGCTGCCACGACGTCTGCTCAGGTCGCCACAGATATCCCCCTGGAACTCGTCCGGGGTGATGTTTTCGACTTTCATAATCGGCTCCAGCAGAATCGGTTTCCCCTGCTTAAATCCATCTTTCATCGCAAAAATCGCCGCCATTTTAAATGCAAGTTCGCTGGAATCGACTTCGTGGAACGAACCGTAGACGATATCGACCTCTACATCGACAACTGGATAGCCGCCGAGCACGCCGTTGAGCACCGCTTCCTGGATTCCCTTTTTGACGGCTGGAATGTATTCGCGCGGAATGATGCCGCCGACGATTTTGTTTTCGACGAGGAGACCTTTGCTGCGCTCGGCCGGACGCACATCCACTTCCACGTGTCCATACTGACCGCGGCCGCCGGATTGTTTAATCAACTTGCCGACGCCGTGCGCGTTCGTGGTGATCGTTTCGCGATAGGCGATTTGCGGCTTACCCGCGTTTGCGTCCACTTTGAACTCGCGAAACATCCGGTCGCGAATGATTTCCAAATGCAACTCGCCCATTCCTGCGATGATGGTTTGCCCGGTATCTTCGTGCGTATAGACGCGGAATGTCGGGTCTTCTTCTGCGAGTCGTTGAAGCGCAATCCCCATTTTTTCCTGGTCTAATTTTGTCTTGGGCTCAATCGCCATCGAAATGACAGGATCAGGGAAAGACGGCGGTTCGAGAAGGATCGGATGGTCCTCATCGCAGAGCGTGTCGCCGGTGGTGATATTTTTAATACCAACGATGGCGGCAATATCGCCGGAGTAACACGTCTCAATGTCTTCGCGTTTGTCCGCTTGAATCTGGATTAAGCGCGAAATGCGTTCGCGCTTGTTGGTGCGCGGATTATAAACCGTGTCGCCCTTACTTAGCGTGCCGGAGTAGACGCGGAAGAAAACCAGCTTCCCGACAAACGGATCGCTCCAAAGTTTGAAGGCCAGCGAGCAAAAGATGCCATTGTCATCCGTCGGCATTTCTATTGGCTCCCCGGTATCTGGGTCTTGACCTTTCGCGGGCGGAATGTCGAGCGGGCTTGGCAAATAATCGACTACGGCGTCGAGCAAATACTGAATGCCGATGTTCTTCAACGCGGAACCGCCGATTACCGGGACAAATCTATTGGCGATCGTTTGTCGCCGAATTCCAGCCTTCAATAGCTCAGGCGTGACCGGCTTTTCATGGATGACGGCCTCGGCGACGTCATCATCGAGATTGGAAACTTGTTGGACCAGATCGTTGTACGCCTTGTCAACAATCTCAACATATTCCTTTGGAAGATCGGTGACTTCGTAGGTCGATCCGAGCTGATCGTCCTCGGAATAAATGATCGCCTTCTTATTGATGACATCGAGTTGGCCGCGCAGCTGATCTTCCCTACCCAGCGGCAACAAAACCGGCCACGCGTTCGCGCCGAGCTTTTTGTGGATGCTATCCACCGACATCTCGAAGTCCGCTCCGACGCGGTCCATTTTGTTGATGAACGCCAGACACGGCACATTGTACTTGGTGGCCTGACGCCAGACTGTCTCCGATTGCGGCTGCACGCCGGCCACGCCATCAAAAACTGCGATCGCCCCATCGAGAACGCGTAGAGAACGTTCCACTTCGGCGGTGAAGTCGACGTGTCCCGGTGTGTCGATAATATTGATCCGCTCCTTGATTCCTTCGAAAATTTTGTAAACGCCTTCTTCCTTTCGTTGCGCCCAAGTGCAGGTTGTCGCAGCGGAAGTAATTGTGATTCCTCGCTCGCGTTCCTGCTCCATCCAGTCGGTGACGGTTGTTCCTTCGTGCACCTCACCCATCTTGTGAATCATGCCGGTATAAAACAACACGCGCTCAGTGATCGTCGTCTTGCCAGCGTCGATATGCGCCGCGATGCCAATGTTCCGCGTTCGTTCCAGCGGGAACTTACGATCCGGCGAATTTGGATTTTTCGCTGCGGTCTTTTTCTGCTCCATCGTCGCCGTCGCCATAATCGTCACCAACGGAAATGCGCAAACGCGCGGTTCGCTTGCGCCATTTTATGAGTCTCTTCGCGTTTCTTGATCGCGTTCCCCTGGCCTGCTGCGGCATCCTTTATCTCCTGCGCCAGTGCCTCCGCCATGGGCATTCCTTTGCGATTGTCCGCGTATTGAACAATCCACCGAGTAGCCAGAGAAATTTGTCGAGCAGGCGTCACTTCCATCGGGACCTGATAGGTTGCCCCACCCACGCGCCGCGATTTTACTTCCAATCGCGGACGGACATTCTCGATCGCTTTATTTACAACTTCCAACGGATCGACAGAATCAGAACCTTCGCGAGACTTGTCGATCGCTGTGTACACGATCCGCTCCGCCAGCGATTTCTTGCCGCGATTCATCACCGTTGTAATCAGACGCTCCACCGCCGGACTCCCATAACGGGAATCGACATGCTCCTTTTTCTTGTAAACTCTTTTCCGTCGCGACATTGTCGGTCTTCCTGTCCAATATTATTTCTTTTCCCCGGCTTCCTTCGCTGCGCCACCTCCGCCCGCACCAGCTTTCGGACGCTTCGCCCCGTATTTGGAGCGGCCGCGCCGGCGCCCATCAACGCCTAACGCGTCGAGCGTCCCGCGCACAATATGGTAGCGGACACCTGGCAAATCCTTCACGCGTCCCCCGCGCACAAGCACGATCGAGTGCTCCTGCAAATTATGTCCCTCGCCCGGAATGTAGGCAATCACTTCCTGGCCATTCGTCAACCGCACTTTTGCCACTTTGCGCAGCGCAGAATTCGGCTTTTTGGGCGTGCGCGTCATCACCTGCACACAAACTCCACGACGTTGCGGACAGTCCACCAGCGCGGGTGACTTCGATTTCACGGACACCTTTCGGCGTCCTTTGCGGATCAACTGATTAATCGTGGGCATTTTTCAACCTCAAAAACAAAGCGCCGCCAAAAGCGTTGTGCGCGGGGCGACAAAAAACCCGCCCAGGTCGCGCAGCAAACTCTCTCACGCGCCAGATGCGGTGGATCGTGAATATAGAGGGAAAAGCGCGGCCTGCAAAAAATATTTTACACTGCGTTTGTCATTCCGAGCGGAGTCGAGGAATCTCTAATTGAAATGCAGAAAACCTTCGAACTTTCAGCCACCGATCGACACTCGAAAGCGCGGCGTGGATGCCTAACGACTGCGCATGGCGCGATCGACACGCCGGCGTTCATGTCGGTGGGAACGCAAGGTTCAGTGAAAGGCGTCAGCCCTCGGGAATTGCGCGGACTGAATGCGCAGATCGTCCTTGGGACCCATTCTGACCGATAGCGGCGGCTACCAGATTTTTTCGCTGGCGAAGTTGCGAAAAATCACTGGGGAGGGCGTGGAATTTCAAAATCACATCGACGGCGGGCGAGCATTCATCTCACCAGAGATCGCCATGGAAATCCAGGCGGTGCTTGGCGGCGATATCACCATGGCGCTCGATGAATGTGTTCCGTATCCATGCGAATACGAATATGCAGCTCAAAGCGCGGAGATGACAACGCGTTGGGCGAAGAGGTGCCTGGAGTGGAAACGGCGAAATGGTGAAACGGCGAATGAGAGAGTCGGCGCGTCGCCGATTCGTCGGTTCGCCGATTCGATACTCGTCGGCATCGTTCAGGGCGCCACCTTCGAGGATCTGCGAAAAGGAAGCGCGCAGGCAATTGTCGATCTTGATTTCGATGCTTACGCCATAGGCGGCGTGAGCGTCGGCGAACCGGTGGAGGAAATGATGCGAGCCGTCGAATGGGCTGAGCCATTCTTGCCCGGGAATAAACCGCGTTACGCGATGGGCCTCGGCACTCCGCCGCAGCTGCTGGAGTTGATCGCGCGCGGGGTGGACATGTTTGATTGCGTGCTGCCAACACGTCTCGCCAGGAATGGAACTGCCTTCACGGCGACAGGCACAATCAATTTAAAAAACGCAGAATTCATTCTGGACAAGAATCCGATTGAAGAAAACTGCGTATGCGAAGCCTGTCGTGAATTTTCGCGCGGTTACATCCGGCATCTCATCAAGGCGGAAGAAATTCTCGGCCTTCGCCTGATCACGCTGCATAACCTGCATTTCTATTTGAATTTAATGAATCAGGCGCGCAGCGAAGTAGAAAAGGGAACATTCGATCAGTTTCGTAAAGCTTTCGTAGCGGAGTACAAAACGCGAGATGCCGCGATGATCGAATGAGGCAGCTGCAATGCAGAGCGGCGTCCCTGCCGTTAACCTACTCTTTGCTGGCTGCCCTCCGCGCTGCCCGAAGATCCACAACGAACCGTTCATACTCGCGTTGCCGTGATTCCTCGTCCGGTTGTCGAAGAAGAGACGAGGGGTGCACCGTGGCGAGGGCTCTGGGAGCAAGCTTCGACGACAACACCTTGCCGCGCTCGCGAGTAACACGGAATGATGGACCGAAAACCGCCTGCGCTGCCGTCGCACCGAGGCAGACCAGCAACCTCGGTTTAACAAGGCGCAGCTCCGCTTCCAGCCACGGGCGACAGGCTGCGATCTCGCGCGAATTTGGTTTCTGATGAATTCGGCGTTTCCCGCGCGGCTCCCATTTGAAATGTTTCACCGCGTTCGTGACATATACCTCCTTGCGATCAATTCCCGCTTCTTCCAGCGCCCGGTCCATGATTTTTCCAGCTGGTCCCACGAACGGTTTACCCTCCTGATCTTCGTAATCGCCGGGCTGTTCGCCGACCAGCATGATCGCCGCGTCACTCGGGCCTTCGCCAAACACGGTTTGCGTTGCCCGCTTGTAGAGATGGCACGCCGTGCATTCTTTGGCCGCTTGGCGTACCTCGACCAAGCTTGACGTTTCAGGCGGTTGCGCCGGCCGCGCATATTCCTCAGTGGCAGTCACCATCTTTCGATTGTGAATCGCAACTGCCTTGGAATTCGTGTTTGTTTAACCAAATGATTCTGGAAACGCCGCGATTAATTCTGCGTCCATTTCGAGAAAAAGACGTCGAGCGTTTCGCCGAACTCATGGCAAATCATGATTTCATGCGCTTTTCCATCGGCCCATACACGTACGAGCAAACGCAGGGCGTGTTGCAGAAATTTCTCTCCTGGAACCAGGCTGGTTTGCCTTCGCAGTTTGCAGTCATTTTTCGCGGAAACAATGAGCTGATTGGCTATTGCGGTTTCCTTCACCAGGAGGTCGATGGAAGGAACGAAATTGAAATCGGTTACCGACTTCATCCCGATTATTGGAATCGCGGACTTGCGAGCGAGGCGGCTCAGGTTGTACGCAATCATGCGTTCCGCGATCTAAACCTACCGAAGGTCATTTCGCTGGTCCACCCTGACAACATCGCCTCGCGCCGCGTGGCTGAGAAAAACGGAATGAAAATCGAAAGGGAAACGGTGTTTCGCGGATTTCCAACGCTTGTTTTCGCGATTACTCGGGAGCAGTGGCTTGCGGAGGGTGGCGCTGGATGAACTCGCGGGCGAGAGCGCGATAGGCTTCTGCGGCCGCGCCACTCGGAGCGTACTCCAGAATCGATTTTCCGAAACTCGGTGCTTCGCTTAAGCGAACACTCCGCGGAATCACGGTTTGGTAAACGCGTTCGCCGAAATGCTGGCGCACCTCGGCTACAACCTGCTCACTAAGATTTGTCCGGCCGTCGTACATGGTCATGACAATACCGCCCAGCTCGAGGCGCTTGTTCGCGCCTGAGTCGCGCACCTGCTCAATCAGTCGGACAATTTTTACCAGTCCTTCCAGCGCGAAATACTCACACTGTATTGGGGTCAGAAGTTCATCGGCGGCCGCGAGTGCGTTGGTCATCAAAATTCCGAGCGACGGCGGACAATCCAGCAGAACAAAATCAAACGTCTTATCTGCGTGCAACGGCTGGAGCGTTTCCGCCAGCCGCGTGAGATGATTCGGCATCCGGGCGATCTCGACCTCGGCACCGGCAAGATCGAGATCGGAAGGCACAATAAACAAGGATTCGCGTTCCGTAGGAAAGATTCTTTCGCTAATGGAGGCGCCGCCAAGTAATGGCTCATAAAGACTGGTCTGTTCTACTGCCTGCAACCCAAAGGAGCTGGTAGCGTTCGCTTGCGGATCAAGATCAATAATCAAAATGCGGTGACCTATTTCAGCCAGTGCGGCGCCGAGATTTACGGCCGTGGTGGTTTTGCCCACGCCGCCTTTTTGATTAGCGATCGCGACGATCTTCATAAATCAGAATAGTCATTCTAATCGATCCGGGCTGCGCATTTGTTTGCAGCCTCCCGAGCTTGCCAGATGATGTTGCCAGTCGCCGCAAACGGAAACTAAATTTTTCGGATTTCAGATTTGGAATTTCAGCAGTAGCGTTTAAGCGTCTAAGCCTGTGAAAGCTACTTCACTATCACTCGAACCTGCACCAACCGCGAAACCGCTTGGGCGTGAGGAACCCGTTGTCTTGCGCAGCCAGGATCCGCGCGGCGTAGTCACGCTGACCTTGAACCGACCGCAGGCTTTCAATGCCTTATCGGAGGCAATGCTGGCGGCACTGCAGCAAGAACTTGATGCGATAGGCGAAGACGAGTCAGTGCGGGTGATCGTTCTCGCGGCCGAGGGCAAAGCGTTCTGTGCCGGTCATGATCTCAAAGAGATGCGCGCCAAGCCATCGCTCGAGTACTACGAGCGGCTCTTCAGTCAATGTT
>WNFN01211464.1_pt1 | contig 10072 bp, 5 predicted proteins | sample 5400161 | NCBI WGS metagenome assembly WNFN01 (sample SAMN13153353, study PRJNA577476) | soil metagenome | isolation source: 80 cm saprolite on Douglas fir-dominated hillslope | place: USA:California | collected 2013-09-17 | reverse complement strand
GCGTGCGTTACGCCGGCGGACCGAAAGTCGGCCGCGTCGAAAAATTGCAGTTGGACCCGAAGGACTCTTCGCGTATCGAAATAACGTTCAGCGTGAAGTCCGGCTTGCCGGTCAAGACCGATAGCCATGTGAAAATCATGAGCTTGAGCCCTCTCGGCGACAATCATCTGGAAATTGTCCCGGGGACTGACAAGGCTGCCCTTGCCGCTACCGGAACGACCCTGCAATCCGACCCCTACGTGGATTTCAATGCGCTCACGGCAAAGTTCAACGAAATTGCTCCCCAGGCGCAGCAACTTCTTGCCTCTCTCAATGACCGCACGGTGGAGCTGAAAGTGACCATCGCGCGCGTCAACGACCTGTTGAACGACTCGAATCGCGCGAACCTGGCGGCAACGCTCGCCGACACTCGTGGGCTGATTGCAGAAAACCGCGGTACGGTGAAGTCCACCTTGCAGAACCTGAATTCCGCTACGCAAAAGCTCGAGCCGCTACTCCAGGATCTGCGAAAGACTTCGGCGCAAGCGAATCAAACATTGGACCATGTCGATTCTCTCATCGGAGAGAATCGCGCCGACGTCCGGCAGGCCGTGAAGGATCTGCGCGAGTCGCTCGCGACGGTGAACGATCTCACCGGACGGCTGGACCAGACGCTGGACGTGAACTCGGACAACATCGACGAACTGCTCGAAAATCTTCGCCACGTGAGCCAGAATCTCAAGGAATTTACGAACACCATAAAAACCAGGCCGTACACGCTCATTCGGTCGGCTACACCCGCCGAACACAAACCCGGAGAGAAACAATGAGCCCAGTGACTCAGAAGATGAAAGTTTGTAATTTGAACAAGATGCCAGGGAGCGACCCTAAATTTCCACGCATATCAGCCAGGGTCGGCTACTTCGCCTTTTTCTCGCTGATGGTTGGATTGCTCGCCGGCTGCGGCGCCGTGCGCCCCGTGAAGTATTATCAACTCACAGTTCCCACAGACGCTGGCGATATTGAAAAGCCGGGCGCAGTTCCCGTCAGGTTGCTCCTGGGGGGACTGACGACTTCCCATTTGTATCGCGAGGATCGCATCGTCTTCGGCAACGGTCCAGAGCAATTGGGCACCTACGAGTTTCAGCGCTGGGCAGAACCTCCCGCGGAGATGATTCAGGAAATCCTGCTGCGGGAGTTGCGCGCTACCGGCCACTACCGCGCCGTCCATGTGCGGCGCAGCAATGTGACAGGAGATTTCGCGATTCGCGGGCGACTCTATGATTTCAAGGAACTCGAAGGCGGCTCGTTGTCCACGAGAGTCACGATGGAATTTGAAATGCGGGATCTAAAGTCGGGCGCGACCGTATGGAATCATTACTACACGCATGACGAACCGGCCAGCGGAAAGGAGGTCCCTGCCATCGTTGCGGCTTTGGATAAGAACGTACAGCGCGGCGTCAAGGAGGTTGTGGACAGCCTGGAACAGTATTTCGCTGCCCATCCCGCTAAATAAAGGGTGCCGGTTTGTAAATTGGAGACGGTATTAAAATTGAGGCTATCGGGCCACGCGCCGGAGCGTCAACAACGTAATGTCGTCGTCCAATTCGCCATCCTGCCCGCGGTAAAGATGTACGCCTTCAATCAGCGTGCGCGAAAAATCTTGCAACACAAGCGGCGCGGGTAAATTCCGCAAAGTTTTTTCTGCCAGCCCCAGGAAGCCCGCCGAAGTGAGCTGCTCGCCCATCGGCGAACGAGCTTCGGTGGCGCCATCGGAAAACGCCAGAATCATGTCGCCGTGATTCAAACGCACGCTTTGCTGGTTGTAAGTCTCGCCCGTGATGTAACCCAGCGGCAAGCCTTCCAACCCTTCCCCAAGTTCCAGGAATCGCCCCTCGCGCTCGCGCCAGAGCAACATCCGCGGGTGCGCTGCGTAAGCAAAATTGAATTCCCCACTTGTGCCGTCAAACGTTCCAGTAACCACCGTCGTCAGCCGCAGTGGCTCACTCGATCCTTCGTTCGAAAGCGTAAAAGCATCATTCAAGGACGCCAGCAATCCCGCCGTGTCTCGAATGTCCTGAAATTTATGCAGCAGGTGATGGACATGGCGCGCCACGCCGCTCGCCGTATAGCCATGCCCGACGCAATCCGCAAGCACTACGCGTGCGAGATTGTCGCTGCAGGAAAACACCGCGGAAAGATCACCGCCGCTATCGCTGCCGGAAGGCACGGCGATAACGTCGCTTTCCAATCCCGCCAGCTCCAGCGAGCGGTGCGCTTTTTCATTGCCGGCCCACAACTCCATGCAGCCGAAGGGCCGCATCGTTGTTCGCGTGCAATCAAATAGTTCGGGCTCAACCTTCTTGAACTTCATATTAACTTTGATGCTCGGAGGACTTTCTCCGGTGCATGGGGAAGCACTTTTGTCGCTTTGCTATCGGCGCGGTTGGAACCCAACGCATGTTCCAGTTGATCTCGTCGTGGGCTTGGACTCGCTAGCTTTATCTCTCGAGAATAGTATCGTTAGTATTAGTTCGCTCTATTTTTTTGCTGCTGCCGGTTTGCTCTCCGGCATCGCCATATCCATCGGAGTGGAGGCGCCCGCCGCAAGCTCTTTCTTCACGGTAGCTGAAATTTTGTCGGCATTTTTGACCAGCACGGCCACCTGCCAAATCTGCGTTTCCGTCAACTGCCCTTTGAATCCCGGCATCCCCGTCATGCGAATCCCGTTTTCCACCTTCCAGTAAGACTCCCACTCGTCGTCGTCCGTCACGCCGGTACCATGAAAGAGTTGCGGCGGCACAGGATACATCCCTATCTGGATCGCTCCCTTAGGCTCACCTGGAAGTCCGTGGCAAACCGCGCACTGCTCCTTGTAAACCTTGGCGCCCGAGATCAAGTTGGCTTCATCCGCCGGAACCTGGGGCTGCGGGTGTGGCAGCTTATCCAGATAAGCATGCAATCCGATCCGGGCAAATGTTTTCTCAAAGGGAATTGGCGCCGCCGAAGTCGCGACTGGGGCGCGCCCCGATGAGAAGTAGAAGTAGACGCCCCCCGCAAGCAGCAACATTCCCAACAGAATCCCAAGGATCAAGCCCTTGAACATGTCCTTTTTTCTCCTAAATGCCGTGAATCGCCCAGCTTTTTGGTACGGCCTTCCGCAGCCATCAATATCCCGCCACAGTCTACTTTCTCCCCGCCATTTCCGCATCCCCGAAAATACGGCAAACGCCCCGACACGCTCTTAAACTGACCGTCCTGGGGCCCCGCTGGCTTCCAAGCCCTTCGTAACCATTCACCCACTAGAGCCGTCTTAATTAAGCGTAGGCTATTGTTGTCGGTCGACTCTCTGTATCATCTGGAGTTGCCTCCAGCCTTTAAAGATGCGAATGTCCTGTCTTAGACAGACTCGCTCGCACAGCCGTGGTACATGACAGGAGCGAACGAATGGGTCAGCTCAATTCCATAGACCTTCCCGAATCGGGCGCACGCGGCGCCAAGGCCTCCCAAGGGGCTGCGCCGTCCAAGACGCTTTGGTGGCCATGGCTTGTCGTCATTGCCGTGCTCGCAGCGAGTGGTTGGTATTATCGCGCCGCCAAAAGCGAGAAGTCTTCCGCCGATGCTGCCACGCCCGGAGCACCTAGTAAGGGCAAGGGAGGATTCGGCGCAGGGGGCATGGTTGTTCCGGTCGTTGTCGCCGCGGCGCAGCGTGGAGATTTGCCCGTTTATTTCAATGGTCTAGGTACCGTGACGGCGTTTAACACGGTCACGGTCCGCAGCCGCGTGGATGGCCAGCTCGTTAGCGTCGCGTTCAAGGAAGGCCAATTCGTCCATGAAGGGGATCTTCTCGCACAGATCGATCCGCGTCCTTTCCAGGTTCAGCTGGAGCAGGCCCAAGGGCAACTCGCCAAGGATCAGGCCCAGCGCAAGGATGCCGAGGTCAATTTAGAGCGCTTCAAACTTCTTTTCAATGAGGGCGTCATCCCCCAGCAACAACTCGACACTCAGGGAGCACTGGTTGGCCAATTTGATGGCGCGATCGAGTCGGATCAAAGCCAGATCAACAACGCAAAGCTTCAGTTAACCTATTCCCGCATTACGGCGCCGATCAGCGGACGCATCGGCTTGCGCCTGGTCGATGTCGGGAACATCGTGCATGCCACGGACTCCACCGGGCTTCTAGTCATTACGCAACTCCAGCCGATATCGGTGATTTTCAGCCTGCCGCAGGATCAGCTTCCGCAGGTGAACGCCAAACTCCATGGCGGGGTCCAACTCACCGTGGATGCCTACGACCGCGACGATACTGCCAAACTCGCCAGCGGAAAACTCCAGACCATCGACAATCAGATCGACTTGACCACCGGGACGTACAAGCTCAAGTCCATGTTTACCAACGCTGATAATTCTCTCTTTCCGAACCAATTTGTGAATGTCCACCTGCTCGTTGACACGCTGCACAACCTCACCATTATTCCCACCGCGGCGATTCAGCGCGGGCCCCAAGGCACTTACGTCTATGCGGCTTCGAAAGATCCGGCTTCCAAGGAAACGTCCGCAAAAATATATCCGGTCACCATTGCGCAGACGACCGGCAACAGCGTTGGCTTGAGCGCCGGTTTGAATCCGGGCGACTTGGTGGTAATCGATGGCCAGGATAAATTGCAGGATGGGACCAAGATCAATCCTAGTCAGCCGGGCGGTTCGAATGGCACGGGCCGCGGTTCTTCTGCTCCCGCGCCTGCTCAGGGTGCCCCGCAAACCGGAAGTCCCTCGAAGAGCCATGCCGGAGGATCTCCGCGATGAGTCCGTCACGGCCGTTTATTCTGCGGCCGGTCGCCACCACCCTGCTGATGGTTGGCGTCCTCCTCATTGGCTGGGTTGCCTTCCGGCAGTTGCCGATCTCCGCGTTACCGCAAGTCGATTACCCCACGATTCAGGTACAAACGTTTTATCCGGGTGCCAGCCCGGACGTGATGGCTTCTTCGGTGACGGCGCCGCTGGAGCGCCAGTTCGGCCAGATTCCCGGCTTGAACCAGATGACGTCGACGAGTTCGTTTGGCAGCTCGATTATCACCCTGCAGTTCGGCCTGGATTTGAGCATCGATGTCGCTGAACAAGGGGTTCAGGCAGCCATCAATGGCGCCTCCAATCTCCTCCCGCAGGGACTTCCGAATCCGCCAATCTACAGCAAGGTGAATCCCGCTGACGCGCCGATCATGACGCTCGCGCTCAGTTCGCCTTCTCTGCCGCTCTCCAAAGTCGAGGACCTCGCCGACACCACGCTCGCGCAAAAGATTTCTCAGCTCTCGGGAGTCGGGCTTGTCAGCATCAGCGGCGGGCAGCGCCCGGCTGTTCGAATTCAGGCCAATCCCACGGCCCTAGCCTCCTATGGCATGAGCCTGGAAGATTTGCGCACCGCCCTGGGCCAAGCCAATGTCGACCAGGCCAAAGGCACATTCGATGGCTTGCATCAGGCGTACACGATCGGAGCCAACGATCAGCTCATCTCCAGCGACAGTTATCGGCCGGTGATCGTGGCCTATAGGAATGGCGCGCCGGTGCGGCTGACGGATGTCGCGACCGTGGTTGACGGCGTGGAAAATGCCAAGCAGGCCGCCTGGGCCAATCAGGATCCTGCCGTCATTTTGAATATTCAGCGGCAGCCCGGCGCGAACATCATCGCCGTCGTTGACCGGGTGACGAAACTGCTGCCGCAACTCAAAGGGGCGCTGCCCGCTTCGGTGAAAGTGGATATTCTCACCGACCGCACCACCACCATCCGCGCTTCCGTCGAGGACGTGCAATTCACGCTGGTGCTTACGGTAGTCCTCGTCGTGATGGTGATTTTTCTTTTCCTCCGCAGCCTCCGTGCCACCTTTATTCCGAGCGTAGCCGTTCCTCTTTCTCTTATCGGCACTTTCGCCGTGATGTACATGCTCGGCTACAGCCTCAACAACCTTTCTCTCATGGCCCTCACCATCTCGACGGGGTTCGTGGTCGATGATGCCATCGTCATGATCGAAAACATCAGCCGTTACATTGAACAAGGGGAAGCGCCGCTGGAGGCCGCGTTAAAGGGCGCCGAGCAGATTGGATTCACGATCGTTTCGCTGACCATTTCGCTGATCGCCGTTCTCATTCCGCTCCTCTTCATGGGCGATATCGTTGGCCGGCTCTTCCGTGAATTTGCCGTCACTCTGGCGGTTACGATTCTCGTTTCCGCTTTCGTTTCCCTCACTCTCACGCCCATGATGTGCGCCAAGCTGCTCCGTCATCACAAGAAGGAAGAAGAGGGCTGGTTCTACCGCAAGTCGGAAAATGCTTTTAACGCGGTCATCGCTTTTTATGGCCGGACTCTTCAATTTGTATTGCGCTTTCGCACCACCACGCTTCTTGTAACCGTTGCCACTCTTGTTGGCACGATTCTTCTTTATATTTATGTTCCCAAGGGATTCTTTCCCGTGCAGGACACCGGTGTGATCCTGGGTGTTTCCGAGGGTTCACAAGACATTTCATTCGCCGCCATGGGGCAGAAACAGCGGGAGCTGGCGGGAGTCATACTGAAAGACGAGGCGGTAGAAAGCCTCTCCTCGTTTATCGGCATCGACGGCACGAATACCACGCTCAATAGCGGCCGCATCCAGATCAATCTGAAGCCGCTGGCGCAGCGCAAAATCAGCGCCACCGATGTAATCCGCCGGCTGCAGCCGGAACTCAACAAAGTGGACGGTGTGTCGCTGTTTCTGCAGCCCGTTCAGGACTTGACGGTGGAAGACCGCGTGAGCCGCACTCAATTTCAGTACAGCCTGGAAGATGTTGATGCCAAGGAACTTTCCTTCTGGACTTCCCAGTTTATCGACCGATTGAAAAAACTGCCGGAGCTACGGGACGTTGCCAGCGATCAGTTGAACCAGGGACTCGTTGCCGCGCTCACCATCGATCGCGACTCCGCGTCGCGGCTGGGCATTCTTCCTGCCGACATTGACAACACGTTGTACGACGCCTTTGGCCAGCGGCTGGTCTCGACGATTTTTACGCAACTGAATCAATATCACGTGGTGCTGGAAGTGGACCCGCAGTTCCAGCAGAATCCCGATTCGCTGAAATATATTTATGTAAAGTCTTCAAACGGCACGCAGGTTCCGCTGAGTGCGTTCACGCGCTTCGAGCCGGCCGCCGCCGCCTTGGCACTGAACCATCAGGGCCAGTTTCCGGTAGTGACCCTGTCATTCAACCTGGCTCCCAACGTCTCGCTGGGCGACGCCGTCAACGCTATCAACGGGGTCAAGCACGACCTGAATATGCCTCCCAGCATCCAGGCCACGTTTCAGGGCACTGCGGCGGCGTTTCTTAACTCCCTCGCGAATGAGCCAATCCTCATCCTCGCGGCGGTGATCACGGTTTACATAGTGCTGGGCATTTTGTACGAGAGTTACATTCATCCCATCACCATCATTTCCACGCTACCGTCCGCGGGTGTTGGGGCCATCCTTGCACTTCTGATTTGCCGTACGGATTTCAGCGTCATCGCCCTCATCGGAATGATTCTGCTCATCGGCATCGTCAAGAAAAACGCCATCATGATGATCGATTTTGCGCTGGAAGCAGAGCGCAAGGAAGGGAAGGCGCCTCTCGACGCCATCTACGAGGCATGCTTGCTGCGGTTTCGGCCCATCATGATGACCACCATGGCCGCGCTTCTCGGAGGTTTGCCGCTTGCCCTGGGTACTGGCGTGGGATCCGAATTGCGGCGCCCACTGGGAATCACCATCGTCGGCGGGCTGATCCTTAGCCAGCTGCTGACGCTTTACACCACGCCGGTGGTTTACCTTGCATTTGACTGGCTGGCTCATCGTTTCACTTTCCGCGTTGGCAATCCCATCGAGGAGCCCGCGCACGGAACTGCGCCTGGAGATTGAGCCGTGAATTTCTCTTCCAATTTTTCGGCGCCCTTCATCCGACGACCGGTAGCCACGTCGCTGATCACCATTGCGATCCTGCTTTCTGGGGTCGTGGCATTCCGATTCTTGCCGGTTGCGCCACTGCCGCAAGTTGATTTTCCGACTATTTCTGTCACCCAGATGACTTCTTCCAGCGGCCTCGGCAACACCGGCATAACGCTCCAGTTCGATCTCAATCGCGACATCAACGCCGCCGCGCGCGACGTCCAAGCTGCCATCAACGCGGCTCGCAGCCAGCTTCCCGCGGATCTTCCCGGCCAGCCCACGTACAGAAAAGTCAATCCAGCGGATGCTCCCATCATGCTGCTAGTCCTGACCTCCGACAACATTCCGCCTGCGGAAATCTACGATGCCGCTGATTCCATCCTTGCCCAGAAGCTCGCACAGGTCGAAGGTGTCGGCCAGGTGTTCACGTGGGGCAGCGCCCGCCCTGCCGTGCGCGTCGAGGTGAATCCCAATCAACTCAATAGCTACGGCATCAGTCTGGAAACGATTCGCAAATCGCTTCAGGCGGCCAACGCCAACCTGGCAAAAGGCGCCCTCACCGACCCCAAACAAACTTGGGCCATGACCGATACCGACCAGCTTTTCAAAGCGTACGAATATCAGCCCTTGATCGTCGCTGGACACGTAGGCGCTCCCGTGCGCTTGCGCGATGTCGCCGAGGTCGTCGATTCCGTCGAAGACTCCCGCAACCTGGGACTAGCCGGCGGAAAGCGAGCTGTGCTTCTGGCCATCTTTCGACAGCCCGGCGCCAATATGATCGAGACCGTGGACCGCATCACCGCGCTTCTCCCCGTCCTCAGCGCTTCCATTTCTCCGTCTCTGCATTTGAGCGTCGCCGTGGATCGCACTACCACGATCCGTGCTTCGGTTCACGACGTGGAAGTTGCGCTCATTATTTCTATCATCCTGGTGATTTTCGTGGTCTTTGCATTCCTACGGAATGTCTGGGCCACCATTATCCCCAGCGTCGCTGTCCCACTCTCGCTCATCGGCACTTTCGGGGTGATGTATCTCTGCCACTACAGCCTGGACAATCTTTCTTTGATGGCGCTGACCATCTGCACGGGGTTCGTCGTGGACGATGCCATCGTGGTGATCGAAAACATCTCGCGTCACATCGAGGCGGGCATGAAACCGTATGATGCCGCGATGAAAGGCGCCAGCGAGATCGGCTTCACGGTGCTCTCGATGAGCACTTCGCTCGTGGCTGTTTTTATTCCGATTTTAATGATGGGAGGAATCGTAGGCCGTCTTTTCCGCGAGTTTGCCGTTGTTCTCAGTGTGGCCATCGGCGTCTCACTTTTTGTTTCTCTTACTACCACGCCCATGATGTGCGCCCGCTTCCTCCGCCACGAGTCCGGGAAGCACAACATCTTCTACCGGTTTTCCGAAAACGCTTTTAACCGGTTCCTCGGGATCTACGATTTCTCTTTGAAGTGGGTGCTGCGGCACCAGTTCCTGATTTTGCTGGTCACCATCGGCACGGTTTGCCTGAATGGCTACCTTTTCTATAAAACGCCCAAAGGATTCTTCCCGCAGCAGGATACCGGGCGCATCAATGGCAGCATCATTGGCGACCAAGATCTTTCTTTCGCCGCCATGTCGCAAAAGATGCGCACCTTTACGGACATCGTGGCGCAAGATCCTGCCGTTGAAAACGTAATTTCTTTTACAGGTGGCGGCAGCGGCGGCAGCACCGCGCGCATGTTCTCTCAGCTCAAACCGCTCAGTGAGCGGAAGTTGAGCGCCGACCAGGTTATCGCGCGGATTCGCTCCAAGACAGCCGGAATTCCAGGGGCGTCCCTGTATTTACAAGCTGTTCAGGATCTCAGCGTTGGCGGCCGGGGAAGCGCGGCGCAATACCAATACACGCTTCAAGCTGACCGTCTGGACGATCTCACCCACTGGGCGCCCATTCTGCAGCAACGCTTGGCCAAGATTCCCGAACTGCGCGACGTCAATTCCGATCAGCAGATGCACGGGCTCGAAAGCGTCATCGCCATCGATCGCGACACCGCTGGACGCCTGGGCGTGGATATTCTGGACATCGACAACACGTTGAGCGATGCCTTCGCCCAGCGGCAGGTCTCCAACATCTACAAAGGCATCAACCAGTATCACGT
>WNFN01110449.1_pt1 | contig 10074 bp, 10 predicted proteins | sample 5400161 | NCBI WGS metagenome assembly WNFN01 (sample SAMN13153353, study PRJNA577476) | soil metagenome | isolation source: 80 cm saprolite on Douglas fir-dominated hillslope | place: USA:California | collected 2013-09-17 | reverse complement strand
CTACGACACCGAGCGGGCACGGGAAAGCGTCCGCAAGCTCGCCGAGATGGAACCCGCGGCGGCCTGGCCTGGACACGCGAAGCCGGTGACGGGGGACGTACGGACGCAGCTGCTCGCGGCCGCCGACTCCTGAGGTGGGGCGCCGCACGCGCCGCCGCCGCGCCGGCACGGCGGCCCCGAGTGCCCCCGAGAGCTCGTATCAGGACGACGCGGGCAACGTGCTCGTCCTGCGCGGCTCGCTGACGACCGGTTCGAGGCGCGAGTACGCGGCGGCGCTGGCCGGCTCCCCGCTCTCGCGCGATGACGCCGAGCAGCGGGCCCTTGAGCTGCTGTTCGAGCGCCTGGCGGTGCGCTGGACCGTTTCCGGCGTCCCCACCGCGGGCCAGCGCGAGCTGCTGGGGCGGCTGCGCATGGCCGGCCCGGCCGAGCGTCAGTGGGTTCGCGACACGCTCCGGGCGCACTGCGCCGAGCACTTCCCGGACGTGGACGTGCCCTAGCGTCCCTCGAGCAGCTCCAGCCGCGGTCCGCCGGTGCCGCCCGAGACGAATCGCGCGGTCGCAGGGCTGAGCGCGAACTCGAGCAGCTCGCCGCCCTCCGTGCGGACCTGCAGGCGCCGGCCCTCGTCGGCCACCCGCATGATCACGGCCTGCTCGAAGCCGCCCCCGAAATGGGCGACCCTCGCGCGATCTCCGACGCGGGGCATGGGGCGGGAGGGAACCGGCACGGGGCGATGCTTCCAGATGTCCAGGCGCGGACGTCGCGCCCGATACCGTGCGGGCATGCGCCGTACCAAGATCGTCGCGACGATCGGTCCCGCCTCGCGGGATCCCGACACGCTGCTGCGCCTCGTCGAGGCCGGCATGGATGTCGCCCGGCTGAACTACTCGCACGGCACCCTCGAGGAGCATGCCGAGACCGCGCTCCGGGTCCGCGACGCGGCGGGTCGGGCGGGGCGGCCGGTGGCGATCCTGCAGGACCTGCCCGGCCCCAAGCTGCGAATCGGGCCGCTGCGCGAGGACGTCGTCGAGCTGACCGCCGGCGAACGCCTGACGATCGTCTGCGGCGACGGCGACTCGCCGGGCGATGCGCACAGCATGTCGATCTCCTGGCCGGGCCTCCCCGAGGCCGTGGAACCCGACTCGGTGCTGTACCTCGCCGACGGCTCGGTGCGGCTTCGCGTCACGGCAGTGCGGACCGCCGAGTGCGAGGTCGAAACGGAGATCGAGGTGGGCGGCGCGGTCGCTTCACGCCAGGGCCTGAACATCCCGGGACCAGTCGACGAACTCCCCGCGGTTCCGGAGGAGGACCTGGCGATGCTCGGCCACGGCGAGTCGATCGGCGTCGACATGGTGGCGCTGTCCTTCGTGCGCTCGCCGCAGGACGTCGAAACGGTGCGGGAGCACACGCGCCTGCCGCTGATCGCGAAGATCGAGAAGCCCCAGGCGGTCGAGCGAGCCGAGGAGATCATCCACGCGGCGGACTGCGTGATGGTCGCCCGCGGAGACCTCGGCATCGAGCTGCCGATCGCACAGGTGCCCGTCGTGCAGAAGCAGCTGCTCGAGCTGGCCGGGCTCAGGGCGCGGCCTTCGATCACGGCGACCCAGATGCTCGACTCGATGGTCAGCTCCTCGCGCCCGACCCGCGCGGAGGTCGCGGATGTCGCGAACGCGATCCTCGACGGTACCGACGCCGTGATGCTCTCCCAGGAGACGGCGATCGGGTCCTACCCCGTCGAGGCGGTCGCGATGATGGCGGCCGTCGCCGAGCAGGCGGAGTCGATCGCCCCGTATGAGCGCTGGAACGAGTCGCGGGTGCGCCGCACGGTCTCCGACCCGGCCTACACGATCGCCCACAACCTCTGCGACGCGGCCCGGGAGCTGCGGCTCGACGCGCTGGTGGTACCCACACTGTCGGGCCGCTCCGCGCGGCTCGTCTCCGCCCATCGCCCGACGGTGCCGATCTACGCGCTCTCCCCGGGGCGGGAGACGGTCCGCCGATGCGGACTGATGTGGGGCGTGCAGGCCGCCTCGATGCAACGGCATGAGACCACCGAGGCGCTGATCGCGGACTCCGCCCGGCGCGTGGTCGAGCTTGGCTGGTGCCGTACCGGACAGCGCGTGGGCATCACCGCGGGCCTGCCGTCGGGGCGGCCCGGCACGACGAGCCTCTTCCAGATCCAGGTGCTGTGAGCGGCGCGCGGACGGTGGGCTCGGCCCCTCCTCCGCCGAGAGGACTCCTCTAGCGGTCGAGCTCGAACCAGACGGTCGTGCCGCCGTCGCCCTCGACGCCCCACGTCCGCGCGGCTTTCTCGAGCAGGAACAGGCCGTAGCCTTCGCCGGGCCTGTTCGCGTCGCGGGGGCGGGGCGCGAACCCCTCGCCCGCGTCGGTCACTGCGATCCGAACAGCTTGGGGAGTGACGGTCGCCTCCAGGCCGATCGCTGCGTCGGCGGGACCGCTCGAATGGCGCACGGCGTTGGAGACCACCTCGGAGACGAGCAGCACGATCGTCTGGCCGAGCGATCCGTCGATGCCGGTCGCCAGCAGCTGCTCGGAGACCGCGGCGCGGGCGATCGCCGGGGCGCGTACGTTGCGCTCGAGCTCAATGCTCAGCGATCCCACCGAACCGGCGGCGTCGCCCGCCATCGTCATCTCGGCGGCTCGTCGACGAACGGAAGGTTCTCCTCGGCTCGTGTTACCTGGAAGATCGACAGCGCCGGTGGCCCGGGACGCACAAGCGCGAGCCGCCAGCCCTCTTGCTGCGCGCGCTCGGCCAGCAGGATGAACTGCCGCAACCCCGAGGAGTCGAGGAAGGAGAGTGTCCGCAGGTCGATCGTGAGCTCGCTGGGCGAGCGCTCGAGCGCGGCCGCGACCGCCTCCTGGAGCAGGGGCACGGTGGCGATGTCCAGCTCCCCGCGGAGTGTCAGCCGGGCGTCGGCGCCGGCGACGTCCTCGTCTATCTCCAGCGATCGCGCAATCGCCATCGGACCCTACACCCCGGCTTCCGGGCCGGCGACGGCGTGAAGCTGATCGCGGATCGCGGGCTGTGATGAGTGGCGCATCGCGACCAGGGCGGTGTCGTCGGCCTGCGCGCCGACCTGGAACTGCTCGAGCGCCGCGATCACCCGTTCGCGGATCGCCGCCGGGGACTGGAGCCTGACATCCATCAGCAGCTCGCGAAAGCGGCCGTTGCCGAAGCGCTCATCGCCGCTGCCGAGCGTGTCGGTGACGCCGTCCGTGATCGCGACGAGCGTTTCGCCGGGACGCATCTCGAACGTCTCTTCCGGCCACTGCACGCTGGGGAACGCACCGAGCAGCGTGCCGTGGCGCCCGACCTCCTGCACGCCGCTCTCGCCCAGGCGCCACAACAGGGGGTGTCCGCCCGAAGCGACCGTCGCGCGGGCGCCCTGGATGCGCAGGCACAGGGCCGTGCAGACAGACAGCCCGGGCCGTCGCCGCATCGCGGCGTTGACCCGTTCGAGCACCTTCGCCGGCCGCGAGTCGAATTCTGAGGCGGCCCAGGCCGTGTGACGGACGAGCGAAGTCACCGCCGCGGCACGGACCCCCTTCCCGGTCACGTCGCCGATCATCATCAGCCAGTCGCCGTCCACCTCCCAGAACTCGTAGAAATCGCCACCCACGTCGCTCTCCCGAGCGGCGGGCCTGTAGAGGGCCGCGATCTCCCACTCGGCCAGCTCCGGCAGCGCTTCCGGCAGCAGGCTGTCCTGCAGCGTGCGGGCGATCTGCGAGCGCTCGCTGTAGAGCCGTGCGTTCTCGACGGCCAACGCGGCGCGCTCGCCGATCTGCACGGCGAACTCGACGTCTGACTCGTCGAAGGCACGGCCCGATTCGGCACTGACGAGGGTCAGTGTTCCGATCGTGCGCCCCCTGACCGCCATCGGCACGATCAGCACCGCGCGCATGCCGACCTCCCGCAGCAGCCCAAGGTGCTCCTCGTTGACGGCCGCCCCGAGGAGCATCTCGTCGGATATGTCGTTGTAGAGGACGGGCTCGCCGGTCCTCAGCACGAGGCCGAGACCGGTGTCCGGGTCGAGCTGCTCGGGCTCGAACTCGCGCAGGCGCGTGGCCATCTCGAGCCGCGCCGGGTCGACGTGGGCGACCGCGACGCGCTCTCGCCGGCCGTCCGCATCGAACAGGTCCACCCCGCACCAGTCGGCGATCTGCGGCACGGCGAGTCCCGCGACGTTGCGCAGCGTCTGCTGGTAGTCCAGGGAGGAGGCGAGCACGGTGCCGGAGCGGGCCAGGAAGTCGCTGCGCAGCTGCATGCGCTTGCTCACCGTGATGTCCTCGATGATCGTGACGGCAGCCTCGATCTCGCCCTGCGCATCGCGCACCGGCGTGGCCTTCAGGAGCACCCAGGACTCCGATCCGGTCCGAGGGTCGATCGTCCGCATTGTCAGCGGGCGGGGAACCTCGCCGCGCAGCAGACGCATCGAGGGAAGGTCGTCCATGTCGATCTCGCCGCCGTCCTCGCTGAAGGTCAGGTAGCTGCCCATCAGAGCGCGGGGATCGGCGTTGCTCAGCTCTTCCACCGAGGAGAAACCCATGCGCTCGAGCGCCGCGCGGTTGGCGTAGACGATGCGGTCGTCCCGGCCCCTGATCGTGATCGCCTCCGCCAGCGAGTCGACGATCGCCTGGAGGCGCTGCTCGCTCCCCGCGAGGGCCTTCTCGAGCTGATCGAGCAGCCGCTGGCGCTCGGCCTCCTGCTCCCTTCGCTCGGAGATGTCGGTGATGAACGCATGAAACGAGAAGCCCTCACCCTCCGGGACCGCCGAGACGATCAGTTCGACCGGGAACTCGCTGCCGTCGGCCCGCACGGCGCGCTGTTCGCTGCGGTGATCCAGCAGCCGCGTCTCACCTCCCGCTTTGAAGCGCCTGAAGCCGCGGCGCAGCGGCTCGCGGTAGCGCTCCGGGACGATCAGGTCAATCGCGCTCTCGCCGAGAACCTGCTCGCGGCTGCGCCCGAAGGTCTCTTCGGCGCGGATGTTCCAATAGGTGATCCGCCCCTCTTCGTCCATCGAGATGAAGGCGCTGTGAGCGACGTTGAGGATCTTGCGAGCGTGACCGAGATCCATCCTCGGGATGATCCCCGATCGCGAGGCGGGATGCCTAGCGGGCGGGACTCAGGCCGGCGTAGAAGCCGGCCTCCTGGCGGCCGAGCTCCGTGACCGGCTCATCGCCGTACATCCACTCCCGGGCGATACGGTGCCAGTTGGCTTTCGCTCGTAGCTGCCCCAGCACGGCCAGCGTAAGCATCTCCATGCGCCGCCCGAAGAGATGCTCGGGGCGCATGTCCTGGTGGCGCATCTCCCGGAAGTGGGTGGAGCGGGGGTCCGAGCTCTCGATCATGACCTTCGTGGCGATCTCCGGCGTCAGCTGCACCTCGCGGTCACACGTGTACCACCAGATCGCGTCGCGGATGAAGGCGAGCAGGTTCTCGGGGTCGACACGATCCGGTTCGGGCAGGAAGCCCGACTCGGCGAGCAGTGCGTGCAGAGTCGCAGCGTCTTCCTCGACGACCGCGCGCTGGCATGCCAGCTCGAGCTCCACGGCGGCGGCATCCATGCGCTTGAACAGCCCGAAGTCGAGGAACGCCACGCGGCCCTCCTCGAGCTGCAGGAAGTTGCCGGGGTGTGGATCGCCGGAGAACTGGTGGTGACGGTAGAGGGACCCGAGGAAGAACCGGAAGATGATCTCGCCGAGATGGTCGCGCTCGGCCTGCGATCGCTTCTTGAGCTGCTCGAAGCCGACGCCGCTGACGTACTCGCTGACGAGCACCCGCTCGCGGGTGAGCGAGGTGATGACCTCCGGCACGACGATGAAAGGGTGGCCCGCGAAGATCCGGGCGAGAGAGCGCTGGTTCTGGGCCTCGAGCTCGTAGTCGAGCTCCTCCTCGATGCGTTCGCGGATCTCGGTGGTCACGGCCTTGACGTCCAGGCCCGGCGTCATGCGCTTGAGCAGCCGCATGATCATGTCCAGGTTCTGCATGTCCGCCCTCACCGCGCTCGCGACCCCGGGGTACTGCACCTTCACGGCGACCTCGCGCCCGTCGCTTGCGACGCGGGCGCGATAGACCTGCCCGATTGAGGCGGCGGCGATCGGGACCGGGTCGAATTCGGAGAAGACCTCGTCGAGGTTCTCTTCCAGGTCATCCTCGATCACCCGACGCATCTGCTTGAAGGAGACGGTCGGCGCCGCGTCGCGGAGCTTCGCGAGCTCGCGCTGAAACTCGTCCCGGTGCTCCTCAGGGACGAGGCCGACGTCGAGGAAGGACATCACCTGTCCGAGCTTCATCGCAGCGCCCTTCATCGTCCCGAGCACCGCGACGATCTGCTTGGCCGTCTCGAGCTGGCGCCGGGACATCGCCTCCTCGGCGGCCTCCTCGTCGCGCGTGACGTTGGCGGCGCGGGTCCCGAACTGCTTGACGGCCTCGCTCGCCGCGAGCGTGGCGACGGTCGCGGTGCGCCTCACCCGAGACGTTGGAATCTTCTCGTTCTCACGCGCCATGGAGCAATCCTAGGCGGCCGCGAGCACTGCGGCCGCCGGAGGCTAGGAGCCGCGCTGCACTTTCGAGCCGGGCACGATGTCGTCGCTGCCGTCCGGCCAGCGCACCCAGGCCTTGGTGCCACCGTCGTAGTCCGCGCCGAGCAGGATCAGCGTGGCGGGCTCGCCGAGCGCGATGCAGGACTCTGAGCCCTCCGGATCGAGGCCGCGCCAGACACGGATGAAGGCGTTCTGCTCCCACTCACGGCCGACGGTGGTGTCGGCGGCGTGGCCGGGGTGGACGACGGTCGCGGGCGGCAGCTCCATGAGCGTGCCCATGATCGAGTCGCGCAGGTCCGCATAGGTCGTGTGACCGGGCGCTTTGACGCCGCCGACGGAGTCCTTGAAGAGCGTGTCGCCGGTGAAGACCGCCCCGGGCTGCCCGTGAGGAGAGACGAGGAAGGAGAGCATGCCGCCGGTGTGGCCGGGGGTGTGCAGCGGACGTATCGACAGCCCGCCGAAGGCGGTCGTCTGACCGGCCTCGATGGTGCCGTAAGAGGCCGGCCCCTGATCGCCGTCGGCAGCCGAGGCGAGGAGCAGGTCACGCTCGTGAGCGCTGATCAGCACCTGCAGTCCGGGCCAGCGGGCGCGGAGCGCATCGACCTCGCTGACGTGGTCGTAGTGGTGGTGGGTCAGCAGCACATGGGTCGGCTCGAGCCCGCGGCGATCGGCGATCTCGATCAGCGGCGCGACCGGCCCGCCGGCATCGATGAAGAACGCGGGGCCTCCCTCGCCGTCGGCCACGAGGAAGGTGTTCGAGACGAACTGCGGGTGCGTGGATCGCTCGACGATCACTGCCGCCATCCTAAGCGCCGGCGGCAGCGCGCGTGGTGAGAAGATCGCCGAGCCGCTCCAGGTAGGAGCCGTCGCCGACGTCTCGCCGCCAGTCCAGCACGGGCACGTCTTCGGCCCACCCGGCGACCCGTGCGCGCGCCTGCTCGAGGGTGGGGGTGGCCCCCCTCGTCCTCGATCGCCTCGCGGTCGAGGCTGAACTCGCAGGGGCCACCGGCGCGAAGTGCGTAGTCGGGGGACACCAGGTACAGGACGACGGAGGCCTCGCGGCGCAACTTCACATCAGCGGCGGTGAGCGTCCCGGAGGCGATGCTGCGCATCACCTCGGTCCATGAGCCCTCGAGGAGGCTCATGATGTTCATGCACTCCGGGTCGCCGAAGCGGGCATTGAACTCGATCACCTTGACGCCGTCTGGGGTCGCGAAGAAGCCGGAGTTCATGACACCGCTGAAGTGGCGGCCGAGCGACCCGAGGCGCTCGATCACCCGCTGGATGATCGAGCAGGCCTGCTCGTAGTGAGCGGGCGTCATGAACGGCAGGGTGGGCGAGGGAAGCGAAAGCGAGCCCATGCCACCGGTGCCGGGGCCCTCGTCGCCGTCGAAGCGATAGGGGTAGTCATACGTCGAGTTGGGGAACACGACCGTTGAGCCGTCGCTGATCGCCTGGATCGTGAACTCGGCGCCGTCGATCCGCTCCTCGATCAGCACCGACTCCCCGGCTGCGCCGCGCTCGAGCAGCGCGAGCGCGTAGTCGCGAGCGGCGGCGTGGTCGGCGAGGTGCGGGCCCATGACCTTGACGCCCTTGCCCCCGGTGAGACCTGCCGGCTTCACCGCCACGGGCTCCGAGCCGAACGAGGCGATCGCGTCACGGACCTCCGCGCGGCTGCGGGCGATGCGCAGCCGCGGCACCGCCTCCGGGGCGAGCTGGGCCAGCAGCTCGCGGGCGAAGACCTTGTTCCACTCGATCTCGGCCCCGGCCCGTGTGGGACCGACGGCGCTCGTGCCCTGCGCCCGCAGGGCGTCGACGACGCCGGCCGCGAGGGGCTCATCGGAGCTGACCATCGCCAGATCGATCTCGAGCTCGCGGGCATAGGCGGCGACGGCAGCCGGATCGCACACATCGCCCACGCGATGGCCGCCGCCCGAGCGTTCCGCCTGCATCACGATCGTGGGGTTCTCGTGGCCTAGGAAAGCGTGCAGCTCGCTGTGCTCGGCCATTCGCGTCGCCAGAGCGCTCTCTCGTCCTCCGTTGCCCACGATCAGCGTCCGCACGCCGGGGAGTCTAGATGTGAGGGTAGGCTTGGCCCGTGGACGCCGAGGAGCTCACCGCCGACGCGGCTGCCAACCGCGATCGCTGGGATGCGCAGTCCGACGAGTACCAGGCCCGGCACGGCGCGCAGCTCGAGGAGTCCGGCGGCACCGCCTGGGGCGTCTGGCAGATCCCCGAGTCAAAGCTCGGTGTGCTCGGCGACATCAACGGACTCGACGTCCTGGAGCTCGGCTGCGGGGCCGCGCAATGGTCGATCGCCCTGAGCCGGCAGGGGGCGCGCATGACCGGTCTCGACAACTCTTCGCGGCAACTCGACCATGCCCGGCAGGCGATGGCCGCCGCTGGGGTCGAGTTCCCCCTCGTCCACGCCAGCGCCGAGTCGACCGGTTTGGGAGATTCGAGCTTCGACGTCGTCTTCTGCGACTTCGGCGCGATGACCTTCACCGACCCCCACAACAGCATCCCGGAGGTCGCGAGGGTGCTGCGGCCCGGGGGCCTGTTCGCCTTCTCGGCGCTCACGCCGATCGTCGAGCTGGCCTGGGCCCTGGGCGAGGAGGGGCCCGGCGAGAGCCTGGTGGTCGACTACTGGGAGGGCATCCGGCGCGTGCAGGAGCCCGGCGAGCCGATCAACTTCAACCTCCCCTACGGCGAGTGGATCGCCGTGTTTCGTAAGCACGGCTTCGCGATCGAGGACCTGATCGAGCTGCGGCCGGCGGCGGATGCCGTGAGCAGCTATCGGACCGAGCAGGACCGCGAATGGGCGCGGCGGTGGCCGATGGAGCAGATCTGGCGCGTGCGGCTGCAGGCCGCGTGACCGTCATCGACCAGCTGTACGAGCTTGTTGAAGTTCTCCGACGCGGTCATGGCCCTCCTCGAGTCGATGGTGAACGCTGTGACTGCTTCTCGAGTAGGTGTCTGCATCGAGCTCCCTGCGGAGCAGCGCGACCAATGGCGATTCCGGGATGTGCTCTTGAAGCAGAGCCAAGCATCGGCGGTAATGGGCGAGCTTGCGCTCAGGAGCTCGATGAACACCTGTGTCGCCGAGGCGCAACTCCCTCGCCTTTGAGATCTTGTCCGCGGCGAACAGCGTCAAGGCCTCCTCGCCGGCGTGGGCCACCTGCTTGCGCAGGGCGGCCTTGCGCGCCGCATAGCCGCTGATCTGCTCGTCCTCGCTGACGGCCGAGACGAGTATGGCGACCTTGGTGCCAAACCGCGCCCGCAGCTCGCGCGCAGAGATGTCGGTCTTCTCGATCACGTCGTGAAGAGCCCCCGCGGCGATCAGATGGTCGGGCGCACCGTCCCGGTGGAGCAGAGTTGCAACCTCGCGGGGATGAGCAATGAAGGGGGCGCCGTCGGCCTTCCGGGACTGGCCCCGATGTGCGTCGCGCGCACACTCGAACGCTGACCGCGTCATCGGCAGGCCCCGAGCCCACCTGGGAATGCCCCTGTCCA
>WNFN01001449.1_pt1 | contig 10075 bp, 9 predicted proteins | sample 5400161 | NCBI WGS metagenome assembly WNFN01 (sample SAMN13153353, study PRJNA577476) | soil metagenome | isolation source: 80 cm saprolite on Douglas fir-dominated hillslope | place: USA:California | collected 2013-09-17 | reverse complement strand
GAACACGCTAATCCGGTAAATCCTGCTATCGGTGGGCCCGGCCGCCGTCAGGTTCTGAGCCCTGAAATCACAGGAGGTGGCGGAAATATGATTCCGGCTCGCTGAGGAACATGCGCCAGTGGCGGACGAGGTCGAGCTCGTCCCATTGCGCCGCGCGGATGCCCCAGTCGCCCAGTTCCAGGACGCTCGCGCCCGGGATCGCGGCGATCATCGGTGAGTGCGTCGCGACCACCGCCTGGGCTCCGGCCTCGGCCAGGTCGTGCAGGAGAGCGACAAGCCCGAGGCAGGCGGTGAACGACAGCGGCGCGTCGGGCTCGTCCATGAGGTAGAACCCGCGCTGGTTCACCCGGGTGCGCAGCATCTGCAGGAAGCCCTCGCCGTGGCTTAGCTCATGGAAGCGCTCCGGGCGCACACCCGGATTGTCCTCCAGGTAGGTGTACAGACCGTGCATGGTGTCCGCGCGGAGAAAGTAAGCCCAGTGCGACCGTGACAATGGCCCGCGCTCGACCACGAGGCTCGAGCCGATGCCCGGCTCGCTATCCCTGGTCCGGAACGGCCGCGACTGGGCCGATCCCCCCTGCGGATTCAGCCCGTAGGCCTCGGCCAGGGACTCCACGACCGTCGACTTCCCTGACCCGTTCTCGCCCACCAGAACGGTCAGCCCGGTGGGCAGCTCCAGGCCGTCCCGCAGGATCTGCGCGATCGCCGGCACCGTCGCCGGCCACGTGTCCGGGTCGAACTGCGGGTCCGCGCTACAACCGATACCGCAGGCTCACTGCGCGCCGAGGCCGAAAGCTGCCTGCGGGCGCTCGCCGGACCGGCCGCGACCCTCCGGGAGGACCAGTGGACGGCGATCCGCGCCCTGGTCTCGGAGCGCAGGCGAGCCCTCGTGGTGCAGCGCACCGGGTGGGGCAAGTCGGCGGTCTACTTCACGGCGACCGCGCTGCTGCGGGCCCGCGGCAGCGGCCCGTCGGTCATCGTCTCGCCGCTGCTCGCGCTCATGCGCAACCAGATCGACGCGGCCGGGCGGGCGGGCATCCGCGCCCGCACCGTGAACTCCGCCAACGCCGACGAGTGGGACCAGGTGTACGCCGAGATCGCCGCGGGCGAGGTGGACGTGCTCCTGGTCAGCCCGGAGCGGCTGAACAATCCCGGCTTCCGGGACCTGGTCCTCCCCAAGCTGATCGCCGCGGCGGGCCTGCTCGTCGTGGACGAGGCGCACTGCATCTCCGACTGGGGCCACGACTTCCGGCCCGACTACCGGCGGCTGCGCACGCTGCTTGAGGAGCTGCCGCCGGGAGTGCCGGTGCTGGCCACGACGGCCACGGCAAACGCACGGGTCACCCGCGACGTCGCCGAGCAGCTCAGCGTCGGCCGGGACGACGGCCAGACGCTGGTCCTGCGCGGCCCGCTGGACCGGGCCAGCCTGCACCTGGCCGTGGTCACCCTGCCCACGGCGCAGCAGCGGCTGGCCTGGCTGGCCGAGCACCTGGACGAGCTGGCCGGCTCCGGCATCATCTACACGCTGACGGTCGCCGCGGCGCACGAGACCGCCTCCTTCCTGCGCGACCGCGGGCACGACGTCGCCGCGTACACCGGGCAGGACGACCACGCGGAACGCAAGGCCGCCGAGGACAGCCTGCTCGCCAACGAGGTCAAGGCGCTGGTGGCGACCAGCGCTCTCGGCATGGGCTTCGACAAGCCCGATCTGGGCTTCATCGTTCATCTCGGGGCCCCGCCGTCACCGATCGCCTACTACCAGCAGATCGGCCGGGCGGGCCGGGCCACCGACCGCGCCGACGTGATCCTGCTGCCGGGGCGGGAGGACGCCGACATCTGGGCCTACTTCGGCTCGCTGGCGTTCCCGCCCGAAGCCGTGGTCCGGGCCACGCTCGCCGCCCTGGCCGCGGCGGGCCGGCCGCTGTCCACCGCGGCGCTGGAAACCCGGGTCGACCTGTCGCGCAGCCGGCTGGAGATGATGCTCAAGGTCCTCGACGTCGACGGCGCCGTGCGCCGGGTCAGCGGCGGCTGGGCGGCGACGGGCCGGGACTGGTCCTACGACGCCGACCGGTACGCGCGGGTGGCCGCGGAGCGGTCCCGCGAGCAGCAGGCCATGCTCGGCTACCTCGAGGCCGGCGGCTGCCGGATGGAGTACCTGCGCCGCGAGCTCGACGACCCGGCGGCCGCGCCGTGCGGGCGGTGCGACAGCTGCACGGGACGGCACTGGCCACAGGCGGTCTCGCCAGCCGGCGCCGCGGCCGCCCGCGACCGGCTGCTGCGGCCCGGTGCCGAGATCACCCCGCGGCGGATGTGGCCGACCGGCCTGGCCGATCTCGGCATCGACGTGTCCGGGAGGATCGGCCCCGGGCTGTGCGCGGAGCCCGGCCGGGCCCTCGGCCGGCTGACCGACCTGGGCTGGGGACCCCGGCTGCGCGCGATGCTGGCCGACGGCGCCGCCGACCAGCCCGTGCCCGATGACCTCATCGATGCGGTCGTTAAGGTGCTGGCCGCGTGGGACTGGGCGCAGCGGCCCGCCGGCGTCGCCACGCTGCCCTCGCGGACGCGGCCGCGGCTCATCGAGAGCCTGGGCCGGCGCATCGCGGAGATCGGCCGGATGCCGTATCTCGGCGGGCTGGCCTACACCGGCGCCGCGCGCTCGAGCCGGCCGGCGCGCCAGTACAACAGTGCCCAGCGGCTGAGCGCCCTCTGGCCCGAGTTCACCGTTCCCGAGTCGCTGCGGGGCGCGGTGGCCGGGCTCGGCGGCCCAGTGCTGCTGGTCGACGACCGGGCCGAGACCGGATGGACCATGACGGTCGCGGCGAAACTGCTGCGCGAGGCCGGCGCGGCAGCGGTTCTCCCGCTGGTCCTGGCCGTGAGCAGCTGAGGTCAGCCGGCGGGAGTCAGGCAGAACGGATGGCCCTCGGGGTCGGTGAGCACGACCCAGGAGTCGCCGCCCGGCTGGAATTCGGGCCGGTCCGCCCCGAGAGCGATCACCTCCTTGGCCGCGCTCTCCAGGTCGGTGACCGTGAAGTCGAGGTGGGAGTGCTTGGCCGGGTTGGGCCACCCCGGGGCCGTGTAACCCTCGACCCGCTGGAAGTCGAGCTTGACCGGGCCGTCGCCCAGGTAAACGTAGGTGTCGTCGCTGTAGGTGATGTCGAGTCCGGTCAGCTTCCGGTAGAACTCGGCGAGCGCGGCCGGATCGACGCTGTCGATGACCACCGCGGCTTCTCGCGCGAGCTGGGGATGTCACTCACCCGCTACCGCAACCGGGTCCGAGTCAGCAGAGCCCTGGAGCGACTGGCCGCGGGCGAGCGGAGCCTCGGCGTCCTCGCCGCGGACCTCGGCTTCTCCGACCAGGCGCATCTCACCCGCACCATGCGGGCCTACGCGGGTCGCACGCCCTCGGTGCTCCGCCGCCTACTCAGCTCCAGTGATCCCGTAGATATCTAGTCGTGGTGGCCACCGCGCTGCATCACCGGCTGACTGTCCTGCACGAGGACGCCGACTTCGCCACGGCCGCCGGGGTCGTGCCAGAAATGCAGGAACAGCGCATCAGCAGCAAACCCGCGGATTGAACAGGGTCACCGTGCTGACGGCCATGAGGCGGCGGGTCAGCCGTGGCCGCGCACCGGATGCGGCACGTAGAGCTCCTGCAGGCGCCGCATCTCCTCCTCGCTCAGCGCGAGTTCCTCGGCGGCCAGCGCGTCCTCCAGGTGGCCGAGCCTGGTCGCGCCGACGATGGGCGCGGTCAGCCCGGGACGGTGCAGCAGCCAGGCCAGCGCGACCTGCGCGGGCGGCACCCCGCGCTCCGCGGCCACCTCCGCGACCCGGTCCACAACGTCGAAGTCAGCGTCGCTGTACAGCGTGTCGCCGAACGCATCGGTGCTGGACCGGGTCGTGCGCCGCTCGCCGCCTCGGGTGCGGTTGCCGGCCAGCAGGCCGCGGGCCAGCGGGCTCCACGGGATGATGCCGACGCCCTGGTCGATGCACTGCGGGATCATCTCCCGCTCTTCCTCGCGGTAGAGCAGGTTGTAGTGGTTCTGCATGGAAACGAACCTGGTCCAGCCGTGGCGGTCCGCGGCGTGCTGAGCCTTGGCGAACTGCCACGCGAACATGGAACTGGCGCCGATGTAGCGGGCCTTGCCCGCCCGCACGACGTCGTGCAGCGCCTGCATGGTCTCCTCGATCGGCGTCCGGTAGTCCCAGCGGTGGATCTGGTACAGGTCCACGTAGTCCATGTCGAGCCGCTGCAGCGACGCGTCGATGCCGGCGAGGATGTGCTTGCGGGACAGGCCGCCGCTGTTCTCGCCCGGCCCCATCGGCATGAACACCTTGGTGGCCACGACCACGTCGTCCCGGCGGAACATCTTCGCCAGCAGCCGGCCGGTCGCGACCTCGCTGGCCCCGCGGGAGTAGGCGTCCGCGGTGTCGAAGAACGTGATCCCGCCGTCGACCGCGGCCTTGACGATCGGCTCGGCCGCGTCCTCGTCGATCACCCAGGGGCGGTCGCTGTCGTTGCCGAAGCTCATCATCCCCAGGCAGACGCGCGACACGCGCAGGCCGGTCGAGCCGAGGTTCACGTAACGCACAGCGGTCTCCAGGTCGACGGGAACTCAGCACGGGCGGCTGATGCAGTTTAGGCCGGCTTCCTCGACTCCTGCCCCGGCTGGCGGGCCAGGACGCGCTCTCGCCCCGCCGTTAGGTCCGGCAACCCGTCGGGGACGAGACGACCGCCGCGAGCGGCGCGGTCAGAGTGTCATAGGAACTGCCGAGCCGGTCATCCGCGGCGATCGCCGCGGCCGCGTCCCACGCGGCGGCCCAGAACGCCCAGTCGGGCCGCCGGAGCGTGCGGGTGGTCTCCATGGCCGCCCGGCGTGCGGCTGAGGCGGCCGCCAGGATCTCCCGCCGCTCACTTTCTGTCGTGATGGTGTGCAGCCGGGCCCAGGCCTCGGCCCGGTCCAGGTCGCTGGCCTGCTTCCAGGCGCTCGTCACCAGGTCGATCTCCGCCGGCGACAGGTCCCGCAGTCTGCCCAGGAAATCGAGCACCTGCCAGGTGTGGCGGCCGAAGACTTCGTTCACGGGAGGTTCTCCTCATCCAGCGGGGTCAGTGCCATCGGGACTCTTCTGCCCACTACTATCCGTAACGAACCGTCACCATCCAGCATCGCGAACCACGAGGCCCGCTGACCCCGAGGCCCGTGGGCTGGTCAGGCTCCCGCGGGCTGCGACACCGGCTCCGCGGCCGGGACCGCACCGGGCCCCCCGGCCTCGCGGATGCCGTAGCGGGCGTACAGCCCGCGCAGTGGCCGCGGCGCCCACCAGTTCGCGCGGCCCAGCAGCCGCATCACCGCGGGCACCAGCAGCACCCGCACGATGGACGCGTCCACGATCAGAGCGACGATCATCCCGAGGCCCAGCAGCTTGATGAACGTTATCCCGGACGCGGAGAACGCCCCGACCACGATGATCAGCAGCAGCGCCAGGCTGGTGATCAGCCCGCCGGTGCGCTGCAGCCCGCTCGCCACCGCCTCGGCGGTGTCGCCGGTGATGTCGTAACGCTCGCGGACCCGCGACAGCAGGAACACCTCGTAGTCCATGGACAGCCCGAACATGATCGCGAACATCAGGATCGGCATGGTCGGGTCGATGGTGCCGTTCGGGGTGAACTGCAGCAGCCCGGACAGGTGCCCTTCCTGGAAGATCCACACCACGACCCCGTACATGGCCGACAGCGACAGCACGTTCGTCACGATCGCCTTGACCGGCAGCACCACCGACCCGAACGCGAGGAAGAGCAGCATGAAGGTGGCCAGCGCCACCACCAGCGCCATCCAGGGCAGGACCTGCCCGAGGCTGGACAGCTCGTCGACCAGTTGCGCGGTCTGGCCGCCGACGTATGCCCGGGCTCCGGCCGGCGCCGCGACGTCCCTGACCTGAGCTACGATCGCCCGCGCCGCCGCGGAGTACGGAGCGGGTCCATAGCGCATGTCGACCCGCGCGACATCCCCGCGAACGCCGGTCAGCTGCGCTCGGCTGACTCCGGGGGCACGATCGAGGCGGCTCACGTACGCGGTGAGCTCGCTGAGGCGGGCCGGCGAGCCGGCCACCGGGCCGGAGAACTGGACCACGGACTCGATCGGGGCGGTCGGGTTGCCGGGGAAGTCACGGTTCAGCGCCTCGGTGACCACGCGGGATGGCGCACCGGCCGGCAGCGCGGTCGCGTCGGTCCCGCCCCAGGCGACCCGCAGGAACGGCGATCCGAGCGCGAGCAGCACCACCACGATCGGTATGGCGTACACCCACGGGCGGCGCATCACGCTGCTCGCCAGCCGGTACCACCCGCCCGAGTGCTCGGCGGCCGGCGGCCGGCGGACGGCCCGGCGGATCCGCAGCGCGTTTACCCGGTGACCGAGCACGGCCAGCAGCGCGGGCAGGACGGTCAGCGCCGCCAGCATGTCGACCAGCACGGTGGCCACCCCGCCGTAGCCCATCGACCGCAGGAACGTCTCGGGGAACAGCATCAGGCTGGCCAGCGCGGCCGCGACCGTGATCCCGGAGACCGCCACCGTGCGTCCCGCGGTGGCCACGGTCCGGGCCACCGCGTCCTCCACCGAGCCCTGGCGGTGCAGTTCCTCCCGGAACCTGCTGACCAGGAACAGCCCGTAGTCGATGCCGAGCCCGAGGCCGAGGATCGTGGTGATGTTGATGGAGTAGATCGAGACCGCGGTGCCGAGCGTCAGCAGCCTCAGCGCGGTGAACGAGCCGAGGATCGCCAGGCCACCGATGGCCAGCGGCAGGCTGGCCGCGGCCAGGCTGCCGAAGATCACGAGCAGCACGATCAGCAGCACCGGCATCGAGAAGCCCTCGGCCCGGCCGATGTCCGAGGTGACCTCCTTGTTGATCGCCTCATTGGCCGGCACGGTCCCGCCGACCTGAGTCCGCAGGCCGGGTGCGTCGAGCCGGTTCTTGATCGCGTCGTAGCTCTTCTGCCGCGCGGCGTCGTCGGAGCCTTTCAGCGCCAGCACCGCGTAGGTTTCCCGCCCGCTGCCGCTGACGAACTGCGGCGATCCGGTCGACCAGTACGTCGTGGCGGACGCGACCTTGCTGTGCGGCAGCGCCGCCAGCGCGTGACTCACCGCGGCGCGGAAGGCCGGCGAGCGCACGCTCTGCGTCGGGCTGGAGTACAGCACCACGACGTCGCCTGCGTTCCGGGCGAAGGCGGCCGTGGCCAGGTTGCTGGACTGCTGGCTCTGGCTGTTCGGCGGGGTGAACCCGCCCGACGACTGTAGCTTGCCGAACACGCCGGTGCCCCAGACCGCCGCGAACAGTGCTCCGATCAGCGCAATCACCAGGACCAGCCGCCGGCGCCGGTAGACGACGCGTCCCCAGCTCTCGAACATGGACTCCTCCGCAGGCTCGAATTACTGATCATCACGACAGTGAACGGCGTAAACTCGCGAATGCTGTTAACTTCGCATACGCACTTCACTGATGTCAAGCGTGTAAATCACCGCGACATCGGCCCAGGCGGCTGGCAGCGACGCGGGCGGGGCGGATCAGCAGGCCCGCCTGGACAGCGTGAAGGTGCCCGCGCTGTCGTAAGAGCAACAGCGCGGGCACCTTGACGCTGAAAGCCTCGCTGCCGCAGTTGAAGCTTCAGGGTTACGGTCGCTCGCGGGCGGTCAACCGTGATTACGGTCCGCCCCCGGGCGGTTTTCGGGCGCTTCCCGAAACAGCGCTTTCATGATCCCGGACTGAAACCCACCATATATCCGTGGGTTTCAGTCCGGGATCATGAAAAGGGCACGAGCCGCACCGGCCCGGCGTCCCGGCGAGGCCCGCCGCCGCACGCGGGCCCGGCGTCAGGCGGGGTGGGGCGCCGCCGGGGCGCGGGCCCGGGGTCAGGCGGGCCGGGCGCCGCCGGGGCGCGGGCCCAGGCTCAGGCGGGCCGGGCGCCGCGGGGCGCGGGCCCAGGCTCAGGCGGGCCGGGCGCCGCCGGGGCGCGGGCCCGGGCTCAGGCGGGCCGGGCGCCGTCGCCCTCCGGGGTGTCGGCCTCCCCCCGGGCCCCGCCCCCCTGCCCATCCCCCTCCATTGCCGCGAACTCGCGGGCCACCTCGGCGACCTCTGCGTCGCCGACGGCGAGTCCCTGCAGTTCCTTGCTCAGTTCCCGCAGCTCGCTGCCGCCCGCCATCATGTCCGTAAGCCCTTCCACGGTCGTCTCGCGCTTGACGTAGGAGGCCATCAGCCGACCGCGCTTGAGTAGCAGGAAGCGGTCTCCGACCGGGTAGGCGTGGTGCGGGTTGTGGGTGATGAAGATGACCCCCTTGCCCAGCTCGCGGGCCTGGACGAGGTACCTCAGCACGATCCCGGACTGACGCACCCCGAGCGCCGAGGTGGGCTCGTCGAGAATGAGTACCCGGGCGCCGAAGTAGACGGCGCGCGCGATGGCCACCGCCTGCCGCTCGCCGCCGGACAGCGTGCCCACGGTCTGCTCGGGGTCGCGGACATCGATGCCCATCTTCATCAGCTCATCGCGCATCACCTGCTTCGCGTGCGCCGTGTCGAGGCGGCGCAGCGGCCCCCGGCCACGGGTGGGCTCCTGGCCGAGGAAGAAGTTGCGCCACACCGACATCAGCGGGACCGTGGCCAGGTCCTGGAAGACCGTCGCGATGCCCTGGCCCCTGGCCTCGCGCGGACCGGCCAGGGTCACGGGCTGGCCGTCGATGAGGAACTCTCCAGCGTCCGGGGCGAATACCCCCGAAAGGATCTTGATCAGGGTCGACTTGCCCGCGCCGTTGTCGCCGAGCACGCAGGTGACCTCGCCGGGATAGACCTGGAGCGACACGTCCCGCAGGGCGTTGACGCTGCCGAAGTACTTGCTGATGTTACGAACCTCGAGCAGGGGCGCGGCTGCCGCGCCGCCGGCGTTCACCGCCGTGCCTTCTGGGCGCGGCGGTAAATGACGGTATTGACCGCGACGGCCAGGAAGAGGACCACGCCGAGGAACGTGAAGTCCCACGAGCTATCCCAGCCCGCGTAGATCACGCCCTCGAAGGCCATCCCGATGATGCACGCGCCGAGGGCGGCGCCGATCGCTGAGCCGTACCCGCCAGTGAGCAGGCAGCCGCCGACCACCGCCGCGATGATGTAGAAGAACTCGTACCCGACGCCCTGCTCGGAGACCGCGGAGTTGGCCTGGGTGAACGAAATGACCCCGACCAGCGCCGCGGCCAGCGAGGTGCCGAGGAAGAGCAGGATCTTGGTCCGGTTGACGGGCACGCCGACGTTGCGAGCCGCGACGGCATCGCCGCCGACAGCGAAGATCCAGTTACCGAAGGTGGTCCGGGCCAGCACCCACGCGCCGACGACGGTGAGAGCGATGAACCACAGGATGGCGGTCTGGTAGCCGTTGGCGACGGATCCGCTCGCGCCGAACGAACTGCCGAACACGTCCTTCGCGCTGGCCAGTCCGCCGTAGTGGGTACCGGTGAGCGACACCTGCGTGCTGCCGTGATTGAGCAGCAGGACCCCGCCGATGCTCGTCCCGCGCAGCACGAAGAACGTCGCCAGCGTCACGATGAAGCTGGGCAGCCGGGACTTGACCACGACGATGCCGTTGAGCAGCCCGATCAGCGCCGCGAAGACGAAGGTCCCGGCGATGGCCAGCCAGGCGTTCCAGTGCAGGCGGCCCATCAGCAGCGCCATGACGATGGCCGTGACGCCGGTCATGACGCCGGTCGAGAGGTCGAACTCGCCGCCGATCATGAGCAGTCCCACGGGCACCGCCATGATCCCGAAGAACGCGGCCTGCTGGCTCCAGGCCGCCAGGCCGGTCTGGGTAAGCCACAGGTGCTGCGGCGTGGAGTCGGTGGCGGCGAAGAGCGCGAAGACGGCCACCGCGCCGAGCAGCGCGCCGAGCTCCGGGCGCTGCAGGGCGCGGGTGACGCGGCTGATCGGCGCCAGCCGTTCATCGGGGCCTTCCGGTGCGCCCGCCGACGGGCCGATCACCGTCACGCTTGCGGGTTTGGCGTTCATTCCCGTTCCTTGCTCGGGTTTCGGGTGGTGGTGGGCCGGG
>WNFN01006770.1_pt2 | contig 10076 bp, 6 predicted proteins | sample 5400161 | NCBI WGS metagenome assembly WNFN01 (sample SAMN13153353, study PRJNA577476) | soil metagenome | isolation source: 80 cm saprolite on Douglas fir-dominated hillslope | place: USA:California | collected 2013-09-17 | reverse complement strand
AAAAGAAGCTTGCAACTTCCGCGATGCCAATCACCTTATGCAAAAGCGTGGGATTGTTGTGCTGGGCGTGAGTACCGATGATGTCGCATCCCATCAGAAATTCGCGGAAAAGTACCAGTTGCCTTTCCCCCTGTTAGCGGATACTGATACTACGGTTTCCCAACTCTACAACGTGTGGAAAGAAAAAAACATGTATGGCAAAAAGTACCTCGGTGTAAACCGCGAGACCTTCTTGATCGACAAAGATGGCATTGTGCGCAAGATCTGGCATAAAGTCAACCCAGAGGAACACGCCAACGAAGTTTTAGAGACTGTTGAGTCCTTGCATCTCTAGTTCCTATCGTTTCTGTATATCATCCATTACGGTCCGCTGCTAGCAGCGGGCCTGTTTTTTATTTTCTACTCATCTGCGTGCGGTTTTCGTACAAAATCCCGCCTTGAACGGCTGGACACTTCGCAAAACTATGTTATAATCACCCTACAAACTGGGCAATTTCATACATCAATATATCTAAAAATTTGAACTTATCCTTGGAGGACAAATTGTCATGGTAAAGCATACGTATCCCATAGTGCGCTGGCTCTTTTTGTGTGTTTGTACTACTGGTATCCTACTCTTTCTGGCTGGCTGTGATCTCTTCGGCGGGGGAAGTCCATCGACAGGAACAACAGTTACTCCTACACCCACACCATCCCTAACAACTTATAAGGGTGATGGTTACTCTATTAGTTATCCCCAAACATGGAAAGTTAAACAATCAAGCGATGGTGTGACCTTCAGTGATCCTAATGGTATTGCTTACCTGTCTATACACACTTCTCCTAATCCAAATGAACTGATTCCCGCGAGTACAGTGGTAGATACTGCTGGAGCCAGGGGGCTGCTACAGGCGATGTTACTCCAAGCGGCCAAAATACCGCTGTTAATGTAAAGATTGTGGTTATTGCTGACAATCATCCCGCACATGCAATTTCCAGCAAGGCTTTTGTCATTGGTTATGCCACAGGTAGTCAAGTTTTTGATCTGGCGAATACTGCCTACTTCCAACCTATGCTGCAATCCTTCAAGTTCGCGTAAGTTCACTTTGTAGATAAAAATCTGTAGGGCGTCCCGAATTGTTGCAGCCGCGTTCTGAAATTTGCCTCCATTGAACGTAGAATGTGGCTATAGCTCTTCGGGAACGTCTTTTTTGGAGCCAACAAGAGTTACTTTTAATGCTATACCGGCGTATAATAAGTACATGTCGCGACCCGCTAAAGCAGTTTATAGATGGTCTTCCCAGGCCTTGCGGAGCATAATCCCCTGTAGCAAGTACAGGTAGCAGTCCATTATGTAAGGAACTATTATGCACCTGACCCGATTTCATTCCTCTTTTACATACAGTATCACCTGCTGTTTATTGTTGTTGCTTGCTGCCTGTGCTGCTCCAGAGCCAACTTTCTCCACCTCAAAGATGGTTGTGGTCTCCAAGAATATGCCCTTTGCCTTAACGGCAACTCCTACGCCGCCGGGAAGTATCTACTATATTTATCGAGGTCATAATAATCTGGTCTTTGGTGTGGCCTGGTCGCCCGATGGTCTGCGTATTGCTTCTGCCAGTATGGATGGGACAATTCAGGTCTGGGACGCTACCAGCGGCAAACATGTTGTGACATATCGCGGTCATCACGATCCTGCTTTTACCGTGGCGTGGTCACCTGACGGGAAGTTACTGGCCTCGGGCGGTTATGATCAGACGGTTCAGATCTGGAATGCCGCTACTGGTCGGCATATATATACGTATCGCGGTCATAGTGCGCTGGTCAGCGCCGTTGACTGGTCACCTGATGGAACCCGCATAGCCTCCGCCAGTGATGATAGAACAGTCCAGGTCTGGAATGTCAGGACCGGAAAACTCTACTTTACCTGTCGCGATCAAACTGGTCATGTTAGCGCGGTACAGTGGTCGCCAGATGGCAAGCACCTTGCCTCTGCGAGTGATAATGGCGCTGTAGAGATTTGGAATGCCAGTACTGGTAACCATCTCTTGACGTATCAAGGTCATGGCGGTGGTGTGTGGGCAATGGCCTGGTCACCTGATGATACACGTATCGCCTCTGGTGGTAGCGATCATACTATCCACGTCTGGGACGCTCTGACAGGCAACACCCTTTTAATCTATCGTGGACATTCCGGTTATATGCATGCTGTGGCCTGGTCACCAGATAGCAAACATCTTGCTTCTGGGGGCTTTGATGAAAGTGTGCAGGTCTGGGATGCCACTACTGGTAATATGCTGCTTTCCTATCATGGTCATAGTGACGTGGTGGTAGCTTTATCCTGGACCTCTCATGGCGACCGTATTGCCTCTACCGGCTTTGATAAAACTGTGCAGGTCTGGCAAGCAGAATAATGAGAACTGTAACATCATTTTTACCGCTGAAAATAGCTACCTTCATGTGGCCTCTTAACCAGCCTTAGAGCTTACGGGATCAAAAGTTGGTAATCAACGATCTTGAATTTCTTCTGCCCGCTTTAATTCCTCATCTATCTTCTGCTTATGCATACGACGAATACGTGCTCGTTCTATAACCGCTTTCTCTGCATCGTCAGCGGGCGCCAGTGGGGGTACGGGAGTCGGTTTGCGCTTCTCGTCTAAGGCAACATAGATCACGTAGCTACTGGCAATATGGCGTACTTCTCCGGTTATCAAACCTTCTGCCATGACCTCGACTCCCACTTCCATACTTGTCCGTCCTACATAGCACATTTCACAATGGACAGAAACAACATCTCCGATAAAAGCGGGAGCCAGAAAATCAAACCTCTCCACCCTGGCTGTAACCACGGTAGGGCACTGGCTGTGCTTGATGGCAACAATGGCCGCTGCCTCATCAACCATGCGCATAATGGCGCCACCATGCACATTACCGTGTGCATTGGCATCTATTAATTCCATGAGCCTTCTGGTAGTGCTTCGCGAGTAGGCAATACTTCGTCCTTGCGCCAGATCTACTTTAGGCAGAGTTTGATGTCTGTTTGCTATTCTCTCGAAAGGGTTCATATCGCTTTCATCACTCCAACATGCTGCTCACTTTTGATTGTTTGACCTTCCACAGACTATGAAGATGTAGAGCCTGCCTTGCGCTCACCCGCGCTTTCGTCAGGTTTGGCCATTTCATCTTCAGCATCCTCCGCAGTTACATCCCCTGCCTCCTGCTTTGTTTCACTATCTGCATTCTCAACCTCGTCATCTGCCTTCTGCTTTGACTCACCCTCGGGGACTTCTGCCTCATCGTCTGACAAACCATCTGCTCCCTGCGCTTCAACTTCTATGTTTGCTCCTGTATTCGCTACAGTTGCCGCTTGAGGCTGATTACGATGACGTATAATCAGCAGCGTAACTGCTGTGACGACCGTGATAAATGAGAGCAAATGTACGACGTTGAAGGGTGTGCCCGGGAAGAACCAGGAATCGGTGCGGAAAAACTCGAGGAAGAAACGTACAGTTGGATACCAGATTAAGTAGAGCAAGAAGAGATCACCAGCGCGCAAACGTTTCTCAAAACGGCGTGAAATCCAGAAGATCAGAATGAAGCCAAGCAGGTTTGCCAGGGATTCATATAGAAATAGTGGATGGAAGCGTGTGCTCTCTGGATAAAGCGTCAGGTTATTATATGGCGCCAGGCGATGCTGGTCGTCAATGCGCAGTCCCCAGGGCAACGTCGTTGGTGGACCATAGAGTTCCTGGTTGATAAAGTTTGCCCAACGTCCAATAGCTTGACCCAGCGGAAGCGCCAGGCCCACCGCATCGAGGTAGATCAACAGCGGTAATTTACGCCAGCGTGCGTACAAGGCCAGGGCAATCCCGCCAAAGATGAAGGCACCATAGATATGCATGCCGCCGCGCCATATTTCAAGTATTTCGATAGGGTTTGCCAGGTAGTGGCCGAGACCATTGGGGCCGCGTGGTGATTGGATAAATACATAATAGAGACGCTCACCGATAAGTGCAGGTATCAGCACCCATAAAAGCATGTCCCAGATCGTGTTGCTGTCTCGCCCGCGCCGCGCTATATAGCGTGCGGCAATCCAGGCTGCCACTATTATGGCTACAACCATAATAAAGCCATACCAATGAAGGGCGAACGGTCCTATTTGAAACATAATTGGACCAAAAAATGGATACATAACTTAACTATCCTCACTCGCTATTCAATATAGCCCAGATCACGCAGGCGACGGAGCACTTCGGGGTCATCATAGTCGTCCGCTTGCTCACTTGGCGCGACGGCAACGCCTGCATGATTCACAAAAGTTTGTAGATACTCTTGTAGAGCTTCGACTCTTTCAGGTAGTATATAACGCAGGTTTGCCCTTTCGTCGAAGTCATCGACTGCGCTGAACAATTCCAGGCGGTCATCGCCAGTCTGGATTAATTTGTGGGTATCACTCCATACGGCTCGACGTGTTTGATCGCACCCCAATTCCTGCGTTAGCTGGGGACGTCGCCGGTGCAGCATCTGCACAACATTTTTGGGAGGAATCCCCTCGGCAAAGACTGTACCTCTATCCGGGTCACTCGTCGAGCTATGGGCCAACGTGAGCACCTCTTCCGTTTCGTCGGCGAGCCCGGCTGCTGTCAGGGCTGTATGGAAAACGCGCCGCGTCGAGACAAAATAGTCTACACTGGTGCCACGTGCCAGGTCACCGCTGGGGTCGCGAATGATCAGAGGAACACGCACAAGTTCATTATACAGTGAAAGGGAATGTCCGATTAAGCGTTTCTCACCAAGATGCTCACCGTGATCGGCACAAACAATTAACAGCGTGTTGTCCAGGCGCCCACTCTCACGCAGCTTTTGCAAAAAAGCTCCTACTTGCTCATCCTGGGTGGCAACCTCTGCATTATACATACCATCAAGAGTTATTTTATCCTGCTCATCCATACTGCCAGCCAGGGGTGCATACCAGCCAAAGACATCACTGTTGAAGTGACGTAAGTAGTGCTGAGCCGTTTTATCATGCTGGACATGCGGCGCGAAACGCTCGGTGAAACGCTGGGCTGGGTGATAGGGCATATGGACACCCATCACATTGATAAAGCTAAAAATTGGTTGATCTTGCTCTACGCCTTCACGTTCAATAAGGAAACGTGCGGCGTCATTGAGAGACTTGGCGGTATTGCCCTTAAAGCTCAAGGCTGTTTGCCAGAGCGGAGTCATGAAAGGTGTAAATGAAAGGTCTAGCAGGAAATCTGAACGGGCGAATGCATCCTGTAAGCCTGTAATGACGTTCGTGACTACACCCTTAAATTTTTGACGGTAGCGATTATATAAGCTGGGGTGAACGCCTGCTTGGTTTGGGCGCGATGTCATTAATCCGCTATAGTTTAAAAAACTCTGGAAACCGCGCCGCAAGCCATTATTCACTACTCCTACCAGGGGATTATTACAGAAAGCCGCTGTGAAGTATCCGCTATCTCGCAGGCGCTCGGCCAGTGTGGGCAGGGTCTGTGGCAGGACTGAGAAGGATTGCAGCGTATTATGTGCCGACGGATAGACACCTGTAAACATCGATGCATGTGAAGGAACAGTCCATTGGGCTGGGGCTATGGCGTAGTTGAAGATGGTAGAATCGCTCGCTAACTCATCAATGTGGGGGGATGTTTCTTCCTCGTTGCCATAACACGAGAGGCGATCAACGCGCTGGGTATCCAGCACTAATAGTACGATATCGGGACGTGATGTCACTGGCTCAATCCTCCGTGCAAACGAAAAAAGCTATCTTCTATAGCTTCGAACGCTTAGAATCTCTATGCTCTCGCTAGAGTATGGAAGTCTTATGTTATGCCCCTGTTAAGAGCATAATAAAGTAGATTTGACGTTAGTTGCTAGCGTCAATCTCAAAATAATTGTAGAGCATCACAATGAGTTTGTCCATCTGTGCTCTAATCTAAAGTACGCCACAATAAGGCGTTTTATCACAACTGCACCAACTCCGATAGGCAGGGAAATGGGACAAATGACACTCTTCTTTGCGCATCAATTCTCGTACACTGGGGGGAAGAAGCTATCTTAGCAATTTATATGCATGTATCCGTCTAGTTCATGACTTGTTTCATCCGTTATCGAATATAAACATGTAAAGGAATGTGAAGGGAGTAATCGCATGATACAAATGCAAGTATCCCCACACTGTGATTGTTGCAGTTTGCCAATCAATCCCCAGGCAGGAGAAGATTGCCCGCGTTGTAAGTATCCGGTGAATTTCGCTAAAGAAGAGCGTTTTTTAGCCAGCGCTTTGCAAGATCTGCAGCGTGTTGCCACTTATGGTGGCGTAAATATGACCGTTCGTGACCTGATACGTCGTTATCAGGTGCGCCTCGACTACCTGCGCCAGCTTAGAGCAGGTGCTGCATTGGTGCAACGCCAACCACAAGCTACACCTCCACCCCAGGCACGGCCTGTTGCTGTACCTTCCGCTTTGCCTACCTCACCAGTGAACAAAAAGGTTGAACAGGTAGCAGTACAGCCGCCCACTCTTGGTAGTGCAGGAACGCCAATCCCTCCATCGGCCAGAATGGGACCCGTCGTAGTGCCCGCCGCGACTTCAGCGGCTCCTACCCCGGTCGTTACTGTACAGGAACGCAAACCACGCCGTACATTTTCATTTTCATGGAAGTCTTTTCTGCTAGACCAGGTGATCACGATTATCGGTCTGCTAGGAGCGTTCCTCATTTTGATAGGCGCTCTAAGTTCTGTCATCACCACTGGCAAAAATAGTCTGCTGTCTTTTTTGATTGTCTTTGGTGTGCATGCTTTCTTTGGCGTTGCTGGCGTTATCGCTTTCCGTTTTGCGAATTTCCGGCTCATTGCCCGCATTTATACAGGCATCTACACGCTGTTAATTCCTCTGGTTGGCTTTACGGCCTATAATCTCGTGGGCGGCAATTATATACAACTCTCGGCACCAACCCTGGTAGTCATAGCGGCGATATATGCCACTATTGTCTATATCCTGCTGGCCGTCTACGAACGATTCGTCATTTTTGGTTACCTGGGCGCGATGGCCCTGCTCGTCGCGGACCTCGCCCTTGCCGTTGATCTTAATCTCGGCTCCTGGTGGTGGCCCAGCATGCTCATGCTTCTTGCTCTGCCTGCCCTGCTTGTTATTATCAGTAACTCTACCTCTGGCCGCGAGCGGTTCTTTACCGGCTCTCTCACGATCTTACGCGTACCGGTGCGCGTTTTTATGTATGGTATCGTTGGTCTATGTCTGCTGAGCAGCATCGGGATAACCGTCTATTCGTTCAATCAAGATATCGCTATCGCCTCCATCAGGCAAGTTCGCCTGGCGATCCTCTGTGTGGTTCTGCTCTTGCTGGTCTGGACCAGTCTCTTCTTCTGGCTGACAAAACGGACACGAGATCTGCTCGTTCTTGTCGTGCTGTTCCTGGCCTGTGTGCTGGCAGCATGTTACGCTTTTGATCTAACGCGTAGTGGCTATATTCTGGCGCTGACCGGAACGGCTCTGCTCTACCATGGCTTTAATCGTTTGCTGGGGCATCGCCTTGCTGCGCCGACGAAATTCAGCCTGCGCCTGGATCAAATTGCTCTGCTGCTTATTAGTAGCGTGCCTTTTATCGCTGCATGGCAACAGCCGCTGCAACTTCTGTGCAGCGCTTACCATGTTTCCATTGCCCCTGAATGCATGCCCATGCTAGCAGATTGGAATACCGTGGCCGGGCTGTTGGCGGTAGGAACTGGAATCGGTATAACTATCAGTATCACATTATGGCGGTCTACCCTGGCGAGAACCATAAGCAACAAGTCACACAACTGGCCATGGTTGCTCTTACTGAGCGGCTTCTTGCTCACCTGGGAATTTGGCGAGCTTGTACTGGTCTCGCGGGTTGAACCTGTATGGTGCTTTGCTGGCTTGGTGGTCGTGTTTATGATTACGGCGCTGATTGTACGACGCCTCTTTGGTGTCACCTGGGTGCGCCCGCTGGAGGTAGTGATCCTGGCTGAGATACTGTTCACCCTCGTCTTGAGTTTGGCCCAGCCTGCTGATAGAATTGCTGCTCTCTTGCTTTTCTTTGCTCTGTTAATCTATGTTGCGCTGCTTTATCAGCAGAGGTCCCATGCGCTTTTCTTGCCCCTGATCCTTGGGGTACTTGCTCTGCCACTGTTATTGTTCACCCGTCCAGCCGCTGTATTGATCATAGGGCTGGCTCTCCCGCTTTTCGCTGTAGCTGTGCACTGGGTTATGCGCCTGAATATTCCGGTGATACGCAATACCTTAGGACAGCCGCAGCGGGCAACCGTATGGGAGTGGCCGCCACTGGCCCTCGGTCTGCTCTATGGTGGGGCCGTATTACTGTATGACCTGCTTTATTCAACAAGTATTACCCAGAACTGGTTGCGGGTAACCTGCCCGATTGCCGTTGAAATTGGTGCTTTTGCGCTGGTGTGGTATGCCTCGGCGGCCCTATCCCGCGAGAAATGGCAGCTGCTGCCGGTCATCGGTTTTGCTAGCGCAGCTTTGCTCTTACCGGCCAATCCATTTTGGGTGTTGGTTGGCGTTGTACCGGTAGCCGCGCTGCTCGCCCTGAGTATCGGCCGCCTGGTTGGCAAAACATGGGCCGCACCCCTGTATGTAGTAGCCTTGCTCAGCGCAGTCATGAGTGGTATTGCTGCGGAAACACAGGGCCAGCTCCTGGCGTCTAGTTGGACTCTGCTCGCCTTTGGTTTGCTCGCTTATATATTCGCTCTCGCGGAAGATCTTCCACCATTGCTATGGCTCTTGCCTGCCTTCAATATATGGGCATTAGTACTCGCTGCGCGTGTTGGCGACCTCTATCGACCACCAACCATAGCTCTTGCCTATGCCGCTGTGGGCGTGGCTATTGGCTGCCTGAACATTATCCGCAAACAAGTGCCAGGTGAGGAGAACTGGCGTAACAAATTCCTGGCATACTCTTCACCCTTTTACATCACTGCTTGCGCTGCCGCCATCTTGACGGGTGTATATGGCACATTGCCAGGAGCCCAGCCACCCTTCTATGGCGCTATACCAGATGCCCTACTGATTTATGCCCTGGTTGCTTTCGGTGTAGCCCTCTTCGAACGGCAACCGCGCTGGCTCTGGCTGATAACCGCCTTTGCCACCTGGGCAACTTTACTTGCAACCCGGCTCTCCCTGACCTATGTGATCGGCATTGGGCTTGCAGTAGGTCTGCTGGGCCTGCTCTTTGGAGAGATAATCGAACAATCTATGAGCGCGACGGCGCGTAATCGCACGTCGATCTGGTGGAACTGGCCGTGGTACCTGGCGGCGCTGGTTGGAGCCGTTGTGGTAGGGGTATGGCCATATATGCATCCGCACGATATTGGCTTAACAGAATATGCTCTGTTTGCCTTCGCAGCCCTGGCCTATATAATCGGTGCTCGTGAAGATCCGCTGCAAGCTCTCTGGCTTACACCAATGCTCATTACCTGGTCACTCATCGATTCCGCTATGCAATACGATAGCGCTCGCCTGCTGATCGCAGCACTCGTCTGTGCGGCATTGGGTATAGCTGCGAGCAGCTTGAAGTTTTTGCCTCGCTTCCAGGCAAACTTCAGGAGTAGCACAACCTATGCCCAGCCGTTGTATATGTCGGCCCTTGTAGCAGCAATATTAGTAGGCGTGGTTGGCTCACTTGTCGAAACGAACTCCCTCTTCTATGTAGCCGTCCTGCTGCTCTGTGCTGCGTTTGCCTTCGGCATACTGCTGTTTGAACGCAAGCCAGAGTGGCTGATCCTGGTAGCCAGTTTCGGTGTCTGGGGCACTCTGCTCACCACTCGTCTCAGTATCCCTGGCCGATCAGTATTGCCATTGGCACGGCCCTGTTGGGAATAGCTATTGGACGGATTGGTGAAATTGCTGTGGGGAAATCTGCCATCTCCTTGTCTGGCTACAGCCAGTCTAAGTTGACCTGGAACTGGCCGCTGTACCTGGTATCGCTGGTCGCTATGCTAGTGACAATTGTTGTGCAGAATATGTCCAGCAGTAGTAATGTGCCCAGCTTTATGCTCTATAGCCTGTTGGC
>WNFN01247582.1_pt1 | contig 10080 bp, 10 predicted proteins | sample 5400161 | NCBI WGS metagenome assembly WNFN01 (sample SAMN13153353, study PRJNA577476) | soil metagenome | isolation source: 80 cm saprolite on Douglas fir-dominated hillslope | place: USA:California | collected 2013-09-17 | reverse complement strand
GCCTCATGATCACGACAGCTCTCGCCGAAGCTCGGAATGGCACGTGTGTGGCACACCGAGCCGAATCGGCGGCGAGGCGTGCGCGGAATGTCAACCAGCGGTCTCCCGACCAGGCGATTCTGGCGGAGCGGGCGGGCGACACGAAGGGAATCGAACCCTCATGACCAGCTTGGAAGGTCGGTAACTAGCCGATGGTGAATCCGGTCCAGTTCGGGATGCCCGCGCTGCCGAACATCCACGGGTCGTAGAGGTCGGTGTAACCGAGCTGGGGCTTTGCCTTCTTCCATAGCGTGCATTCCTGGGCTGGCGTGATGGCGTGCGTCCAGGGGTTGGCCGGCCCGGGGAAGGCGGCCTGGTCGAACGCTGTTGCGAGGCCTTCGCTGATGATCTGCGGGAGCAGGGTAGGGCCGAAGCCTGGGCCTGCGAGAATCCGGACGCTGTGGTTGACCTCGTGGGCTAGGGCCCGCGGAAACCAGAAGGTCAGGGCTTTGCCGATGGTGACTTGCGGGGTCGCCCCGAAGCCGACCGTAATGCGCGCGTTCAGGGGATGGGTAAATCCGTAGACACCGGCTTGCGTAATAAGGGCGCTGCCCCGGGCGTAGTGAATCCCGGTGTCGAGCGCACCAGCAAGGCGGACGGCGTCTGGATCTGCAAGGTACCTGTTCAGTTCGCTCTCGATGGGCCGCAGTGCGCCGATGATCCTGCCGATGTTGGTGTCATTGACCTGCTCCGGGTTGCTGGACTGCGGTCCCGCCTGCGCGGCGCACTCCAGGTAGGACCGGACCAGCTCCCGCAGCTTGCGCTCATCTTCGACAACCAACACCGTCGCCATCGCCACACCCGCCTCTCCGTCGGCCATCCGGCCGGTACGGCCGGCATGCCCGGCGTTCCCATAATCCCCGCAGCCGATCCAGGCCTGCCGCCCCCGCCGCCGACCGACCGCCGGCCTCCATGCCGTCACCATGACACCTTCACCAGACGGGCACGACCGCCCGGTGCACTGAAGGGGACAGCACCGGCAGCTAGGCGGTATGGATGACCGGCAATGACCTGATCGTGGCGGCACCGTGGATCATCTTCGGCGCCGGGCTGTCTGCCGTCTGGATCCGGCTGCTGCGTGCGCGCCACGCCTCCAGGCACCGGCCAGGGCGGTCTCGCTTGCCTTTCCCGGGTCCCGGGCGGCTCCGGCGGAGCCGAGCCCAGGCGTCGCGGCCGGGTGATGTCCCGGCCGCACGGCGGCGTGCGGTCAGCCTGTCGCGTGATCGCACCGCCCGGCACCCGGCGGACCGCCACCACGGGCCGGTGCCCGGTTGAGCGCGCTGACCAGCCTGCAGGTCGGCTCCCCGATCTCCTACGCCATCGCGATTGTCATCCCGGCTCTGGATGCGATCATCCCGGTGCTGCCCAGCGAGACCGTCATCATCGCCCTCGGCGTCGCGACCGTGGGCAGCACCGACCCGCGCATCGGGCTGCTGATCGCCTGCGCCGCGGCCGGCGCCTTCCTCGGCGACAACCTTTCCTACCTCGTGGGCCGCCGCTTCGGGCCCGCGGTGGAACGCAGGTTCTTCTCCACCGAGAAAGGCGCGCGGCGGCGCGCCTGGGCCGAGCACTCACTGCAGCGATTCGGGATGCAGATCATCATCTTCTGCCGGTTCATCCCCGGCGGCCGGACAGCGGTCACCCTGAGCTGCGGGCTCATCGGCTACCCGCGCCGCCGGTTCATCACCGCCACCGCCGCCGCAGGCATTATCTGGGCCCTCTACTCCTTCTTCATCGGCCGCCTCGGCGGCAAAGCCTTCGAAGGCAACCCCTGGGCCGGGTTCCTTATAGCGTTCGCCGCCGCGATCGTCGTCAGCGGGCTGATCGAGGCCGCCCGGCGGATCAGATCCCGCTGGCCGCGCACCACCGGACGGGACGGCGTCAGTGGACCGGGCCACCGTACGCCGCCCTATGCACCGCGTCGGCCATTAGCCAGCCGCAGGCGGAAGTACGCTTGGCTAACGCTCGTGGTCAGTAGTGGCGCCTCAAGGCTGCGATAGAGGCACTCGGCGGGCGCGGGCGAACCGGCCGGGCGGCGCACCCGCCCGGGGTCCGTGATGGTGATCGCGGCGACCAGCCCGACGATGGGCCGGGCTAGGCACGGCGGCCGGAACCCACGACCAGCAGGTCACCGGGGCAGCAGGCCATGCTCAGCGGGACCTCTCTCCGGAGGGCTCGGGGCGCAACGCCGGATCGGCCAAGCGTAGGTTCGGTAACTGCAACCGCTGCCGGGGCAGCGGACGGCGCCAGCGCGCGGATCCAGGCTCGTCTGTCGCGCGGAGCCCGGCGCCATCAACCGCGAGAAGGACTGACGTGCACAAGCAAGACCGCAGGGACCGCACGATCCCGGCCGCCGTCATCGTGGTGGTGCTGTTCGTCGCGATCCTGGCCGCCGCGCTGATCTGGCTGGCGGCCGCCTGATCAAGGATGAACGCCTGGTCATGGTCGTCACGCCCCCTACCTGTGACGGCTCATGCCGGCCAGCATTCCTGCCGGCGGCCAGGCCGGATCGACGCGCTCCTTGTGGCGTGCCTCAGCAGCGAGGCCCAGGGCCTTGCGGAACGCCAGTTCGCGGCGCCCTCGTGTTGCGCGGCGGAGGCCGCTCCCGGAGGGAGCGGGTTAGCCTGGCACGGTCGAACGCACGGTGATCCAGCGTGTGGCCGTGTATGCCTCGATGTTCGCCGCCACGCCGCCGAAGCGTGCTGAGTTGCCCGAGTGGCGCATCCCGCCGAATGGCGCGTTCGCATCGTCGTAGACGGTCTGGTCGTTGATGTGCGCGGTACCGGTGGGGATGCGCAGGGCCATCTCAAGCCCGGTGCCGATGTCGGCGGTCATGATGCTCAGGTCCAGCCCGTACTCACTGTCTGACGCCAGATCCGCGGCTTCGCCGGGCGTGGCGAACGGGATGACCGGGGCGACGGGGCCGAAGACCTCGTTGTCGTATGCGGGTGTGCCGGGACCGGCGCCGGCGAGGACCGTGGGGCGGTAGAAGAGCCGGTCGTAGGTGCCGCCGGTGCGCAGCGTGGCGCCTGCCGTGACGCTGGCGGTGACCAGGGAGTGGATCTGATCCCGCTGGCGTTCGTCGATGATCGCGCCGAGATCGACGTCGCCGGTGGCGGGGTTGCCGACGGTGAGGCCGTCGGCCGTGACGGCCAGCTTGTCCACGTACTCGTCGTAGACCGACTCGTGCACCAGATGCCGGCCAATGACCATACAGCCCTGGCCCGCGTTGAAGAAACTGCCGCGGGCCGCGGCGGCCACCGTAAGGTCAAGGTCCGCGTCACCCGTCACGATCAGCGCGTTGTTGCCGCCGAGTTCGAGCTGGACCCGGGTGAAGTGCCGCCCGCCGAGCTCGCCGACCGACTGTCCCGCCTTCGTCGATCCGGTGAAGGAAACCGCCTGCACATTCGCGTCGGTGACCAGCGCGGAACCGATGTCCCCGCCGCCGGGAAGGACATGCAGCACGCCGCCGGGCAGCCCCGCCTCCTCGAAGATCCGGGCGAAGACGACTCCGCCGGAGACCGCCGTACGCGGGTCGGGCTTGAGGATCACCGCGTTGCCAAGCGCCAGTGCCGGGGCGACCGAGCGGATCGCGAGCTTGACGGGGGCGTTGAACGGCGCGATCACGCCGACCACGCCGACCGGGACGCGGCGGCTCATGCTCAGCAGAAAGCCTCTCTCACTCGGCAGCACTTCCCCGAGAGCGTGCGAGGGGAGGGCGGAGGCCTCCAGGCACTCGGCGGCGGCGTCGTTTAGCTCGCGCGCCGTCTTCGCGTGGGTGCCGCCGGATTCGCGGATCAGCCAGCCTTGGATGTCGTGGCTGTACTTCGCCCACAGCTCCGCGGCGCGGCGCATGACGGCTGCCCGTTCGCTGGGGAGCGCCGCGGCCCAGGTCACCTGGGCCTCGCGTGCCCGCAGCGCCGAGCGCGCCAGATCGCTGAGGGCGGCGAAGCCGACGGTGCCGAGCTTGTTACCGGTGGCGGGCTCGACGACCGGCCGCTCGCCGCCATCGGCCGTACGCCAGGTGCCGTCAAAGATCTTGCCCTGCCACCGCTGTTCGTCGAGGAATGTCATGTCTGCTCCTATGTTGTTTGATTGCGTCATCGGACTCGCCGAGTAGCGAACGATCGTCGCGGGCTCGGCGTCGGCGAGTGGACCGATCTCGTGCGTAATGGTCTGGCCCGGCCCACAAGCGCCGAGGGGCTTGCTCGCGGCCCGCTGGAACTGCTCGCGACGGCGTTGACGGCCCGGATCTCCCAGCCGATGAGCCCGGCGCTCGGGTAGCCGCTGCCCGCGGGAGGGCGCGGCTGTTTAAGCCGATGCGTCGCGATGAAGATGAAGAGGGCCGGACATTGTGGCTCCTTTAGTCAAGCCGATGATCAGATCACCTTGAAGTAGCCGTCATCGTCCATGATGTGCCGGGGCCAGTCGGGTCCTCGTGAAATGAGCTTTCTGATTTTCTCGATGAACGCCGGGTCCTGGTTGTCACCCCGGTAAACGGTCATATCTTCGGCCAGCCAGGCAGGAAGGGCAGCGAAGCGATGCACCGTTTGTGTCTGCAGGTACCACGTCATGTGGACCACCGCGCCACTCTCCTCGTACCAGACCGTGGTCTCGACCCCCGGCGCTACCCGCTGATAGTAGAAGCGCTGGACGGCATGCCGTCCGGCGTGTGGCCCCTCTTTAAGGCTGTATTCGAGACTGCCGGGCCCGACAATGGCAGGTTCGAAGACCCAGCCGTCGGCGAAGTGCCAGCTGAGCTGTGCACCGAGGATGCTGGTGAGCATGATGATCAAATCCTTTCTGAGGTGCTGCGGCAACACAATTAAGTTACTGGCTTTGGGGAATGCCGGCATTTGCGAAATGCCTTTCCGAGTCGCCAGGCGACCATAAGCTGACGAGACTACGGCCGGGCATTCGCACGTGTTTTAACTCATGAGACTTGTCCAATCGATTAGGACCCGATGAGTTCAGCTGGCCGCGTCGTCGTCCACGCCCCGGCCCGGTGCCGCATCCTTGAGGCGCTAATGGTCAGGCGCGGTGACACACGCCAGCCCGTCTGCTCACCTTTCCCAGGCCTGCCCTGACGGGGAGTATCCGGCGCCCTCGCTCAGGACCCCGATCTGTCGGCCAGGTTCACATGGTGATCACGGTTTTCCCTTCGGCATGACCTTGCCTGCTCACCAGAGCAGGGACTTCGTCCAGGCTGATCCGGGTTATCGGCGGGGGCGTGATAGTCCTGGCCACGACCGCAGCGGCCAGCCGATCCAGCAGCGAGACCGTCATGGGGAGCTGGAAATTGACGCCGGTGACACCCGCCCGCGCGAGCATCTCACGGTCGGCGACATACCGGGTCGTGATCGCGGTTCCGCCGCGCCGCACGTGCCGGGCCAGGACGGCGAACTGTTGCCCGTCGCTGGCCAGGTCCACTAGCACGTCGATGCCGTCGGGGTGCGCGCGGGCGACGGCATCCGGCAGTGGCGTCGCTGCGCGATCGATCGTCTCGGCAGCCCCGTATCTTTTCATGCGGCCCGCCTCGGCCGCCGGAGCGCCGGCGTCGACGTGCGCGCCCGCCTGGGCGGCAAGCTGCGTCAGGAACGAACCGACACCGCCAGAGGCGCCGACGATGAGCGCGGTCTTGCCGGCGAGCGGCGCCAGCGACTCGGCGATCGCCATCGCGGTGCCGCCCGCTGTAGGCAGCGTGGCGGCAGTGACCGGGTCCAGGCCAGCCGGCACATGTGCCAGCGGCGCATCCGCGCTGACCGCCACGTACTCGGCATAAGTCCCCGCCGATCCCAGCGGCGCAATCAGCAGCTGGCCGAAGACCAGATCGCCGGGCTCTAGCCCGGCTACGCCGGGCCCGTCTTCCTCGACGATGCCGGCCAGGTCGACCCCGAGCACCATCGGGAACGTCGCTGGCATCCGATCCTTCCACCCGCCGTTCGCGATCTCCATATCCATCGGGTTCAGCCCGGCGGCCTGGACCGCGATGAGCACCTGGCCGGGCTTAGGGCGCGGCCTGGGCAACTCCGTGACGGCCGGGCCGGCACCGTAATCGCTGACAGTGATCGCGTGCATGATTACCTCCTCGCTTGCTTCTGGCCGCTTATGGCCAAGACGCTGGACAAATCAACCGCAGTGGCGGCCAGTGGTCGCGGTGTGGGTGCGGTCGGGTCAGGCGTGGGAACACGCTGCGTGGCCTCGGCAACTCGAGCCAACGCCGAAGGGAGATGCCTCGTGAGCACAATCACAACGGCAGGCGGCACCCACAACGGCGGGCGGCACCGAGATCTGCCGGTGAAAGATATGGTCAAAGGTCAGAAATCAATGGTGCCAAGCCTCCCGGGTTAGGTTGCTGTAGGTGCCGACGATTCTTGCCTGCTCGATGATGTGGTCGTCGATGCACTCCAGCAGCTCGGCTCTGCTGAGGCCGGGCGGAAGGTCAAGATTTTCGTCGAGGGCATATAGCTTGAAGTAGTAGAAATGGTCGCCGTGACCGGGCGGTGGGGCAGGCGGCACGTACTCGTGGCCGCCCCCGCCGTTCAAGCCCTGCACGAAGCCATCGCCGCCGCCCTCGGCAATACCGGTGGTGCTGGCGGGAATGCCATAGAGCACCCAGTGGGTGAAGCCGTAGGTCAGGGGCGCGTCCGGGTCATGGACGACGAAGGCATAAGACTGTGTGCCTCCGGGGGGATCCGACCACGCCAGTGGCGGCGAGGTCGGCTTCTCGCCCGCTGCGTGACGGTCCGGAATTCGTTCCCCATGGCTGAACGAGGGGCTCGAAATCCTCAGCTTTCCGAGATGAATCTTCATTGACTCCGTTCCCTTTCTTGCGGGAACCGGCCGGTAAGTCGGCAGCCTTCCGTCTTATCGTCATGCATAATTTCTACCTCGGCCTTCGGCGTCACGGTCTGCCTCACCGCCGAGTTCGGCCCTGTCCGCGATCTGCAGCGAATGGTGTCACTGGTCCTCCGTATGGCACCGAGATCTGCCGATGGAAGATGGGGTCAAAGGTCAGAGATCAAGGTGCCAAGCCTCCCGGTTCAAGACGATCAGATCGCCTCGAAGTAGCCGTCATCGTTCAGGATCCGCCGAGGCCAGCCCGGTCCCCGTGAGGTAAGCTTCCTGATTTTCTCGATGAACGCCGGGTCCTGGTTGTTCGAAGACCCAGCCGTTAGCAAAATGCCAGCTCAACTGTGCGCCGAGGATGCCTGTGAGCACGTTGCAGGCCTACGGGTGATCGCTGAAGGGTCCCAGATCACCGGCGTCGACCCGGAGCGAGTCCAATATCGCGGCGGCGTTCAGGAAGGTGCAGACGTCGGCTGCGGCGAGCACTCCGGTGTATTTGGCGGTGACCGGGCCGGCGGCCTGGGTGGATACGGCGTCGAGGTAGGCCTTGAAGATCGCCCAGGCGTTCGGCGAGTACTGCTGGAAGAAGGGCGTGGGGTCGACGGATGCGATCGCGGCCCGGGTGCTGGCCTGCAGGTCGGCGATGTACTGGATCTGGGTAAGGCCGTCGGCGCGGGTGCCGAGGCGGCCGAGGTGACCGCCGACCAGTGTCGTCCACGGGTAGCTCATGGCCACCTGCTGGGCGCCGATCCAGCCGGGGATGTCCTGGGCGATGGCGAGGCTCTTGAAGGGCACCCAGCCCGGGAAGAGGATGTCGACGACCATCAGGGTCTGGTGGGCGGGGGCGTGGATGAAGATGTTGTCGGGCGTGACGTTCGGGCCGTGGTAGGCCAGTTCGAGGAACTCGCTGCCGACCTCCAGGACGTACCGGTCCTCGAAGGTGACCGTGGGCGGCGGCCGGTTCGGGTCATCGTCGCGCAGCAGCAGGCGGAGGTTCTCGGCCTGCCCGATGCGGATCACATCCGGGCCGAACAGGGACGAGGCGCCGATGTGATCGGCGTGTGAATGCGAGTAGACCAGATGAGTGACCGTGCCCGGCATCCCGTTCGCGGTGGTGATGGCCTCGATCGCGCGCAGCAGGTTGTGGCCGATGGTGGGCGGGGCGTCGATGAGCACCACGCCGTCGCGGGTGGTCAGGAACATGGCCTGGTAGAACGAGTCGGTCACCCAGTAGAGGGTGTCAGTGATGCGCCCGACGAAGTAGCCGTCGGCGTTGAGGGCAGGCCCGAGCGCCGATGGCGGTACCGGGGCGTAGCCCGGTGGGGGACATCCGGTGGCGGCGCTGGCGCTGGCCGGCGCCGCGGCCCCGAGGACAGCCAACGCAGTGGGCGCGGCAGCGGCCGCCGCGCTGGCGTCAGGTAGTGCCGTCATGGCTTACCCCAGGCGGCTGTGGCTGAGCGATCACCGGCATGCCCGAGATCTCCCCCTCGGCCACGATGTGCGGCACCCGGCACGCGATCGCGTCCTGCAGCGCGGACTCTTCCGACACGCGCGCTGCGCTGGCTTCCGCCATTTCGCCTCCCGTTCCCTCACGCACCTGGCCCAACCTCAGACGTGGTAGCGACGGCTGCGCGCGCTTCGTCGAGGTCGAGGACCCGCCCGTTCAGCCCGCCGTTTTGGTGCAGGTCGCCCCCGGGGATCTCAAGGCGGGCCGCGTCCTGGGCGCCGCCCGCCTTGACCGGCTCGAACCCGGCAGCAGTGATCAGACGTTCGGCTGCCGCCCCGGCAGCCTCATCGTCGGTCGCATAAAACAGCACGGCGCGCTGGGGAGTGCGATAAGCCTCGGCGGCGAGCGAGGGAGCGGCGAGCGTCCCGAACGCCTTCACGTAGCGAGCGCCAGCAGGCAGCAGCCCAGCGACAATGGAACTGGCGGAGGTTCCCTCGGGAAGCGCGCGGACGGGCTTGCCGTCCTCGCCGAAGCCGATGGGACTAGACGGATCGACGATGATCTTGCCGTCGAGAAGGTCGGCGATCGCCGGAACCAGCTGTTTATCCTGGTCCAGCCAGATCGCGAGCACCACGACGTCGTCGGCGGCGGCGATCGCATCGCGGGCCGGCGCGGCGGCGGCCAGGTCGCCCAGCTCGTCCGCCAGTGCCTCCGCCTGCGACTCATCCAGGGCAGCGAGGACGACGTGCTCACCGCCTCGCACCAGATCTCGCGCGAGCCCGCTTCCGATCTTCCCCACGCCGATGATCGCTGTAGTCATGGGTTTACCCCAGGCGGCTGTGGCTGAGCCCGGGCGGGGCCGCCGGGCGCGGAGCGCGCGGGTCCGTTATCGCGGCAATGTGGCTCGTCATCGAACTCGCCGGCTTCCTTTCCTCAGTGGTGGCGTAATGGTGATGGGAAGGCACGGCAAGCTGGGCCCGGGCCTGTTCAGGACGGGTGGTCGGCGCACTGGCCCCGGATTGTGAATCACTGGACCCAATGCGCGACCTTCCGTCGAAGGCACTGGAACCACAGGATTCCCCCTCTGGCGCCTGCTGGCATGACACGAACAAGTCATTCGTAAACTGACCGGCGCTCGGCTCTGTGGAGGGCCGACACTCGTGGCGGCACCATGCGCTCGCCAGGCGTTGTCGTGGATGACTTACTAAAGGCTTCGCCGGCCGGCGGCTGGGCTCGAACGCGTTGGGTTAGCACAAGGTGTGCAGATGGCTTCGAGGCCGACGGCACGTGAATCTGGGGTTCTGTGGGTGCCTGGGATAGGGACGCGGGAGCGGCTGCGCATCGGCTGGTGACAGTATCGGACCGAACCGCTTAGAGTCGCCGTATCAGGCAGCTTGCACGTTCTTCGGTGACACGAGCCTCGTTGCGAGGGCGCGACGGGGAGCTAGCCGTGATCGGCGAACGGCTGGCCGACGTGCGGCAAGGGCGCGGTGCCGTCCTGTTCGTGCAGGGCCGGGCGGGCTTTGGCAAGACGCGGCTGCTGGCCGAGGCTGCGGCGATGGCCAGCCGGACCGGGGTCCGGGCAGGCTTCGGTGCCGTGCAGGCGAGTGACCAGGTGGTGCCGATGGGCGGCCTGGTGGCCGCGATGTTCGACGGCCGCGAGCCGCTGGTCGATCCGGGCGCGCTGCGCTCGCTGCATTTTCTGCCCGAGCAGCGCTACTGGCTGCTGGAGGAACTCGAGTCCC
>WNFN01124119.1_pt1 | contig 10082 bp, 11 predicted proteins | sample 5400161 | NCBI WGS metagenome assembly WNFN01 (sample SAMN13153353, study PRJNA577476) | soil metagenome | isolation source: 80 cm saprolite on Douglas fir-dominated hillslope | place: USA:California | collected 2013-09-17 | reverse complement strand
TTACGGGATCTGGGCGGGGGATTGGGCGGGCGATTGCCGGGGTTTTTGCGGGGGAGGAGGCGGCGGTGTTTTTGTGCGCGCGCTCGGAGGCGGAGCTGGCTTCTGCTGCGGCGGAGATTGGGAAGGCCGGGACTGTGGGGTATGCGGTGGCGGACCTGACCAAGGAAGAGGACTGTACGCGGGTGGTGGCGGCGGCGCACGCGAAATTCGGGCGGATCGATATCCTGGTAAATAATGCGGGGTATTACGGGCCGGTGGTTCCGGTGGAGGAATATCCGCTGGCGGAGTTCGACAAAGTGATTGCGGTGCACCTGCGCGCGGCGTTTTTGCTGAGCAAGCTGGTGCTGCCGGAGATGTATGCGCGGGGCTCGGGAGTGATCCTGAATATTTCGAGCTTGTCGGCGAAATCGGCGTTTGCGTGGGGCTCGGCGTATGCGGCGGCGAAAGCGGGGATGCTGGGGCTGACGCGGGTGACGGCCGCCGAGGCGGGACGGAAGGGCGTGCGGGTGAATGCGCTTTGCCCCGGGCCGGTGACGGAGACGACGATGTCGAAGGAACTTGGCGCGGTGCTTGCAAAAAGGCTCGGGGTCAGTCCCAAGGAACAGCTGGAGGGATTTCTCAACTCTTTGCTGCAAGGACGAGCGCAGACGGCGGAGGAGATCGCGCGGGCGGCGCTGTTTCTTTGCTCGGAGCAATCGAGCGCGATTACCGGGCAAGCGATCAATGTGGATGGCGGGGCAGCGTTTTACTGAGCGGCTGCGCGTGTGACCTTATTCGTAACGCAGGACTATTTATTCAGCGCAGTTCGTTCTTGTAGACGGTTCCGGTCTTCATGACAAATTTGACGCGCTGGAGTTCGCTGATGTCTTTCAGGGGATCGCCGCTTACGGCCACGAGGTCCGCCCATTTGCCGGCTTCGATGGTACCCATTTTGTCGCTCCAGCCGAGCAGTTCAGCGGGCACCACGGTTCCGGAGCGAATGGCTTGCATGGGGGTCATGCCGTAGTTCACGTAGTATTCAAATTCCTTGGCCTGATTCACTTCCTTCCAGTCGAAACCCCCGGCGTCGGTTCCGAGCGCGATCTTCACATTTTTCTTCAGGGCCTTTTGGAAAGCAACTTTTTCAAGATCGACCATTTTCGCCCAGTTGCCGCCGCGCCCCGGCGCTACGTAGGCGCCGACCGTTATGGTCGGCACCCAAAAGACTCGCTTCTTTACGAGTTCGTCGATCAGCAGCCGTTTTTTTCCCGAGGCGGTGCGTTTCGTCAACGATTGCTTTCGCTTCGTCGTCGGTAAAATTCACCATGCTGTGCAGGACGCCGTCCGATTCAAAGTGATAACGCCGGTCGGAGTAATACTTGATCCAATCCGCGCCGTACATGACTTGCTCGCGAACGGCTTTGCGAGCGCCGTCCACGCCGTCAACGTATTGCACGCCCTTGGGCACCTGCAATTCCCAGGAGTAGCCGAGCAGCGGGTACATTCCGGTCGGGGTCATGGCGCGAGTGGCCACCTGCATACGCGGGCCGGGCACTTCGCCGTTGGCGATGGCGGTCTTAATGTCGACGTCAGCGTACATGGCGCCCTCGGTTTCCAGGTCGCGCATGGACGTGAATCCGTGCTCCAGCGCGATGCGCGCATTGCGCGCGCTCAAGATCGCGCGATACGGGATGGATTGCTTGAGCAACTGCACGTCGTAGTCTTCCGAGGTGATGTCACCGTTGAGCAGCAAATGCGTGTGAGTATCGACAAATCCGGGCAGCACCGTGGCCTTCGACAAGTCGATGACCTGCACGCCGGCAGGCGCGGTCGCGGCGGTTGTCACGGAGACGATCCGGTCGCCCTCGATCAAGATCAGCGCGCTGATGGTTTCTCTTTTTCCTGCGCCGAAACTGGGCATTCGGCAGAAATAAAAAAGGAAATTCCGATCGCCGCAGCCGCCACAAACATCGGTCGCATCATCGCCTCCCTGGCGGCCGCAAGAATAGCACAGGCAATCTCTGCCGGCGGCGAGCGCGAGCGGGCATCTGAAAAAAACGGCCAACCGGTCTCAAGTCCGGTTGGCCTCGTGTGCTCTGGCCGCAGCCAGAAAGTATTTGGTTAAAGGGAACGCGCTGTCGCGGAACCAGGACGACGCAACGGCCGGCGCGCCAGGTCTTCTACAGCGGAGACGCCGCGGCGAGCCAGGTTCACAACAGGATGATTGCTCTCCGCCACGCGGGCGACCGCCACTTCCCAACCCTTCTGGAGCATATACAAACTGATGACAGTGCAGGCGATGGCCGCGAACGCCAGCGCAAACAGCGCAAAGGCAGCCAGCAACTCGCGCACAAAGTAGAGCTGCAGAGCCGCCAGCACCCCCAGGAACCACCACATCCACTTCCGTCCGTTGTCCTTATTCGTCATTCTATCCTCTGTTGCCATCCCCACCTGTAAACCCTGACTAGCGAACTTCGTTCTGATTTCTAACTCCGTTCTTTCACTTAGATGCTTGACCCTGTCCTTAAGGTCCACTCCCCTGCTTACCTGTACGATTTGACACTAAAGGGGGTCCCAAAAGCGATGGTACACAAGGCACATTTTTAGTTCTAAACGAATGTCCTAGTACCGCAGCGCATTGCGGTCCTGCGCTAAGTCATTATGCAACTATAAGTTAGCTACTGTACCTTGCAGCCGGAGGCTTCGCCCCCTATTCACCTGGCCGCCCTGTGGAAAACCTGACCCTCCGGACAGGTCATTCCGCGGTCACAGTAATGGTGTTGCTCACCCTCCGTTCGTTACAAATTCGCGGGCGCGGTGTAGTGCAAGAACACAGCGGTGCAATGTATATTCGCTTTATATTCGCCTGTCAAGCCTTTTTTCATCGAGAACCACCTTGGAGCACTAAGGTAGGTAGGGAAGCGGTTCCGAGCTCCCTTGCGGCAGGCGGCCGAGGTCGTCCACAAGGCGGTGCGCACGCGCCTGAAGTATTTGCGCGCTCCCACGTGGAGTGGTATCTCGTCACGCACTCTGCGGTCACGGATCCTCACTGAGACGCCTACCAAAAGGAAACAACCTTCTGCTGCGTTGACGCGCGCGCTCCGCTTCGCTTTGCGCTAGGCCTTTTTTAGCAAACGCGTAACCCAAACCAGAATTACCGCGCCAACGAACGCGACAATGGTTGATCCAATCATTCCCCTTCCAGGCCCGAGTCCCAGCAGACCGAAAACCCATCCGCCAACGATGGCGCCAAGAATTCCAAGGATGATGTCTACCACGACGCCATAGCCGCTGCCCTTCATCACCTTTCCGGCGAGCCAACCGGCAATAAACCCGACGACAATCCATGAGATGATTCCCATGGTCGCTGCCTCCTAGCTGTTTTCTGCGCGAATTACTTTCTGCACGGTTTAGAGTTGCTGTTTACGACAGAAACTCCAAATACATATTGTGATGGTCGGCGACCTTAGTTTCCACGTGTGGCTGCCAAAGGCAGGGGATGAGAACCACGGCTGAAAGCCCTACCACGTAGCCGGCAGCATTCGATCGCGGGAGCACGCCAGCGTTGTTGAGCATTGAAATGTTGCCCCGACTGTTCTGTCGAATTTGAGTGGCCATCTGGTTTATTGAGGATGGAGCCCCGAGCGTGGCTCCGTTTTAGACCACGCCCTTGCCGAATGTCAACCGCACGCCGGTGGACAGCAATTCGTCGTTTGCCTTCAGGCCGGGAAGCGGACTTGCTCAATGCCTCACGCCGCGCAAGAGGCTCCGCTTTCAGCAGATGGAGATGACAGAGTGGGTGTCATGTATACTCTCCCCTTTCCGAGGTGTGGGCATGGCGAAGACGCGCTCTTTCCTATGGGTGTTTACGCTAGCAGTTCTGGCCCTGTTGAGTTCCTCTTGTTCTCGCCAGGCATCCTCCGGCCCGGGTCAGGCCAGCTCCACCAATCCTCCCACTATCGTGTTCATGACCGATTTCGGCACGGCCAACGACGCGGTGGCTATTTGCCGCGCGGTGATTTATGGCATCGCCCCGGGAGTACGCCTTACGGACATCACCCATCAGGTCACGCCTTATTCGATTGAGGAGGCTTCCCGCTTTCTTTTCGGCGTCACCCCTTACTATCCCGTAGGCACGATCTTTCTCGTCGTCGTCGACCCCGGTGTGGGTACGTCCCGAAAGGCAATTGCGGTCAAATCCAAGAAGGGCCAATACTTTATTCTGCCGGACAACGGTTTGATCACCCCGGTCCTGGACCGGGACGGCTTGGACTCTGCCCGCGAGATCACCAATACCCAGTGGATGATTCAGGCGCCGGTCTCCTCCACGTTTCACGGCCGTGACATCTTCTCTCCTTCCGCCGCACACCTGGCCGCTGGCTGGGACTTCAATCTGATCGGTCCCGTCGTGCCTCAGCTTGTGCGCCTTTCGCCGAAAACTTCCACCTCGACGGACAAAGGCATCGGTGGCGACATCATCGGTCTGGACGATCCCTACGGCTCGCTCATCACCGACATTACTGACGAGGAGTTCAAGCAGCTCGGCTATAACCTTGGGGACAAGATCATCGTGGAAATCAACAAAAAGCCGGTCACCGTGCCGTACGTCAGGACGTTTATGGATGTTCCGGTGGGCGAGTCGCTCTTGTATGTTGATTCCCGCGGCCGGGTAGGCATCGCCATCAGCCAGGGGAATTACGCCCGAAAATTCAATATCAATCCGCTGGGCACCATCTTCATCCCGCGCAAGGGCACACCCATTAAAGGGAAGTGAGCTTCGGCCGGCTATCTACTGGTGGTTCCGATCTACGTCAATGTGACCCTGCTCTTTGCCATTTATGTGCCCGAACTGCTGGCCTCCGCTGCCGACTTGTTGCCCTTAGCGGCCGAAGCGATAGACCAAACCGCTCTGGAGGCGCATGTTGTTCTGCCGAGCGCCACCAAAATGGGTGTAGAGGTATTCCACCTGAATCGCCCGGAACGCCAGGTGGCGGGTGACCTGGAAGTCCGCGCCGCCGCCAAACGTCATCGCGAAGGAGTTGGTAGAGGCCGACGGGAAACCGGTTGCGCTGGCCGACAGCCTTTCCCCGCCGAACAGTACTTGCGCATACGGAGTCAGGCGCCCGCTATTGTGGTAGGCGAGCCTGGGCCCGAAGAGGTAGTTGATTTCATGGGACGACGTTCCCGCGGGCAAGCCGGTGACTTTGCAGCCGCCGACATCCGCGATCACGCCGAGCCAGCGATTGACATTAACGCCGAACGTGCCGCCCGCGCCCTGGCAGCCCGAGCTGGGAGCGCCCTGGCCTGGATTGATTCGGACGTACATGTATTGGCCGGAAACCTCCATGCCCCGAGTTTCTTGGGCTTGCGCGTAGCTGGTCGCGAGCAGAACGAAGCCGAACAAAATAAACAATTTACGCATTATTCCCTCCAATTTAGATTTCCCCATTGGGTTGGTACTATTACTATGATCCTGGACGAACCACCCGCTTCGCAAGAAATCTATTCTCTCGTTTTCCGCGAAGGTAAACAGAGCTAAGCTACAGAAAATGAAGGCGATAGAGGCTGCAGAGATCTTTATTACCTCCGTGCGGCACTCCTCTCCGTCTGCTGGGCCATTTTACGGGCGGGGTGGAAGGCGCCGGCATTTAGCAAACCGCGTGAGTCTCCCGACTCACCGGGGCACTTGCAGGGGGAATCGCTTTTGCTGAAGCGGTTGCGACGTTCTTGGGGCGCCTCAATTCCAATGAAATTGTTTGCAAGTACTGTTGTACTGTTTTCGCTTGCGCAATTGTGGTACCTTCATGCCATTGCCAGATGTTCGGGATGAATCCAAAATAGCAGTTGTGTGGACCAAGCTTTCGCGTTGGAAACTTTCTCCAGTAGGTCGTGCGGTTCACTTTAGCGTTCTGTTTACGCGCGCGGTTTTCCCGACGGCTGTTGCCTTGTAGTTGTGATCATCGCTGCCTGCTTCAGTTCGGAATGAGTGGGCGGAGCAAGAGGAAGCTGTCCCTATGGCGATAATTCACTTTCGTTTCAAAGAGCGGCGGCGCACGGTTCGTGTGATGCTGAGCGTGCCCTTGAGAGTGAGTGGTCACACGGAAATTGGCGAGCGGTTTTCGGTGAAGGCGATGTCGCATAGCGTCAGCCTGCATGGAGCTTCCGTCGAATTGGAACTGGAAGTTGTGCTCGGTGAGATTCTGCAGCTCGAGAATGAAGTCACCAGGGAAAAAGTAGAAGGGAAGGTTGTGTCCATCCGGCGGTCGCGCGACGGGAAAAAATACGTGGCCCTGGAGTTTACTGCCTCAAAGCCTAACTTTTGGCACATGGCCTTTCCGGTTCCCGGCGCCAAGCCGCTGCGCCGTCCGATTTCCTCCAAAGTTTCCTCGCTGTAAACCCGGAGCATTCCTTCTGTAATATCCTGACGGCGTGACGCCGGCTGAATCCACGCCCAAGCTTCCCAGTCGCATCGGGCTGATCTCCGACACGCATGGTTTGCTGCGCGAAGAAGCGCTGCTCGCACTGCGCGGCTCGGAGTTGATCGTGCATGCCGGCGACGTCGGCAAACCGGAGCTCCTGGAAAAATTGAGGGAGCTTGCGCCCGTCGTTGCGGTGCGCGGCAATGTCGATATGGGCGCGTGGGCATTGAGTTTGCCCGACACTGCCGTTGCCGAAGCATTGTCCGCGAACATCTATGTCCTGCACGACGTGAACGCGTTGGATCTCGATCCCGCTGCCGCGGGCTTTCCGATCGTAGTCAGTGGGCACTCCCATAAGCCGGGCCGCTGCGAGCGCGAAGGAGTGCTGTACATCAATCCCGGAAGTGCCGGCCCGCGGCGCTTCCATTTGCCAATCACAGTGGCGCGACTGAACCTGGGTGTGCGTCCGTGGGCGCTGGAGTTTGTCGATTTGGAAAAAGGAGGTAGAGTGGACGAACAGCAGGCGCCACCGCGGCGCTGAGCAAATTGCGACGGCAGAAAGGTGCTGGTGAAAGAGTGCGAACATGAAAAAGACGAAAAAGCGAACCAAGAAGCAGAGCAAGAGCAATCCGAAGGCAAAAGCTTCCGCAAGGGCCAAGTTGAGCGCGAAGAAGAAAGCTGGGAAGCGCGGCGCGAGACCGAGGACAAGAGCAGTTCGTCCGCGGGAGGTGGCCGTGGGTAGCCAAAGCGTCGAAACGGTATCCGTAAAGCCGAAAGCCTTGCGCGCGCGCGCCGGAGCCGGCGGCGGGGATTACGGCGGAGTGTCGACCGTCGAAGGTGCGGATTCCGAGAGTGCCGACGAGTTGCTCGAGGAAGGGCAGACGTTCGAAGCCGGAATTGTGAGCGGAGTGGAAGACGCTCCAGATGCAGACCAGGGCGAGGTGCAAACGCACGAAGTCTCGCAAGACGATGTACCGAAAGAGTACGACGACAAGGATCGCCCGTAGGCTGAGAATTTATTCCTACGCTTGCAGGATGCGGCGGATCAGTGCCGGCTTTTTTGGCACTTCCTGGCCGATAACGTAGCTTGCCGCGATCATGGTTTTGGCTTCGGTGAGTCTGGCATCGGCATTGTAGTGGATGGTGGCGAGGGGTTCGCCTTGCTCGACGCGGTCGCCGATGCGCTTGTGAAATTCGAGACCGACGGCGTGGTCGATGGCATCTTCTTTTTTTTCGCGTCCGCCGCCGAGGATGGCGAGCGCAATCCCAAATTGTTGACAGTTTGTGCCACAGACATAGCCGGTCGCGGGGCTCAGAACGTGGACGTGAAAGCGCGGCTGGGGCAAACGGCCGGGTTCATCGACCACGCGTGCGTCGCCGCCCTGCAGACGGATCCCATGGCGTAATTTTTCCCTAGCTTGACCGCCGGCAATCATGGTTTCGGCGAGACGGCGGCCCTCTTCGACACTTTTCGTGCGCTCGCCGAGATAAAACATCCAAGCCGAGAGCTCGAGGCTTAACTCGCGGAGATCGGCGGGGCCCCCACCGTTCAGAACTTCAATACACTCGGCGACTTCGTTGGCGTGACCGGCGGCGCGGCCGAGCGGCTGGTCCATGTCGGTGATCAGCGCGACTACTTTTTTGCCCATGCGTTTCCCGGTTTTTCTTCCCGCTTCATGAAGGCGCCGGAACCGGTTTTGACATCGAGAACCAGGGCATCGATGCCTTCCGCAAGCTTCTTGCTCATGATCGAGCCACAGATCAGGCCGATGTTTTCCACGGTGCTGGTCGCATCACGCAGAGCGTAGATTTTTTTGTCGGCGGGAGCAATTTCCTTGGTCTGGCCGATGAGACCCATTCCGCACTCTTTGAGAACGTGGCGGAATTGCTCGAGAGAAAGGTTCACGTTGAAGCCTGGTATCGATTCGAGCTTGTCCAGCGTGCCGCCGGTATGACCTAGGCCCCGCCCGCTGATCATCGGCACGGTAAGACCGCCCGCGGCCACGATGGGAGCGAGAACCAGGGAAGTCTTGTCGCCGATGCCGCCGGTGGAGTGCTTGTCGACTTTTTTGCCGGGAAGATCAGCGAGGTTGAGCACTTCGCCCGAATACAGCATGGCTTCGGTCAGCGCGGCGAGTTCGGAGCGGGACATTCCGCGGAGCCAGACGGCCATGAGCCACGCGGCCATCTGGTAGTCCGGAATTTCTCCGCGTGTGTAGCCGCCGACCAGGAAATCGATTTCCTCGCGGGAGTGTTCCCCGGAATCGCGTTTTTTGCGGATCAAGTCGACGGCGCGCATGCGTGTCTGAGGTGTGCCGCGGGAGCGTAGCATTTCTGTAAGCCGGAGGCTAGAGGCTCGAAGCCGGCTTCGTCAAGTGTGCGAAGGAACTTTGCTCAATGCGTCTTTTCGCGCCGCAAGCACTTTGGACTTGCGAACCTCCGCGAATACGCGGACCGATGACCTAGGGCTTGGCGCGTAAATAGAGTCCGTAAATCAGCAAACCCAGGCCGCTCAGAAAGACAATGGGCGCCAAGTAGGTGGTGACCACGGGCGGGACAGCAACGGGCGGAGTCAGGCCACTATAGCCGCCGGCGAAGTATTGAATGACTCCTGCCAGCAGCATGTACAGCAGACCTCGACGAATCTGTTCGCGGCCTCCAATGCGGGCGCGCGACGATGCTAACCGAACCTGCGGGATATCCTCCCGGCAGTGGGGGCAGCGCGTCAGGTGAGAGAGCATGGGCTTCCCACAGAAGACGCACGGGCGCGAGGCCACCGTTTGGCTCTGCAGCGAGACAGACATTGGGGTTGAGAAACCTCAAAATCAGCTTAGATTTCAAGGACTTCGGCGTCAAGCAGGACGGATACAGACAGTAAATAGGGCAGCACCGCGAGCCGAAATCTCTCCCCCTCTTTTGTGTGGAAGAGCGCGCAAGGGTAAACTCGCGGTTCCCGGAAGAAAGCGTGTCGAACCCCTCTCACGAATATTCAGTGCGGCTCGAAAGATTTGTCGCAGTCGTTGCGGCTAAGCAACGTCAGCACATCCTTGCCGGAAACATCAAGATCGGAGTAGTGGTCGCCGGGCTGGTTTTCGCTTGGATGTCTCTCGAAAAGGAGTGGTTCTCGCCTTATTGGTTGGCTCTGCCGCTATGCGTCTATGCGGCGCTCGCCGTTCATCACGAATATATCCTCCGCGCGCGAACTCGCGCTGAAACGGCCGCGGAGTTTTATCGCAAGGGTCTTGCGCGGATCGAAGACCGCTGGGCCGGAACAGGGCAGACCGGGGATCGATTTCGTGAGGAGGCGCATGTATATGCCGAGGACCTTGACCTTTTTGGGCGAGGCGGGCTCTTCGAACTGCTCTCCACCGCGCGCTTGCCGATGGGAGAAAACCAGCTGGCGAGCTGGCTGTGCTCCCCTTCGCCGAGAGAGGCTATCCTCGAGCGCCAGGTCTTGATCCACGAACTCCGCGGCAAACTCGACCTGCGCGAGGATCTCGCGGTGACCGGGGAAGACCTGCGCACGCGGCTCAATCCGGAATCGCTCGTTGGCTGGGCCGAAAGCCAGCGAGTTTTGCCTAAGTCTCCGTGGCGAGTTGTCACGGTTGTTCTCGCGCTTTGTACCACGGCGGCCATCCTCTACTACTTCGCGGGCGGATCCTATCGGACCGCGCTGATCTTTCT
>WNFN01048910.1_pt2 | contig 10084 bp, 10 predicted proteins | sample 5400161 | NCBI WGS metagenome assembly WNFN01 (sample SAMN13153353, study PRJNA577476) | soil metagenome | isolation source: 80 cm saprolite on Douglas fir-dominated hillslope | place: USA:California | collected 2013-09-17 | reverse complement strand
TGGGACGCCGCGATCCTTGGCTCGCTGATCGTTCTCCAACAGTAGGAAGGCGGCGCCTTCTCCCAGCGAAAGCCCTTGACGATCGCTGTCGAAGGGCCGGCAAGGCAGTTTGGAGAGAAGCTTCAGCGCATGAAACCCGCAGTACGTCAGCCGACATAGCGAATCGACTCCGCCCTCCAGCGCCCAAGGCGCTCCCTGTTGTACGAGTGAAGCAGCAAACCCGACAGCATTTGCGCTCGAGGAACATGCGGTTGAAAACGTGTATCGCTCGGCGGCGATGTTGAGCGAAGCCCCCAGCAAATCTGCGATCGTTCCGGCGGAATGATGCTTGAGCATCGCTCGATCTGAAGAACCCTCCCCCCCGCGGAATTTTAGGTAATGCTGCTCGGATTCGAAGATGCCACCGGTAGTGGTTCCGATCGATATGACTCCCGGCATATCGAGGTTGGCCGCGCCGATTGCCTGGCGCGCAGCGTTCAGTGCGAGAGAAATGCTGCGATGGCCCTGCGCCTCTTTCAACCAGGGCTCTTCGACTTCCCCGACGGGCGAGGGAAGCAATCCTTTCGTGTCAAACAGGGTGAGAGGTCGGAGGCCGCATCGACCTGCACGGATCGATTCAAGGTGGCGCTGGGTGCCACAACCTAGGCTTGAGACGATCCCCAGGCCGGTGATTGCCACTCCTCGCATCACTCAGACCCTGGCGGAACTCACGAACGCGGCGAGGGTCGCAATGGAACGAAAGTGCTCTTTCGCTGAGCCATCCGAGCCGAAACGAACGTTGTACCGATATTCGATCGCGGACAGCAGCTCCAGCGCGCTCAGCGAATCAAGGTTTAACGCGTTCCCAGGCGCAAAGAGCGGATCGTGGTCACCGATGTTCTCGGGTTTCATTTGCTCGAGGCGAAGCGTAGTGACCAGGAGCTCCTTGAGTTCTGCTCTTAGCGTCTGCTCGGAATCCTGCATCTCGGGAGCCGAGGAGAACATTTAGGTCAGGCCGCCGTCAATCGAGAGACACTGCCCGGTGACGTAGGCGGCGTTTTCATGGCACAACATGGAAACCATCCCGGCGATTTCTTCCGCGGTTCCCAACCGTTGCAAGGGGATTCGGCGGAGCAGCTTGCCGCGCCGGTCCTGCGAGAGCTGAGCAGTCATTTCGGTGAGCACCAGCCCGGGTGAAACGGCATTCACGGTGATGCCAAAGCGCCCGACTTCCCGCGCCAGTGAGCGCGTCAGGCCGAGCACTCCCGCTTTCGCTGCGGCATAAGCCACCTGCCCTTCATTGCCCTGAAGGGCCGCCGGAGATGCGAAGTTCACGATGCGGCCAAAGCGGCGGCGAACCATTCCTTTGATCCCCTGCTGACAAGTCAGAAACGTCGAACGTAGGTTTGCGGCGAGCACCTCGTCGAAATCGGCGACTCCGAGGAAGGCAAGCGGCGCATCGCGGGTCATACCGGCCGCATTGACGAGAAAGTCCGGGTCTCGACCGGATCTCGCCAATTGACCGAAGAGTGTCAATACCGCGGCGGGGTCTCTGACATCCGCACGCTCGAACGTGGCTTCCAATCCCGCGGTTGCTAGCTCCTGCGCGCACTGCTGCCGAGCGTTCTCGTCCTGTCGGTACACCGCCGTCACCCGATGGCCTTCCGAGAGGAGCCGGCGGACGACAGCTTTGCCGATTCCTTTGGTACCACCGGTGACGAGTGCATTGCGTACCGTAGCGGACATGAGCTCAGGGTGAACGAGACTCGAGGATGATTTTGGCCCACTGTCCATCGGAAGAGGAGCCAAAAACTTCCTCAACACCAGAAGAGGCGCCGAGCCTGACCGCTGCGGAAGCGAGGGCGGTGAGCGTCGAGAGTGGCGACATGCTGGAGAATCGATGGAAAGGCGGGGTTTGGAAGCCCGCCCCGCCTCGACTAGGAACAGCGCGATCACGTCCTGCTCAACCGAGTCGCTGGCTCGGCGACTACCGATGCGAGCAAATTCGACGCCGCCACAGATGCAGGCCCGGGCGCGGCCCGTCGAGATTCGAGAGGCGGATCGAACGACCGAGGCAATGCCGCTGATACTTCCGGCGGTGAGGGTTGCCAGCGAGCCTCGCACGCCGAGCGCAAGCGCGATTTCCGCGAGCGCCGCGGTGGGCAAGGTGTAGACGAACGTTGAGGGCGATCCGAACCCAGCTCCGCGGATCTGGACGCCGCTGTAGAAATCGAAGTCTGCCGCCGTCGAACCGGTCACCGTTCCGAGCAGTAGGTCTATCTCATGCCGCCCAAGAGGAGGCGCATCCCTGGCCTCCTCACGAGCCGACAAGAGCACGTGTGCGAGCTGAACCAGCGCAACCGCGAGGGCGTGCGGCCGGCGGGCCCGCGGATGTATTGTGGATAGAGAAGGGGCTTCGAACCACGGAGTTAAATCGGCCCTGCTGTTTTGCGCGCTTGGAGCGGAGTTGGTCCAGACGCCAGCGGGCGTCCAGAGCGCGAGCGAGCTCAGCACCGGGTCGACCATCATTGGATTGCCCCAGGGTAACGCAACAGCAGCGCTGCATTGATGCCGCCGAACCCAGCACTCACCGCAAGCGCCAACCTTCCGCTATCTGAGCGAGCGGCTCCGATCACCGCAGGGACGCGGGCAAGGGCATCGACTTCTCTCAAGTTTGCTATCGGAGGAAGGACTTGGCGCTGCAGAGTCAGCGCGCAGATTGCGATGTCCAACGCTCCGGCCGCACCGAGCGTGTGACCGATAGATCCCTTGACGGCACACACTGGCACGGCGCGGCCGGAGAACAGAGCAGCGTGTGCCGTCGCTTCCATTCGATCATTGTGAACGGTTGCCGTGCCATGGGCGTGGTATCGGTCGACCGCTTGTTCATCTGCCGCTGCGTGCTCCATCGCGCGACGGCACGCCAGAACAAGGCCCGTACCGGAGGGCTCTGGAGCGAGTTGGTCAAAACCATCTGTGCTGCTCCCAAAGCCCTCCACGATCGCGATCGGTGCGCGCCCAGCGCGGTGGGCACGCTCCAGAGATTCTAGGACCAGGACCGCAGCTCCTTCCCCCAAGGACAGTCCACAGCGGCCCGCATCGAACGGCGCCGCCGGAGTCGGGGAGAGCGCCTTCAGCGCGTGGAAGCCCCAATACACGAACGAGTGGAGCGCCTCAGTCCCACCGACGATGGCCTCGTCACACGTCCCGTCCTCAATCAGTGCCAGAGCCTCGCCGATGGCAACGGCACTGGAGGCGCACGCCGCGCTCAGGGTGAGAACGGGACCCTCGGTCCCAGTGGCCAACGCCAAACAGCGCGCGGGCGCGCCACGCTCGCTAGGCGAAAGATTTCGACCGACCAGCGCCTCGGATGCTGCAGCCAGCAGAAGACGCGAAGAGCGATCCGAGGGCGACTGACCCAGGCCCTCAGCAGCCTTGATGAGCTCTGTATCGTTGGGAGCCTCCGCCGCCAGCGAGCTGCAAAGGCCCTCACAAGAGAAGCGTGTCACCTTGCGAATCGCCGATCGCCCTTCGAGGACCGCTCGAAGCAATGGCCCGCACCCCAGACCATGCCCAGTGATTGCGCCAATGGAGGTAATTGCCGCGGACACCTACGAACCCTAGACACGATCCTGGATTGCGCTCTGAATGAGCGACCTGACCTTCGACGCACACGCTTTGGGATCCCCTTCGACCCTGAGCGGTTCCAGAATTTCAACGCGAACCACTCCGCTAAAATCGTAGAGGAACCGGCCTTTGGCAATGACTCGGCCCGTTCCAGAGATCGCCACAGGTACCACCGGCACTCCCGAGCGCTGCGCCAGCGCGAAGGCGGCTTGGCCAAAGCGAAGAAGTCGGCCGTCCGAGGATCTCGTGCCCTCGGGGAAGATGAGCATATTCGAGCCGCGTCTGAGCCAGAGCCCGGATTTCGCGAACAGCTGCTCGGCAGCACCCGGCTTGTCTTTGGCCGCAGGAACATAACCGCACAGCCGGAGTTGAAGCCCGATCGGAAAGAGCCAGAAGAGACTTTCTTTCACGACGAACTTGAAGTGCGGGAAGATGCTGAGCAGCACTGGAATGTCTGCCACCGATTGGTGATTCGCACAGAATACAAAGGGCTCGTTCCAGGTGTGCAGACGGTCCCTGCCAAGTACTTCCAGCCGAACTCCCGGAAGCGCGGTCATGATCGCTTTCCCCCACAGGTGGCTGATCCAGTCCATCACCCGTCGCTGCCGATCGATCAGGGGGTTGAAGGGGATGAAGAGCACTAGAGCGGCCAGCGCCAACACTATGCCTGACCCGCCAACCCAGATCCAAAAAGCGATTGAAAGCAGAACTTGACTTATCGCGGGCTGACCTCGGCCTTGCTGTGGGCGGACGCTAACCTCGGAAGGTTCGAGACTTTGATCGCGTGGTATCTTGATCTCCATTGTGTCTGCACTCCCGCGTCCATGTGCTCTATTGATCTTGTGGGTCATTCCAGCTCTGGCCGCCGAGCCGCTGCCTGGCGAGCTAAGCAAGCTGCGCGAATCGCTCCAGCGAACCCGACGCTTGTCTGCGCAGTTCAAACAGACCAGACATTGGGCGGCGCTCCACGACGCGCTCGTCACCCAAGGGACTGTCCGATACGAAAAAGGAGGGAGGCTGGTCTGGCGCATGGATCCTCCCACAGAGAGCGAGGTCATCATAGACGATCAGCGAGCGACGATTCACTATCCTGCCCTGGGAACCACTCAGACCCTAGACTTTTCGGCGGAGCCTGGCTTGGGCAGAGTCTTCCAAAGCATTCGCTCGGTGTTGGAAGCGGACCTCGACCGACTTCAACCGATTTTCGAGTTGAAGCTCGATCGCAAGGTCCCTTTGAGTCTGACGCTAAAGCCGCGTCTGCGCGAGGTGTCCCGGACTGTCGAGCGCATTCGGCTGGAATTCGATAAGCAGCTGCGCCTCACGCATGTGCGACTGGACGAGGCGGGCGGGGACTGGACCGAGATCGTGTTTCATGACCACGTCATCGAGACCGCGACCCGCTGACGATGCGCGCTCGCTCGCAGCTGAACCGATGGCATGGATGGATGGCTGCGCACGTCTGGGTGACGCTGGCCGTTTCTGGCCTGATCTTGTGCGCCGGAGCCAGTCTCTATTGGCGCGGGACGACGGAACAGGACATCAGCGCGCTGTTGCCGAGTGGTCCGGGTTCACCGCGAGAGGCCGCGCGGCTGCTGGGTGAATTCGGTGTGCTCAACACGCTGCTGTTGGACCTAGAGGTTCCCGGGGCGACGCAGGACCAGCTGGTGGAGGAGGGTGCAAAGCTCGCGACAGAGCTGCGCCGCTCCGGCGATTTTGCGGAGGTTCACGCCGGTCCATCGACGCACGACTTTTGGATCCTCGGGCAGACGATTCTTCCGCGCCGGCTCTACCTGCTGGTCGATCCGGCGGCTGAAATACGCCGACGGCTCGAGCCTGCACGACTTGCGGATGGCCTCGCTGCGCTGAAGGTCCAAATGGCATCCCCGCAGGCGCTGGTGATGAAGCGGGAGGAGAGATCCGCCCGTACCGTGGCCAGCTCTTGTCGAAGGATGGGCGGCACCTCCTGCTGGTAACCACGCCCCAACGCCCCGCCCTGGACACGGAATATTCCGCCGCGCTGCTCGAGCGAATCCGACGACAGGCCGCCCAGCTTGAGCCTGGACCGGCAGGCAATGCCGTGCTCCACGCCGTCGGTGGGCCTCGCTTTGCAACCGAAAGCGCCGGCGGCATCCGCAGGGACGTGGTGATCACTCTGTTGACGTCGGCGTTGGCCTTGATGGCGCTCTTCTTCACCCGCTTTCGAAGCCTGCGACTGCTGGCGCTGGCCTCGATTCCCTTGGGCTTTGGAATGGTGGGCGGCCTGGTCGCGGTGGTGCTCATCCAAGGTCACATTCATGCCCTGAGCTTCGCTTTCGGCGCGGTGTTGATCGGGGTGGGCATCGATTACCCGCTCTACCTTCTGAACAGCGCTTCGATGCAAGGCGGTGATGCGCTCGAGCGGATGCGACGCGGGCTGGATGATACTTGGCGATCTCTATGGTTCGGCTTCACCACCACCGTGCTTGGATTCTGCGTCTTGCTGCTCTCTCAATTTCCAGGGCTTCGGGAGCTAGGACTATTCGCGGGAGCGGGAATTGCCACTTCATTTGCCGCCACCCTCGTTCTCCTCGTTCCCTTGACCGCGAAGTGGGGCCCCAAGCGGTGGCAGGAGATTCCGTCGTGGATGCCAAAGCTCAAGTCGCGCATGCTCCCCCCCGGCGTGGCGTGGGCTGTTGCCCTCGCCATCCTGGTTGGCGCTGCCGCTCTGGTTCCGTCTCTGCGCTTCGATGGAGAGCTGCGCAACCTCGATGCCGCTCGCCCGGATGTCATTGCGGAATACCAGCAGGTGATGGAGCGGTTCGGGCTCAGTGGCTCGGACTCCTTGGTGGTTGCGCGCGCGCGTTCCCAAGAAGAAGCCTTGGCGATCAACGACCAGGTGACCGAAGTGCTGGCGACGATGCAGGACCGAGGGCTTGCCTCGGGGATCCGCAGCATCGGATCTTTCTTGCCGGCCCTCGCCACACAGCAGCGCCGCGCTCGAAGCCTCGATGCACTCGATCTAGGACGGGCTCGCGCCGAACTGTTTGAGCCGACCGCGACGCAGGCGGGCTTTTCCTCGGCAGCATTTGCCGAGTTTTGGGACGAGGTGGAGTCAATTCGGGAGGGTAAGGTACAGCCGCTGAAGGCCGAGGATTTCGAGAATACTTCCCTCCAATCACTACTCACCAGACTGCTGCGTTGCTCTGCGGAAGAGTGCATTGCAGTGACGTCCTTCGTCCCCAATAGTGCCCAAGCCGCTCAACTGATCTCGCGATCGCTCCCAGCAGGCGCCGTTCTGCTCGATTCGGGAGCTCTGGCCGCGGAAACAGTCGCCCAGATTCCGCGGCAGCTCGCAATCCTCAGCGGAGTTGGCCTGTTGGTGAACATCGTCGTTCTCGTTGCGGCGTATCGATCACTGTGGTTTGCAATTCTCGCTTGTCTTCCTTGCTGCCTGGGTCTCTTCGGAACGCTCGGGATATTGGCCGCCGCGCACGTACCGCTGAATCTCGTCTCGGCGAGCGCGCTGGTTCTCATCCTTGGGTGTGGCGTGGACTATGGAATCTTTGTTCTCCAGGAAGTGTCCAGTCCAAGTCCGAATTCCGCCGTGGGATCAACCGGGGTGTTGCTCGCATCGTTCAGCACTCTCGCAGGGTTCGGAACCTTGGTGCTCGCGTCTCACCGAGCGCTCCAATCCCTGGGCGCCGTCGTTGGCATCGGAGTGGCGGCGAGCGCAGCTGCCGCCGTGTTTCTCCTGCCTGGGCTCTACCAAGGCTTGCAGTCCCGAAAGGCGCCGGCAAACCTGGGGGCTCAGCGGTGAGGTTGGTAAGTCGATGGCGCGCCGCGGCTGTTCTCCTTGCCTTCGGCTGCTCCCGCCAAAGCGCCGTGCTCCCGGATAACTCGGAGGGGATGCTCGAGAGCACGTCTTCGGCGGAGGCTGCGCTGGCCCTGCTGCGAGCGAGGGAGCCGGAGAGCTTTAAGATGGTTCACCAGGTCGCAGCGCGATACCAGAATCAGACGTACCTCATGACGGGCTATTTCCTCGGCCGAAAGGACGGTGCGTTTCGCGTCTCGGCTGCGGCCGCCGTAGGCCCCAGGCTCTTCGACGTCGCCAAGGTGGACGGGAAATGGGAAGCGCAGGTCCACTTGCCGCCATTGGCGGAGCGGCTGGATCCCAGGCATGTCGGTCGGGACGTGGAGCGAATCTATTTTCTGGACGCATCGGGGCCGCTGCGGCGGGACAATGGATATTGGGTGTCACGTTCCCCCCTCTCGGCGCAGGAAGACCTCGATGCCATTGAGGTGTGGCGCGATGGCAAAACGCTGGCGGTGTTGCGCAAGCTTTTTTTCAAGAATGGGAAAGGAGTGGTTGAGATCGCCTATGAAAAACTGAAGCGAGTCGAGGGGCATTGGATTGCTCGCCATGTTCGACTGGTGAGCAGCTATGGCTATTCGCTGGAGCTGGAAGTTACCGATTACGACCCAAATTTTCCCGTCCCTGACGGAAAGCTCCACCTCTTTATTGCGGTTGACCAATCATCAGTGACGCGTTGATGCCGCCGAAGGCAAAACTGTTCGAGAGGACGCGGCGTACTGGGCGCTCTTGAATCTCTAGAACATGCTGAATGCCGCGACAAGCAGGATCAACATCGTCCAGGTTGCGCGTGGGTACAAGAAATCCGCGGTGCATCATCAGGACGCTGAAAATCGCCTCGATTGCACCGCAGGCGGCGAGCGTATGGCCGGTAAATCCTTTGGTGGATGAAACGGGAACTCTCTCGCCGAAGATGTCGGCCGTCGCTTGCGCCTCCACCGCATCTCCCACCGGCGTGCCGGTCGCGTGCGCATTGATGTAGTCCACGTCTTCCACTCGCATTCCCGCAGATTCGAGGCAGGCGGCCATGGTCCGGGCCATCCCAGCTCGAGCGGGAACGGACATGTGCTCTCCGTCGCATTGCGTGGAAAAGCCCAACACGATCAAATGGCCGTGGTGTCGCTGCCGGAGTGTCGTTGAACGCTCGCGATGTTCCGCCGACAATGTCGAACGTCGCCGCGGTGGTGACATGCAGCTCTTCGGTGCCGCCGCAAAGCATTACCTCCTGATACCCATCGCGGATGGTTTCGTAAGCCTGACCAATGGCTTGACTGCTTGATGCGCACGCGGCAGCTGGTGCCCAGACGCGACCGGTCACCTTGAACATCAGCGCTAGATTGGCGGCGGCGGAATGGCTCATCAGCTGGAAAAAGGTGGTGGATTTGAGCCCTCGAACGCCCTGGGTTCGTAACGTCTCGAAGAAAAGCTCGGTGGCGGCTGGGCTCCCCACCGTCTGCCCGATGGAAATTCCAGCCCTTCCCGACTGCAGCACTTCCCGGTTCAACCTCGCGTGTACCAGCGCTCTCTCCGCTGCCGCCGCGGCGAGAAGGGCGACGCGACCCATCGAACGGCGAGACTCGCGGGGAACGGCCTTTTCATCGAGATTGTTCACCGTCGCTGCGACGCGGGTGTGCAGACCAGGCCACCCGCTCCAGGATGGGATGGCGCGGACGCCTGAGCGCCCCTCTCGAAGCGCCTGGACCACCTGATCCAGGTCGTCCCCGATCGGGGACATCAGGCCCATCCCGGTGATCGCCACGCGACGCCGTCTCATGCCCTGGCCACCTCGCCGAAAAGCTCGTCGAAGCCGAGCAGAAAGCCGCAGGTGATGAAAGCGCTGACGGTCACGCCGAGCACTCCCGGCAGAAGCACGTTTTGTCCGGTGAGCAGCAGATTATCGATTCGCGTTCGCGGGTGAAGGGCATACTTGCCCCATTGATCAACGGAGTGGCGAACCCCGTAGATCGCCCCTTGCGGTGTCCCTGTGTAGTCTCGATGGGTCAACGGCGTGGAGACTTCCACCCGCTCAAGCTTGCCGGCCAAATCCGGGAGCAGCCACTCGACGCAGTCCTGCAGAGTCTGCCCATGCCATTCCTTGAACTTTTGATAGTCGTCGCCACGCTTGCCCGTTTTGCTGTTCGCGAACTGCTCGACTTCCTCGTAGGCCATCAGCGCGAGGGCGAGCACAACTCGAGGTCCCACGGAATCGGGATCGCGGTCTCTTGGAAAGCTAACGAAAACGCCTTTCTCCGCCTTGCTTCCTTCGCGGAAAACATGGCTCCTGTACACTTCGTCGATATCTTCGCTCGGCAGCCAATAGATGTTGTGGCGCCGAAGCTTGGACCGGTCTTGGGTGACGAAATACCCAGACAGGCAGGAAATGCCTTCGCGCATACTCTCCACTCGATGCACGTAAGCCGGGCGCATAACCCCGGGCGGGAGCAACGCTAACGTGGTTTTCGGGTGGGCATTGGAGATGAAGACGCGCCCTCGAACCTCCTCGCCGCTCTCCAATCTCGCCGCGCTGAGTCGCGGCCCTTCCATCCTCAAATGGGTCACTCTGCTGCGAAGCCGCACCACGCCGCCATGAGATCGAATCCCTTCCACCATCGCCGCGGCCAGCGCATC
>WNFN01018755.1_pt2 | contig 10085 bp, 11 predicted proteins | sample 5400161 | NCBI WGS metagenome assembly WNFN01 (sample SAMN13153353, study PRJNA577476) | soil metagenome | isolation source: 80 cm saprolite on Douglas fir-dominated hillslope | place: USA:California | collected 2013-09-17 | reverse complement strand
ACCGACAAAGTCGACGCTGAAATCCCCTCGCCCTCGGCTGGCGTGCTGAAGGAGATTAAGGTCGGCGAAGGCAAGACCGTGCCGATTCAGACGGTGGTTGGCGTGATTGACGCCACCGGCGACGGCGCGGCCAAAGCTGCGCCCGCTGCTCCCGCGCCTGCACCGAAAGCAGCGGAACCCGCAAGGCCTGCCACTCTCGCGCCTGCCGCGAAGCCTGCGGTCGCCCCTCCGCCGCCGCAAGCGGCAAAGCCCTCTGTTTCCGCTCCCGCTCCTGCCTCCGGGCCCGGCGCAGCGCCATCGCGCCCGGCTGGCGAACGCATCCACAGCTCGCCGCTCGTCCGCCGCCTGGCCAAGGAGCACGGCATTGATCTCGCCTCCGTGCCAGGCACCGGCGCAGGTGGGCGCATCAGCAAACAAGACATCGAAGCGTATCTTGCCGGTGGCGCCCAGGCGTCGGCGGAAGCTGGCGAGCCCGGCGCCGCGGCATATGCGCCATCGGCCCCGGCTCCGCAGCGCACCGCCGGCCCGCCCCCGCCGCCTTCTGTCTCTGGCGGCCAGGTGCACGTGGCTTTCGAGTCCGCCGTGCCGCGCGAAAAAATGTACTTCGGCAATTACGAAGTGCAGCCCATGAGCGTCATGCGCCAACGCATCGCCGAGCACATGATCGCCTCCAAGCGCGTCTCCGCGCACGTTTATTCCGTCGACGAAGTGGACATGACCAAGGTCGCGTCGCTCCGCGCCAACTCCAAGGACGAATTCGAGAAGCGCTACGAAACCAAGCTCACCTTCATGCCCTTCTTCATCAAGGCCGCCGTCGCCGGCTTGCGCGCCTTCCCGACCATGAATGCCTCCCTCGACGGCACCAACGTCATCGTCCACAAGGAAATCAATATCGGCATCGCCGTGGCCCTCGATTGGGGCTTGATCGTTCCAGTCATCAAAAACGCCGACGAGAAAAACCTCCTGGGCATCCAGCGCAACCTCAACGATCTTGCCGAGCGTGCGCGCACCAAGAAACTGAAGCCGGAAGAAGTGCAGGAAGGCACTTTCTCCATCACCAATCCCGGCGTATTCGGGGGCCTCTTCGGACTGCCGGTGATCAGTCAGCCGAACGTGGGCATCCTGGGCCTGGGCGCCATTGAAAAGCGCCCGGTGGTCATCAACGACTCCATCGCCATCCGCTCGATGTGCTACGTCACGCTAAGCTACGATCATCGCGTGGTGGACGGCGCCATCGCCCATCAGTTCCTGCACAAGGTCAAAGAGACGCTCGAAAACTGGAGCGAGCCGCTGCTGTAGCGCGACAGGCCGTTCTATTTCCAACTGCCCCTTCCCTCCCGCTCAGGGAAATCTTCGCTTGACATTCTCATTTACCAGTCGGTATAGTCAACTTCCTTTTAGCTTTGATCCTTGGTCCTTTCGCAAGAATCCGACCGATGGGGAAAGGAGGAAGCGATCATGCCGATGAAATCAGCCGATCGCTGGCGTTGCGGCAATCCGGATTGCGGTCGCGAAGTGCCGGTGGAATCCGGCGGGGAAGTGCAAGCGGGCAACCCGCGTTGCGCGTGCGGCGCGCCGATGAAGAAAAAATATGTGTCGCCGGCGTTCTCTTACCTGGAATTCCTGCGAGTTGACGAACCGCTTGGTCCCCGAGGCAGCTCTCGAGGAGCGTAGACCTTGCGCGACCGCAAATTCTCCGCGCGTCCGGCGGCACATTCAAGACAATCGCTGGCAGCGCGCGGCCAATTCCCGCATGCCTTTGGGGGTCAGGCCATCGTTGTGGCCCTGACGCTTCTCGCGTTAGGTTCTTACCTGCTCGGCGACCAGTTTGCGAATCCCTTGCAAGCACACGAAGCGGGTTTGCTGTTTGCCGCAGTGCTCATCGCTGCTTCCGTCAGTCTCTTGTATTCCCTGTTTCATCCGGCCAGGAAGGTTGGTCACCGCATCATCGTTCGCCCAGGACCGATGTCTCCGTGGAATGAAGGGGGCCTGGCGGTGACCGAGCGCCGCAAACTGGTGTGGCACGAAGGCCGCGAACAACCCTCTCCGCACCACCGTTATGTGGACCACACTCGTATCCGCCTTTGAATATTTCTAGGCGCGCGGTATGGCCGCGAAGTAGCGCTCTTCCAGGATGAGCCGGTGGTGCAATTCGTGTCCGGCCACGATGAACGCCAGTGCCCGCACCGTGACTTCATTCTTATTGGCCACGCCGCGCCGCGACCACGCATCCTTCTTGAGCGACCGGAATAGCGCGATGCTCGCGCTGCGCACGTACCCGAACTCTTCCGCGAGATCCGCGAGCGTGCGCTCCGCAAAGTTCCCGCCCCGCACATAGTCCTCCTGCTCGAAACTGGAAAGCGGCGTCTGGTCGCCGCGGGCTATGCGCAGCGCGCGGTACGCGAAAATGCGCTCTGTGTCGTTCACGTGTCCCAGCACTTCTTTCACCGTCCACTTGTCCGGCGCGTAGCGGAAATTTCCATCGCGCTCGCTGCGTGCCGCGAACATCTGCGCCACCTGCAGTCGTTGCGTTTCCAGAATGCCAAGAATGTCATTCCCCTTGACCAGGGAAATGTACGCGTCGTAGTAAGGGGCGTATTCGCCAGCTTCCGGCCGGGCTATGGCGGCTTTTTTTGGTTCCATAATCGTTCCAGTATAGCCGCAGAAGGCGCCCCTTTGGAATCAGCGGCCCGGGCTTTCGCCCGGCTCTTGCCCGATTTGCTGCTGGACCGCGCGACGGAACTCTTGCGGATGCGCGATCAGGACGAACGATTCCGGCGTCCCGCCCGTCCCTCGCACGATCACCGAACCATAGCCCAACAGTCTTCCGAACGTGGTTTCTTCCACGCCGATGCTCTCCACGCGCGAGAGCATCAGATCCAGCGTTCGCCGGCTGGCCATGCCGGTCTTGATCAGCACGCGGCGGTTGGTCACTGCCATCTCCGTGGCGTTGCGTTTGGCGACCCCGTAAGAAAGCGTAACGATCGCGGCCACCACGAAAATGGCTCCCGCAATGACCATCGCTTGCGGGCTTACCGTGGAACTGCCGACAGCGAGGCCATCGGTGTCTCGCAAGGCGATGGCTTCGATCAAAAGCGCAATTCCGGGCACTAGCAACACGAGGCTGCCCAGCACTGGACCGAGGAGCACCAGCCAGTGATGCCGCGTGCGGTACAGCAGCGTCTCTCCCGATACGAGGTTTCTGTCCACGTAAGTCATTTCGTCCCTCGCCGCGCAGAATCGGCAAATTCCTGTTTGTTTCAGAAAGCTGCGCGAATCATACTGGATACCCCGTACGCGTCAACAGTTGGATGCGCCACTTGTGAAACTGGGAGGCAAGTTGTGCTTTGACGCCGCACGACGCTTAGACAGCGAGGAGCCTTAGTGGGAACAGAGCCTCAGAAAATGCGCGTCGCCTTCCAGGGAGAACCCGGAGCCTTCAGCGAAGCCGCGGCCGTGCAGTTGTTTGGCGAGAACATTGTCACCGTGCCGCGACCCACGTTTGATGCGACCTTTCGCGCCATTGCGGATGGCGCCGCCGATGCCCTGCTGGTTCCCGTGGAGAATTCGCTCGCCGGTTCCGTGGTACGCGTCTACGATTTGCTGCTGCAAAGCGAGCTTACCATCACCGCGGAAACGATCCTGCCCATCGAGCTTCACTTGATTGGCTGTCCCGGCGCCGCGTTGAGCGACATTCGTTCCATCTCATCGCATCCCATGGCCCTTGCCCAATGCGAGCGCTTCTTTGGCGATCACCCCAGCATCAAGCGTCTGCCCGCGGAAGACACCGCGGGAAGCGTCCGCGAGGCGCTGGCGCGCGGCGACAAATCTCATGCGGCCATTGCGGGCAAGTATGCCGCGGAGAGCTACCGCGGCGCGATTCTCGCGGAACGAATCCAGGATAATGCCGAAAACTTCACTCGTTTCGTGCTCCTGCGGCCTGCGCAGCTAGCGGCAAGTGCCACCGCGCCGGACGCCCGTAAAATGTCCATCGCCATGCGGCTGGCGCACCGCCCGGGGTCCTTGCTCTCATCGCTAGAGCCCTTCGCGCGTAACGGCGTGAACCTGCTGAAAATCGAGAGCCGGCCGATTCACGGGCGGCCATGGGAATATCAGTTTTTTGTTGACGTCGAAGCGGATGTGGTGACTCGTCTTGAAACCGCACTCAGCGAGCTTCGCGTAGCGGCCCACGAGGTCCGCGTCCTCGGCTTGTATCCCGCGGCGCAAAATCGGCCCTGAGATGCGAGAGGCCGGCGCGCGCACCGGCCTTTCGTTGCTTCTTTGCTGCGCTACTTCAGTACTTCAGCAGTAGCTGCAGGCTTCCTCGCCCATCATGCCGGCGCCACGGCCATTTCTTCCGGTGACGTCGTCGCTGATGCGGCGCAAGCGGCGGCCCAGCCGCTCGGCGAGCTGGTGCCGCGCGCGCCACAAGCGCGCCTTCAGAGTATTCTCCGTCACACCAAGCTTCCTCGCGGCTTCTCCGGTCGAGTAGCCTTCCATCTCGCGCAGCACAAACGCGGTGCGCAGCAGCGGGGAAAGCTCGTCCAGATTGGCGCTGATCATTTCGCGCAGCTCTGTCCCGGCAAAAACCTGCTCCGGATTCGGTCCATCCGCGGCGAAACGTTCCGTCGCGGGGAGTTCGTCTTCGCGCGGCGTCTCATCCAGCGAGACGGCCGGCCGGGCCTTCGCGCTGCGCCGGCGCATCAGCGCCGCGTTGATCACGATGCGCGTCAGCCAGGTGGAAAACTGCGAGCGCCCCTCAAACCGCTTCAGGTTGCGGTACGCCGAGAGCAGCCCGTCTTGCAAGGCGTCCTCTGCGTCCTCCGCGTTCCCCAACACCCGCAGCGCGGTCTGAAACAGCGGGCGATGGTAACGGCGAAACAGGGTTTCCACCGCTTGTGAATCGCCCCGCTGCCCGGCGCGAATCAGCTTCTGTTCGTTGAACTGCGTTGCCACTGCTATTTGCGTTCCCATTTGTCCCCCCGTTGTAGGTCAAAATCCCTGCACTGGTACCGCGGCTGAAGACGTCTTAATGCACCGGCACATTCCCCGATTGCCGGCTCGGCTTTTTCAGCAGCAACAACACCGGAATCACCGCGAAAAACACCACTCCCAGCATTTTGAAATCGTCGATAAACGCCAGCATGGCCGCTTGCCGCTGCACCGTGCCATAGAGCATCTGCTGCGCCTGCGTCGCGGCGTGCGCCAGCCCCGAGCCCGCGGAAACCAGCCGCGTCTGCGTGCCATTGATCATGTTGTGGTACGTCGCGCTGAAGGTGTTCACATGCTCTATCAGCCGCGCCTGGTGCGCCTGCGTGCGCCGCTCCAGCATCGTCGTCACCGTGGCAATTCCCACGCTCGCGCCGATATTTCGCGCCAGGTTGATGATGCCCGTGCCCATGTTGGTCTTTTCTCTTGCCACGTACGCGAATGCCGCCACGTTGATGGGGATGAACAAAAACGCCAGCCCCAAGCTTTGCAGCATGCGCGCACGCACCGCGTGGCTGTAGTCGAGCCCCAGATCCCATCCAGCCATAATGAACAATGCCGTAGCCGACACGATGCAACCAAACGTAATCAGAAAGCGCGTATCCACCCGCGATACCAGAAATCCGATGACGGGCATCATCAACATAAGCACCGCGCCGCCCGGCGAGAGCGCCAGCCCGGCCATCTCCGCCGAGTATCCCAGCAGTTGCTGCAAAAACTGCGGAATCAGCACGGTGCTCGCGTACAACACAAAACCCAGGAAGAACATGGCTACGGTGGCGATCGCGAAGTTGCGGTTCTTCAACATCCGCAAATCCACCACCGGCTCTTTTTCCCGCAGCTCCCAGAAAATCCCGCTCGCGATGCCGATAATCATCAGCACAAAGAAAACGATGATGAAGTTCGACGACAGCCAGTCCTCGCGCTGGCCTTTGTCCAAAATTATCTGCATGCTGCCCAGCCCCAGGCTGATCAAGCCGATGCCGATGTAATCGATGCGGAAGCCGCTCGTGAGTTTGGCGCGCTTCATGTACGGCGGATCGGTAATCAGCACCGAGGTCAAAAGCAAAGAAATAATTCCCACCGGCACGTTGATGTAGAAAATCCAGCGCCACGAAAAATTGTCGGTAATCCACCCTCCCAGCCAGGGGCCGATCGTGGGCGCCACCACCACCGCGATGCCGTACACCGCAAACGCCATCCCGCGCTTCTCGAGCGGAAATGTGTCGTTCAAGATGGCCTGTTCGCTGGGCTGCAAGCCTCCGCCCCCCGCGCCCTGCAGGATGCGGAACAGCACCAACACGCCGAGGCTCGGCGCCAGCCCGCACAGAAACGAGCTCACCGTAAACAGCGCCACGCACGACATGTAAAACCGCTTCCGGCCCATCAACGACGAAAGCCAGCCGGAGAGCGGCAGCACGATCGCGTTCGACACTAAATACGACGTCAGCACCCAGGTGGATTCATCCGCTCCCGCCGACAAATTCCCGGAAATGTGCGGCAGTGCGACGTTGGCGATGGAGGTGTCCAGCACCTCCATGAACGTCGCCAGCGTCACGCTCACGGCGATCACCCACGGGTTGATGTTCCCGTCCGGTGTTCGCAGTCTGGCTAGAATCCTGTTCAACATGGCCGCTTATCGAACTCTTCCTCTACTGTTAGTACGCAGAAAGCTGTTCGTTTATTCCGTGACGCGCGATTCGCTCTTACTGCGTGACGATCGTCGCGTCCACGTTCATCCCCGGCCGAAGCACGGCTTTGTCCGATGGAATCGGATCCAGCACGATCTTCACCGGTATCCGCTGCACAATTTTCACGTAGTTTCCCGTGGCATTTTCCGGAGGCAGCAGGCTCAGCACCGCGCCCGTCGCTCCCGCGATGGAATCCAAGTGCCCGGTAAACGTCTTGCCGTAGGTATCCACATGCACGTACGCTTTCTGCCCCGGCTTCATCTTTCGCAGCTGCGTTTCCTTGAAATTCGCCGTCACCCACACGTTCTGCAGCGGCACCACCACCAGCAGTCCCTGCCCTTGTTGCACGATCTGTCCCGGCTCGACCTGCTTGTGCGTCGCCACGCCATCCACGGGCGCCACGATGTCGGTGTAATTGAGGTTTAGCTCCGCAGCCTGCAGCACCGCGCGGGCTTGCTGCACCTTCGCGATTTTGCCCTGCGCGTCCGAAGTACGCATGCTGATTTGCCGCAAGTCCGCATGAGCGGCCACTACCCCAGCGTGCGCTTGCTCTACGCGCGCCGTGGCGGCCAGAAGCTGCGCTTTCGCGATGTCCACGGCGCGCTGTGCCTGCGCCAGTTTCTCCTGATCCGCTCTCAGTGAACTCGCGGTCGCATCCGCGTTCGCTTTCGCGGCGTCATACTGCTGCTTCGAGATTTCTCCTTTGTCCAGCAGCGGTTTGTAGCGCGCCAAGTCCGCCTGCGCCAACTCTGCATTGGCTTTGCTCTTCTCGATATTGGCTTGCGCCCACGCCAGGTCGGAGGTGCGCGCCTGGTCATACGTCACTTGCGCCCGTTCCAGGTCCGCTTCCGCACCCGAAAGCTGCGCACTCGCGCTGGAATTCCCGCTGACGACGTTCTCGCGCGTGCGCGGTACATCCACTCCCGCGGAAGCCGCGTCGCTTTCCGCCAGCGCCAGTGCCGCCTTCGCCTGGTCCAGGCTCGCCTGATAGTCCCGCGGATCGATCTTCGCCAGTACTTGCCCCGCTTTCACTGGCTCGTTGTCATCCACCAAAACCTCGGCGACTCGTCCATAGATTTTTGAGGCCACCGGGGTGATGTGCCCGTCCACCTGCGCATCGTCCGTACTCTCGCGGTTGCGGTAATACGCGACGAGGCTAATCACCGCCAAGAGCAGCACGCCCCCGCCAAGTACCAAAAGACGCCGGACCTTGGGATTCTTCAATCCCTTTGGAGGCTCCTCGAGAAGAAACTCCTCCGGAATCGGCCTGACCTTGGCTGCGTTCTCCAAACCAACTTCGATCTCAACACTCATCGTGTCCTCGTTTTATTTCGCGTAAACCTTTTCCATCTGCCCGATTGCGCGCGCCAGGTCCGCACGCGCCTGATTGAAGCGGTAGAGCGCCGCAATCTGGTTATCGTTGGCCCGCGCCAGCGAATCCTGCGCCTGGATCACCTCGATGTTGTTGGCCACGCCGGCGTTGAAGCGGTCGCGCGCCTGATCCACTTCTTCCTTCGAAAGCTGCACGCCCAAATTCGCCACCTTCACTTGGCTGCGGGCGGAGTCCAGATTGATCAGCGACGTCTTCACATCGAGCGCAATCTGGTTTCGCAAATCCGCTTGCTGCTGCTGCAGTTTCTGAATGTCTAAATCGGCGCGCACTGTTTCGGCGCGAATTCGCCCGCCGGTGAACAGCGGCACGCTCACCGTCCCGGCGTACGTGTATGTCGGAATCACCGAGAACGGCTCGGTGCCCAGTTGCGACCAGTCGCCGCTGAAGTGCACCGAGGGCAGCCTCTCTGCGCTGGCGGCCTTCCTCTGGTTCTCCGCCGAGCGGATCTGCTCGTGCAGCGCTTTCCATTCCGGACGCGCCGCGAGGCTTTCTTCGATGCTGGCCTCGACATCAGGCTGCGGCGTGTCGAAAAAGCTCAGCGAGTCGCCAAGTTCGATGTTTTGCCGGGGATCAAGATTCAGCAGACGGCTCAATCCAAATAGAGAAGTGTCGCGGCTGGCTTGCGCTTCCAGCAGCCGCTGGTTTTCGTTTTGCAGCTCGACGTTGGCTCGCAGCGTGTCGATGCCAGTGCCCACGCCTTCCTTCTGCAGATCAGCCGCTTGGTTATAGAGCGCCTGAGCCAAATCAACTCGCGATTGCGATGCTTGCACGTCCGCGATCGAGCGCAGCGTGCCGATGTATTGCGACACCACCAGCAGGATCAGCGCAACAGCGTCAAATCGAAAATCGGTCCGTTGACTGACGGCCCTGCGGAGAAAACGGAATACGGCCCCACGTGCCCGGGGAATCCCGGGAATATCCTCGTGCCGCCGAATTGCGCGAGGATATTGACCCGCTGCCACTGCTCCGTGACGCCGAGCTGTGCTTGCGGGAGCAGCTCGGACAGCGCGATCTTCCTGTCCTGCTCGCCCTGCGCCGCCGTCAGAACTGCAATTTGCGCCGTCGTATTTTGTTTCAGCGCGAGCGTCACCGCTTGGTCCAGTGTGAGCCGCAATATTCCCGTCGGCGGGTTCGCTGGCAGCGCGCTTTGCTTTCCGGCATCTTGCGCTCTCGTCAATGCAGGGCTCAAGAGCAGACTAAAAAAGGCTACGTAAAAAATGATGTGCGACCGCTTGGAAGGCTCTCTCTTGCTCTCGCTGCGGCTTCCGGTGATGTCCTTGATGATCGCTTCATTGAGGCAGCCGTCCGCAGTCAGCCGCCCGCCCTGGCCGTGGATCTCCTTCAGTAGCGCCTTCCCGGCCGCATCGATGAAGGTCACTCCGCATACCGTTTGCCCAGTAAGGCGGCCCTCTACCGTGAGCACCACCTTGGAGCGCTTTTTCTCTGTGGTAATTCTCAGCATTATCCCAGGCCTGGGCTTGGTTTGATGCACTTCAGTCACCAACGGATGTGAATTCTCCTTCATGGTGTAAGTCCTTCTGGAACATCAATTTAAGTTCTGTAAATACTCTTAGGTCGGGCAGAGGTTGTGCCCATATAACGTCATAATGCCATGAAATAGGCTATCGATATATGCCAATATATTGGCAGTAAGTGATTGGCCGTCTCTCCTTAGAGGCGGCAGAGGTCCGGATGGTCGGCGCTCTAAGACGACTTGGAGGAACACCCCTCGTTTTTTCGCGGCTCTAGCGCCGCACGGCGATGGCTTGAATTTCGAAGTGGCCGCCCCGCAGCAGCGAAGCCGCGCCAATGAATTCGCGCGCCGGCAGATCCTTGGTCGTGAAGTAGCTCCGGTAGGCGGCATTGAACTTGTCGTACAGCGACAAATCGGTGCAGGCAATTTGCACGTACACGAGGTCGTCCATGGTCATCCCCGCCTGCTCCAGAGTCGCCTTGATCTGGTCCAGCACAAGCTTGATTTCGTCGCCGACCTCGGCTGGCGCGTTGCCGCT
>WNFN01273937.1_pt1 | contig 10087 bp, 12 predicted proteins | sample 5400161 | NCBI WGS metagenome assembly WNFN01 (sample SAMN13153353, study PRJNA577476) | soil metagenome | isolation source: 80 cm saprolite on Douglas fir-dominated hillslope | place: USA:California | collected 2013-09-17 | reverse complement strand
GCCTTGATCAAGGTCGGTGCTGCCACCGAGATCGAAATGAAGGAAAAGAAGGCCCGCGTCGAAGATGCTCTGCATGCTACTCGTGCGGCCGTCGAAGAGGGCGTGGTTCCGGGCGGCGGAGTGGCCTTTCTGCGGGCGCTCAAGGCTATCGAGAAGCTGGTCGGCGCCAACGAAGACCAGACGACGGGTATCAAGATCCTGGCCCGCTCGATCGAAGAGCCGCTGCGTCAGATCGTGAGTAACGCCGGTGAAGACGCCGCGGTGGTGCTGAACCGAGTCCGCGAGGGCAAGGGCACGTTCGGTTATAACGCTGCGACGAACGAATACGGCGATATGATCGAAATGGGCATCCTGGATCCGACGAAGGTCACGCGTCTGGCTCTGCAGAACGCCGCCTCGGTTGCGGGTCTATTGCTCACGACAGAGGTCATGGTCGCTGAGTCGCCGAAGGAAGATGAGCATGCACATGGCGCGCCGGGCGGCGGCATGGACATGTGACACATCCGCCATTGCAGGCGAAACCTGCAAGTGCCGGTTACAGTCAAAGACAGCGGGCTTCGGCCCGCTCTCTGTTTGTGCGCTTAGGCGCGCCACCGTTGAAGCCTTAACCGCAGCTGCCGGATTTTTGCCGGGTTGCGGTGGGTTCTGGACGAAGTACTCCCCGGTTCGCCATAGCACTGGGGTATGGTGTTGGAGAGGCCTTGATCCTTCTTGCCTTTAGGGCGATGCGCATCCCTCGTAGAGAAAGGTCATGGGCCTAGGTCCTTTCATATAACCTGTCTCGAGTCGGACGATGCCGAATCCCGCACTTTCGATGAGAACGCGGATCGGCCGATTCAGGTGGCAACCTCCGCCAATCCTCTTCCAAACCGGTGTCAGCCGATTTTGCCATTTCTGAACGCTTTCCTCCGGCGAAAGTCCGTGTTCGACGAACAATAACTGACCGCCTGGTTTGAGCACGCGACGCATCTCCTGGAGCGCACCGACTGCATTGGGAATGGAGCACAAGGTCCACGTCGTGACGACAGTATCAATACTGTCGTCATCGATCGGGATGGCCTCCGCTGAGCCGGCGATCAGCGTCACAGGAGCCCTAGATCGGCCTGCCGGACCCTGTGCCATAGCGATGAGTCGTGCCGCGGGCTCCAAGCCGAGAATCTCGTCCACGCGCGAACCATAGAAAGGCAGGTTCAGGCCGGAGCCGATTCCGATCTCGAGGACACGCCCTTGCGCACTGGACAGCACTCGTTCGCGATACGGCAGGAACTCGCGATTGCGCATGGAGAGATTGATTAGGTGCGGCAGGATGCGATCGTTGTAGAAACTCATACGGCGCCACCACCCGCGGATGGCTGGAGGAATGTCGCGATGCGCTCGACGACCTCGGCGATCTCGTCGGCCGCCGTGGTACGACCCAGACTGAATCGAACGGCTCCCATACCGACCCGTTCGGGAATGCCCATCGCCCGTAACACAGGAGACAGCTCCACTCGCCCCGAGTGACACGCCGACCCGGTCGAAGCAGCGATGCCTTCTAAGGCTGCAAGGATGTCGCTTCCTATGCGCTCGACGAAGGAGACGTTGAGCGTGTTTGGCAGGCGCCGCTCGGGGTGGCCATTGAGCACGACACGGTCGCCAAGATGTGCCCGGAGCGATGCCCAGAACTGGTCGCGTAATCCGCGCACGGTCTCCATCGAACGCAGATCGCCCGCCAGGGCGCATGCCGTTCCGAGGGCAGCAGTGAGAATGACGCTTTCAGTGCCGGCTCGTCGCCCGCCCTCGTGTCCGGCGCCATGGACCAGTGACTCCAACCGCGTTCCCGCGCGGACGTCTAGGGCTCCAATGCCCTTGGGTGCATAGAGCTTGTGGCCGGCAATGGAAAGCAAATCGACCCCGAGCTGGTCGATTCGAGTCGGTATCTTACCGACCGACTGTGCGGCATCGGTGTGGAACGGTACGCCGTGCTCTCGCGCGATGCCGGCGCACTCTTCGATCGGCTGAATCGTACCGGTCTCGTTGTTCGCGTGCATCACGCTAATGAGAATGGTGTTACGGGTGATGACGCGACGGACATCATCGGGATTGACGAGGCCGGTGTCGTCGACCGGCAAGTAGGTGACACGCGCTCCTTGCCGCTCCAAAAACTCGCATGGGACCAGGATCGAGGGGTGCTCAATCTGTGTCGTGATGATGTGTGCGGGTCGATCGCCCCGTGCAAAGAACGCCCCCTTGAGGGCGAAGTTGTTTGCTTCGCTGCCACCACTGGTGAAGACGACTTCCTCGGGGCTGCACGACAGGAGGCTTGCCACGCGTTTGCGGCTCGCTTCCACCATCCGCTTTGCCGGCGCCCCGGCCCAGTGCGGGCTCGATGGATTGCCGTAACCGTCATTCATTGCCGCGCATCGATTCCGCCACGCGCGGATCGATGGGCGTAGTTGCGTTGAAATCCAGATAGATCTGTCGCATCGGTCAGAAGACCATGACTTTGCCCACGGCGAGGGTTGTCGCATCGAGTTGATGCATCATGCTGCGCCTGGCACCTTCTACGAGCTGGCCGTCCGTGAGTCCGCGGGCATCCATGCAATTTCCACTCAGCCTGGTGTAGTAAAGACCGTCAATACCCCGGTGTAGCCGTAGAGGTGATGTCTTGCGATCTCGCCACCGGCGAAAAAGCCGACCAGCGGCACGTCACCCAGGGCGTTCCGCACCACCTGCAACTCGGCATGCCGCGCGCCGAAATGCGGGCCGCCGCGTCCCGAGCAACTGACATATACCGCGCCCGCCATGTGCCGTGCCGCGCCGCTCTCCAGTTCGTCGCGGATTTCCGTCGCGATGCGCACCAGATCGAGCTGTGCGGCTTCCGCGTTGCGCGTGCAAAAAGCCAGACGCATGCCATGCTCGATCTGCTCGGCGATCGCCAGGACCTGGTGCTGCCGGTCCACGCCCACCAGGTGCCGCACGACGGTATCCGCGCCGAACTGTCCGGGCCGAGTCGGCACGTCCTCGGTTGCGGTGATCAAGCCCACCAGCGTGGTAGAGAGCGCCTGCGTCAACTCGTGATCCGAAAGGTCCCGGTCGAGCCCCAGATCTTGCAACATGCAATCGAGAGCGGGCTTGCCGTCCAGGCTGACTACGAAATTGCGCTCAGCTTTGGTTATATTGCGCGACGGTCCGATCGGCTGGCAGCCCTGGGTCACGCGCGAGATCAGGCCGACTTCCGGGCCGAAAGCCACACCGGACAAACCGCCGGTGAATACGCCATCTGCCATGTGTACCGGACGGTTGCGCGCTGACGACAGCCCGCCGAACAGATAACCGGTGCCCGTGCGACTGCTCAGCTCGTGCAGCAACTCCTGCAAGTCGGGCGTGCTACCTTCGGCATGGACCAGCGCGGTATGGGCCATGAACCCGGACGATGCCGCAGGCAACGGCTGCAGGCCCGAGAACAGCCGGAACGATTCGCGCGGCAGCGGCGCGACCATCAGCACCAGAGCCGGCTCGTCGATGTATTCGACGCCGCTGGCGGCCACGCCCACACCGACCGTGCCGACCCAGGCCACGCCGGGCAAACGCAGCCGCAGCTCATCGAGGATCGCCTCGGCTGCCGGCGCGTAATAATCGCTCAGATAACACCAGCCCAGCGTGAATGGGGCGGATTCACCCTGCTGCGCGGCACGCGCCGCGATCTGGGTTTGAACTTGCCTCTGGCTCTGGGCCAGGGCCACACGCCAATCGGCGTGGGCGGCATGAGCCTGCACAAATGAAGCGAAAGACATATCGGTACCCGGTCCCGAAAAAGAAAGCAAAGTTGACACCTCACCGGATGCGCTTGGCATCGTGCATTTTTTTGGAACAACTGACGGGCGGACTGGTCCGCCCGTCAGCACCGAAGGACCTGCCGGCTCTAGGCTGCAGCGGCGAGCCTGTGGTAGGTCGAGTTGGCAACCTCGTAGGTTTCAACCTGAGGAGTCCCCTCGATCACCGTCGCCAGGATCTTCGCGACTTCTGCGTAGGATCCGCTGTTGTAAGTTTCCGCGCTCTCCTTCCGGTCCCACAGACTGATTCCGAACGCCTCCTTGCGGTCCGTGGCGACGAACGTGATCTCGTCTTGGAACCCGTTCTGTTTTCGAAGCAGGGGAATCACATCCTTCTCCAGCTTTCGGGTGAACTCCGCAACGCCATCGGGCTTCAGATGCATACTAACTTTACGCGCGAACATAATAATCTCCTTACGGTTATGGTCCCCGAGGGACATTCAGATAACCACATTCGGTTCACCAGATATCAAGCTACCTTAGCGCAATTAACTAATGTAGGTTAATTTACTTTATTTGTCAAGCAAAACCTGCGATCATTTTCTGTACTTAATCAAGTATGGTTAATCCAGCGGAGACACCCTTGTGGACGTTTGTTCATTGATCCGACAGCGGCTCGCAGAATTGGGGCTTGAGCAGAAAGATCTGGCGGCTGCCGCCGAAGTCACGGATTCCTACATGTCCCAGCTGCTGACTCGGAAGAAATTGCCCCCCGCGCCTGCCCGAACAGATATTTATGAAAAGATGGCAAAACTCTTAAAGCTCCCGAGCGATACGCTTGCGAAGCTGGCTGACCTCCAGCGCAGGGACGAATTGATCAGAACCCTGGGTGCCCCACCCACGCCCTTGAATCAAGAAGTTCGAGCGTTGATTCTTCGCAAGTGCGCACCCGCCAACGAAAAACAAATACGCGCGATTTTTGTGAAGGAGCCCTTTGGCGCACTCGAACGCCTCGTTACACAAAAGCTTTTGGACGTGGTCAACAGAGTCGCCAAAGAAGAATTGGAGAGTGAAGACTGGCTCCACCGGGTGGCTCAACTCAGCGGCCGAAGCTATGCAAATATGCGAGTCATCATGCTCGAGTTTCTGGACACAGATGTCTTCAACGTATCGGTTGAACACTGCGTTTCCTTCCTGGATCCGCTGATTGAATTCTGGGATATCGACCTCGCGAGCTTTGATATGGAAATTGTGTTAGATCGGCGACTGGTCACAGAGCATTCTAAAAGACTCCGGTTTGTTGAAAGGGAGTCTGACGAACCTCTCGAGGATGAGCCGGGGCTCAAAGAATTCCTTCGTGACCCTTCCCTGAGCGGCGATGCTGTGGAGAAAGAAATCGAGTTCCTAAAGAAGCTGAGGTTCAACGGAAAACACCCGACCGCGCTCTATTATTACCGGGAATTGCAAAACCTCAGAGACCCAATCCATTTTCGCGGACCTGCCCCAGGAAACGGGACCCGAGAGGGCTGAGTGTTCTTGCTGCCACCGCGGGGATCCGCTCGCGTTCCTCGAGGTAGGCTGCCCAGCCGTGCTGCCGCGCGCCGGCCGTATGACGAACCGCTTCCAGCGCACCAGTCAGTGGCCTGCAGAGACGCTCGATGCCGCGAACCCCGTTGAGCACTGAAATAGATGGTCTCCATGATTCGCACGAATCCTCGCCGGTGAAGGTCAATCCCTCTTTGACGAATTCGATGGGGGTGCCGCGGCGGGTCAGTTGTTGACGAGGATGACGAACCAGTCGCGCAGCTCCATGGGATTACTTCCAGATCTTGTCGATCACGAAATGCGTGGCAGCGACGCCGATCGCGGCGCCGATCGCGGCGCCGATCAGCCACTGCGTCAAATATTTTTGGAGCCAGCTTTCGGCCTTGGTCACTTCGGCCGCCGCGGTCGACTTGACTGACTTGATCGAGGTCACGACTGTCATTTGTAGATACTCCATAAAATTGCAGAAATGACCGCCATCACGCCGGCCCCGATGACGAGGCCCCCCAATATCCGTCATGCCCGTTCGATTCGACGCCGGCATGGAAGCCGCGCTCGAACTCGGTCGGCTTGTCGTCTGGGTAGGATGATCGCGCAGACACGCACTACGCTTGTGCACTCCACACGGTCAACCCGCAGGCGGCGCATACCGCGGTATGCCTGTCTAGTTCGGAGGACCGGTCGGATTGCGGGCTGGCGAGAGTGGCGCCGGAATCGCGCCCTAGCCAATAGATACTCGCAAGAAGAAAGAGTCACGAGCCACTATTGACCGTACGCTGAATGCTATGCAATGTCCAACGTTATCGGCTTTTTTCCGTAAAAACAACTCGGTTCAAGGCTGCTGTCGGTATCCTTTAATACTGTCAATTTATTCCTTAATTGATGTCATCTGTACCTGAATTACTGTCAGTGGACGCTGTAGCTATGGGCATTACTCAGCTTTTCCTCCAACACACTTTCGATGACCGCGGCGGCATGGCTCAAACCGGTGTCCTTGGTTCGTTCGTGGGCCGCCCTGACGGTTTTGAGGACTGCAAATAGCTCCTTTGCGCTGACCTCGCGCCTCGACATCGGGTATTGCTGGGAGGCCGGTATCGCCTGGCGCATCAAATCGTCGGAACAGTTGAAGGTCGCGTCTCGCGTCACGCGCGAGGAGTACCGACGAATGATCAATCGAGTGGACGCGCCTACCTTACGTTGAGTCGCCGTGATGCACGGGATTGCGCGCCAGGACCACGCCGAGCGACGAGGCGATCAGCACAATACCGAACACGTAGAACAATATTGTTGCGAACACTGTTTTGCCTTTCTTCTTACGTTCAGCGGTACGGTGCATCGGCGGCTTTGTCGGCCGCAATCATGGCTTCGTAGCGCTCGCCCACGGCGAGCAGCATGTCCTTGGTCATGATGTTTTCGCCGCGCGCTTCCATGTGGTACTCGTACAAGCGTGTTTCCACGATCGCATCGACGGGACAAGCCTCTTCGCAAAATCCGCAGTAGATGCACTTGAACAGATCAATATCGTAGCGTGTCGTGCGGCGCAGGCCATCGTTGCCGACATCGGACTCGATGGTGATCGCAAGCGCCGGGCACACCGCCTCGCACAGTTTGCAGGCGATGCAACGCTCCTCGCCGTTCGGGTAGCGGCGCAGCGCATGCAGACCGCGGAAGCGCGGGCTCTGCGGAGTCTTTTCTTCCGGGTAATTGATCGTCACCTTGGGCCTGAACATGTTCTTCAAGGTCACCCACATGCCCTGGAACAGCTCCCAGAGCAAAAAGGTTTTGAAGAAGCTGCGAATACCTTGCATTCGGAGACCTCAAGACTTCCAGGGGCCGACATGGCATAGGCCATGATGCCCTCGGCGAACAACCAGACGAGCGTAACCGGAATCAGCGCTTTAAAGCGGGCGCCGTGGCGGGGGCAGACGATTTGCCCATCCGCGATGGCGTACGACTCGCCGCCGCTGCGTGCGACAGCAATCATGCGATCTCCGGCAGCGACGGGAGTGGGCGGCGCCTTCGTGTATCTCGGATTCGGGTCCTGCATCGATCCAATCCATCGCCGTGCTCACATCATGCCGGTCCGCAGGCGCGCCTCTTCGGACATCATCGTCTGATTCCAAGGCGGGTCGAACAGGAGTTCCACATTCGCCTTCGTGACCGTCGGCACGATCTCGACTTTATCGCGCACGTCTTGCACGAGCACTTCGCCCATTCCGCAGCCCGGCGCGGTCAGCGTCATCTTGATTTCGACCGTCCGGGTCTCGTCCGCGTTCTTTTGCACGTCGCATTTGTACACAAGTCCCAGGTCGACGATATTGATGGGGATCTCTGGGTCGTAGCAGGTTTTGAGCTGCTGCCACACCACGCTCTTGATGTCATCGTCGGACGCGCCGGGCGGCACCTCGGGGGGCTTCGCCATCTGTTTGTCGATGGAATCGGCGTCGCTGCCGGCGATGCGGAACAAGCTTCCATCGATGTAGACCGTGAAGCTGCCGCCCAAAGCCTGCGTGATATAGCCGACCGAACCGACTTTGAGATTGACCTCGACGCCGGCCGGAATGGTGACGGCCTTGACCGCGCGCCGTACGATGAAGGGCTCGTTTTCGCGAGAATACATGGTGCTTTCGTTCCGTGGTTACGGCTATTCGGTGCTGACGGCGCCGGGCGCCTGATCGGGTGATGCCTTGAGCGCGCCAACTCGGCACCGGGCAGCGCCGCAAGCAGGTCGTTTTGTCGCGCGTCGGTAACAGTGGCCACGGGCATCTCCGGCGCCCTCCGACCCCTATATTTTACCACCGTTACCAGATCGATTGGTTGTTGCAGGGCGGCGCATCTCCCTACACATATAAACGCACGCCTTCCCGACATATTTGGCTGTGACCCTGTCGATCCCGTTTGGCATTACCGCTTTGTGCGCTGCCAGACAGACGGATGCTGTCCGGAGTGCCGAGACTGCCGGTGCTGCGCTCACGCGCCTGCTGAGCTCGAGCTTCGAGAACCCAGTCGCGCACGCGCGGACACCAATCGTATTTCGAGTTTTGGACGCAATCGACGGCAAAATATTCCTCGCCAGGTCACGTACGCATTGATGACATAGTCCTTGCAGCGATCATCGTGCGCAGGGCTGTGCATGCCGCATGCCCAACAATAAAGGGCCTTTCGTCTGCGCTAGAGGTAGCCATTCTCAAGACCGGTCACGTAATTAATACCGGCTACCGCGAATAGCAGAAGGTTTGGGGTCAACAGGATTGATCAATCGCTGCCACCTTGAGCGGTGGTTTTCGGTGCCAGAGATTGGCGCTGCGATATTCATGACGGCCCTGTCCGAATGTGTTCCTACAATGCAATTATAGCGCAAGGTTTGGCTGTCATCTTGCTGCGAATTCAGTTGCTTGGATGATGCAGTATCATGAGATTACGTGTTTGGGTTAGTGACCGCTCGTGCAGCCAAGCCAACAAATTGCGCGAAGGAAGATCGAATGTTTAGCCATGCGGAAGAAAAATTCCATTTCGCACTGCACGCACTTACCGGCGCAGCTCCGCAGCGGCAACGACTTGAGAATGCTTTCGCTCACCTTAGCTACCTGAAAGCCGAGGAACTTCCCGAGCTCCTGCGGCCCAAGTTGACCGAAATCCAGGAGGAGTTAGAGTATGTTTCTGGTATCGCCTGGCACGTCTCGGCAAGTGCGGCAATCGCAAAAATGAGTGATGAGCAGGTCAGTCAACTGGCGCGCCGGGTTCATGATCTGCACGATGCGTTGATGAACTTTAGCCACCCATATCCGACATCGGCATCAGATATCAAATAGCCCGCAGCTTCGCGGCCTCCCCGTCAGCCGGGGGACCGGCTGACAGAAAGGACATCACTACGGTTAACTTCAAGTATCTGCTGTCACTTGGATGCGCCGTGGCTGCGCCTTTGGTGGCTTCGGGATCACGATCTGAAGCACGCCGTTTTTTCCCGCGGCGCGGACCTCGGTCGAATCAATGGTATCAGGCAAAGAGAAACGGCGATGGAATCGTCCGTTGGGACGCTCAATGCGCACACCTTGCACGTCCTTTTCGGAAACATCTTTTTCCCTCTGACCCGTGATCGACAAGATTCCCTGTTCCAACGTGATTTCCACAGCATTTGCATTCACGCCCGGGATATCGACTTTCAAAACGAAGCGGTCCGCGTATTCTTCGACATCCGCTGGCGGGATCCAGTCCGCGGTGGCCGCAGAACTCGCATTACTATCAGCGGAGCCCTCTTCGAAATACTGGTTGATTTGACGTTGCAACTGATTGAGTACTGTCCACGGTTCGTAGCGCGAAACATTCATGGTTGTTTACCTCTCAATTGTGGTGCGCCCGCCGCGATTGGCGAATCACAGCGCATATATATGAGGGTAGGCCCCCAATTTTTCAAGTCCACACTGGGACCCCCATGTGTCAATGTGAGCTGAGACGCCTGGTGTTCTTTAATTGGCTCTTCGTGATTTGTGGGCGAAAAGGAGAGTAACCGGATCCTGGGGGTGAGCACCGCACAATGGCGTCAGGTTGATCTTCAGACGCAATTACAAACGACGCGATTGGACGCGGAAGGAGCAGATCGCCGCTGTTTCGGCATTGAGCAATCAATCTTCGCCGCACCGCTCACCCCCAGGATCCGGTTACTCTCGCCGCGGTAGGTGATCGGGTCTCGCAGCGCGCAGTCGCATCGCCTTCCCGTGCAAAGACTGATGGGCCCGCTGGACCGCACGGCGCAGCACGAGGGCTTCGGTGTGAAGTTCGTCGCGGCG
>WNFN01072224.1_pt2 | contig 10088 bp, 10 predicted proteins | sample 5400161 | NCBI WGS metagenome assembly WNFN01 (sample SAMN13153353, study PRJNA577476) | soil metagenome | isolation source: 80 cm saprolite on Douglas fir-dominated hillslope | place: USA:California | collected 2013-09-17 | reverse complement strand
ATCCGGACTGTTTCGGAACGAGTGGAAGAGCAGGTGCTCATACATGTGCGCGAGGCCGGCGTCGCCCGAGTCTTGCGTGAACGCCCCGTTGTGCACCGCCACGAGGGCGGTGGCCAGTGGGACCGCCGAATTCCGGACGACGATGACTTCGAGCCCATTCGGCAGCGTCTTGCGCCGGACGACGCTGTCGAGGCTCGACTGCAGCGTGGCGCTGACACAGAGCGGGAGGAGCAGGTGAGCGAGCATAAGGGACGGTTACGAGAACACCTGCAGTGCCACCTCCACACGCCCGAACGGCGCGCTCACTTGCACGCCTTGCACCAGCTGCTTGACCTTGGTGAACATCTCGCGCGCAATCGCCACCCCCTCGGCGAGCGCCGCCTCTTTGCCTTTCTCCTGTGCCTTCCGCATCCGCGCGAGCACCTCGTCCGGCACCGACACGCCCGGCACCTCGTTCGCGAGAAACTCGGCGTTCCGCAGGCTGATGAGCGGCCAGATCCCGGCGACGATCGGGGTCTTGAACTGCTCGACGCGCTTCAGGAACGCCTGAAGCTGGCGCTCGTCGAACACCGGCTGCGTGACGGCGAACTCCGCCCCCGCGTCCACTTTCCAGGCGAACCGCGACAGCTCGCGGTCCTGATCGACGGCCCCGGGATTCACGCCCACACCAATCGCCCACCGGGTCGCGCCACCGAGCGGGTTGTTGCCGGGATCGAGTCCCTGATTCAGGCGATAGACGAGGTTCGTGAGACCGATCGAGTCGATGTCGAACACCGCCGTCGCTTCCGGATAGGGCCCCATCTTCGGCGGATCGCCGGTGATGATCAGGATGTTGCGCAGCCCCGCCGCGTGCGCGCCGAGAATGTCCGACAGCATGCCGAGCAGATTGCGGTCGCGGCAGCAGTAATGGATGACGGTCTCGATCCCCACTTCGCGCTCGATCAAGAGCGCCGAGGGCAGCACCCCCATGCGGCTCTGCGCGCGGGGGCCGTCGGGCACGTTGACGGCGTCCACGCCCGCGGCTTTCAACGCGCGGCACTGCTCGAGCATCGGCTTCGGATCGATGCCCTTGGGGGGCACGATTTCGACGCTCGTCACGAGCTCGCCCCGCGCCAGCTTCGCGCCCCAGCGCGACTTCTCGACGAGCGGCACCGGCGTGACATCGGGCGGCGCCTGGATCTGGGCGCGGGAGACCACCACGCTCGGCTGGCGCGGTACGACGCTCGCGATGTAGTCGCGGATTTTTTTTATGTGCTCGGGTGTCGAGCCGCAGCAGCCGCCGACGAAACGCGCCCCGGTCTCGATCATGCGGCGCGCAAAGCTCGCCATGTACTCGGGCGAGGCGAGGTAGATCTTGCGGTCGCCGACGTCTTTGGGCAGACCCGCGTTCGGCTGCGCTGAGATCGGTTTGTCCGTCGCCTTCACCATCTTCTCGACAGCCTCGAGCAGGCCGGCCGGTCCGACGGAGCAATTCACGCCGATGACATCCGCGCCCCACGCCGCGAGCTGCTTGGTGAAGGTCTCGGGATCGGTGCCGTAGTAGGTGAGCCCATCGGTGCCGATCGTCATCTGGCACACGACCGGCAGATCGGACGCGGCGCGCACGGCTAGGAGGCCGGCGTGCATTTCGTCCATGTCGCTGAACGTTTCGAGGATGAATCCGTCCACCCCGCCGGCGAGCAAGCCTTGGACCTGCCGGGCGAACAGTGCCTCGGCTTCGAGTTTGGACGTCGGTCCGAACGGCTCGATCCGTACGCCGAGCGGGCCGATCGCGCCGACGACGCTCGCCTTGCCGCCTGACGCCGCGCGCGCCAGCTCGGCGGCGGTGCGGTTGATCTTTTCGGTTTCGTCGGCGAGCCCGTAGCTGCCCAGCTTGAGCGGATTGGCGCCGAAGGTGTTGGTCTCGAGGATCTCCGCCCCGGCACGCACGTATTCCGCGTGCACCTCCTGCACGAGCCGCGGCTGCTTCAGGTTCAGCTCGTCGTAGCAGACGTTCAGGAAGAAGCCCTTGCCGTACAGCATCGTGCCCATGGCCCCGTCGAAGACGTGGACCCGGCCGTCATCCAGGAGTGCGCGGAAGGTGGTAGTCACAACGGAAAATAATAACCCCCTTCGCACGTACTCTTAGGTAACCATGGCGATCATATCGGCCGACCAGCTCCTCGCCGACCACGAACGGGCGCTCCGCAACTTCCTGGGGGCGCGCTGCCGGGACGACGATTTGACGGCGGATTTGCTGCAAGAAGTGGCCGCCCGGCTGGTCACCGCGGCGCCGCGGCTGTCGCTGAACGGCAACGCCCGCGGCTACCTGTTTCGCATCGCCGCCAACGTGTGGCACGATCACTTGCGGCGGGAGCTGGTGCGGCGCCGAGCAGCTGTGGCGCTCGATGCCGGGGAGCCCGCCCTGGCCGCCGCCGCCGATGCCCCGCTACTGGAGGACGAGCTCCGGTCCGCGGTCCGCCGCGCCGTGGATGATCTCCCGACCGTCCAACGCCAGGTGGTGGAGCTGCGACAACAGCGCGGACTCACGTTCCAGCAGATCGCCGACCGCCTGCACCGGCCGCTCGGCACGGTGTTGACGCAAATGCGCGCCGCGCTCGCGCGAATCAGCGCGGCACTGGAGAGTTATCGATGAATCATCCGACCGACGACGAGCTGCTGCTTCTCGCGTATGGCGAGCTCCCTGAATCGCGGGCCGCGGAAATCGACTCTCAACGCGATCGTCTGGGCCACACTCGCGCTCGCGGTCGCAGCAGGGCTCGCGGGGGTGCTGATCATCAAGTCCGGACCCTCTCGCGACCCGGGCGTACGTTGGACGTCGACGACGACGTGGTCGGCGACCGCGGGATATGTGACCGGTGGCAAGGCGATGGCCGATATCGACGCACAACTCACTCGACTCGAACGGGAGCGGTACTATGGCTTGCCGAATTAGTGCTGTGGTTGGCGTGTTTGGGCTGCTGGCGGCATCCTCGGGTGCGGCGCAGGAGATGCCCAATCCCCAGGCGATGCAGATGCAGGTTCAACAGATCATGCAACAGCGGCCGCGTGAAGCGGAGGCCGCCGCCCGCGCATTTCTCATGCTGGTCGCTCCAGAGCGCCTGAAGGGCCTTGACTCAATGCGGGAGCAGGCCAAAGCGGGGCACAATCAGCCGGTCGTAGTGGTGGACGGCGTGCCTGTTTCGAGTCCTCCGTCGCAAGACCAATACTGGATGGAGGTCGCGCAGCTCACGGTCCAATTCGACATGGTTCAAAAGCTGAACGGCCGTGACAGTGTTCGCGCGCAGCTCGTCAGTAGGATGTTCGGGCTCGAAGCCAATGCGCGGGCAGAGCAGCGTGCCTATCGGACGGCATCCGAATCCAATCGGCCCGCGATCCATAGGCAGATCGTGGTGCTCATCGACCAGCATTTCGATCTGGAGGACATGCTTCGCGACTTGGAGATCGCCGACATCGAGCGGCGGCTCACCGAGGTGCGCGCCGAGAGCCAGCGCCGGCGCGACCATCGCGCGGAGTTCATCAAGTTTGCGGTGGACGACATCGTGCGCGACGCCGTGCGGCCGCGGTAGCGGCGCGCGAATGCTCAACGATCACTGGTCATTGATCATTGATCACTGATCATTGATCTTTTGCCGATGCCAAATATCGGCGCCTACCACCCCATCATCGTCCACTTCGCGATCGTGCTGGTCATCCTCGGCGTGATCTTCCACTGGCTCTCGCTCACGGGCCGCGCGCCGTTCGCGGGGCCGGCGGCCGCGACGCTGTTGATCCTCGGCGCCGCCGCGGCATTCCTCGCCGTGCACTCAGGAACGGACGCGCACGGCCCGGTCGAGCGAATCCCCGGAGTCCGCCAGGCGGTGCAGGATCACGAAGATGCGGGCCACTGGGCTCGCAACGTCTTTATGATCGTGGCGTTGCTCGAGATCATCGCGCTGGCGGCCAAGAAGCGCAGCATCAACGCCGCGCGGGTCGCCCTGTGGAGCTCAGCGGTGGTGGGGATCTTCGGCTTCGCGGCTATCGTGAAGGCTGCCGACCGCGGCGGCGATCTGGTGTACAGCTACGCCGGCGGCGTGGGCACGCGGTCGGGTGATACGGTCGACGTGAACCGGTTGTATCTCGCCGCCCTCTATCAGTCGGCACAGCAGGCGCGCGCCCAACACGACAGCGCCCGCGCCGCCACCCTGTTCAGCCAGCTGGAGCGTGAATTCCCGACCGATACGAACGTGCGGATCCTGATGATCGAGTCGATCCTGCGCGACAAGCGCGAGGCCCGCGTGGCACTCAACGCGTTGTCGCACTTCATGCCGGCAGCTGACGATCGCCGCCTGCAGATCCGACTCGGATTCTTGAGGGCTGACGCCTACGTCGCGGTGGGAAAGCCCGACTCCGCGCGGGCAACGCTCGAACAACTGCGCTCCGCATTCCCCGATTTGGACCAGCGTATCAAGGACCGGGAGCGCATGATCAATAATCAATGATCATTCAAAGAAGGCCATCCGCTGCGCCACCCACCATGCCGCCAGCGCGCCTGCGATAAAGCCGAGCAACCCTCCCCACACGCCGAACACCTTGCTGCCGGCGGCACCAACGATCGTTCCGACGACAAAACTGACCAGCGTCTTGAGGAGCTTCATCCCGCCTCCAGAATTCGAAGTGCCGCGGCCGACTCCAGACCACTAATCGACACGGTTTTCCGCCTGCCGGATTGTCCTGCGGTGATCGCGATCGCGCTGCGGGGACGTCCCAGCCGCGCGGCAAGAAACCGAATGAGCTCGGCGTTGGCTGCGCCGCCCGCCGGTGGCGCGGCGACCCTGATCTTGAGCGCGTCGCCATGACGTCCCGCGACGGCGGTTGCCCGGGCGCGCGGCACGATGTGAAGTACGAGTCGCGCCGTCAGGGGTGCAGCCCCTGGAGGACGATTTTCCGCAAGATCGCCAACAGGATGATAGCCACCATCGGGCTGAGGTCGAACCCGCCGACCGGTGGAATAATCCGGCGCAGCGGCTCGACGATCCAGTCGGTCAGGACATAGGCAGGTCGGATCCAGCGGTTGTAGCGGAACATGCCGAACCAGGCGGCGATCACGCGGACGACCAGCGCCACGAACAGGATTCTGTAGACCAGATTGACGATCAGCGCGAACGTCGCGCGCGGGCCTCCGGTGGCGCTGGCGTACGCCACTTGCAGCGTGGTCACCAACCAGCCGGCGAGCGACAGGAACACGATCCCAAGCGCTGCGGTGATCACGACCAGCCAACCCCCGGCGTGGACAGGGTTGCCGCCCAGGCGCACGATACGCCGCTCGACGGGCCGCATGACGGGATCGGTCACTCCGCGGAGCATGCGGCCGGGGACGCGGAAGGGAGAGACCCGCCGGGTGCGAATGAGCCATGAGCCGAGGGCAACGAGCGCGGCGAGGACAACCAGGCCGATGACGACGTAGCGGAGAACGGCGGGAACTACCATGGACTAGGTGTTCTGACCGTACGCCGCAGCGACAATCCGCTCCTGCTCGATCTTGTGCGCGGCGGGGTAGCCCTCCGCCGGACTCGAGCGTTCGGGCCGGGACACGTTCAGCAGGGTCACGCCCTGGGGGAGCACGTCCCGAATCTTGGGCATCACGAACTTGCGCGCGCCCATGTTGCGCGGTTCCTCCTGGACCCACACGACTTCCTTGAGGTTTGGATAGCGGCGCACGTATTCGCCGATCTCCGCGCCGGGGAACGGATACAACAGCTCGACGCGCCCGATCTTGACGTGCGGCGCGTCGGCGCGGCGCGGCGACGCGACGATGTCATAGTAGATTTTGCCGCTGCACAACAGCAGGCGCGTCACTTTCTCCGGCCAGGTACGGTCGCGGTCCCACAGCACCGTCCGGAACTTTCCGAGCACCAGGTCGTCGAGCTGTGAGGCCGCCGCGGGAAGCCGCAGCAGGCTCTTCGGCGTCATCACGACGAGCGGCCGAATCTCGGTATGGCGCGCCTGGCGCCGCAGCAGATGGAAGAACTGCGCCGGCGTCGTGCAATTGGCCACCCGGATGTTGCCCTCGGCGCCGAGCGCCAGGAAACGCTCGAGCCGGGCACTGGAGTGCTCCGGGCCCTGACCTTCGTAGCCGTGCGGCAGCGAACTGCGCCTCCCACAGCACCAGCGCGTTCTGCGCCTCGACCGCGTACCCGTACTCGAACCCCAGGCACGCGTATTCCGAGAGCGGGCTGTTGTGCAGCTCGAACGGACTCTTCGCGTCCGGAAGATGCTGGATCGGCGCGTAGCGGTTGCCGTTCTGGATGTCGTGCAGCACGAGATGGCGCTGGCTGAAGGTGCCGCGCTCGGTGTCCTGGCCCGTCAGGCGGATCGGCGTGCCCTCCACGAGCAACGACGCAAGGGCGAGTGCTTCGGCGTGCGCCCATTCGATGCCATCCTTCGACGTGAGCGAGTCGCGGCGGCGCTCCAGCTGCTTGAGCAGCTTGGGATGCACGACGAAGCCGTTGGGAACGGCCAGCAACTCGGTATTCAGCCTCTTCAGTACATCACCCGCGACCGCGGTGGCGGGCTCGGGCGCGCTCTCACGTGTGATACGCTGCGGTTCGTCGGCCCGCTGGCCCGATTTGACGGCTTGCTGGACGGCGGTGAGGTGCTGGTAGGCGGCCTCGGCATCGGCGGCGGCCGCGGCCGAGTCCACGACGCCTTCGCCTGCGAGCTGTGCCGCGTACTTTTCTCTCACGGGCGGCGTCTGTTGGCATGGAATTTCTCGCGATACATCATCGCGAGCCGGACCGCCGCCAGGCACGCCTCGGGATCATCGGCGTTGACGTGGATGATCGGCACGTCGAAGCCCTTGGCGAGGTCGCTCGAGTAGTCGGTCGAGCGGGCTTCGCGCGGTTCCGTGGTAAAGCCGATCTGGTTGTTGAGAATCAAGTGAATCGTCCCGCCGGTCGTGTAGCCCCGCAGCCGCGCGAGGGTGAAGGTCTCGGCGACCACGCCCTGGCCCGCGAACGCGGCGTCGCCGTGCAACAGCACCGGCAGCGCGACCTTCGCGTCGTGTTCCGCCGCGGGGCCGCTGCGGTTCGTCTGATTCGCCCGGGTGCGGCCTTCGACGACGGGATTCACCGACTCCAGATGGCTGGGATTGGGCGACAGCGTGACGGCCATATCCGCGCCGCCCGCCGTGTGATAGACACCCTCGGCGCCGTGATGGTACTTCACGTCGCCGGTCCCCGCGGTCGCCCCTTCGTTTTCGGGCGTCTCTTCTTTGCGCCCGCCCTCGAACTCGGCGAGGATCGTTTCGTACGGGACGTTTACGACGTGCGCCAGCACGTTGAGCCGCCCGCGGTGCGCCATGCCGATGACCGTCTTGCGCGTCCCGTGCGCGGCGGCGAGCTCGATCGTGAAATCGAGCATCGGGACGGTCATGTCGAGCCCTTCGATCGAGAACCGCTTCTGGCCGAGGTAGGCTTTGTGCAGGAAGCGTTCGAGTGTATCCACCGCCGTCAGACGCGCGAGCAGCTGCTTTTTGCCATCGGCCGACAGGGGACGCCGATGTTGGCCGGATTCGATCACTTGCCGCAGCCACAACCGCTCTTCGTGGCTGCCGATGTGTTCGACCTCGTACGCGATGGTTCCGCAGTACGTCGCGCGCAGATTCGGCAGCGCGTCGGCCAGCGTCTGGCCCGATACGTAGGTGCGGAGAATTTCCGTCGGGATGCGCGCCATGATGTCGGGCGTGAGGCCCAGCCGGCCGCTGTCGAGCGACGGATCACCCGGGGGCTCGCTGCCGAGGGGATCGAGATGCGCGGCGAGGTGGCCGAAGTTCCTATGCGCTCGAACTAGCGCATAAGCAGCGGCAACGTACCTGAGGTCGTCCAAACCTGGAGCAGGGAGCACGGAGCTCGGAGCAGTGGGAGTTGGCGTCGGTGCCGGCGCTGACTGCTCCGTGCTCCGGGCTCCGGGCCTTGCCAGGCTCTCCGTCACCTGCTCATAAAACCGTTCCTCTCCCTGCAACAGCGCATCAAGGGTGCGCAGAAACATTCCGGATTCAGCGCCCTGGATGATCCGATGATCGTACGTGCTCGTGATCGTGATGATCTTCGCACCGGCGATGTCACGAATCGTGCCCGTCGCGATGATCGAGCCCTGGCCTTTCATCAGCCGCGGCACGGAGGCAACGGTGCCGAGGGTGCCGGGATTGGTGAGCTGGATCGTGCCGCCGGCAAAGTCGTCCGGCATCAGGCGGTTGGTGCGCGCCTTCTCGACGATCGCTTCGTAGGCGGCGTGGAACGCCGCGAAATCCATGGTCTCGGCATGCTTGATGACCGGCACGACGAGGGCGCGACTGCCGTCCTTTTTTTCGACGTCCACGGCGAGGCCGAGGCCAATGCCGCCCGGGTCCACGCGATGCGGCTTGCCGTCGATGTCCTGGAAGTGGTGCGTCATGACCGGGAAACGCTTGGCTGCCTGGACGATCGCATACCCGATCAGGTGGGTGAACGAGATCTTCTTGCCGCCTGCGGCCAGCTGTGTGTTGAGGGCCTTGCGGCGGGCGTCGAGCGTGGTCGCCGCGATGTCGCGGAACGACGTGGCGGTTGGGACCGTGAGGGACTCGGTCATGTTGGCCACGAGCCGGGCGGCAGGGCCGGTTATCGGAGTCGCACCGGGAGGAGCAGGGAGCACGGAGCGTGCCGCCACTCCTGGCCCACGGACGAGGGGTCGCGGAGGTATTCCTCGTACATCACCTGTACGAAGGCGGCGTTGTGCGTACCGAAAACGAATTCGCTCACGGGCTGGAATCTAACGTATCTTATCTGACAGAATGGCTTTACTCTCTCTCACGCTCGTCCTGCTGCAAGCTCAAGCACCACCGACCTCCCTCAGCGCCAGAATCGAAGCGCGCATTGCGCAGGCTCCCGCACGGGGGGTCGGCGTCTACTATCGAGACCTGACGACCTCGGACTCCCTAACTGTCGGTGCCCTCACGCGGTTCCACGCGGCGAGCACGATGAAGATCCCGGTCATGATTCAACTGTTCCGCGATTGGGACGCCGGGCTCCTGTCGCTCGACGACTCCATCACCATCACGAACACGTTTCAATCGATTGTCGACAGCTCGCCCTATCAGCTCGACGTCACCGACGACTCCGACTCATCGCTGTACAAGCGCCTCGGCCAGCGCGCGCCGATTCGCGAGCTGATCGAGCTGATGGAAACGGTGTCGAGCAACCTCGCCACGAACCTGTTGATCACCAAGGTTGACGCGAAGCGCGCGAACGCCACAGCGCACGCGCTCGGCGCGGACTCAATTCTCGTGCTTCGGGGGGTCGAGGACGGCAAGGCCTATCGGGCGGGTCTCAATAACACGACCACCGCACGCGACCTCGGCGTGCTGCTCGCCGCTATTGCGAACGGGAAAGCGGCGTCGGCGGCATCGTGCCAGGCTGGGTCGGACAGGTCGTCTATCATGACGCCGCGATCGTCGAGCCGGCGCGCGGCAGACGGTACGTCCTCGTGGTGACGACGGGCGGGATCCAGAAAGACGAAGACGCGCACGCGCTCGTGCGCGACATCTCACGACTCGTCTTCGACGCCCGCAGGTCAAGGCCCCCTCACGGATTCTGATCCCCGCCTTTCTGCCACTGCTGTAGCAGGTCGACCGTAGCCCGCCTGGTGTCGGCGAACTTCAATTCGCCGCTCACGGCTTGCAGCGTGGCCTGCGCGAGATCGCGCCGCAGCGAGAAGCGGAACGCTTCCAGCGTCCAGCGGCGCACGTAGGGCCGTTCGTCGTCGAGGTGACCGGCCAGCAGGTCGAGCGCTCGGCTGCTGCCGCGGCTCGCCAGCACCGCCAGTGTCTGCGACGCGAAGCGGTGGTCGCCGGCGTGGGCATTCACCGAGTCCAGCATGGTCGTGTCGCCCGAGCGCGAGATGGCGCGGTACGCTGCGTTCTGCACGGCGTCGCGGTAGGACGGCGTGCGGAGCGCCGCGAGCACGATGGCGCGGCGGCCGGCCGAATCGCTTTGCGCCAGAGCGAACACCGCGGCGGCGCGTACGGCGGCACTCGAGTCACCGGTCCAAGCCTGGCGCGCGAGTGCCGCGGC
>WNFN01171290.1_pt1 | contig 10090 bp, 8 predicted proteins | sample 5400161 | NCBI WGS metagenome assembly WNFN01 (sample SAMN13153353, study PRJNA577476) | soil metagenome | isolation source: 80 cm saprolite on Douglas fir-dominated hillslope | place: USA:California | collected 2013-09-17 | reverse complement strand
GGTGGTCCGACGAGAACCGTACGCAGAAGTACCTAGACATTGAGTCGGCGCTTGCGCGCGCGCAGGCGCGGCTCGGTATCATTCCGAAAGCGGCAGCCGAGGAGATCAATAGGCACTGCCGCATCGAGGAGATCGATCTCACGAAACTTAAGCACGACACCGAGCGCATCGGCTATCCGGTCCTCGGTGTGGTGTGGCAGCTGAACGCGCTCTGCCGAGATCGCCTTGGCGAGTACTGTCATTGGGGCGCGACGACGCAGGATATCACGGATACGGCGACGGTGCCGCAGATGCGCGAGGCACTCGCGCTGATTGAATCTGATCTAAAGGAGATCACGGACGCCCTGACCGCGCTCGCGCGCAAGCACCGCGACACGCCAATGATCGGCCGCTCGAATCTACAGCAGGCGGTGCCGATCACGTTCGGCTATAAGATGGCCGCACTGCTCGCCGCGGTGCAGCGGCATCGCCAGCGCCTCTCCGAGCTGAGTCCGCGTGTGTTAGTTGGCGAATTTGGTGGCGCCTGCGGCACGCTGGCCTCGCTGCGGAAGGGGGCGCTCGAAACGCAGGACGGTTTAATGAAGGAGCTTGACCTTGGCCTGCCGGACATCGCCTGGCATACCGTCCGCGATTCGGTCGCCGAAGTTGGCTGCTTTCTCGGTCTGGTGGGCGGAACTCTCGGCAAACTCGCAATGGACGTGAAGCTCATGATGCAGACAGAGATAGCTGAGATGCAGGAACCCTTCGTGCACGGACGCGGCTCGAGCAGCACCATGCCCCAGAAACGAAACCCGATCTCCTGTTGTTACATTCATGCCGCGATCTCGGTGGTTCGCCAGCACGCTGCGGCGCTAATGGACGCGATGGTAGCCGATCACGAGCGCTCGACCGGCCCGTGGGAGATCGAATGGATCGTATTGCCGGACGCCTTCTGCTTGATCGCTGGCGCCCTGAAACAGGCGAAGTTTGTGCTGCATGGGCTGGAGGTCGATGCACGGGTGATGCGCCGCAATATCGATCTCACGGGCGGTCTCGTCATGAATGAGGCGCTGATGATGGGGCTGGCGTCTTATATCGGACGCGAGTAGGCACACGATCTCGTGTACGACTTGTGCCGCGAATCGATCAAGAGCGGAGTGCCGCTGATCGACCTTGCCGCAAACCACTCCGAGATTGCGCGCCATGCGGACCGCGCGGCGCTCGAGCGTATGCTGGATCCATCGAATTACCTTGGGCAGGCCGGGCCGATGATCGACCGCGTGCTCGCGACCCATACATCGACCAACTAACCAGACCCAGAAGATAAAACTATCAACCGCGAATGAACACGAATGAACGCGAATAAAACACCGTTAAACCGCAGATGAACGCAGATGGAAACGATCCACAGCCAGAATGCTTCGGGATACGCCGAAACGGTTTCCAATGTTCAGCGTCGTGACCCAAGCCCAGCGCCAAATCTGCGTACATCTGCGGTTACGGCTTTCTATTGGTGTCCATTCGCGGCTACAAAGTTATGAACTCACTACAATTCCAAAAATCTATTTTTTCCTTGAAGAGCTTGCTCTTCACGCCCGCGACTAAATCGGACAGATTCGCTCGTGCGGCTGATGTAAATGCTGACGGCCTAATCATTGATCTTGAAGATGCGGTCGCGCCATCCTCAAAGGATGAGGCACGTGAAGCAGCGCTTCGTTATCTTGAAGAGATTCCGGCTGAGCACCTGCCTTGTGCCCTAAGAATCAATTCCCCGGACACCAGATTCGGGCTCGAAGATCTGCAGGCTTTGTTAATTTCATCGGCTAATCCTGATTATCTGATTCTACCGAAGTGTAATTCGTCCGCACTGATTGGCTTGGTAGGAAACCTCCTGCGGCAAGCAAAAAGGACGACGCAAATCATTGCGCTGATCGAGAGCGCCAAGGCTGTACGAGCTCTGGACGAGATAGTCGGCGGCGAGGTGAAGCCGGCCGCCTTGATCTTCGGGGCTGCGGATATGGCAGCGGACCTTGGGGCCGAGACTGCCTGGGAGCCGCTGCTGTGGGTGAGGTCGCGCATTATTGAGGTGGCCGCCTGCGCCGCCATCGCCGCTTTCGATTCTCCTTATTTTGATATCAAGGACCCCGCAGGTCTAAAACAGGAGACGAAAGCGTCGGCCAGCCTGGGATTTCATGGCAAGTGTGCAATCCACCCGGCACAAATTGCAACGATCAACGAGGTCTTAACCCCAAACGAGGAACAGATTGCCGAAGCACGCCAGATCCTGGTGGTGAACCGTCAGGGCGTAGGTTCTGTCGCCGGCCAGATGGTGGACGAAGCGGTTGCGCGTAAGGCAAGGCGCGTCCTCGAGCGTGCCGGAATTACCCCTCAGGATTAAATCCGTTCAGGTAGAACGAGTAAACAACTAACAGAAAGAAAAAAGTGGAAAAACTAATATCAGCCTACCGAGAATTAGGCAAAAAGCGCTATCGCGAAACATCTGGTCTTTACTATGAAGACTTTGAGGTCGGTGACGTATTCGAACACCGCCCTGGGAGGACCATCACAGATGTAGACAACATCTGGATGACATTGCTCACTATGAATGTACAACAGGTCCATTTTGATGCTGCCTATGCGGCAAAAACAGAGTGGAAAAAGATGCTGGTGGACAGCACATTCACGCTTGCGTTGCTCACTGGCATGAGCGTCCGAACCGTCAGCGCCAAGGTTGTGGCTAACCTGGGCTGGGACAAGGTCAAGGCGACACATCCGGTCTTCGCCGGTGATACTCTCTATGCGGAATCGACTGTGCTGTCTAAGCGCGAGTCAAAGAGCCGGCCCACCCAGGGGATCGTTACGGTTTCAACTCGAGGAGTCAATCAGGAGGGCAAACAAGTGATGACCTTCGAGCGCACGATGCTGATTTACAAACGCGGCCATTCACCGGAAGAGGAGGCCGGGTACTAGAACGCCGGTAGGGATGAGCTCCAGCTTATCCGTTTGTGAAAAGGGAAGAAACACTATGGACAACTTAGCAATTTATCAGTTCAAACTTACCACGGCCGAGAATGCCGTGAGCCCAATCAGGTCTGGCAGCATTATCTCAATAGGAATGGCGATGTCTGAGCCACCGGCTTTGCTGCGAGCTTTAGCCCTGCGGGTGGAAGCATCCGAACTTGGTGATATTAAGCTTTACTATTTCGAATCCACGAGGACGGCGGGGGACACTATCCTGCGCTATGAGCTTCTCGACCGAGTGAAGCCGTATTGTCTGTTCCTTTCGCGCATCGAACGCGAGATCATTAAACGCTCGGACCAGGAGGGGCGTAAGCTAATCTATTTCGTCCCGGGTGCGTTTAGTCAATCGGTTCGCTATTTAACCGAGAAAATCAATGTGGATACATTCCTGGTTACCGTGTCGCCGATGGATGAACACGGCTATTTCACATTCGGCACTGGGAATGATTATTCGAGTGCCGTAGCGAGAAGCGCAAAGCGTCTCATTGTTGAGGTTAATGAAAACATGCCACGAGTTTTCGGACGTTCGCTGCTCCATGTCTCAGAAGTAGACGCGATCGTTGAGAACCATGTACCACTTTTGGAGTTGCCAACGCCGACTGCGGGCCCGGAAGACCGCAAGATTGCTCTTATCGTAGCGGAGATGGTTTCCGATGGCGCTTGCCTGCAAATGGGCGTCGGTTCGCTGCCCAACCTGGTGTGCGCTGAACTAGCTGCGCACAAAGACCTCGGCATTCATACGGAATGCTTCACCCCGGGCATGGTTCAGCTAATAGAGAGTGGGGTCGTCAACAATCGTCGGAAACAGATCAATACCGGCAAATCAGTATTCACCTTTGCGATGGGTCGGAAAGCTACTTACCAGTTTCTGCATAACAATCCGTCGGTGGAAAGCTATCCGGTGAATTACGTGAACGACCCCGCCGTCATCGCGAAGAATGACAATGTCGTTTCTATTAATTCCGCCTTGCAGATTGACCTGACTGGCGCTTGTAACGCGGAGCACCTTTTGGGGCATCAATACAGCGCTTCCGGCGGACAGTTAGATTTCGTTCGCGGCGCTTACGCTTCCCGAGGCGGTAAATCAATTATCGCCCTGGAATCGACAGCGGCCCACGGAAAGGTCTCGAGAATCGTTCCCAGTCTCGACGAGCCGGTAACAACTCCTCGAAATGATGTGCAATTCGTGGTTACCGAATTCGGATCCGCCGATTTGAAAGCCAAATCGTCGGCTGAACGGGTATTGGCGCTCGTTGAACTAGCTCACCCGAAGTTTCGAGAAGACCTTCTGGTGCAAGCCAAGCAGCTGCACTTGATCTGAGAAGTCGCGACGGGTAGCCGCATCTCACTTCAAATCAACTAAAAAATAACAAAGAAAACAAGAGTTACTTTCAATGAATATTGCTGAATTAACAATTGAGTGTCTAGAGACGGCTGGTGTTCGCCGTATTTATGGCGTCGTCGGAGATTCCCTGAATGGCATTACGGAGACACTCCGAAAGAGGAAATCCATTTCCTGGGTACCAGTAAGGCACGAAGAGGTCGCAGCTTTTGCGGCCGGAGCTGAGGCGCATATCACGGGTGAATTGGCCGTGTGTGCCGGAAGCTGTGGCCCGGGTAACCTTCACCTGATCAACGGTCTCTATGACTGTCACCGCAGTCGAGTGCCGGTTTTGGCTATCGCTGCACATATTCCGAGCCCGGAAATTGGGAGTCAATATTTTCAAGAGACTCATCCTGAGCACCTGTTCAAGGAGTGCAGCCATTTCTGTGAAGTCGTGTCGCATCCTAGTCAAATGCCGCGGCTGCTTGAGATCGCCATGCAAACCGCCTTGAATAAACGCGGTGTTTCGGTTCTGGTTTTGCCTGGGGATGTTGCCCTGGCTGAGGCGGAAACGACAATTCCCCGGATAGTCTTACGGAATAATCGGGTTGCGAACCGGCCGGCGGATTCCGATCTGGAGATCTTAGCGGATAAATTGAATCATTCGCGACGGACGACCATTTTGGCCGGAGCAGGCTGTGCCGGGGCGCATGCCGAGCTGATCGCGATAGCGGATAAGTTGAATGCGCCCATTGTTCACGCTCTGCGCGGAAAGGAGTTTGTGGAGTATGAAAATCCGTTCGACGTAGGAATGACCGGCTTGCTGGGCTTTGCGTCGGGTTATCGCGCGATGGAACGGTGTGATTCCTTATTGATGCTTGGGACAGACTTCCCTTATCAACAATTCTATCCAAAAAATGCTTGGATTGCCCAGGTCGACTCGAGACCGGAGCAGCTGGGTCGCCGTGCCAGGTTAGACCTAGGGTTAGTTGGCGACGTTAAGTCTACTCTGGCCGCCTTGGAGCCGCTTATCAGAAAGCGCGAAGATAAAACTCATCTGCGCGATTGCCTGGAACACTACGCAAGCGCTCGCAAGGGTCTGGATGAGCTAGCGGTTGGAGTACCAGCGCGTAAACCGGTTCACCCGCAATATCTCGCCAGAATGATCGATCGGATCGCTGAAGAAAGCGCGATTTTTACTTGTGATGTAGGTACACCCACTATCTGGGCCTGCCGCTACCTCACTATGAACGGAAAACGGCGCTTAATTGGGTCGTTTACACATGGTTCGATGGCCAATGTCTTGCCGCAAGCGATTGGCGCACAACTGGCGAGGCCTGACCGTCAAGTAGTCTCGCTATCAGGAGACGGTGGATTCGCGATGCTCATGGGTGATTTTCTTACTGTACGTCAGCTTAACTTGGCGGTAAAAATCGTGATCTTTAACAACGGTTCACTAGCTTTCGTCGAACTGGAAATGATAGCGGCGGGGCTACTTGATCACGGTTCGAGATTGAACAATCCCAACTTTGCTTTGATTGCAGAGGCGGCCGGCATCAAGGGCATCCGGATAGAAGATCCTGCGGAGATTGAGCCAGGACTCAGGGCGGCCTTTGGGCATAAAGGTCCTGCCATTGTCGATGTAGTTGTTAACCGTCAGGAACTCTCGTTGCCACCGAAGATCACGCTGAATCAGGCCGTCGGCTTTAATTTGTATGCCATGCGTGCCATTCTAAACGGTCGAGGTGACGAAATCATTGATCTGGCAAAGACAAACCTTCTTCGTTAGGGAAAGCGGATTCTGTCCGCTTAAGGTGCCGCGGTCCACGTCGATTTCAGGGGGGCGAAGACCGCGGCGATCACAAGGCGACAGCCGCGAAGCGGCGATGCATGCGGCCTCGAGCGTCAATTCGCGGGAAACCCCTGATTCTGACTCTCTGCGAGAGTTATAGATCTCTTCAAACCCTGAACGTCTTGGATCTCCCCTGACGTGGCTTTCTGACCAAACCAAGCCTTCTCTCGCTCATGGACATTCCCGAGGCGTCTTCGCCGCCGGCGAAGGCGCCCCTCGTGACATACGTATTTTCGACCGGGCGAGGGGGACTATTTTCCAGGTATAGCGATATGGAAGCAGTCTTGAAGCAAAACGATATGATATCCCGGAGTCGCTATCAACTGCATCGGCGGCCGATCGGCCGGCGACTCTTCCCGGTCTCTTGGAGACCGCGAATCGGGCTGGACGTTCTGATCGAAGCGATTTCGAAGCGTTTCGGGACTCAGTTAAGAATTCCTAAAATTGATTACAGCGCCTGGAGTTATTCGTTACGCACCGGCTGCGCTGCTTGTCTGGCGTTATACATTTCATTCGCGTTAAATCTTGATGAATCCCATTGGGCTTTTACCACCTGTTACATCGTCGGTGGCCAACGCTTACAAGGTAAAATACTGGCGAAGAGTTTAGCTCGAATTGTCGGAACGCTGGTAGGAGCCATTGCTAGTTTTGTCTTGGTGAACGCGTTTGCTCAACATGGAGTGCTGTTCATCATCTGGTTTGCGGCTTGGCTATCTCTGTGCGCATTTTTTTCTTATTCTCGACGAGATGATTGGGCGTACGCCTGGGTGTTATCGGGATACACCACAGCAATCGTAGGCGTTCCGGCAGCATTGGCGCCGGTATCTGCATTCGACATCATTTCAAGCAGAGGAGAAAACATTCTCATCGGCATTCTTTGCATGGCAGGCGTCGGGATGATCGCATCGCGGGAATTGGTTGGCGATCGCGTAACCAAGTTAGTCAGGTCGATGGACAAAGATTTGTCTGATTTGCTGTCGAGTTGTTTGTGCCTCACGGCGGCTCCTCACGAATTAACTAAAGCGGTAAAGAAGCTGGCCTCCAGTGCTGCATCAATCGATGACCTTCGCTTTGGTTTGGGACTTGAGGAAACTGGCGACGGTTTAACTCCGGCCAACATCGGGCCTTTTCAGTTTGCATGTTTGGAGTCGGCCAGTTGCGCTCTTAATCTTGAAGCCTATTTCTCGTCAGTCCGACGTTTGCCGGAGCGAACAGAACCACCTTGTCTCATTCGGGCACTAAATAGCTGCCATGAAACGGTAATGGATTTACTGCAAGCTAGTCGCAACTCGATTGACAAGGACCGATATGATCGTCTTCAGCAACAACTGAGAGATCTGGATACGCTTTGCTCGTTCCTCGAGGAACAGCATCGGCTAGGCTTTGCCGCTGCCGTCGAGCTAGCAGGATTGGCTAAAATCAGATGTCTTCTGGCTGCTTCGCAACGCTACCTGGAAGCGCGATCTGCTCTTTTTTCCCGAAAACCGGCTGTTCATTTCCCTTCACAGGCGCACCTGGAGGCTGCGTTCGATACTCACGCTGCGGTCCTCGCTGCTGTTAGAGTGTTCGTGGCGGTAGGGCTCGCAGCGGTCTTCTGGACAGCAACTGCCTCCGCTGGCGACAGTTGTCTCGTTTGGGCCGGTCTCGCCTCCTGCCGATACGCAATTACTCCTGATCCGGCTCGGGCAACGCAGGCGACGTTGAGGGGATTTCAATCCGCCACGGTGCCAACGTATTTGCTTACCTTCTACCTTTTGCCTCAAATGGACGGTTTCACGATGCTGGTCCTAGTTCTGCTACCAGTGATCGTGCGAAGCTGCGGCCGCCATGCTGCTTCTGGGTTCAGGCATGGATCCAAACAACACAATGCAGTATGATGTCATCGCATTTTTTAACGCTGTGCTGGCGAACATTATGGGCGTCGGCGTGGTATGCCTGACTCACGCTATCATTTTTCCCACTGATGCCGCTTGGAGACGGCGCGTCGCTGAGCGCCGCCTGATTCAAAGGATAGCCCGCGCTCTGCAAGACTCCCGGACGGTTCGCGTTCGATACCTCGGATCGGTGGTTAGGAGTCTAAATGATTACTTACTGTTATACGACGACCATATAGAAGGGGACCCGGGCAAAGTAGATCCGTTAATTAGTCTCTGTATGCTTGGCTATGAGGTTATTACACTCGAGCCAGGCGGCGAAGATATCCCGGCCGAACTGTTAAACTACAGACGCAGACTGGCCTCGGCTGTTACTGAATTCTTGCAACACCCGTCAGCGTTACAACTCTCACGCGCAGAGACGCTGGCCGAAGAGATCTACGATTACTGCGTACGGACCCTCACCAGGAGTGATCTAAATTCTTCAGGCGCACGCCAAATTGCATCTGCTATGGCTAGCTCAGCTGTCATTCGTCAAAGGATCCGTCAGCAAACAGCTTTTTTAACCACTACCACGAAACGTATTGGACATTTAACTAAGGTAGGAAATTATGCGTGAACTATCTATTGGCGGGGTCTTAGTATCCCCATTGTTACCCTGTTTCTTCTTTGCCGTGCCGCTATTCTGGGCGGTTCACAAGGCATTACGGCGCGTCGGCTGCTACAGGTTTGTGTGGCATGCAAATCTCGTTCGCGTCGCTCTGTTTGTAATCGTTTTCGGCACACTATTTGGGTTAGAATATGAATGAGCAAAAGAGAGTTGTCTTTCGAGTTGGATTGACGTTAGCAATTGCGACGATCGCGACCGTGGTCGGAATTCAACTGTGGCGGCATTATGTCTTGAGTCCCTGGACGCGAGACGGTCGAGTAGTCGCGAACTCGGTGACCGTTGCCGCAGAGGTTAGCGGTCGGATTGTGTCTATCCCGGTCTGCGAGAACCAATACGTAAAGAAGGGTGATGTCCTTTTCAAAATCGATCCGGCCAGTTTTAAAGCGGCCCTGGACAATATCAAAGCGACGGTTGCGTCGACCCAAGCGACAATGGAAATGCGATGCTCGAACGCAGCGCGAGGACACAAGCTAACCCGTCTCTCGATTTCTGCGGAAGCACTGGAAGACCTGGATCTCCAAGCGAAGGCGGCTGAAGCTAACTATCAGCAAGCACTGGCAGTTTGCGAGAATGCGCAAATAAACTTTGATCGGACAGTAGTGTATGCACCAGTCAATGGTTACGTGACAAACCTGGTCCTTGATGTTGGTGACTACGCCGACGCCGGCAAGCCAGTGTTGGCCGTGGTCGATCAGGATTCGTTTCGGGTCGAGGCATATTTGGAGGAGACGAAGCTCAATTTTGTAAAGGTCGGTGACTTAGCCGTTGTGACACCGTTAAGTGGGGCGCCGCCAATCAAAGGTGAAGTAGACAGTATTGCCCGGGGAATTGGGGACACCCAAAATCCGACAGGAAATAATTTGCTGCAAAACGTCAACGCCACTTTTGAATGGGTACGCTTGGCACAGAGGATTCCCGTCCGGATTAAGCTAATTAACGTTCCGAAGGACACAGTCCTCTCTTCGGGTATGACGGTCACTGTTTCTATTAATCAGGAGACCGCCTCGCAAAAGGCGCGCATTGCGGAGATCCAGTGAGTCTTGCCCGAAAAATAGGGAGATTTTGTAAAGAAAAGCAACAACAAAGGAAACTTATATGAGAATTCTAAGAAAATTATCGATAGCTGCTCTCTTGATTGGGATGCAGACACCGGTGCTGAGCAGCAACAATTATGAAGATCTGGTTACAGAAGGATACCGCTGGGTAAACATCGACGGTCCGTACGCCTCTAAATTTGAGGATGATGCACAACGGCTAAGTGAGAATCCGACGCGCGACATAAAGCTGCAACTCCTCAGAGCCGGGAGCGTTTACTACCTGATCGAAGGCAGCATTGTTAAAGTGCTTCGAACCGATAGCAGGACGGGAAT
>WNFN01093687.1_pt2 | contig 10091 bp, 8 predicted proteins | sample 5400161 | NCBI WGS metagenome assembly WNFN01 (sample SAMN13153353, study PRJNA577476) | soil metagenome | isolation source: 80 cm saprolite on Douglas fir-dominated hillslope | place: USA:California | collected 2013-09-17 | reverse complement strand
TGAAAACGCGGATCATCGCGCGGCACCAGCAGGTGGTGCGCGTGGATCACGAGCGCCGCGAGCCGTTAAGAGGAGAGACGCAAGAAAAGCTTTTACGGGTTCTTTTTAGCGCGCTCAAGAAACTGGATGCCCTGGTGCTATCTGATTATGACAAAGGACTCATCACGGACGATTTCGCGGACCGCGTTCTGAGCGCCGCGCATCAATTGCACGTTCCCGTTTTTGTGAAACCCAAGACATCCAGGCTGTACGCGTATCGTGGTGCGCGGGCCATCGTGTGCAATGCGAAGGAAGCTGGTTTCTACGTTACGCGCTCGCTTACCGATGAAAAATGCGTTGAAGAAGCGGGGCGCGCGCTGCTCGCACATTTCGGATGCAGCGCGGTGGTGATCACGCGCGGTGAAAAGGGCATGAGCGTTTTTGAAGAATCCTCGTCACGCCACCTGCGCATTCCTGCGACGAGTTTCGAAGTGACCTATGCGCGGGTTGGCCAGGCCGGCGTGGAGCGCGGCGCGACCGGGCGGCAGGTCTTCGACGTCACGGGAGCAGGAGATACCGTGCTGAGCGTGCTCGCGCTGGCCATTGCCGCGGGAGCGCAACTCGCCGACGCCGCCATGCTCGCCAACGTTGCCGCTGGCGTCGTGGTAGGCAAGCTTGGCACCGCCAGCGTCAGCCCCCAGGAACTCTTACACGCCCTCGACGACATTCGCCGGCAACCATGAGCGATGTATTTCTTCCTGAAGTGATCAAGGAACAGGAAAGCTGAAGGATTTGTCGGAGGCCAATACCCACACTTCGACAAGTTTGGTCTTACGGGTTTTTTCCGTGTCGGAAATCTCCGGCATGGGGGAGTACGGACTGACCTCGATGGAGATGGCAATGGCGTTTGAGCCGCTTGGCGCTTTAGCGTGGAGGATGTGGTAGCTCTTTACAGGGCCGTAGTAGCCCTGAGGTCCCCAGTCGGCTAGAAAATCCTTCATCGCGTAGGCCGGGCCGGGCTTCCAGAGTTGATAGGCCTGGGTTGTGTCGCCGGCGACTAGCGCGTTGAAGAAACGCTCGGTGGCTTTCTTCTCCGGATAGTAGCGAAACGTGTACCACAGCGCCACAATCGCGACCACCGCAAGCGCCGCGACGGTGAAGGCCATGGCCCGTGATCGGTCTGGTTTATAGGCAGGTGGATCGGTAAGTGACATTCAATAGTCTCCTGCCCCGCGAGCGTCGGAATCAGACTTGCCGTTGCAACGGCGCCATCCCTGAGCCGTTCAGCAACAATAAAATCCTAACAGACTCCGTGCATCCGAGTAAAAGGCGGTAGGTTGAATTCAGCGTTGCGCCTGTGAACAGCTTTCCCGATGGCGGGATGGACGGGGCAATTTTTTGAGAGCAGACTCAAGTTTCAAGGGCGCCTCCCGCACCCGCGGGGAGCTCGATCTGGTACTTGGTGCGGGCTTTCTCAGCGTGTTGTTCGAGGGCCAGTTCGATCAGCTTGTCGATGAGTTCGCGGAAGGGGAGGCCGCTAGCTTCCCACATTTTCGGAAACATGCTGATGGAAGTAAAGCCGGGGATGGTGTTCACTTCGTTCAGATAAATTTTGCCGCCCGTTTTTTCCAGGAAAAAATCGACGCGAGCCATGCCGTTCAATTCGAGCGCTCGAAATGCGTCCACCGCAAACTTTTGGATTTTCGTTAGCTGCGCGGGTTTCAGTTGTGCGGGAATCAGAATTTGCGAGCCTTCTTCCAGATATTTCGCGGCGTAATCGTAAAATTCGCGGTGCGGCACGATTTCGCCAGGAACAGACGCCTTTGGATCGCGGTTGCCGAGGACAGACACTTCGATTTCGCGCGCAACCACACATTTCTCGACGAGAATTTTCGTGGCGAATTCGGCGGCAAGATTCAGGGCGGGCGCCAACTCCTCGCGCGAGTGCGCTTTAGTCATACCGACGGAAGAGCCAAGTGTTGCGGGCTTTACGAAAACCGGATAAGCGAATTTTTCTTCAATCGAAGTTTGAATATTTTGCGGGCCACTTTCCCATTCGTGGCGATGGACGGTGATCCAGGGCACGACAGGGATTTTCGCGACTTGCAGCAGGCGCTTGGTGACGTCCTTGTCCATGCCGATGGCGGAGCCGAGTACGCCGGCACCAACGAAGGGCAATCCCGCAAGATCAAGCAGGCCCTGAATCGTTCCGTCTTCGCCGAACGTGCCGTGCATCACGGGAAAAACGACGTCGATGCGCTGCCCGCCCCCGCTACCATCCAATTTTACGAGCGCGGCGTCCGTGGGGTCGGCGGTCATCATGACGCGCTGGCCACCCTTCAAGACTTCAGGGAGCATTTTTTGCGCGGCGCCACCGATCAGCCAGTGGCCTTCTTTGGAGATACCGATGGGCACGGCTTCGTACTTATCGGGATCGAGGCCACGAATCACAGAAGCGGCTGAGGCGAGCGAGACTTCGTGTTCGCCAGAGCGGCCGCCAAAGAGGATGCCGACGCGGAGTCGTTTCTTATCTGGGGTCATGAGAGTTATTATTTGTCAGTTTTCAGTTATAAGTGAAAACTGAGGATTGGTGGAGCGGTTGTTTCTTGTGCGGTTCCGAACAGACAACGCGGCCACATTCGTTTCCGTAAAGGCCCAGACGGAAGTCTGGGTCACCTAAAGACGTCGTTGGGGCCCGGCCCTACATTTTTGCAGGGGCGGCGACAGGCATCTTGTTGTTTTGTGGGATGGGAAGTTTGCCGTCGGCGGCGTTGGTTAGCGCGATGAATTGCGCGTCTTCGCGCAGGGAAGCGAAGACGGCGTCGACGCGGGCTTCCATCATTTCTTTGGAGCGCACGGCTTCGTAACGCTCGTACTGGAAGAAGTGGCGCTTGAGCAGTTCCAGCGCTTTTTGTTTCTGGCCGAGTTGCGCGTAGATGGCGGCAAGATTGTAGGAAGCGGGGAGCATTGCTTCGTTTTCCGTGGCGATTTTCAGGGCTTCGTCGCCGTGGCCGTTGCCGGCAAGAAAGGCGGCGGCGAAAACGAGGTTGTAAGGATCGGTCGGATCGATTTTGGTGGCTTCGCGCGTGTAGTAGTCGGCTTTGGCGTTGTCGCCTTCGGAATTCCAATAGACGGCCAGATTGCGATAGGCGAGCGCGAGAGGATATTCGCGGACGGAATCTTCCATGAGATGCAAGCCTTTAAGGAATTCACCATCGTGGATGGTCATTTTGCCCAGGCCATGGAGCGCAACAGCGCGGGAGAGCGGATCGGCGGGCATGTCGAGAATCGCTTGGAAGGTCAGGCGAGCTTTGTCCCAATCGCCGAGGTGATGGCGATAGAGTTCGCCGAGGTAGCGCAACGGATCGGGATCGGCAGGATCCCTGCGGCGCGCTTCGCCATACAGATGCTCGGCCTCTTCATACTTTTCGTTCATCTCGGCCGCAAGGCCGCGCTTCATCACTGATTCAATCCGAGCGCTTTTTCCTGGATCCAAGACCGGCGCGTCAAATAGTTTCACGGAAGCGTCCACGCCGAGCTTTTTCAATTCTTTCGCAGCGTCTTTGGCCTTGCCGGGGAAGAGACATTTTTCTTCGAGCACGGCGCGATAAATAGGAATTGCGCCATCCTTGTCGCCAGATTTGGCCTTTTCCTTGGCGGCTTTGAGCTCCTGCTTGATGGCATCTTCGCGTTGCTTCATCTCCGATTCGACCAGCTTTTCGACCGAGTCGACTTTCAGGAATCCGTTGTTGTTCTGGATCTTGTTAATAATGGTGCCGTCGGATTTGGCGAGGACAACGACCGGAAGTTTTTCGCCGCTGAGGAATTTTTGGCCCAGCGACGTGCCTGCATCGGCGACGCCCATCGTGACGCATTGGGTGGCATAAAGCGAGAGGCTGCGCGAGTTGCGCAAGCTGGAGCGCTGAAACTCCTGAGCGGAGGAGGGGAACCAATACACGACGAGTCCGCCAGCGCTAAGAGTGTCTTCCGGTTTCACCAGTTTCCAGGGGACTTGGTAGACCTGCTCGTCGGCCATTCCGCCACCAGTGCCCCCGCTTCGCATGCCTCCCGTTCCACCGCCACCCCCACCGCCGCAGGTGGCCCAATCTGGAACGGGCAGTAGCAAAAGTGCCATAAAAACCGCAATCAGGCGGGAAATGTGCTTTCTCATTACGCTCTCCTCAGCTGCACTCTCAAAACAGCCGTGACGATCAGTTTGGCCCTCGCACCTGAGGAGCCGCAATTTGTCTGGATGTGATGCCCTTTTGGGGTGAAAGCGCTGTATGGCGCAACATTGTACGACAGGGTGTACTTGCCATACAGAGGAGACTTACAGTGAGGCAAAAATATTCCGCCAAATCCGCGTTCGAACTCAGCTCCCGCACTCCAAACTAAAGAATTTTTTGGCCGAGGCCGGAGAGGACGAGTTCGACGCCGAGGAGCGCGGTGCGATTGTGTTCGTCGAGGATGGGATTGATCTCTACGACTTCGAGGGAAACCATCGACTCGGTGTCGGCAATCATTTCCATGGCGAGATGAGCTTCCCGGTAGGTGACGCCGCCGCGCACGGGAGTACCAACTCCGGGAGCATCGGCGGGATCGACGAAATCCATATCGAGGCTGACAGCGATGCCGGCGGTGTCGTCCATGGCGTATTTGAGGGCGTCGGACATGACTTCGCGCATTCCGCGCTCATCAATATCGCGCATGGTGAAAACGTGGAGGCCGGATTTTTTGACGATTTTGCGTTCCTGGGCATCGAGATCCCGCGCGCCGACGATGACGATGTTGCCGGGCTCGGCTTTGGGCTTGAAGCCGAGAAGGTCGACGAGTTCGGGCGCGCCGTAACCCATGATGGCGGCGAGCGGCATGCCGTGAACGTTTCCCGAGGGAGAAGACTCCGGCGTGTTCATGTCCCCGTGCGCATCCAGCCACAAGTAGCCGATTTGTTTTTTGTCTTTACGAAAAAAGTTGGCGACGCCGGCGGCCACGCCCGCGGCGATGGAATGGTCGCCGCCCAAAACGAGCGGGAGAAAACCTTCGGTCAGGGATTTTTCGGCGGCCGCGGCGATATCGCCGCAGGTCTCGGCAATTTCCTGCAAATACTTGGCGCGTTTTTCACCGACGGGCATTTCTTCCGGCTGCTTCACGGAGAGATTGCCGATGTCTTCGACTTGGAGGCCGAGTTTCTTGAGGCTGGATTGGAGACCTGCGCCGCGTAGTGCGGAGGGGCCCATGTCCACGCCGCGGCGGCTCTGGCCCAGGTCCATGGGAACGCCGATAATGCGAACTTTTTGTGCCATATGACTTTCGTGTTCCGTGACCCATGAAGGCGCACGGAAAGCCATTGCATGGGAAAAACGCAGACTAGGATCGCTCAAATTCCAAATGCAAGAGTAAACAAGGAGCGCTGTTGCGGCGCCAACTACCCCGCACTAAGGATACACGCGATAAATCATGCGAGGGAAGGGGATGACCTCGCGGATGTGTTCGGTGCCGCAAATCCAGGCGACTGTGCGCTCGAGGCCCATTCCGAAGCCGGAGTGGGGAACGCTGCCGTAGCGGCGCAGGTCGAGATACCACTGGAAAGACTCTTCTGGAAGGTTATGCTCGCGCAGCCGCTTCAAGAGCAGGTCGTAATCGTGGATGCGTTGGCTGCCGCCGATGATCTCGCCATAACCCTCCGGAGCGATCATGTCGAAGGCGAGCGCGAGTTCGGGGCGCTGGGCGTCCGGCTGCATATAGAAGGCTTTGATCGAAGTGGGGTAGTGATGGATCAGCACCGGACGGTCGAAGGAGCTTGAGATGATGGTCTCCTCGTCGCCGCCGAAGTCGTCGCCGAATTTGGCGGGATTGCCGTTTTTATTGAGCACCGCAACGGCCTCCTCATAGCTGATTCGCGGGAACGGTGGCTTCACGTTTTCTAGTTTGGTGGTATCGCGCTTGAGAGTTTCGAGTTCGCGCGACTTGTTCTTGACGACACCTTGTACGATGGCGCTGACCAAGCCTTCGCCGAGCGCCATGGCTTCGTCGAACTCGACGTAAGCGGCTTCTGGCTCGAGCATCCAGAATTCAGTGAGATGTCGGCGGGTCTTCGATTTTTCGGCGCGAAAGGTGGGGCCGAAGGTGTAGACCTTGCCGAGAGCCATGGCGATAGCTTCGGCGTAAAGCTGGCCGCTCTGCGTCAAGTAAGCTTTTTGGTCGTCGATGTAATTGACTTCAAAAAGCGTTGACGTGCCTTCGCAAGCGGCGGGAGTGAACATCGGAGCATCAGTGAGCGTGTAACCCTGGCCGTCCATGAATTCGCGGGCGGAGCGGATAGCTTCGGCGCGAATGCGCAGAATTGCTGCCTGGCGCGGCGTTCGAATCCACAGGTGCCGCTGGTCGAGCAGGAAATCGACCCCATGCCTTTTCCGCGCGGATTTTGCCGGTGACGATGACGCTCGATTCCTGGGTGAGGCCCTTCAACGATTCGAATGCCTCAGGATTTTCCTTCAGCGCGCAGACGCCTTGAATAATTCCGGTGCCGTCCCGGAAGATCGGGAAGAGCAATTTACCCGACTCGCGAAGGTTGTAAAGCCAGCCCTTCAGAGTGACTTCCTGTCCGTCGTACTTGCCTGCTTGGTCGATGGTGATCGTTGTCATAGTGAGCTTATTTGGTAGCGCGCCAAACCGACAGTTTACCAGAGAAGCCTAATTCGCAAGCAGTTCGCTCCGCGCGAACATCGCTGTCGGCCTAAATCAATCGAAGGTTCTCTGGCAGGAAGGCCAGAAAGCGAAGGCCCGCGAAGAAATCAAGCGCGTGCTGGAATTCAACCCGGACCTTCCCGAAGCCGAAAAGCTGCTCCAGCAATGGTCGAAACAATCGTCGGACTCCGTCCAACACTAGTTCCTTGCGGACTCCGCTGCATTTCGTGGCACAGCCGTTCTCGCAGTTGGTACGTAGCCCCGGCTCCCGGAGCGAAGCAGTAGAAATGCACCGATTCGCCATCAGGATAATCCGTTGTTCATTGAATTTTTTGCCGGAATCTTAGGAAGGCCAGGCTAACTCAAAGCGATCCATGGATTTGCGGGCGGCTTCGACCTGCTCCGCCGCGCTGGCTGCCTCCGGACCGGTCTTTTCTTTCAATTCCAGGATGAGCGGCAAACTAGTTTGCGGCGCAGACTGGAGTGTTTTGATCGCCGAGGGCCAATCGATGGTGCCGTCGTAGGGCGGGAGGTGCTCGTCCTTCTCGCCGTGGTTGTCGTGGAGGTGCACGGAGGAGACCAGTTCGCGGAGCGGAGAAAAACTTTTTTCGATGCGCTCGTCCTCCGGAAAATCGGAGAGGTACGCGTGGCCGATGTCAAAGTTAAAACGCAATCCGCTGAGGCGCGTTTCATCCACGAAGGCGCGCAGATAATTCGGATCGCCCATTTCGCTGGTGGTGTTCTCGACGCAAATTGTGACGCCGGCATGATGAGCGTGAAGAATCAGATGTTCTAGCGTGCTGAAAGCAGCGTCGCGCTTGCGAGGATCGGCGGTCTCGCGCGAGCCTCCCATGTGAAGGATGAGCCGCGAGTAGGGCAAGTCGTCGGCGACGTCGATAACGCGCTTTAGTTCGTCCATGGCTTCGATGCGGCGGACGCGCTCGACTTCGCAAATGGAAAGGGGCATGCCGCTTTCGCGCATGGCGCTGACGTCCCGGCTGGTGGGGGCGTGCAGCGAGACGAGCCGTAGACGGTTTGCTTCGAGCGCGCCGGCCATGGCGCGAACTTCCGTATTTGACGAGTATTCGAAATGGCTGCGTGTGCAGAAGATTTCCACGCCTTCGAATCCAGCGCCGGCAATTTGGCCGAGCAGTTCCGGCGTCAGTTTTCGCGATACGAACAGGTACGTTGAGAGCAGTCTTTGCATGATATGTTCGAAAATATCTCTTCTGTTAGTATCCCACTGCTGCGCTGTCGTGGCGCGGATCGGCTGCGCCGAGCCGGTCCCCGCTCGTTGGGTCGATGGCGATCGCGTTGACGATCCCAATGTGTCCTACGCGGCGAGTGGCGTGACCGCGCGCATTTAATGCACTTTCCATACCTTCAGGGAATGCGCGCTCCATCAATATTGCATCGGGAAGCCACTGGTGATGGAAACGCGGTGCATTGATGGCCGCTTGCGGCTCCATCCCTAGGCGCATCCAGTTCAGAATACTCAGGAGAGTAGCGGAAATTATGGAGGCACCGCCTGGAGAGCCGGTCACAAAACTGAGTTTGCCATCGCGGAGGAGAATGGTGGGCGTCATCGAACTAAGCGGACGATGGCCCGGCGCGATGGCGTTGGCTTCGGACTGCATCAGTCCGTACAAAGCGTTGGGCACGCCGGGTTGGGTGGTGAAGTCGTCCATTTCGTCGTTCAGAAGAAAGCCAGCGGAAGAAGTGGCGTGCGAACCATAACTATCGTTGAGCGTGTACGTGCTGGCGACGGCGTTGCCGGCGGCATCCACGACGGAGAAATGAGTTGTGTGCGGACCTTCGCCAATGCTCACTAGTGTTTCCGGAGACTTCGAATTGCTCGCAGCGACGCCACAAGTGTGAGGATTGCCGGCCTTGATGACTTTGCTCGACGACGCGTGTTGCGAGTCGACGGTTGCGAAAACTTCCTTGGCATAGCAAGGATCGGTGAGCCCGGCGACGGGAACATTCGAATAATCCGGATCCGCAAGATATGCGGCGCGATCCGCAAAAACGCGCCGCAGGACTTCCGCGACCATGTGAACGCTATCGACATCGTCCCAGCCTTTCAGCGGAACGCTCTGCAGCATGTTCAGTGCTTCTATGACGGCGACACCTCCCGAACTGGGCGGAGGAGAAGTGAGGACTTCCCAGGAATGACCATTGCTATCGAACTTCGCGCGCAAGACTTCGCGGACTTTCGGCTGGTACTTGGCGAGATCGTCCAGGGTGATGAGACCGCCGAGGCGCGACATCTCGTCCACAAGGGCGTGAGCGGTTCCGCCGCTATAGAACTCGGCTGCGCCGCTCCTTGCGATGCGTTTAAGCGTGGCGGCAAGTTCCGGCTGACGGAGCGTATCTCCCGGCTGAAACATTTTGCCGTCATTTAGAAATATTCGGCGGCTGAAAGTGAATCGCTGGAGCTCCGCGCGCTCCTCCTCGAATTCGTGCGCTAACCTTTTGTTGATTGGAAAGCCAGTTTCAGCCAGGCGGATCGCCGGAGCCATGACGTCGGCGAGCTTCATCGTGCCATAAGTTCTCAGTGCGAGAGCAAGGCCCGCGACGGTTCCGGGAACAGCGACGGACTTGTAACCGATGACGGAGGCTTCCGCGTCGAGCTTGCCGTCTTTTCCGACGTACATATCCCGTGTGGCTTTGCCAGGAGCGACCTCACGGTAATCGAGGAAGGTGGTCTTGCCATTTGCGAGGCGAATCAGCATGAAGCCACCGCCGCCGATGTTGCCCGCAGCAGGTTCGACGACCGCGAGCGCGAATGCCACAGCGACTGCCGCATCCACGGCATTCCCGCCGCGCTTAAGGATTTCAACTCCCGCTTCCGAGCCAAGTTCTTCGTCGGTGGCGACCATGCCATGACTTGCGCGAACGGCCTGAGCAGGCCAACCCCGGGAGTCACGAGCACGGTCGCGAAGTTCGGCCGCAGCTTGGCCCTGAACCAGCGGCGGCAGACTGAAGAGGAAAACGCACAGGCAGAACGTATTTCTTATTCTCATGGCGGCTCAAAGACACTAAGGGATTCGCAGAAATGCGTCAAGGCGGAACGGGGGGAGCTGAGAAGTTGGGAAGACGTGCAATGGAACAGTCTGAGAACCAGTCCCCAGGGAACCCTAACCCCGAGGACTCCCGCCTATGATTTGCGTTGTTTGCCTTTGAAGATCAAGCCACGGCGGACTGCGAGAGTGCGGCAGTTGGCGCGGAACTTTGCGGATTCACCGCAAACGCAGGCGGCGGCGCGGTGACCTGCAACGATTGACCAGCCTCATTTGCGAGCGTGAGGTTGACTTCCTCAACTTGGAGATTGAAAGCAGAAAGCTGGAAGTTCGAATTGCCGCCTTGGGCGCCGGAACCCGTTTGGGTGAAGGACTCCTGAATGCCGGAGAACTTGATGACCA
>WNFN01025614.1_pt1 | contig 10091 bp, 9 predicted proteins | sample 5400161 | NCBI WGS metagenome assembly WNFN01 (sample SAMN13153353, study PRJNA577476) | soil metagenome | isolation source: 80 cm saprolite on Douglas fir-dominated hillslope | place: USA:California | collected 2013-09-17 | reverse complement strand
CAGCACCTCGCCGGCATGAAGGACAGCCGCGTGATCGTCGCCATCAACAAGGACGAGGAGGCGCCGATCTTCCAGGTGGCGGACTATGGGCTGGTCGGGGACCTGTTCCAGCTGGTCCCTAATGTGGTGGAGGAGCTGAAGAAATGAGCGCGCCTATATGAGTACCTACACGGCACCCCTTAGGGACATGAAGTTCGTGCTGAACGAGCTCGCCGGCCTCGAGGCGGTTGCAAAGCTGCCGGGCTTCGGCGAAGCCTCGCCCGATACCGTCGAAGCGATCCTCGAGGAAGCCTCGAAGTTTGCGTCGGGAGTTCTTGATCCTATTAATTATTCAGGTGACCAGGAAGGCTCTAAATGGAGCGACGGCACGGTCAAGACGCCGAAGGGATTCCGCGAGGCCTATAAGCAGTTCTGCGAGGGGGGCTGGAACGCGCTGCCCTTCGAGCCCGACTGGGGCGGACAGGGGCTGCCGCGTCTCGTCTCCACCCCGGTCCAGGAGATGTGGAAGAGCTCGAACATGAGCTTCTCGCTCTGCCCGCTGCTGACGCAGGGCGCGATCGAGGCGCTGCTCCTCAGGGGTTCCCCGGAGCTGCAAAAGCGCTACCTGCCCAAGATGGTCGAGGGCCGTTGGACCGGCACCATGAACCTCACCGAGCCGCAGGCCGGCTCCGACCTCTCGCTGGTGCGCACGCGCGCCGAGCGAGTCCGGGATGGAAAGTCAGGCGATCACTACCTGATCTCGGGCCAGAAGATCTTCATCACCTACGGCGAGCACGACATGAGCGAGAACATCGTGCATCTCGTGCTCGCGCGCACGCCGGAGGCGCCCGAGGGCGTGAAGGGCATCTCGCTGTTCGTGGTGCCGAAGTTCGTGCCCAACGAGGATGGCACGCCGGGCAAGCGCAACGGCGCGAAGTGCGCCTCGATCGAGCACAAGCTCGGCATCCACGCCAGTCCCACGGCGGTGATGGTCTACGACAAGGCGGTCGGCTACGTCGTCGGCGAGGAAAACCGCGGCCTGGAGTACATGTTCATCATGATGAACGCCGCGCGTTTCGCGGTCGGCCTCGAAGGCGTGGCGATCGCCGAGCGTGCCTTCCAGCGCGCGCTGGCGTTCGCCAAGGATCGGGTCCAGGGCCGCGATCTGGTACAGGGTGGGAAAGCGGTGCCGATCATCCGCCACCCGGACGTGCGCCGCATGCTGATGCTGATGAAATCGCAGACCGAGGCGATGCGCGCGCTGGCCTACACCACCGCCTCGGCGATGGACTACGCGCACCGGCACCCCGATGCCGAGACGCGCAAGCAGCACCAGGCGTTCGTCGACCTGATGATTCCCGTGGTCAAGGGCTGGTCGACCGAGACCGGCATCGAGATCGCGTCGCTCGGCGTGCAGGTGCACGGCGGCATGGGCTTCGTCGAGGAAACCGGCGCCGCGCAATATCTGCGCGACGCGCGCATCACCACCATCTACGAGGGCACGACCGGCATCCAGGCCATGGACCTGGTCGGCCGCAAGATCAGCCGCGAGGCCGGTGCGACCGCCAAGGCATGGCTCGCATCGCTGAAGATGCTCGACGCCGAGCTCGCCAAGTCCGGCAATGCGGACATCAAGGCGCTGCGCGCGCAACTCGCCGCCGGCGCGCAGGCCGTCGCCGACGGCGTGAACTTCATCGTCGAGACCAAGGATCCCCGGGCCATGTTCGCCGGCGCGGTGCCGTTCCTCAAGCTGATGGGCATCGTGGCCGGCGGCTGGCAGATGGCGCGCGCGGCGCTCGCCGCCGAGAAAAAAATGGCGAGCGGCGACCGCGCCTTCCTCGAGGCAAAGATCGCCACGGCCCGGTTCTACGGCGACCACGTCCTGGTGCAGGCCGCGGCGCTGCGCGATACCGTCGTAAAAGGCTCGTCCGGGGTGATGGCGCTCTCCGAGGAGCAATTCCTCGGCGCCTAAAGGGAGGGGACAGTGAAGAGAACGCTTTATCGCCTGATGGCATGTCTTGTCGCGGCCGTTGCGACTGTTGCCACCGCGCAGGATTACCCGAACAAGCCGATCGTCATCGTGGTACCCGCGGCCGCCGGAGGCCCGACCGATACGCTGACGCGCGTGCTGGCTTCATCGATGAGCAACGCGATGAAGAACCAGTTCCTGATCGAGAACGCCGGCGGCGCCGGCGGCATCATCGGCATCAACAAGGCGGCGAAGGCACGCCCGGACGGCTACACGCTGATGCTCTACCACATCGGCATGTCCACGGCGCCGGCGCTCTACCGCAAGCTGCCGTACGACACGCTCGCCGACTTCGATTACATCGGCCAGGTCGCCGACGTGCCGATGACGCTGATCGCGAAGAAGGCGACGCCGTCAGCCAATTTTCAGGAGTTCCTGGCCTACATCAAAGGAAATCGCGACAAGGTCACCTATGCCAACGCCGGCATCGGTTCGGCGTCGTACCTGTGCGGGCTCCTGTTCATGACGAGCATCGATGCGCAGTTCACCCAGGTGCCATACAAGGGCACCGGGCCGGCGATGAACGACCTCATCGGCGGGCAGACGGACTTCATGTGCGACCAGACCACCAACACGGTGCCGCAGATCAAGTCGGGCAACGTGAAGGTTTACGGCGTAACCACGGCTACCCGCCTGGCTTCGCTGCCCGATGTGCCTACGCTTGACGAGCAGGGCGTGAAGGGGTTCGACCTTGTGGTGTGGAACGGCCTCTTTGCGCCGCGCGGCACGCCGAAGGCGGCGCTCGATAAGCTGCTCACGGCGCTGCAGGCATCGGTGCAGGATCCGGCGTTCAAAGCGCGACTCGCCGAGCTCGGCGCCGAGCCGGTGCCGCTTTCCAAGGTAACGCCCGACTCGCTGCGCACGCGGCTCAAATCCGAGATCGACAAATGGGCGCCGATCATCCGCAAAAGCGGCGTCTACGCTGACTAGCGCCGCAACCCACTAAGGCGCTAGCGCCGCAACCCAAAGAAGCGGCGGATGCGCGCCAGGAGGTCGGTCTGCTCCGATTGCGCAGGACCGGGCTGCGTCGCGTACGCCTCGCGCACTTTCTCGAGGTCGGGCTTGCGCGAGCTGATGACGCGGCTGATGCCCTCGGCGATCTCGGGACGCTCGAGCAGCAGCCCCTGGAACGACTTGCCGTCGAGGCGATAGCACTCGACGTCGGTCTTGGCCACCACGGTGGCGCTGCGCGATTCGCCGGTGAGCAGCGCCATCTCGCCGAAGAACTGTCCCGCGCGCAGCGTGCTGACGAGCTGCGGCGCGCTGTGCTCCGGCTCGTAGCGCACCTCGGCCTCGCCGAACATGATGAGGTAGAGCCAGTGGGCGACGTTGCCCTGCTTGGTGATGACGTCGCCGCGCGCGAACGGCGCGTACTGCAGCCGCTCGGCGATCTCGTTCATCTCGTCCTCGGAGAGCACGCTGAAGAGATCGACGCCGCGCAGCATCTCGAGGCGGCGGCCGATCTCGCGCTTCTTCACCGCGTCGGCGTGCGCCTCGTCGCGCGTCACCGCGTGCACGGTGCGCTGCTCCTCGGCGATGCGGATACCGGCGCGCTGTAGCGACGCAAACAGGTGCACGCGCACCATCGAGTCGGTCATCTCGTCTTCCAGCAGATCGGTGAGCCAGTAGCGCAGATCGTATTCGAGGTTGCCGTAGGCGAAGCCGTGCAGCACGGTGTTCGGCAGCGGGGCGCGCGCGACGTTGGCGATCGGCACGTCGCGCATTTCCTCGTTGATGGTGGCGATGACGCGCGCCGGCGGCACGCGCGGGTCGACCATGAAGCGCAGGCTGCGCCGCCACTGCAGCGGCCGCCCCTCGCGCTTGCCGAGGATCGCCACCCGGCCCTTCATGATCTGGCTGTTGGGGATGACCACCGTTTCCCAGTTGCGCGTCTCGATCAGCGTCGAGCGCCAGCGGATGTCGCGCACCTGGCCCGAGCAGGTTGCCGAGCGTGTCCTGCATCGCGAAGGCGATCACCGCCGTGAGGATCGCCGAGGTGGTCACGATGCTCGACAGATCGACGCCGGCGCCGCGCAGCTGCGCGAAGCCGTAGATCACGTACACGATCAGGATCACCACGTCTTCGATGATGCGCGGCCACTCGCGCCCGATCACCGGAAGCAGCAGGCGGAACGCGGCGAAGCCGGCCAGGCGGATGAACGCGATCGCGCTCAGAATGCGGAAGATGGTGTACACGACGCCTGCCGCAGCGGGCACCATTGCGTCGAGCGCAATCGCGGCCGCTTGCCCGAAGACGCCGATCAGGAACAGCCACAGCGTGTTCAGGTAGACGCTGCGCTCCTGGGGCCGGAACTGCAGGAGCAAAATGGAGAGCGCGAGCGCGAACAGGGTGAGCCACGCCACCTCGGAGTGCAGCAGCGCGCTCACGCTGTACACGTGCTCGCCCATCAGAACCTGATCCGTCCAACCAGCATGTCCTTCCACATCACCCAGTCGCCCATGAAGCTGTACCCCGGATAAGTAAAAGTGGCCGGCCGGTTTTTCTCGAAGAAGTAGTGCCCGACCCAGGCGAACGCATAGCCCGCGGCCAGCGCGGCGGCGAGCCACCAGAAATTCAGCGTCGCGAACGCGTACAACGTCACGGCCAGCCCCGTGGTGGTCCCCAGGAAGTGCAGCCGGCGGCAGGTCCGGTTGGCATGCTGCGATAGATAAAACGGATAAAACTCGCCGAAACTGCGGTATGTCCCTGCGCCGCTTTGCTGCGTGCCTGCCGTCATGGCGCGGATTCTACTGGGTCGGAACGATCGTGCCGGCCGGGGGTCGCATAGCCTAGTGGCAAAGATCCTCATTGCCGACGACCACCGTGCCAATCGCGAGGCGCTGGCTGCGCTGCTCGAGACCGCCGGCCACTATGTCCTCGCCGCGAACGACGGCGACCAGGCGCTGAACATGGCACGCGAGCAGGCGCCGGAACTAGTCATTTCGGACGTGCTGATGCCCCATATGGACGGCTACGAGCTGACGCGCCAGCTCAAGCTCGGGCCGGCGACCGCCGGCATCAGCGTGATGTTCTACACGGCCTACTTCGGCAGCCAGGACGCGCAGCAGCTGGCGCAGGCGCTCGGGGTAGCGCGCGTGCTCCTCAAGCCTTCCGACAACGACGCGATCCTGAGTGCCGTGCAGGAAGTGCTCGGCGCGCGCCCCGCCGAGCCCGCCGGCGTGGCGGCCGACCTCGACCGCGACCACCTGCGGCTGATGGTGAATCAGCTCCTGGAGAAGACCGGCGCGCTCGAAGCGCAGCAGCAGCGCATCGAGCGCATGAACCGCACGCTCGCCACGCTCTCGGCGATCAACGCGCTGATCGTGCGCGCCTACGATCGCCAGGCGCTGCTCGACGAGGCCTGCCGCATCGCGGTGGAGAAGGGCGGCTTTCGCCTCGCGGCGATCGGGCTGACCGACGGCAGCCGCAGCCTGTCGCTCGCGGCGCGCGCCGGCGAGGGCAGCCCCGAGCGCGAGCTCGAGCGCCTGAAGATCGGCACCCAGGCCATGGTCTGGAACGACACCCAGAGCGGCTCGTTCGTGGCGCTGCCGCTGATCGTGAACGACGAGCCGGCGGGCGTGCTGCTGCTCTATGCGCGCGTGCGCGACTTCTTCGACGAGGAGGAGATGCGCCTGCTGCACGAGCTCGCGGGCGACATCTCGTTCGCCCTGCATCACCTCGAGCAGAAGGCGCAGATGGATTACCTCGCCTACCACGACTCGCTCACCGATTTGCCGAACCGCAGCCTGTTCACCGACCGCATGACGCAGGCGCTCAATGCCGCGCGGCGCGAGAAGCGCTTCGCCGCCGCGGTGTTCCTCGACGTCGAGCGCTTCCGCATGGTGAACGAGACCTTCGGCCGCAAGGCGGGCGACGATCTGCTGCGCACCATCGCCACGCGCCTGCGAGGCGCCGCGCGCGAGCAGGACACGGTGGCGCGCACCGGCGCCGACCATTTCGCCATCGCCGTGGCGCCGTTCGACCGGCCCGGCGATACCACGCACTGGCTGATCGATCGCCTCGACCAGGCTTTCGCGCAGCCGATCGCGGTCGACGGCGTCGAGCTGCGCGTCGGGCTGAAGGTCGGCGTCGGCGTGTTCCCGGCCGACGGCGAATCGACCGAATCGCTGTGCGCCAACGCCGAGACCGCGCTCAGCAAGGCGAAGCAGGCGAACCAGCGCTATCTCTTCTACGCCCCGGAGATGAACGCGCGCGTCGCCGAGTCGCTCGCCATGGAAAACCGCCTGCGCCGGGCACTCGAAGAGGGGCGCCTCGCGCTGCATTACCAGCCGAAGATCGACATCAAGAGCGGCGCCATCGCCGGCCTGGAGGCGCTGATCCGCTGGACCGACCCCGAGCTCGGCTCGGTGCCGCCGTCCAAGTTCGTCGGGCTGCTGGAAGAGACCGGCATGATCCTGGCGGCGGGCCGCTGGGCGCTGCACCAGGCAGCGGCCGACATCCGGCACTGGCAGTCGCTCGGCGTCGCCGTGCCGCGCATTGCGGTCAACGTCTCGGCGATCCAGCTGCGCCAGCCCGACTTCGTCGACACCGTTTTGGAAGCGATCTCGGCACTGGGCGACATGCAGCCGCTGCTCGATCTGGAGATCACCGAGAGCGTGCTGGTCGACGACATCGAAGGCAGCACGCGCAAGCTGCAGACGCTGCGCCGCGCCGGCGTCGAAGTCTCGGTGGACGACTTCGGCACCGGCTATTGCTCGCTCAGCTACCTCGCGCGCCTGCCGGTCGACATGCTCAAGATCGACCGCAGCTTCGTGGTGCGCATGCGCGACGCCGGCTACCCGCGCAACATCGTGGCGATGATCGTCTCGCTCGCGCACACCCTCGGCCTGAAAGTGATCGCCGAGGGCGTCGAGGAGGACGAGCAGGTGCACTTGCTCAAGGAACTGGGCTGCGACCAGATCCAGGGCTACTACGTGAGCATGCCGGTGCCGGCCGAGCAGATCGAGCCGCTGCTGCGTCCCGAAGCTGACCTCGGCCTGCGCCGGCGCATCGCCAACGCCTGAGCTTGTCCGGGACGCCCCGGACGCGGGCGTCGAATAATCGCGACAACGTCAAAACCATGCGACGCCCGCGTCGCATGGCCTCGACGTCATATTCTCAGGACAGCCGACTTTCATCGCGGCCGCGCTTGGCTAAACTGCGCGCCGTCTACCCATGAGTTCCGCTGATCTGATCCCACTGCATTGCGCCGCCGCGACCGCCTATCTCGCGCTGGTCGGCAAGCCTGCAACGGATCGGCCGCACCCCGCCGACGGCGTGCTCGACGTCGTCGCCATCGTTCGTCGGGGGCGCGACGCGGCTGCAGCTGCCCGGCGGCTCAGCGCCGTTCGTAGGCCTGGCGGTGACGCCCGCGGATTTCGCCGAGGGCATGGCGCGTCTCAAGCGCGCCGGCGTCAATTTCTCCGAGGCGCGCTTCGAGCCGGCGCCGCGCGGCGTGCCGCGGGTGACGCCAAGATGACCACCGAAGGCGCGCACTTCTCCTTCAGCGTCCGCGCCGATGAGCCCGATGCGGTGCTCACGGTGATCGACGACGGCGCGGCGCTGCCAAACGAGGTGCTCGAGCGCGCTTTCGAGCTCGCAATAGCCCGGCGCTTCACGCAGCGTATGTACAGCTCGCGCATTCCTCTGCATGCCGGCGACGGCCACGTCGCCATGCCGCAGCCAACCTATCGGGCGAGCCCGCGCCGCCGCATCCTGCTGGTCGACGACAACGTCGACGCCGCGGAGAGCCTGGCGCTCCTGTTGCGGCAGATGGGCCACGACGTGCAGATCGCGCACGACGGTCATGCCGCGCTCGAGGCCGCGCGCAACGACCGCCCGCAGGTCGTGCTGCTCGACATCGGCATGCCCGGGGTCGACGGCTACAACGTGATCGAGCGGCTGCGCACGCCAGCGCTCGCTAGAGGCGGGCTGCGAGGAGCACCTCGTCAAGCCGGTGGACATCGAGACGCTGCGCAAGCTGCTCGAGCGCCTCTAGTTACATGTTCGGGTAGTTCGGGCCGCCGCCGCCCTCAGGGGCGACCCAGACGATGTTCTGCAGCGGATCCTTGATGTCGCAGGTCTTGCAGTGCACGCAGTTCTGCGCGTTGATCTGCAGGCGCGGCTTGGTGTCCAGGTCGACGAACTCGTACACGCCGGCGGGGCAGTAACGCTGCTCCGGCCCCGCGTATTCCTCCCAGTTGCGTAGCGGCAGCGCCGGGTCCTTCAGGCGCAGGTGGATCGGCTGGTCCTCGCTATGGTTGGTGTTCGAAATGAACACCGAGGACAGCCGGTCGAAGGTGAGCACGCCGTCGGGCTTCGGATAGGCGATCGGCTGCGCCTCGCTCTTCGGCTTGAGCGTCTCGTGATCGGCATGGTCGTGGTGCAGCGTCCAGGGCGCTCTTCCGCGAAACACCACCTGGTCGACGCCGACCATCAGCGTGCCGGTATAGAGGCCCTTGGACATCCACGGCTTGAAATTGCGCGCGCGATGCAGTTCTTCGTAGAGCCAGCTCGCCTTGAACGCGGCCGGATAGGCGCCGAGCTCATCGTGCGTACGTCCCGCCTTGAGCGCTTCGCACGCCGCCTCGGCGGCGAGCATCCCCGACTTGATCGCGCAGTGGCTGCCCTTGATGCGCGAGGCGTTGAGGAATCCCGCGTCGTCGCCGATCAGCGCGCCGCCGGGGAAGACGAGCTTGGGCAGCGACTGCAGGCCGCCCGCGGCGATTGTATCCGAGGCCGACGACGAAGCCGACGGCAACCTGCCGGTTCTCCATGTGGTAGAGGAATGAGCCGCCATAAGTGGCCGCATCGAGCGGCCAGCCGGCGGTGTGCATGACCAGCCCCGGCTGGTGCCGCTCGGGCTTGAGCTCCCACAGCTCCTTCAAGCCGATGCCGTAGACCTGCGGATCCGCGCCCTCGCGCAGGCGGAACTTCGCTTCGAGCTCCTTGCCGAGCTGCCCGCGGCAGCCCTCGGCGAAGAAGGTGTATTTGCCGTGCAGCTCCATGCCCGGCTGGTACGCCTCGGTTTTTTCGCCCTTGCGATTGACGCCGAGATCGCCGGTCGCGACGCCCTTCACCGTGGCGCCTTCGTAGAGCACCTCGGCGGCGGCGAAGCCCGGAAAGATCTCGACGCCCAGCGCTTCGGCCTGTTTGCCCAGCCAGCGGCAGACATTGCCAAGGCTCACCACGTAATTGCCGTGGTTCTGGAAGCACGCCGGCAGCAGGAACGCCGGCGTCTCGAGATGACCCTTCTCGCCGAGGAACAGGAAACGGTCCTTCGTCACCGGCGTGTTGAGCGGCGCGCCCTGCGCTTTCCAGTCGGGCAGGAGCTCGGCGATGGCGCGCGGATCCATCACCGCGCCCGAGAGGATGTGCGCGCCGACCTCGGAGCCTTTCTCGAGCACGCACACCGACACGTCCGGCGCGACCTGCTTCGCGCGGATCGCGGCGGCGAGACCGGCAGGGCCGGCACCCACGATCACGACGTCGTACTGCATCGATTCGCGCGGCATACGGGAATTATAATCAGCGCCCCGATGTCGTCCCCTCGAAAGCTTGTCCACGTGGAGCGCATTCCCGTTCGCTGGGGCGACATGGACGCCATGGGGCACGTCAACAACACGGTCTACTTCCGCTACATGGAGCAGGCGCGCATCAGCTGGTTCGACGCGCTGGTGCCCGATAACGAGGCGTGGAAGGCGACCGGCATCGTGATCGCCAACGCGACGTGCAACTTCAAACGCCCCATCAACTATCCGGGCACCGTCGACGTGCAGGTGTTCATCGGGCCGCCCGGCGGCTCGAGCGTGCCGACCTTCTACGAGCTCAACATCAGCGGCGAGCTTTACGCCGACGGCGCCGCGACCGTGGTATTCATCGACATGCAGAAGCAGAAGCCGATCCGCATTCCGCAGGCCATCCGAGAGGTGCTCCAATGAAAAAGGTCTATCCCGACGCCGCTGCCGCCCTGAAGGGGCTGCTGCGCGACGACATCACGATCGCTGCCGGCGGCTTCGGCCTGTGCGGCATCCCGGAGAATTTCATCGCCGCGCTCAAGGACAGCGGCGTCAAGGGCCTCAC
>WNFN01225654.1_pt1 | contig 10092 bp, 9 predicted proteins | sample 5400161 | NCBI WGS metagenome assembly WNFN01 (sample SAMN13153353, study PRJNA577476) | soil metagenome | isolation source: 80 cm saprolite on Douglas fir-dominated hillslope | place: USA:California | collected 2013-09-17 | reverse complement strand
TCGGATGCTGCCCACCAGCGTCTTTTCGCCATCATGGCGTAGGCCTTGATCTGTCCGCTGCGCACGAGCGGATAGCTGGCCGCCGCCATTCCCAAGTTCAGATCGATGTGACCTGCCGTCAAATCCTGGTTGAGCGGGGCGCTGCCGCGGTACGGCACGAACTGAAACTTGGTGTCGGTGACGTTCTGGAAATAGACGCCGGTGACGTCGGAGGCCCCGCCTACTCCCACGGTTCCGGCCGTGGCCTGTCCCGGATTTTGCCGCAGCCACGCAATCAATTCCTTGAGGTCATTGGGCGGCAGCGTCTTTCTCGCCACCAGCCAGATCGGAGTATCGGCCAAGAGCGCGACCGGCTCGAAATCGTTCAAGACATGGAACGAGAGATTGAGCGTCGCGCCGTGCACGACATGCGTGTTCCAATGGCCGATGCTGACGGTGTAGCCGTCGGGAGCCGCGCGCGCGACGCGCCCCACGCCGATGCTGCCGCCGCCGCCGGTCACATTTTCGACGATGATGGATTGGCCGAGCGAGGTCCGCATGTGATCGGCCAAAATGCGCGCCAGCGTGTCCGTGGGCCCGCCCGCCGGATACGGCACGACCACCGTGACCGGCCGCGCCGGATAGGTCTGCGCTGCGGCGCCGGCGACGCTCGTTGTGACAACGGCAAGCGCGAGCGCAATAAGCTTCTTCATGTGATCCCCGCAAGACTCAGCGCGTAGGGCGCAATAAGCGAAGCGCATTTGCGCCATTCGTGCCCGGCCAATTCCACTGACAGTATCGAATTCCGGCCGCGCAATCTTCCGGAAAATTCCCGCCGCTATGCCCGCGCCGCAAGGCGCAATGCGCTTCGCTTATTGCGCCCTACGCGCTATGCTGCGCGCGGAGGCTCGTGCCATGGCAAACATTCCCGACAAATATCTCGACCTGCTGCAGCGCAAGAAAGCGTTTGCGATTATCGCCACCCTCATGCCGGACGGATCGCCGCAAGCGACCCCGGTCTGGTTCGATTACACCAACGGTCTCGTTCGCGTGAACACCGCGAAGGGCCGGGTCAAAGCGCGCAACCTGAAACAAGGCGCCGCCGTGGCCCTGGCGATCGTCGATCCGGACAATCCGTATCGTTACATCCAGATCCGCGGGCGGGTCCGGCGCGTGACCGAAGAGGGCGCGGCTCAGCATATCGATTCGCTCAGCAAGAAATATCTCGGGCAGGACAAATACCCGCACGCGCAGCCGGGCGAAGTGCGCCTCCTGTGCGAGATCGAGCCGGCATCCGCATCGGGAATGGGCTGAGCGGCGAAGCGTCGCAGTCGGACGCGCGGACGCCCGCGACTCGCCGCTTCACTCGTCATTCCGGCCGAGCCGCGATAGCGGCGAGGGCCGGAATCCATAACCACCGCGCTGTGGTTATGGATTCCGGGCTCGCGGGCTTGCGCCCGCGCCCCGGAATGACGGGAGAATTCGGCACTGGTGCGGCGCCGCACCACAACCGGGCGGCATGAGACCGGTCGTGCGCTGCGCTAGTCCGGCTTGATCTTGCCCGCGACGATCACCTGCTTCCATTTCTCGAATTCGGAGCGGGTGAAGGCCGCGGCTTGCTCGGGGCTGGTGCCGCGCGGTTCGATGCCGATCTTGGCGAACGCCGCCTTGAGTTCCGGATGCTGCAGCACCTTGTTGATTTCGCCATTGAGCTTGGCCAGCACCGGCGGCGGCAGCCCGGCCGGCGCGTAGATGCCGATCCACAGGTCGACATCGAAGCCGGGCAGGCTCTCCGCGACCGTGGGCACGTCGGGATAGACCGGGCTGCGCACTAGTCCCGTCGTTGCGAGCGGCCGCACGCGGTTGTCGCTGGTGAAGGACACGGCGCCGGCGATGCTCGAGAACGCGAGCTGCACCTTGCCGCTCATGACATCCGGATAGGCCGCGCCGATCCCGCGATAGGGCACGTGCATCATGTCGATGCCCGCGCGCAGCTTGATCATTTCGCCCGCCAGATGCGGCGCGGTGCCGATGCCGGCGGACGCGAAGTTGAGCTTGCCGGGATTGTCCTTCGCATAAGCGATCATTTCGGGGAACGTCGTGACCGGCAGCTTCAGCGACGCGACGATCACCGCCGGCGAGGAGCCGACGACCGAGACCGCCTGCAGTCCGTTGAACAGATCGTAGGGGACGTCCGATTGCAGCGTCGGATTGGAGACGAGCGCGGGATCCGTCAGCAGGATCGTGTAGCCGTCCGGCGCCGAGCGCGCGACCACGTCGGCGCCGACCATCCCGCCCGCGCCCGGACGGTTCTCCGGCACGACCGATTGTCCAAGGCTTTCGCTCAGCCGCAGCGCGAGGTGTCGCCCGGCGGTGTCGATGATTCCGCCGGGAATGTAAGGCAGGATGAAGTGGATCGGTTTGCTGGGATAGGTCTGAGCCCGCAGCGCCGACGGCGCGAGGACGGCCGCGCAGATCAACGCCGCCGATGCAAAGCGGTACATGCTCATTTCTCCTCCGGCTTTATTCCCAATCGGGCGACCAATTCCTTGACCGCCGGAATTTCCGACGCAAGGCGCGCGGCGAGTTCTTCCGGCGTCCCGCCGACGATCTGATACCCGGCGCGGTGCGCCTGCTCGCGCGCCTCGGGCGTCTTCAGCGCCGCCCGGACGGCGCTCGAGAGGAGCGCAATGATCTCAGGCGGAGTTCCGGCGGGTGCAAACAGGGCGTTGAACGTGTCGGAGACGAAGCCGGGGAAGCCGGATTCGATCATGGTCGGCACGTCCGGCAGCGAAAACCAGCGCTCGGCTCCGGTGACCGCGAGCGCCGTGAACTTGCCGTCCTTGATCAGCGGCTCGACCGGCGCGAGCGCGACCGATCCAAGGTCGACGGTCCCTTCCAGCACAGCCATCGTCGCGGGACCGCCGCCCCGGTACGGGATGTGCACCAGATCGATGCCGGCGCGCAGCTTGAGCTGCTCGGCGGTGAGATGCGATTTCGTGCCCGCGCCCGGGCTCGAATAGTTGAGCGCGCCGGGGGCGGCCTTGGCGCGCGCGATGAGATCGGCGATCGACCTGATGCCGGAATCGGCGCGCACGAACAGCACGTTCGGCGCGTTGACCAATTCGCAGATCGGCGCGAAGTCGGTCAATGGATCGTATGGCAGGCTCTTATAAAGCGCGGGATTGACCGCGATGGCAGTTGATGTGAGCAGCAGCGTGTAACCGTCCGCCGCCGCGCGGGCTGCAATCCCCATGCCGGGATTGCCGCCGCCGCCGCCGCGGTTGTCCACGATCACCGATTGGCCGAGCGATCGCTGCAGGCCGACGGAGACGATGCGCGCAATGATGTCGCTCGGTCCGCCGGCGGGAAACGGCACGATCAGCGTGATCAGACGTTCGGGATAGGCCGCCTGCGCGAACGTGCAAGCAAGGCAGGATGCGATCGCCAGGACCGCAAGCACGCCGCGGCGGCTCGCGATGCGAGGTGCCCTCCTCGCTCTCATTCGCTTGCCTCCGTGCCCCTCCGCATCTGTTTGCTCCGGCCCTCGTCCTGAGGAGCAGCGCATCGGCGCTGCGTCTCGAAGGACGGCCGCACACACCTGCCTTTGGCCATGCTTCGAGACGGCGGCTTCGCCGCCTCCTCAAAATGAGGACCGAGCGCACCGCCCGTACCGCCGGGATCGCGGCGGCTAGCGCTGCCAAAGCTTTTGCCGAATTGTAGTGGCGTGAGCGTAGGGCCGTCCATGTCGGGCACTCTAAGCTGTCATTCCGGGGCGCGGGCGCAAGCCCGCGAGCCCGGAATCCATAACCACTGGCCGGCGGTTATGGATTCCGGCCCTCGCCGCTAGCGCGGCTCGGCCGGAATGACGAACCGACGCGATTGTTTAGGCCAGCGAAAAACCGCGTCGCGGCGCCCTACTCCGCTGCTTCGCGCAGCGGCCGCGGGTAAATGCGGTCGTAGAGCTCGGGCCGCTGCCATTGCGGGCCGAGCACGCCCTGCTTGGTAGCGCACGTCTCCGACGAGCCCACCTGGTCGCGCGTTGCGCGCAGGTAGCGCACTCGCTCCAGGTTCACATCCACCACCGCGGTGCCGGCGATGGTGCTCTCGAACAAGATCTCCTCCGGCGAGGCGACCATGGCGAGCCCGCGCTCGGAATGGTCGAACAGGTTCTGTGTCGTCACCACGATCGCGAGGTTCTCGATGGCGCGCGCCCAAATGAGCGTGCGCCAGGTGGCCCACAGCTTGCGTTTGTCCTTGCCCGCCGGCATGAAGATCAACTCGGCGCCGCGTAAGGCGAGCGCGCGCGCGACCTCGGGCATGTAGACCTCGCTGCACATGGCGAGCCCCACTTTGCCGTGCACGGTATCGAACACCGGGAATTCGTCGCCCGGCACCCACTGGAATTCCCACGCCGGCCCGCCGGTATAAATCCAGGGTCCGTTCGGATGCGTGCGGCGGTAGCGCGCGGGCGCGCGGCCGTCGGGATAGGCCATGCAGATGAGGTTGTAGGCGGTCGCAGCTTTCGCATCGATCGGCGCGATGGTGCCGAACACGACGTGCGTGCGGTGCTTCGCCGCCGCTTCGACCATGGCCGCGGTCGGATCGAACGTCGCCGGCATGCGCCACGGCCCCGGATAGGTTTCCGGGAAGCAGACGAATTGCGCGCCTTCGCCGGCCGCGCGTGCGATGGCGCGCTCGGCGTCGGCGATGTTGGCGGCGTCGCCGGGCGGCGCATGGCAGATCGGTTGCACCACTGCAATGCGGAAGGTCATGGCGGCTGCTCCTGCTTACCTCATCTCTGCCCGCCAGATTGAAGCTCCCGTCCGATGCGGTCAAGCAAACCGCGCGGAACGGGATCCCTGCCGGAGCACCAGTGTGCCGATCATCGCCAGATTGATGGCGTTGGCGGCAATCCCGGCGGCAAAGGCCGGCGCATAGGTGCCGAAGTGATCGTAAAGCGCACCCGCGAGCCATCCTCCGATGGCCATGCCGCTGCCGCTGCCGAAGAGAAATGTCGGAATGCGCCAATACGCCTGCGAGGCCGGAAACAACTCGCGGATGGCCAGGATATAAGCCGGGATGATGCCGGCGAAGCCCAAGCCGAACGCGGCGGAGACCGTGAACAGGCCGATTTCATCCTGCGTGAACAGGAACGCCGCCATGGCGGCGATTTGGCATGTCGAGCCTACAAGCACGGTGTTGAGGCCGCCCATGCGATCGGAGATCCAGCCCCAGAACTGTCGGCTGATGAAGGCCGTCCCCAAGAGCACCGACAGCATCGCCGCGCCGTGCGCAGCGACGATGCCGAGATCGCTGCAGAACGCGGGCAAATGCGCCTGCGGCATGGCCATGGGAACACAGCAGAAGATGCCGGCGGCCGCCATCACCGCGAAGACGAGATTGGGCGGCCAGCCCATCACGGTGTCGGGCGCCGAAATCGCGCCGAACGCGCCGATCGGCAGCGGCAGCTCCGGCGGCGGCCGCAGAAACATCGCCGCCAGCGGAACGATCACGGCGACCTCGATCAAACCGTAATAAAGCATCGTCTGCCGCCAGCCCGCGTAGGCCACGGCGCGCTCGAAGATCGGGGGCCAGATCGCCCCGGCGACATAGCTGCCGCTCGAGATCAGCGCGAGCGCGGAGCCGCGGCGGCGATCGAACCACCGGCTGACATAGACGTAGAACGGCGCGTTCATGCCGCCGACGCCGAGAAACCCGACGAACAGCCCTTGCCCGACATAGAGCTGCCAGGTCGCACCGCCGGTCGACAGTGCAAGTCCGATGGAGATCATCACGGCGCCGGTGATCACCGTCGCGCGCACGCCCACGCGTTCGGCGACGTAGCCCATGGCGATGCCGCCGGTGCCGAAGCCGATCCAGGCGAGCGCCGTCGCCAAGGCCGGAACCGAGCGCAAGCCGCCCATCTCGGCGGCAATCATCTTGAGCGCAATAATGGTGATCCACGGCGCGCCGAAGGACAGCGCCAGGATCACCAGCACCGCAGTCGCAACGATCCAGGACGCGGGCGTTTCGACGGAGGGCACGCCTATTCGTTGATGCATTCTTCGGTCGTGCCTTGTTCTTCGTGAGGCGAATTTACTGTCTTCTCGGCCATGCCGCGAGGCCGCACCGTTGGGGGCAGCCTTGTGCAAAACGAAAGCCGAGCCGTCGTAGGGCGCAATAAGCGAAGCGCATTGCGCCAGTCATGATTCCCCGAGTTGGCCCGGCGTCATTCCGGGGCGCGGGCGAAGCCCGCGGGCCCGGAATCCATAACCACAGCCTGTGATTATGGATTCCGGCCCTCGTCGCTGTCGCGCCTCGGCCGGAATGACGAACGGACGGCACGGCGCGGGCAAAGGATTGGTCCAGCGGCGTAGGGCGCAATAAGCGCTGTGGACAATGGGCGGATAAGCTGTCGAGCATTTTGTGGACTGGCCGGCGCCGCCTGTGGATATTCCGCGGTGAGTTACGGGGATTACAGGAGAGGGCGACATGCCCGAGCCTTCGCGCATGCGCGATGCGACCGTGGTCGCGCGGCTCTCGAGCGACGCCGCGACCGTGCAGAAAATCGCTGATGCGCTCGCCGGGAGCCCGCTCGCCGAGGAGATCGCCGTCGCGGCCTTCGAAGACGCTTCCGGGCGCTGGTCACTGGCCGTGCACTTCCGCCGGCGCCCCGATGAGACCTCCGTGCGCGCGCTGATTGCGTCCGCGGCGGGCACCGAGGCCGCGCGGGCGCTGACGTTCGAGACGCTCGCGCCCACCGATTGGGTGGACAAGAGCCGCGAAGGCCTCGCGCCGGTCGCGGCCGGACGTTTCGTGATACATGGCGCGCATGCCCGCGAGCGCGCGCGGATCAATGGTATCGCCATCGAGATCGATGCCTCGCTCGCCTTTGGCACCGGCCATCATGGCAGCACGCGCGGTTGCCTGCTCGCGCTCGATCGGATCGTCAAGGAACGACGCTGCAGACCGACCGGCATGGCGCCCTTGCATCGCAAGCCCGGCAGGCGAACCGTCGCGCTCGACGTCGGCACGGGCACGGGCGTGCTTGCCATCGCCGCGGCCAAGGCGCTGCGCCAAGGCGTTCTTGCCAGCGATGTCGACCGTCGCGCGGTGGCGATCGCGCGCGACAACGCGCGCATCAACCGCGTCGGCGGCACGGTTGAGGTGATCCATACCGCAGGCCTGCGCGCCGCCGCTTTCCGGGGGCGCGGCCCTTACCGGCTGATCTTAGCCAACATCCTGCTGGCGCCGCTCAAAGGTCTTGCGACACCGATTGCGCGGCTCGTCGCGCCCAACGGTCAGGTCGTGTTGTCCGGCCTGCTCACCGCAGACGCCGATGCTGCGCTCGCCAGCTATCGCGCGCGCGGCCTCGCGCTCGTGCGCCGCATCGGGCTCGAGGGCTGGGCGACGCTCGTCCTCATGCGGCCGGCGGCGAGGCGCAGCATGCGGCACGGTCCGCGCACGGGCCGACCGTGAGATGGTGAGATATGACCACGCGCGCGGTCGCCGTTGTTGCGCCGAGCAAGCGTGACCCTCGGCGACTTACCCTTTCACGGCACGCGCCGCCCGCAAAGACCCATTGAGGTAGATGCTAATGCTCTGTTTTTGCGCCCGCTTTCGGGGCATAGCCGACATGGCGGGACCCACTGCTGGGCTTGTCCCGTTCCAAAATGACCCATCTGAGACATTGGCCGCCCGAGTTTGTTGTGATGCACAACGCGCCTCAGCTTTGCTCCCAAATACTCGTCCCCGCGAATCGCGATGACGCCGGCGTAGCCTCCGATGGTCATCACAAGGCCGATCTCCTCCGGCGACCAGCTTTTGCCCTGCACGAGGAAAGGCCCGAAGCCGTCACGCACGTCGGCCATGAAGAAATTAAGTGCATTGAGCGCGATCACCGAGGTCATCATATGGCTGCGGCCCGCTCGGAGCCGCCGATGGCGGCAATTTGCGCGTCGCGCTGTTCGAGATTGGTCAGCGGCAAGCTCCTGTGACCATGCCCAGCATCCGCCCCGTCAAAGGCGCTCCGAACGTCGTCGGCCTGCCCTCGATCGTAGGGACACCGCTCTGAGTGGTCACCGGGCACGGGGTCGTGCTCGGCGCCGTCGATACCGACGGCGTCGAGGGCGGGGTCATGCCGCCCAGCAAGCTCACGACGGGCGCCGACGGATTGGGGTTCAACGCAACGGATGGAGGGCTGAGGCCTCCCCCTGCGATCTCGGTCGAGCCCAGCGGAATGCCAACCGGGCCAATGGACGAGCCGGGACCCATCGACGAAGCGAGCGGCGCAGATGCCGTCGCGGACGCCGCGCACGTCCCCGGCGCGGTGGCTGTCATGCCGCCGCCGTCAAAGAGCCCGCTGCTAGAAGCTCCCATCCCGGCAGATGCGCCCGTCATCGGACTTGACGTGAAGGCGGACGCGGGCGCCGGTGAAGCGCCGGCGCATGTTGCGCCGATCAAGGGCGAGGCGCCGAATGTGGTCGGACTGACGCCGGGGGTCGCGAGTTCGGTCGCGCCGATGGGAATTCCGGTGTGCCCGACCGGCGCATTGGGAATGCCAAGCGGCGAGGTTATCTCAAGCGGCGGGAGGGGGGACAGTAGCATCGCACATACTCCTTCCGAACGCGATCCGCGTCCATTCGATAAAACAATCCGCTCCGACCACGCGGATCACTCAGCCAAATAGCTGATGCGTCGTGCGCCGTTTCCAAGTCGATCTGCGACATTGCATCGCTCGACAAGCGCAAGACCGAATAAATCAAAGCAATCACCGTGAACACATTTGTTGTTCGAGAGCGGTAATCGCGCGCGCTACGCGTCGAGCGCTTCGAGCGCAGGAAGCAGCGACCTCGGGCAGAATTTCATTCGACCGCAGCTTGCCACCGTCAACGGCGCCGCCCTGCCGCCGCCATACGGCGGAAAAGTCCTCAGAGGCAGGTCGACCTCGATCAGCAAGCGATGCAGTCGCATCACGTCTCTGCCGACGACGTCGTCAATGCCATATCGGCGTAGAACCTCGTGCTGCCGGCCGGCACAGAGAAGATCGGCAAGTTCGAGTGGAACGTAACGCTGAATGCCAGCCCGACCATCGTGGACCGGCTCAACGAACTCCCGGTGGACGGTACGGTGATCTACGTCCGCGATGTGGCTTATGCTCATGAGGGCTCGCCGCCGCATCGCCTTAAAGGCAAAAGCGAGCAAGTGGTGGCAATAGAAATCAAATGATTCCTGCTATCTCGATTATATTTCCTGACAGTGATCACGGGCGACTTCGGTTTGCTGAGTGGCTCTTGGCACCGCGCATACTCGGACTGGGACAGGCGGCAATTTTATGTAGCTAGCGACATAAAGGCTGTGGGCGGCTTTTCACCACCCTCGATGATCCTTTAGCTACCACCATCACCGAGGCATGGGGCAGCCGCGTCCGCTTTCGGGCAAGCCGGACATTGAGCCGACATCGTCGAATGAGGCAAAAGCGAGCAAGTGCTGGCAATAGAAATCAAGTGATTCCTGCTATCTCGATTATATTTCCTGACAAATGGCACTGCGCGATGCGCGATATTTTTATCCCCCCAGACGAGGTGGAGTAAGAAAATGGATACCTCTCGGAGAAGGCTACTTGTTGGCGTTGGTGGGCTGTCACTGGGAGCGGCAGTAAGCGCGGTTCAGCCGCGTCAGGCACTCGCTAATGAAACCTCCTCTGTCGCTGGGAGTGAAGGCGGCGAGGAGTTGGTTGCTGTTGCAGTTAACGACGCGCTGGAAGGGGCATACGGCCGACACAAAGGAAAAAGAAGAAATCACACGAAGGGGTTCGGAACTACTGGCTATTTTGTCGGGACAAAGGAGGCGGGACAGCTCTCGCGATCAGCCCTGTTCGATGGCGATAGGATCGAGGTTATTGGCAGGTTCTCGATTGCCGGAGGGGACCCATCGGCATCCGATTCTGAGCGGAGCCCTCGTGGCATGGGTCTAGAATTCCGCCTCAAAAACGGCGCCCTGCAACACATGACTATGATACATACGCCGATGTTCTTCGCGAGAACGCCTTCCACGTTTCTGGACAAATTCCTGGCTCTCACTAAGGACGCGGCTACGGGAAAAGCTGAT
>WNFN01204437.1_pt2 | contig 10094 bp, 13 predicted proteins | sample 5400161 | NCBI WGS metagenome assembly WNFN01 (sample SAMN13153353, study PRJNA577476) | soil metagenome | isolation source: 80 cm saprolite on Douglas fir-dominated hillslope | place: USA:California | collected 2013-09-17 | reverse complement strand
GGCCCCCCGGAGGCGCTGCTCCGGGGCTACATGCCGGGGGATTTCCCCACCGGGTCCTCCCCGGAGAACCCGCCTTGCTCTTATTTGAACCGTATTGAGGCGCCGCTCTGAAGCTGCCGGGTATGTAGCAGCGGAGCAGCGGCTCCGCTGTCGCCCTGTCGCCCAATTGCTCCGTTTGCAAAAATGACAGACACCCTGAGCACCTTCATTCCTTGACTTTTGCGGATTTACGAGCTATATTTTTTAAGAAGACAAAAGTTTTTCTTCACTGAAAGTATGTTTTTAGCCGGAAAAAGAAAGGTTTTTCCTGTGCAGCAGATTCTCTCAACACTGAATGAGGTACAAAATCAATACGATTGGCTGAAAGAGATGCGCGACACGCAGCCAGTCTGGCTGGATGAGCGGAGTGGATGCTGGCACGTGTTCCGCTATGCTGATGTGCTTACGACGACCACTGAGTATGCTGTTTTCTCCTCAGAACGACGCCAACAGCGCCGGGCCCTACAGAACGCGATCCGCGCTGAGGAGGAGCAGCAGCGGGAAGGCGAAGCGCGCGGCGAGGGCAGAAGTATCCTGGCTATGGACCCACCGGATCATCGCCAGTATCGCAACCTGGTCTCATCCGCGTTTACTCCACGCGCGATCGATCGCTTGCGGGGGCGCGTCGCCGAGATTACGCAGGAACTGCTTGATGAGGTGCGTCCGGCGGGCAAGATAGATTTTGCTACGGATCTTGCCTATCCCCTGCCAACTATCGTGATTGCCGAAATGCTCGGGGTGCCCAGCAGCGACCGCCCGCTGTTTAAGCGCTGGGCTGACGCGTTGCTTGAGCAGCAGTTAAACGATGCCGAGTTTTTCCGGCCTGATGAACAGCAGCGCGATAATCCTCAGCTCAAGCGTTTCGCCCGGACCTTTGAGGAGATGTCTGATTACTTCAGGCAAATGTTGGAGGAGCGCAAACAGAAGCCGCGCGATGATATGATGAGCGACCTGCTAGCTGCCTCGATCGATGGCGAACATCTTAGCATGCAGGATACCATCAATTTCTGCAATATCCTTCTACTGGCGGGACATGTCACCACGACCAACCTGCTTGGTCAGGCCATTCGCTGCTTTGATGAGCATCCTGAAACCCTGGAACGGGTTCGTCAGCAGCCTGAACTGATGCCGGGCGCGATCGAAGAAGTCTTGCGCTTCGCCTCGCCGGTCTGGCGCCTGATACGTACAACTCGTGAAGAGGTCGCACTGGCTGGTGTGACCATTCCCAAAGATGCGACGGTGTTTGGCTGGTTGGCCTCGGCGAACCGCGATTCCGCTCAGTTTGCACAACCCGAGCGCTTCGATATCACGCGCTCGCCTAATAAACATGTGGCCTTTGGTCACGGCATCCACTTCTGCATTGGCGCACCTCTCTCGCGTATGGAAACCTCCGTGGCTCTGCCCTTAATCATCAACCAGCTCCCCAATTTACGCGTGGAGCGGGACAAAGCAGAGCTGTTTGAAGGGCGTTTTCTCTTTGGCTTCAAACATCTGCCAGTCACTTTTGATGCATAAGGAGGTCTTTTTGCCCCCAGAGTTTGAGGGTGAGCACGAGCGGCGCCACAGCGGCGCTCTCTCGTGCTCACCCTCAAACTCTGGGGCGGGGTCTAGCGACTCCTGAGTCATCATTAGCTTCTCGCTGCTGCTCTGCCTGGCACAAATGCCAGATTGCTTCAAGTAAATCATCAATTTGGAGCAATTTTTCGTAAATAGCTTTGACTGCAATCTCTCTTTGCTGGATAGTTTTAGCACAGGTTGGTGGAGGCATGCCTATAGTTCGCTGGCAACCAGCTTGATCCAAAGAGTGTGTTTCAGGACCGGCCTCTTCTCTTTTCACCAGGCCTAGCTCAGCAGGGCTTTTTTCGTAAATTTGACAAAGCGCCCGGCAATACCTGGGACCAGGAAAGTGGTCGCCGCTTTCCCAACCACGCACAACTCTCGCATCAGTGTTAAGTTTCTCAGCTAATTCCTCTTGCGTTAAAGGGAACGCCTCTCTCTCTCGCTTTAAAATGGTCGCGTATGGATAAGATTGCTGCATACACTTTTATCCTGGGCCATCTTTTCTGGCCACTTTATACAATTTGCAATGAGTTATCTTGCGCTCGGTTTGAGCAGCAAAATTCATGGAAGCATCCAATATTATGTTTGCTTGCTACAAGCCTACTGTGAAAAAATCAAAGAATTCTTAAAGAGGGAAGAGCAATTACCTCAAGGAATTCTTAGAAAGGGAAGAACTGAGAAGAAGGGAGAACGGCTTCAATCGTCATCGGTAAAGCGATAGCCAATGCGATGCACTGTGTGAATGAAGCGAGGGTTGGTCATGTCCGGTTCAATTTTTTTGCGTAGACTATGGATGTAGACATAAACATGATGGGGATTAAATCCAAATTCGTCTCCCCATACCAGCGAGAGCAGTACCTTTGATGTAATCACCCGACCCCTGTTGCGGATCATCACTTTCAGTATTTCGTACTCGATCGGGGTCAGATCGATCTCATTTCCATCTCTTTTGACACTTCGCTGGGAAAAATCTATCCTCAGTGGTCCAGCGGTAAAAATTGGCCCTGTTGGGTGAATGCGCGACAAAGCCCTGCGGATTCTTGCCAGCAATTCAAGTGCATCAAAAGGCTTGACCACATAATCATCAACCCCTAAATCGAGCGCTTGTACTTTGTCGAGTGGTCCATCCTTGACCGAAAGAATGATCACCGGCGGAAAGTGTACCCGGGCACGCACTTTCTCAAAAACCTCGATACCGCTCATATCCGGCAGCATAAGATCAAGAACGATCAGATCGATTTTGTGACGGGCAATTTTCTCCAGTGCTTCTCCGCCGCTTTTCGCAGTGTATACTTCATAGTTGTTTGTTTCCAGAATGCTGCGTAGCGTTCCTAGGATTCCAGTATCGTCATCGATGACAAGAATATGCGCGCTCTTTTTATTATTCATAATTCGTGCTCCTCTGTCCTGGGCAACGTAAATTGAAAAAGAGCGCCGCCACCGGGCCGGTTTTCTGCCCAGATAGATCCACCATGAGCCTCGACCAACCCACGACATATGGTTAAGCCTATACCTGTACTTGGAGGATAAGTCATAGCCCCACGACAAAATTTATCAAAAATACGCTCTGTATCTCCTGGTTTAATACCCGGACCGCGATCGGCAACGCTGATAAGAAGGGAGTCGCTCTCAACTTTAGCACGAATCTCAATCGGCGATCCGGCAGGCGTGTAATGTGCGGCGTTTTCAAGAAGATTCTCTAATATCTGCCCAATCCGAACAGGGTCTACTTCGACTGCTGGCAAGCCCGGCTCCATGTCTAGAGATATCTTCCGATCCATCAACAGATCCTGCAAGTACCCAGGCTCTAACGTTCCGGAAATTAAGGCCTCGATGGGGTATAACACCTTACAAGGTTCTAGTTTCCCTCCCTGAATACAAGACATATCAAGTAACTTCTTTACCAGGCGATTAAGCCGCTCAGCCTCGCACGTGATAATATTTAAAGTAGCGTTGCGCCGGGCGTTATCCTCCCATGAAATGTCTGCTTGAAGTAGGTCCGTCGTTCTTCCCATGATAGTTGTCAACGGGGTCCGCAGCGAATGGGAAACGGAAGAGATGATTGCATCTTGTAATTTTTGTGTACGCCTGCGTAATTTTTCGCTCTCCATATTTGCCCGCTCGATTACAGACACAGCCAGACTATAGAGCTTCCAAAAAAATTCCTCCTGCGCACCGGGCAAACAAGAAGATGTGTCAAGTTGGTCCTCGAACGCAGGTAATAGAGAAGCATTCTGGCTATCAACGATGAGGCGCAAGACACCAACGACCTGATCTGTGTTTTTAAGAGGAAGCAAATGAGTATCCCGGCGCGAGATCGCGCTCCTGGCAGTCTTGCTTCTAATGATGTTTCGAATATAATTACTTCGCATCCTGGAGGCAGCGAATCCACCTGGTATCAAGATTGATCGCCCGCTCGCCATAACCTGTTTAGCGCATATTTCTTCATCATGGGAGAACCCGGCCCAATGACTTCGTTGAGGAGCCTTCGCCTGCAATACCAATGTCTTTCTATCTTCATCTGGATCAGATGAAAAGATAGAGCAAGCAATGATCCCATATGAAGATGATGCAGTAACGATTGCCTCCGTTACAAGATGTAATTGATGCTTTAAATCTTTTTCGGAATTTATAGCACCTATTAACTGGAAAAGCGTCTGAATCTGAAATTCCCGACGAGTAAGTTTTTCCATATATTCGTGCGAAGCTGTTTCATAAATCACACGAGTCTTTCTCACCTGGTCTGATGCTTCCTGTACACTTTTACGCCATTGCAGGCATAAGAAACCCAGCGCCATTGCCACAAGCAAAAAGAGAAAAAGAGCAAAGCTCTCCTCAATATGACCGATGGTCAAAGTGAATTGTGGTGGAATAAGAAAGAAATCAAAACAGAAGCAGATAAAGATAGTAAAAAGGGTGGCGAAAAAAAATCCATATTTGCGTACAACCATCAAAACAACCAGCAGATAGACAAGTGAAATATCTGGGATACGTGGGTAAAGTTTAAACACATAGATTATACCTGTTATAAGAATGACGGTAACCAGGGATAATACGCCTAACCTCAAAAAATCGAAATAGCGCCTCCAGAAAAGTTTTTTTCTCCCTTTAGACACAAGCAACCTCCAGCGTTCCATAAGTTTATCTCCTTGTATCATCTCTCTACTTTTTACTAAAGATACGAATATACATAACTTTATCTGTGAAACCTCAAAAAATTCTTAAAAAAGACGGGGAAATACCTCAAAAAATTCTTAAAAAATTTGTTATCTTATAGCTCATCATTTTCTCTGAGCAAAATACCTATCGCACTGCATAGCTCGATATTCTGGCTGAAATGAAAATCAAGTTGAAATATCTTGAACACATAAAACTCGACAAGAAGCATGTGCAAACACGAAGGTTACCAGATCGCGTTGAGCTTGATAATTCCTGCTGTTACGCACTAATGCGAGCAATATGAGAGAACACGCATGCCTTTCAGCCTCCTCTACGATAGCACGCCCGGCTTCACGCGCTTGTATGATTATTGCGGTGACATTGCAGCCCTCTTCTTCCGCTATTGCTAAACTTTGCTGAAGAATATCATGAGCTGCGTTAAACTCTCTGGCAAGGGTTGCTTCCACCGGCAAAGTACGCGGAACCTCGATAACATAGATGAGATAGAGTTTGCTTCTGGCAACTTGAGCCATCAAACAAGCAAGTCGTATTAGCTCGCTCCCAATCTTTGCAGTATGAATTGCAACCATTATTCCATTGTTATTAGGTTTATTGTATTGAAATCTATTTATTCCAATAATCTCCTTGATCTTGCTCCAAAAGCGAAACATCATATCCCACCTGTCGTTGGATTTCAAATCGGCAGCCCATTCTGCCGTTTCAGGCACTCAATGGCTTTTTTATATGAACTTTTACTCTCAATTAATTTCCCTTTTTTAGTACTTATTCATAGTGATAGACGCCTGACTTTGCTGAATCGCAAATTTGATTACTTCATTTGCTCAATGTATCGCTTCAATATTTATCTTTGATTACAATATTTTTACAAAAAATTAAATTTATTATTCTGTATTTGCGTATCAATAATAATCATTTTTATATTCATAATCTGTTTTACTTATAATTTATATCTTTTCCGCCTTTTCTCCTCATCTTCTCCTCTAATGATCCTCGAATCAAGGCCAGATTTCAGGCACACTTTATCCAGACCTCAAGGAAGGGGCTAAAAATGACACTGCATGCAGAGACAAATCGAAAAAGTCAGGCGCGAACGCGCCTTGTATCATGACGCCCTGGCTTTTACTATGCGGAGGTGTTCTCCATGCAATATGCAGAAGTGCGCGGGTGGAACAAAGGTATCAAGCACGAGCGGCTCGCTCACGGTTGGTCTCAATCTGAGGCTGCTAAACAGTTAGGAATCGATGCGCGAACTTACCGAGGCTGGGAAAAGGGCCAGCATTTTCCGGGCTACCCGGGACGCAGAGCATTGAGCAAACTTTACAACAAAAGTATCGAGGAGCTAGGCCTGCTCAGCCCTGTAGAGATTTAGAACACAGACAGATGGCCTGCGCCAGTTTATGCCACTTTGGCATAAACTGGCGCAGGCCATCTGTCTGTGTTCTGACTGGCATTGTTCTCTTTGCTTCAGGTGTGTTGTTTGCCGTACTGATCGCCATCCCGGCTCTAGGCTACTGGCTGTTTGGTTTGAACGAGATTCTTGCCTTCTGGTTTGCTTACATTCTGACTCGCCCGCTCGGCGCTTCGTTTGCCGACTGGACGGGGAAGGCGCACAGTGTGGGTGGTCTTGCCCTGGGTGACGGACCGGTGAGCCTGGTTCTCGTGCTTTTAATCATCGGCTTCGTCGGCTACCTGACAGTCACCCGCAAGGATACGAAGAGCGCATAACGCGAGTGGAGCAGCGGAGCTTACATCTTACACACTATCATTTTCACGCTCACCTCGGCCATTGTTTCCACTGGCAGCACGAAGCTCAGGCGATTCAGCACCTGGGCTTTGTGATTGGCCTGGCTTTGTTCGGTAAGGCGTTCGAGGCTAAATCGCAGGCCGAGGGGCTGCTCAATGCTCAGTAGCAGGTCGTGTTGCTGGCCGTGGATAAGGGCAGTGGGACCGTCGATGGTGCAGGCAAGCCAGGTGATGAAGGCTTCTTCGACCTGGTGAGATCCCTGCGTGAACCGGAAGGAATCGCGCAGCCAGACGGCGTCGGTGTCAGTTCCAGGCGTGGCCAGGCGCAGTTCGCGGCGTGTACTGAGCAGGTCCGGGCAGGGATAAGCTGGGGCGAAGTCGAGTTCTACGCGTTTGCTGCTGCCCTCGTCGATGATCTCGTGAAGCGTGCCAGAGAAAGCGCGCCCGGTGCCTTGCAGCAGGCCATCGATGCGCGGGACACTGTGGCCATAGGAATTGGCAAAGATATTCTCGTAACGCTCCGGCCCGAAGTAGGCGCGTGAATACAGGCCACGTCCAGGATCAGTGAGGAGATTCTCGCCGGCGACGTGCAGAAGGAAACTGCCGATGTCGTTATGATTGTGCTCTTCGGCGTTATGGCCCGCTTTGACGCACAGCACCAGCGGCGTCTCCTGGTCCGTAAGCGTGACCAGCCGGGCCGTTCCTCCCACGGGCAGACGGACATCTGTGGGCGAGACTGCGGAGGGCTGACTGCCGTCCCACCAGAGGATATCGCGTAACATCATGGGCAAACGCCAGTCGCTGTCAGGCTCAGCCGGGCGGGCGAGCAGGTTCTAGTCAGAGAAGGTGGCAAAGCTGGAGCCGGAGAGTTGCAACCGGGCCGGGAAGGCCGCGATCCGTTTTAGCTTTGCACCCGCCAGCAGGTCAAGCTGGCCGGCGCTACACGCGAAGAGCAATTCAGCGAGTGCGACAAAGTTAAACAGGCCATAATGCCAGTAGGCCACACCCTCGCTTGAGCTGCCATCTTCCGCGAAGGCCGTCTCCAGGAAGGTCTGGAGACCCTTGAGGGCAATCCCTAATGCGTGCCGCACCCGTGCCTCCTCCGGCTCCAGCAGAAGAAACGTCGCCGCGATCGAGCTATTGCAGACACCATTCCAGTTACTCGCTCCCTGATACCAGCTATGGAGATAGAAGAAGCTCAGATACGGCTCGCAGATCCTGCGTTCGACCTCAGCGCGCACCCGGTGGCGTACCTCCTCATCAAGCGTCTCGCCCAGCAGAAGCAGGGTTTCAGCCAGCAAATAGCCCGTTTCGGCGGCAAAAAGATCGATTAAATCCCACTCGTGAGCCGGCAGCACCCAGTTGCTCTCCTCGCAGACACTCCAGAGATAATCCTGCACCACCGCACGCAACTCCGCCTGACCTAAAAACAAGCGCAGCGCGGCGGCGGAGAGGCGTGCCCGCTTGAGAAAATACCCCGCTTCATAGCGAGCGCGTTCCCCGCTAGTGCGAAACAGGCGATACTCCGTATAGCTCGTCTGCGGCAGCGTCTCGATCCCGTCCAGCAAATGCTCCGTCAACTGCAGCACCCGCCGCACCTGCGGAGCCTCCGCCAGCCGCTCACGTCCCGCGCGAGCCGCCTCTAATTCAGGGAAAGCCAGCCCTGGCGTAAGCTGAAGTTGCTGAAGCTGCGCAGGCGTAATTTGGAAAATGTCTGATGAAAAAGACATTGTAGGACCAACCTTTCTTCATTATCTTAAACCAGTCAATCCAGTTTTTCAGACATATGTTGCAGATGAGGCAAAAATTTTGCCTCATCTGCAACATATGTCTGAAAAACTGGATTGACTGGTTATCTATACTTCTCCAGTTCTTCATCGGACCAGATCTCCCAGGCAGGCCGGGCGACGAAGATCTCTTTGAGCTCATATTTATTGTCGAGCACATTGCCGCCCACAAAGATATTGCGGCGCCTGTAAGGCTCGGGGGTGGTCGCAAGCAGCCATTCACGCTGCGAGGACTGTGGATAATGAAACCAGGGCTCCGCGAGGAAGTAATCCCGCTCATTAGTCCACGCTGGACTGGCCAGGGATGCGCGCCGGCACAGTTCTTCTACCGTCGCAGCACAAAACGCCGCCCATTGTTTGCCTTCTGGCGTCGTGGCAGGTGGCGGCGGTTCGCTGATAAGGCTCTCGCGCTCATTTCCGTCGGGACACCACCAATCATTGAGAAAGCAACCAATGGCGACCCAGGGCTCCTCTCCCTGATAAATTTCCCTGATTGCATCAGCAATGGTATGTCCAAAGTAGGGAAATGTATATTCCATGGCGTATCCTCCTTCCTGGTAATTCTCTTTATTATACCCCAAATAAAGAGCGGGGTAAGGCGATGACGAGCATTGAGCATAGCAAACTCAGCCACAGCGGAGGCGCCGCTCAAGACGGTTGAAATAAGGAGAGCCAATGAAGGTGGGATGGAAATGAGCCATGGGGAGGACCCGGAGGGGATGACGGGAGTGTAGCCCTGGAGCAGCGCCTCCAGGGCTACACTCCCGTCATCCCCTCCGGGTCCTCCCCCAGGCCACGGGCGGTTTTCAGCTCGCATGGCAGAGCGAGAAATGGCTCGAATTGAGCTTGACCAGGTGTGCTCTTGCGCTTCTTTCAACCGTCTTGAGCAGCGCCTCCGCTGTGGCTCTGTGGCTTGTTTTATATTAATTTGCGAAACATTGATTTATAGCACGATCTGTATGCTCACGCCGCATAGTAATTTGCATGGCTGGGATGTAAGAACTCACAATCGCCCAGGCATCTTTCTTTGTCGTAATCTGAAGGCGTTGCGCCAGTGCCTTGATATCGAGTTCATCTCGCTCACGTCCTGAGAAAAGCTTGAGGGCCAGGATGTACTCAAGTTCCGGAACGTAAACGTTCAGATTTGCGAAGGTTTTCCAAAGTTTCGGCGTTCTTGGCCTGCCAATCTGATCGACAACAATGGTGACATCATCATTTAACCAAACAGAGGCAAGTTTTTTTTCCTGCGTAACAAGTTTGATTGCTTGCTGAACTGCTCGATAAGTAGCCGGATCATTTGTAGCAATAATAGCATCGATATCCTGAGTCGTTCTGCGGTTCCCAATTTGCGTTACCATTACTGCACCACCCAGGATGAGGATGGTGGCTTTGATCTGCATATCTGCGAGTTTCTGGCCCAGAAAACCGAGGCATTGTTCAATTTGTTTGCTGTTCATGCTCCACCGCTTCAGCTTTTTTAGAGCTAGCTTTCCCTGGCTTCGGTTTTTTCTCAGGCTTCTCTAGCGGGCCGTAAAGTTTGTCAGCGAGGGCTTCGACGGCGGCCATGATGTCTTTGATTACGGGCTTTTCTTTGAAGAATATCAATTCACCGGGGATGGAGCCGAAGTCTTCGCGCGTGACTTTCAGGCTTTCGTAGACGAGCAGGAGCAGGTTGGGGCATTGGGCGGCGCGCACTTTGGCGATTTTCGTCTTGAGATATCTGGGACTCCAGAAGCCGACGAGTTCAATGAGGATGCGGCGGCGCTCGTCCTGGGTGTGGACGAG
>WNFN01108117.1_pt1 | contig 10100 bp, 8 predicted proteins | sample 5400161 | NCBI WGS metagenome assembly WNFN01 (sample SAMN13153353, study PRJNA577476) | soil metagenome | isolation source: 80 cm saprolite on Douglas fir-dominated hillslope | place: USA:California | collected 2013-09-17 | reverse complement strand
GACCGGCTAGTCCCGGCCGGGAGCCCGACGACAGCCGCCTATGCTCAAGGCCCGCAAGAAATTTTGTCGCCGCGCCCTGGAAGGATTTGCAAAGGCGCGCGACGCGGGCCAGCACGCCACCCGCTGATTCCGCGATAGAAGCCGTGTAGCTTGCTGCAACCTGGCATCAATCAGATCAGACCGCCGGTAACTGACGCTCGACGGCATCACGGGCAGAAATTCGCACCTGCCATGACCGGTGGCGGTCAGCATGCTAGCTGACTTGATGATGCGCACCCCCAGGTCGCGGTCAAAGCTAAATCTGTATGATTAAAGTTGCCTACTTCAACTGGTCAAGGCCCGCTCATCTCACGGCCCGGTCACCGGCCGCCTGGGCCGCTAGGCGTGACACGCCGGAGCGCCAAGTAACCGCATCTAGTGCCTCAGCTTTCGTACATCGCGACCGTGGTGCTGCTCGCAATACAGAAACTGCGATTCAAGGCTAAAGCAATCTTCACCATGAGGCGGAAATGAAGAGATGACCAACCAGGCGCCAAATGCTCTCAAGCCAACTTGGTCTACGCAGCTGACCAGTAGCGTGCCAGGACGTGACCCGGCGCATGACAACAGGACGCTGATCGTCTTCAGCAAGCTTCAGCCTCCGGCAGCGCGGCGCGGAACCGTCGTGCGTCAGGAACTGCTAGGTCGCCTGTCCGAGGACAATACGACCAAGCTTGTCGCGGTGGTAGCGCCGACGGGCTGGGGGAAGACTTCATTGCTCGCACAGTGGTGTTCAGCGTCCGAGACGGCACCCACTGCCTGGCTTTCGCTTGATCAGGGCGACAACGACCCCGCGCGCTTCTGGGCCCACGTCCTCGCCGCGATGAATATGGTGGCCCCCGAAATAGGTTTCGATGCCCTGCAACTGCTGGCAGTTCCCGGCGTCAGCACGGTGGATTTTCTGCTGCCGCACGTGATTAACGGTTTCGCGCAGATGCCGGACCGCGTCTCATTGATAATTGATGACTATCATGTGATATCTAACGAGGCTATCCACGAATCTCTCGAGTTCCTCGTCGAGCACCTGCCAGCATCCCTACGCCTGGTCCTTGCCGCCCGGTCCGACCCGGCGCTGCCGCTCGCCCGGCTGCGCGCACGGGGTGAGATGACGGAGCTTCGCGCTGAAGAGCTTCGCTTTACCGAGCCCGAGACGGCGAGATTGCTCAAGGAGACGTTCGATCTTGACCTTCAGCCCGACCACATTCGTGTTCTGCAGCAGAGGACCGAAGGCTGGGCTGCGGGGGTATACCTCGCCGGGCTGTCGCTCTGCGGGCACAAGGACGTTGACCGGCAGGTCCGTGCGTTCGCAGGCGACAACCGGCAAATCCTCGACTATCTCGTTGCCGAGGTGCTTGACCGGCAGCCTGCCCACATCCGGGCCTTCCTGATGCGAACTGCGGTCCTGGATCGCATGTCCGGACGCCTCTGTGACGCCGTGACCCTTTGTTTGCTGACATGCTGCGGCGTGAGCTTGACCGGTCCGAGCCCGGACTTGCGCCACTTCTCCACCGCCGCGCCTCGGAATGGCATCGCGAGTACGGATCGTCCGCAGAGGCGATCAGCCACGCGATATCGGCGTCGGACCTGGCCGACGCCAGAGAGCTGATCGCCAGGCGCTGGGACAGCTACCTGAATGAGGGCCTGGCCGGGACCGTTGAGTCATGGCTGAACTCGCTGCCGCCTGGCATGGTAACTGAGGATTCCCGGCTGTGCCTGACTAAGGCCTGGCTCGCGAGTCATATGGGGCGCCTGGACGAGGTGGAGCCATGGGTGCGGGCTGCCGAATCGGCCACGCAAGGCACACTCATCGATGGACCCAGTTCAGTCGAGTCAGCCGCGTCCATGTTGCGGGCAGACACTTTTCACATGCTTGGCGATCTCGCAGGGGCCGAGTCAGCCAACCGCAGGGCATTGGAACTCGAAGCGACAGGAACAGCTCGATGGCGGGTCGTGGCCTTGGCGGGCCTCGGAGCGAGCCTGTGCTGGCAAGGTCGCGACGGCGAAGCCTGCGAGATCCTGAAGCAGGTCGCGGAGCCGGTTCATCCGCCAGCCGATAACCTGGCCAGCTTGTGGGCGCTGGGCTGCCTCGCGGCGGTCTCGCTGCGACGGGGCAATGTGAGCTGTTGCGAACGCTACCTCCAGAAGGCGGCAGACCTCGCCGGCCAGCATGGCCTCAGCAAATACCGGGAAACAGCCACGGCGGTGCTGACTTCAGCCGACCTGCTCGAGGGCCGGGGTGAACTACTCGAGGCGGAAGAGGCAGCCCTCAGTGGGTTGGAGCTCGCTCAGGGTGGGCAGGCCCGCCTTGAAACCGCCGTCGCCTTGCTATGCCTGGCCAGGATCAAGGCGCGGTCCGGGAAAGGTGGCGAAGCCCTCGCTCGTCTCAGTGCGGCAAGGGAGGTCATCTACTCCTGCGCCACCCCCGGCATCCTGCCGGACGCGGTCCGGGAAAGGTGGCGAAGCCCTCGCTCGTCTCAGTGCGGCAAGGGAGGTCATCTACTCCTGCGCCACCCCGGGCATCCTGCCGGACATCATGACCTCAACCGAGCGATCGGCAAGCCAGCACCCGCCGCTAGCTCCCCGGTCCAGCCGGGGGGCTGGCGGGCGTCGGCCAGACGGCTTGACCGACCGCGAGGCGCAAGTGCTTGGACTGCTGGCGGCTGGAAAGTCGAACAACGAAATCGCGACAGATCTCGTGGTCAGCGTGCATACGGTCGAACGCCATCTGCAGAACGCCTACCGCAAGGTCGGCGTGCGCAATAGGGGGCAAGCCGCCGCGTATATCGTCCGGACCGCACAGTTACCGAACGCCTGCGTAGTCCCTTTCTGCCAGGCTCTCACTGCATTGCTGACCACCTCGCAGCTCCCGCAGTGGTCAAGATGGTCGGTAGCAGGGATGCCTTTTCCTGAGCCGGCCGGTAGAACGTACCTTGGGGCCCAGGCAGCACTCCCGAGTCGCGGGAAACGGCCTCATCGGGTGACGCCCTTGCTGCGAGCGCCGGAATGCTACCCGGGAGGAGAAGCAACTCATGATCCCATCGACGTGCAATTCCGGTTGATAGTCCTTTTGGGTTGTGTGCTGTCCAAACTCACCAAGAACAGGTGAAAGCACCGGCTCTCCAAATATGGTCGCATGCGCGGCACGATGGTGCCTGACGTGCCAACCATGCCGCCACGGACGGCCAAATACGACCGCCTGGCGGGCTATCTCGCTGCGGCATGGCGGCCATGGCACGGTAAGCCGCGGATACCGGACTTGCTCTGCGGTCTCGGGATCTTGGTCAGCGTCCTGTATTCGCTGGCGATGATCGCGCTAACGCCGTCGCTGATCGCGTCCCACCCACTGCTGCTCGACATGCTGTCCGGAAGTAATCCGGCCGTCATGGCGGCTGGCTCCTTCTCCGCCGTGCAGGTAAAGCTCCCTCTCGCTGTGGTCATGATCGTCGCGCTGCCTGGCATGCTTAAGTTCGACTGGGTCTTCTGGTGGGCCGGGAGGCGCTGGGGCCTCCAGGTCGCGGAGAGGCTTGGTAATCGCAGTCCGCGCAGTGCCGCGATGGTGGCGATGGTGGAGCGCAGGGGAACCCGGTTCGTCAGGTCTGCCGTGTTGCTCTCGCCGTTCCTGCCGCTGCCAACCGGAGTGGCCTATGCCGTCGCGGGCTGGGCCGACCTTCCGTTGATTCCGTTCCTGACCCTGGATGTGGCCGGTCGCGCTCTGTCGGCAGCGTTGCTCGGGGCTTGCGGGTATTTGCTTGGCCCGTGGGGTGTGGCTGTCGCCGAGCTGATTGCGCGGTACGCGCTGGTCACGCTCGGACTACTGGCAGTAATCGCCGTGACGCCTCAGCTGTGGCATGCCTTGCGGACGAGGGTGCGGAACGACAACCACCGGGAGGTAACCAACCGCCGACCGGGATCTCTCGCGTACATCCCGGCTACGCCAAGGCATCAGCGCTCTGCGTATACACCCATCACGCTCGCTGCTATGCGCAGCCGCCGTGGAGTGATCTACATAGTGGCTCATGAGGCCAAGATGGTTGATCGCAGGGATGGAAGCCCTGTCGCGGACCCGTAGAAATTAAGTAGGGTCCGGCCGCCTCGATGGATCAGCATCCGGGCGGAGCTGTCGAGTGTAAGGCCTAAAAGCCAGCATAAGTGTTGGCTTTCTTACCGCGGAGGCTTCGTTGCAAAGCGATTCAACGACAATGCAAGCCAAGCGCCCGCAAGCCGACACGATTCTGAAGTCCCGAGTTGCCGGGTGCACTGGTGTCGCTAACAGCCCCGCGGTCCTCAACGAGTACTGGATGTTCAGTAGTGGCGGCGCTTCCCGTAAGCGGGTCGGAATAGCTAATCTCTTTGGGATCGGAGCTGGGGTCGCTAGTAATTATGCCAATTATGCCTTGGGCGCCACCTGGGTGCGGGGCCGACTCTGATGGCGCGAGATCTAATCTACGCAATACTAGTGTTGGTGTCGATTTTGGTCACAATCCAATCCTCGCACACGCTGTACCTGACGCTGTATACGTGGAATCAGCCTCGGTCTGAAGCGAGCGCGCCTGCTGCATTCAGATCACCCGGGCTATCGTTCACGGTCATGCTCCCGTGCCGTCACGAGGAAGCGGTCATCCAAGCCACCATGGGACGGGTCGCGGGAGCAAATTACCCGCCGCAGTTGATTCAGGTCCTAGTGGTCTGCTCCGCGGACGACGGCGGGACCATCGGGAAGGCTGAAGAAAAAATCGATGCCCTGCGACGGGAGGGCATGGAAAATGTCTCTCTAGTGGTGTTCCACGACGGCCCGGTAAATAAGCCGCACGCCCTCAATTGCGCACTGCCGCACGCAGCCAATGACGTCGTCACCATATTCGACGCTGAAGACGATCTCCATGCTGACATCTTCAACGTTATAAATACGATCATGCTAGACGAGCGCGTCAGGGTCGTCCAAGCCGGCGTGCAGCTGATGGACATTGACTCCAACTGGTACTCGCCGCTCAATGTCCTCGAATACTTCTTCTGGTTCAAGAGCCGGCTGCACTATCACGCACGCCTCGGCGCGATCCCGCTCGGCGGAAACACCGTCTTCTTCGAGCGCGCCCTCCTCGCGCGCGTGGGCGGCTGGGACGAACACAACCTCACCGAGGACGCCGATCTCGGGCTTCGCCTCTCCGCTGCCGGCGAGCGAGCGCGCGTGGTCTACGACGACCGGTATGTTACCAAAGAGGAGACCCCGCCGACGCTCGCGCACTTCATTCGTCAGCGAACCCGCTGGAACCAGGGCTTTATTCAGACCCTGCGCAAAGGTGTTTGGCGGAACCTGCCAACCCGGAAGCAGCGCTGGCTAGCCTGGTATACGCTCGCTTTTCCGCAAGGTCAGGCCCTGCTGGCGATTTACATTCCTTTTTCGCTCGTGACGATGCTGGCGTTCAAGGCTCCTGTCCTACTCGCGCTGATCTCCTATCTCCCGGTCGTCATGCTCCTTGCCCACTTCCTCACGGCTGTGGTTGGACTGTATGAATTCGCTGGTGCACATGACCTCGAGGTCTCGCCGAGCACGGTCGTACGTTTGGCAATCGCTTGGCTCCCCTACCAGCTTGTTCTCTCCTACGCAGCCCTCCGGGCCGTTGGACGGCAGGCGCGCGGCGTCACCAACTGGGAGAAGACGCAGCATGTGGGCGCCCATCGAGCGCACCTGCGTGACCGCGCCATCGAGCAGGTGAACGACAATGCAGCGTGACCGGGTCGCCCCGCTCCGGGGGCCGCAGCGCGTCCTAGAACCCGCTGAAGGCGCAGGCCAGACGGCGGCAGTCGGCTGGTCCCAGGCACTTGATCGGTCCGAGCCGCTGGGGAGGGTCGGCAGGATCGCGCTCATCTTCGCGATAGTCAGCGCATTGATTACGCACGGCTACCACATGTTCGACTACCCTATTTACAACACTGACGAGGGTATCTACGTGGAGCGGGCCTGGTCCCTGATTCGGGAGAGCCGGCTGAGCCCTCAGACATACTTCTATGACCACGCCCCAGGTGGCTGGATCATCCTCGCCATGTGGGAGTTCGTGCTGCCGGCACACTTCGAGACGGCCGGCAACCCGGTAAACAGCGGCCGCATACTGATGCTGCTGCTGCATGCTGCCAGTGTATTCTTTCTGTTCGAGATCGCGCGCAAACTCTCCGGCGGCCTGCTCGCCCCGGTCATCGCCACATTCCTGTTCAATTTTTCGCCGCTGGGCATCTACTACCAGCGCATGGTCCTGCTCGATAACATGATGGTCTTCTGGGTGCTGCTGAGCATCTACCTCGTTCTGCGTCACGACAGCCGGATTTTCACTAGCATGTGGTCGGGTTTTGCTTGCGGGCTCTCGGTCATCACCAAGGAGAACGCGATATTCTTTGCTCCGACGATTTTCTATCTTCTAAGCCGTCGGCTCAAGGGAATCCCGAATCGGGACTTCGCGTTGATGTTCTGGCTATTCGCGGCGAGTACGCCGGTCCTGATCTATTTCCTTTTCGCTACGCTCAAGGGCGAGCTGCTGCCTCCAAGTCTCGACTTCAGCTTGGCTCATACTCCTCAGGGACACGTCTCGCTGCTTTACGAGTTGTGGTTCCAGATCCACCGCAACCAGGGGGGCACGCTATTCCATCACACTCATCACAGTTATCTCTACACGATGTGGCTGCCGAAGGACGGTTTCTTGCTGGCCGCCGGGACGGCAGCGATGGTGATCAGCCTGTACGTCGGGTGGCGGCAGAGGGAACACGACCCGCGCCTGCTGGTGGCGGGAACCCTGGCCTTCGAGATTGCCTTCTACCTGGCTCGGGGCAGCGTAATACTGGACTTCTACGTGATCCCGCTGATCCCGATGTTCGCCTTGAATATCGGCCTGGTCGCCGACCGGGTGAAACGGCGGCTTCCTGCGCATACGGCTCGCGTCGCCATGCCCGTGGCCGTCGCATGCGTCGTGTCCGTGCTGACGCTCGACCCGTCGGGCGCATATCTCATTACGCGAGGCCAGCACCACCAACTAAAGCTGGCCGACGTGTACTACCTGCCGCTGACGTATCTTCAGCGGGAGCAGATAGCGTGGGTCCGCGCGCATATTCCTCCAAGTGACAAGATTATTACAGACGAGGACATATGGGTGTCGCTACATGACATACGTCCTTACTACCCTTACGCCCAGTCGCACTGGAATGCCGCCACTGATCCGCAAATCCGAGACAAGATATTCCATAGCAACTGGCGAAATATTGATTATTTTGTCCTCTCGAATGGGATGCAGTACGCGATGAGCCTGAACAATACCAGCGGCCAGGAGGGCTGGATGATCTACGCACTCAAATATCATTCGACTGAGGTCTGGCATGCCAGTCGCGGAAACGTGAAGCTCGCAATCTATCGAGTGCTGAAATAGTCGCGGAGGCCGACATGGCAGAAATCGAGCCTAACGAGCCTAATAGGAAGCCGCCTGATGACCCACATGTGAAGAAGCGCAAGAAGGTTACCTGGAAGTCTGTCCTGGGTGTTCTTGTCGTCCTCGTCATCGTGTGGCAGATAGGGCACGCGTTTATCCAGGGTCAAGGCAAGCACGCCGGCAGAGCCCCCGCGCCGCCGAGCACGTCGGCGCCCGCGCCGAAGCCGACGCCGACCCCTACGGTAACCCTGGGCGGCCGCCGGATCGCGGCCGGAAGCGGCCCGGTCATCGCGCTGGACCCCGGCTTGGTTTCTCCGGGCGGCCATGTAGGCGTTGTCGGAAGCGGCTTTGATCGGAAGATGGCGGTCGTCGTCTCGCTGCAAACCTCGCGCTTGCGTGCCGCGAAAGTGGTCACGCACGGCCACACGTCAGTGAGCGGCACGCTGACTGCCGGATTTACGATGCCGATGTCTTTCACCGGCTCCAAAGCCAGCGTAGTAGTCCGGGAGGCCAACGGCGTGCAGACATCTGCCCAGCTTGTGACTCCGGGCGGGATGGGCACTGCAAGCATTACCGGCAAGGCGGCGGGGAAGCCGGGTGACCATGTCACGGTCTCCGCTAAAGGGTTCGGTCCAGGCGAGAGAGTCAACGTCTTCTGGGGCCGGATCAACGGCACTCCAGCAGCGACGTTGACCGCTGACAGCAGCGGGTCGATTAGCAGCGCGAGCGTGCCCGTGGGAATTGCCCCAGTGGGTCCCACGACCCTGGTGCTGGTTGGTATGAAGACCCACACCACGGCGACTGTGCCGTACCAGATGCTCGGCTTGTACCCGACGACCATCTCACGTCCCTATGCGGTCAAGGCTGGTAAGTCGATTTCGTTCCGGGGTAACGGGTTCGCGCCCAGCGAACCGGTACTCATCTACCTCGATGCTTCTGGCGGTATTCCGGCGCTGACGGCAAAGACCGATAGCAGCGGCGGCTTCTCAGTCAACTTCGTGGTGCCGTTCGGGCTGAAGGGCAGCCAGAGACTGATCGCGGTCGGCGAGCAGAGCCGTGCCTCGGTGAGCTCGGGCTTCGACATCCTGCCCTACATTCCGTCGGCACAGGCAAGCACGTATGGTGCCCTTCCGGGCACAACCATAAGTTTCTACGCTAAGGGCTTCGCCCCCAACGAGGTAGTGCTCGTTTACCTCGGAGGCGGAAAGGGCCATGGCGGACAGCTCGTGCCGGCCTTCCGGGTTGACAGCCACGGCAGCGCCTCGGCGGCCGGAAGCTATGTTGTCGCCAGCGGCGTCGGGCCGTCAGTGGGCTTCAGCTTGGTCGGTCAGCAAAGTGGCGGCGCTGCGAGAGCGAAGCTGTCGGTCGGCGCAGCGGCACAGTCGGTCACGGTTCCGCCGCAGCCGCCCTACGTCTTGCCGCCCAGCCTGGGTGGCAAGCCTCCGGCGACGCGCTCGCCTGCGAGTGGTTCGCCCAGCACGTCGCCGTCGGGTTCTGCTTCTCAGCCGGCCAGCTCACATCCATGACCGGCAGCACCTATCGACTGGTAACCGAAAGGAACGGAAACTTCTCATGAGGGCAAGTTTCGGGCCTCATACGGAGCAGGTGCTGGCTCTTCTTACCGATCTCTGGCTCCTGTCGCCAGAAGAGATCAACACGGTGACCAGGGCCTGGAAGGAGGCCAATGACCTGAACCGCGCCGAGGCGCTGGCACAGCTGCATCGCGCCGCATCGAGGGACGAGCGGTACCGGATCCTGGCTGCGGCCTCCGTCGCACGCAGGCAAGCGATGGATGTCGCATACATACATCACCGCACGGACTGGGCATTCTGGGCTGCGGCGTGGGATGCGGCAGCCGCGATTGCCGCAGACGACAACAGCGGCAGCGAGTACGAGATTCTCACTGCTCCCCTCATGACGGTGCTTCCGTCTATGTCGCATCGGCGAGGTGGTGTCCAGATTCCGGCCCAGCGGTCCCGGCGGCAGCGCGAGGCGAGGCTGATGCCGCAAGCGACTCCAGCGCGCGGACGTTCCCAGAGGCCCCCGGAGAGCCCCCCGGAAAGCAGCCGGGGACGCACGGGGCGGGCATGAGCGGCTCGGACACGTGATGAAGAGCCGGTTCCTTCAGCTCTTCGAGCTCTCGCCGGAGGCGATGGTGCTAGTCGATCGTGCCGGGCAGATTCACCAAGCCAACAGGCAGGCAGAGGAGCTATTCGGCTACGGCCGGGACCAGCTGGGCGGTGAGTCGGTTCATCCCCTCTTTCCTGGCCAGCCGATAACGCTGCCCGACAGCCGGGGGTCGGAAGAGAATCGCGGGCGGCACCTGGACCTGGTCGGCAGCAGCAGCGACCTCAGGCAGTTCCCAGCGGACGTCAACGTGATCCCCCTGCAGACTGAGGGGGGCATCGCGAACGTCATAAGAATCAGGGACATCACCGAGGAGCAGCGGGCCCAGTTCGTGCTAGAGCTGGGCCTAGAAGCCCGTGATCTGGCCGACCGAGACCGGCGGGCCCTGCTTGACCACCTCATACGAGCTCAGGAAGAGGAGCGGGGCCGCATCGCCGCGGGTATTCATGACGACACCGTCCAGGTACTTGCCGCGGCTAATCTGCGATTGCAGCAGCTTAAGAACCGGCTCCACAACCCTGAGGA
>WNFN01243234.1_pt1 | contig 10101 bp, 6 predicted proteins | sample 5400161 | NCBI WGS metagenome assembly WNFN01 (sample SAMN13153353, study PRJNA577476) | soil metagenome | isolation source: 80 cm saprolite on Douglas fir-dominated hillslope | place: USA:California | collected 2013-09-17 | reverse complement strand
AACGCTTTCAGTGGGATAGCTGTACGAAGGACCGAAATCTAGCCGAATGACCTTTTGCAGATAACCGGCATATTGCTCCCAAAGCGGTTTATCGAGGCCGTAATATGCGTTCAGCTTTTGAATCACCTCCGGCGAGGCTTGGCGTTCTTGGCTGAACGGTCCTCCGGGCGCTTCCTTCGATAAGAAAAAGGTCAGCGTGAGCAGGATCAAAAGCACGGGAATCAACTGCAGCAGCCGCGCAACGATGATCTTAATCATTTCGGCACAGAGCTGCTCTCGCTTTCAAGGTCGATGTACTTGAAGTTATGAACATCAAGCGCCAGCGGATTCCAGTTCTTAACGCTAGGATCGAGCAGATAAACGCGAGTGTACCAATAGATACAAACCACGGCTGGCTCGCTCAAGAAAAGCCGTTCCGCATCATGGAAAATATCAATCCGTTTCTGGGGATCAGCGGTATGGGCCGCTTGATCGATCAATTGATCGTAGGTGGGATTGCTCCAGTGAGTATCATTGTTGCCGTTCCCAGTTGTCCAAACCGTTAGAAATGTCAGTGGATCCATGAAATCGCCAATCCATCCACCCCGGATCATGTCATAGTTCATCGAATTCTGACTTTGGAGGTACACCTTCCACTCCTGATTCTCGATGCCGACATCGATGTTCAGCTCTTGCTTCCACATCTGCTGAATCGCTTCCGCGATCACTCGATGGGCTTCGTGGGTATTGATTAAGATATTAAATTTCGGGAACCCTTTGCCGTTCGGATAACCCGCTTCGGCTAACAATTGCCGGGCTCGCTCCGGGTCGAAATGAATGAGATCGAGCGAGTTATAACCATCCATGCCCGGTGGCACTATGCCGGTTTCGGGAATTTGTTTCGCCCTGGTAATGTTCGTGACGATTTCGTCCCGGTTCACCGCCAGATTCAATGCCAATCGGACTTTAGGGTTATCTAGTGGTTTCCGATCCGTATTGAGNGTTCCCGCCGATAGTAAGGAATCCGATCCAGTGGAACATCCAAAGTCTTGTGCAGTTGTCCGGCCTCGAACGCTCGCTCTGCGGTATCGGAATTCTCGATCGAATAAAAGTTGATCCCATTTAGCTTAACGGTAGCCGCATCCCAGTAAAGCGGGTTACGCACGACTTCGATCACATCGTTCTGGCGCCAAATCTTTAGTACAAACGGACCGGTCCCCACGTAATTACCAGGCGCCGTCCACTTAGTATCGCGCTCATCGATTCGGCCAAACTTGAGGATCGTCGGCATATGAACCGGAAACCAGGCGGTGTGCAGAATCGCAGATAAGAAATAGGGGGTAGGTCCGATCAGTTCGATCTTGAGAGTCTGAGGATCTTCAGCATGAACGCCGACCTGATTGAAGTCGGTCAATTTTTGATCGTAGTAATCCTTAGCCCCTTTCATGATAAATAGGGCGTCGCAATACACTGCGCCCAGGGCGGCAGTCAGAATGCGCTGGTAAGAATTAACGAAGTCCTGGGAGGTCACCGGATCCCCATTTGACCATTTCGCGTTCTCTCGAATATGGAACGTCCAGACGGAGTAATCGTCGTTGTGGTCCCAATGATCGGCCAAACCGGGCACGACCTTGGCTTGGTTGTACTCATCGTTTTCCACCAGGCCGGCCATCAGAGCATCGATGATTTGGTGCTCCGTATCGCCTTGGGACAATTGTGGATCCAATGTCTGCGGCTCTGACCCCACGCTGATGAGAAGAATCTTATGCCGGTTGGCTTCTTCTAAAGTCCGGCTGATGGCGAAACTGGTGGAAGTGAAGCCAAGAAGGGCACAAAGGACCCCGATACCTATACGAGCCAACATGAGGCGAAGCCGTGGAGCGCGCCTCGCTTGCGAGGCCGGGGTAAGCAAGGCTGACGGCTGAGCTGGGCTGCCGGTTAGCTGCGCTCTTATGCGTGAACGAGTACGCGTCACGCCACAGAGCTTAGACAGAAACAGAGTGTACCTCACAATGCTCCTGTGCTTACCACGGCCTCGTCCCGCGGCCACGGGAAGGCACGCTCCACGAGAGGCGCTCGACCGGATCCGGTTACGAAGCCTCATTACATAGTCCCAGACTCAATGCCAACCTTCTTGAGAAAAGGCTGCACCGACTGTTTGCGACCGAGAAATCTTTCAACCGAATCAGCGACATCTCGCGAGTTGCCGACCGCATAAACCTCGTCGCGCAAACGGCGGCCTACAGCAGGGTCTAGAAACCCATCGGGCGACTCCTGAAAGACGGAAGCCATGTCGGCTGCGATGGCGTCCGCCCACGCATAGCCGTAGTAACCAGCGTCGTATCCGTCAAAGAGATGTCCAAACGACGCTAGCATCGCGCTGCTGCTAGCATCCGTCGGGTAGAACACATCATCCAAAATAGAATTGGCGTACCCGTTAAGATTACTCTTTTGATTCGCCGTCAGCGGCATATGCAGCTTGAGATCCATAATGGCAAAAGAAAGCTGACGCCGATACCAGGAGGCCTTTGTTGCCAGGTCCGCTTCTTTCAATTTTACCAAGATTTCAGCCGGAATCTTTTTGTTAGGATCGCGAAAATCCGCCGCAAAACTGTCCAACACATTCTTGTCCCAGGTGAAGTACTCCAGCATCTGCGAAGGGGCTTCCACGAAATCCTGCGGCACGTTCAGGCCCGAAAAACTTGCATAATCGACCGTCGTAAGGATCGCATGCATGGCATGACCAAATTCGTGAAAAATGGTCGTTACTTCCTGATGATCCAGCAGTGAAGGCGCATCCGCAGACGGAGATGGGAAGTTGCAGATCAACTCAGCAGTTGGTCTCTGATATTTTCCGTTAGCTAGAAGTTTTCCATCGATTCCGGAAAAGGTGGCGAAATGGTTGTACTTCCCCGTCCGCGGAAATAGATCCATGTAGAGCAGCCCAAGAGGTTGGTTCGTGCCGGCGTCAACCACAGCATACAGTTTAAGGTCATCCACGTATTTGGTGGGTGGATCAAGCGGCTCGATTTTTATCCCAAAAATTCGTTCATAGACAGCGAACATCCCCTGCAAAACCCGATCCATCGGGAAATATACCCGCAACGCTTCTTCATCGATGGCGAACTTCTGCTTCTCAAGCTGATTTGATACAAAGTACCAGTCCCAGAGTTTAACCTCTGGGTTCGTGCTGCCGGGAAAACCTGCCTTGATCTTTTTGAAAGCCGCTACTTCCTCGTCGTACTTCGGCTGGAGACCCGATTTGAGTTTTTCCAGGAACTCGAGCGCATTGCCGCCGGATTTGGCCATCCTGGTTTCAATCTGATAATCCGCCCAGGATTGGTAACCGAGGAGCGTCGCCAGTTGTGCGCGCAACCCAATTACTTTCGCAGCAATCGGTAGATTCTTGTCTTTCGCCCGGGTATCGCGCGCTAACTGCAGCTTCTGTCTAGTCTCTTCTTTGACGCAATTCGAAGCGACCGTCATAAACTGAGGAGCAACATTCGCGTCCACCGTGTATTGGTCGTCTCCGGTCTTAACTTGGGAAAGAAAGGTGTCCGGCACACCTTCCAGATCGTCCTTCGAAAAAGTGAGCTTGGCGCTGGCGTTATTGCTGTTCACAGCAAAGCGGGTATCCAAGAAGGCGATCTCTTTGCGCAAGCTCTCAACCTGCTTCCGCTTGGCATCGTCCAGCGTCAACCCAGCGCGTTTGTAGTCTCGCAAAGTGAAATCTAACAGCCGCTCTTCTACCGGCTTGAGCTGCGGTTTAGTTTCTGCGTAGGCATGGACCGAACGGTAGACGTCTTCGCGATAATCGATGCCGACGGCAAACTCATTCAGCTTTTGAACGGCGTCGACCGCCGCTCCCCGCATCTTGGCATCCGGATGCGCCTGTTCGATAATATCAAGACGGTGATGGACGGTCTGGAGGTCGAACCCTATGTCGTCCAACGCTCGAACCGTATTATCGAAAGTGAGTTGGCTGGAGGTGAGTTTACCGATCTCATCTAGTTTCCCGCTAGCGGCAGCGATAGCGGCATCAGCAACGCTGGCGATTTGCTCTAGCGTAGTCTCCCAATTCAGCGGGGTAAGAACCGTATTGAACTTGGCGGCTTGCTCCTGAAGCTGAGCTAAGGTTAGCTGAGCTTTCTGTGATCCTTGATCAGATTCGGCAAGAGCAACTAAAGGAAACAGCAGGACGAGAAAGAAGCTGGATTTCATAGAAGATGCCATCGAGGCCGTAGCCGGGTCGGCGGTGGGATCCCAAATATGGAGGGGGTCGCTGACGTTGTAAAGGATGGGGAAAACGGTGGACGCGGGATCCGGCTGAGGGATCCAAGCGTGAGTCTTTTTTATGCTTCGTTGCGGACACAGACCGGCTCCGTAGGAGCCAAATCTTTACAGAAATTTGCGTAAAAAATCGCGTTAGCTCCGGAGGAGCGGCATCTATGTACAAACGATCCCTGTTGCGCTTGTAAACGTTTTCTACGCTTCACGCTGCGGGACGCAATTAGATGACGCTCCGATGGAGCTACCGCAATTTCTTCTGACCTAGCTATAAAGATTCCGCTCCTACGGAGCGTGCTACCCCTGTAGCTCGCAACGTTTCCGGGAGCGCCGCGGTGATCGTCCGAGAGTGTGGTTTACGCGCCTAGGCTTGACCAGGCGAACGAGACAGCTTTTGAATTGCGTCGCGTAGTTCGGCAGCGCGTTCATACGCTTCATCCGCTATCGCGCGTTCTAAATCTCTTTCCATTAATTCCAACGGACTTAAGGGAAGATTAGCTTTGACCTCGGACAGCCATTCTTTGAGAAACGCAAGCTCTGAGCTGGTCTCTATCCATTCCGGTTGGCTGATGGACCGATAGAAGCTTTCGATCTGGTGGATCCCACTTTCTATCACTCGGATGGCTTGCCCGACTCGGCCTCCCTGAATCTCGATCGAGGCCCGAGCCCGAGTATTCATCATGATGATATAGGGCCGAAATTGTTCGAAAGCCCACCTCGCCTCTTCCTCGCGAACATGATTCCCTACGAAATCGCATACTTCAAGATTCCGACCTGTATCTCGGACGACGTTCGGATAGTCCTGCAGCTGAAAGAGACTCAGGTAACGATGGTAATATTGCACCGCTTCCTGTTGCAGGCCGACTAAATCGCTATCGCCCAACTCATAGGTGGTACCACGAGTCTGCGCCATGCTGGCCCGTGACTGATGGTATTGGAGCAACGACTCATAACCGAACGGCCGCTCACCGTCCGGCCGGCCCTGCAGTTCCATCTGTATGACACCGAGGTCAATCCGAAGCTGCAGCTTTTCACGCCCATCGTTGCCCACGATTTTCCGCGCTTTTACCTGTCCGGGTTCATGCGACCACCCGTCCAACAAGTTGTTCAAGTCCAGATTGCTCACTCCCACGAAATATCGAAGGAGGTTGGGAAATGTCAAAAGACGATGAGGGGGGTGTTGGGCGCAAGCCCATACAATCGTAATCGTCCTCGTCGTCGTCCTCGTCCTCGATTTGAACGCGTGATTCGGCCTAGGATTCGTTGCGGCCAACCAGCGACTGGATCAGGGTGGTTAAAAACGCTGGGAATGTCGAGGACGAGGACGATTACGACTGTCCTGGACTCCGATGACCGGGCCGGCCTGTAAAAACGGCACGGCCGGCTCCGGTTCGTCTGAATACTAACCCTCTAGAACAGAGGCTTTGTGCCTTCGATTTTGACCGCTTGAAGCTCGTCGGGGCTAAAACCGAGGAGCTGTAGAATCGTTGGGGCGATCTGCGTTGTTTCTACTGGATCGGTGACATTCAAACCAGCAGTTGCTCCGGGCCAAACCACCAGGATCGGAACATTTCGGTCCTCAAGATGATCGCCACCGTGCTCGGCGATCTTTGATTGGTGGCTAGTATAGACCACACCGTATTGAGCAATGCCGATCAGGTCAGGTACGCGAGGATCACTCTGGGCAACGCCGATGAACTGCGCGGCGGATACCCCGGTATAAATCTGGATGAGACCGGCAGAATAGACTTTTTTGCCATCGACGCTCGCAGCCGCTTTGCTGTACTTGGTCAGGAACTGTTTCGCGTACTCAGTGGCGGTGCTGGATCGGTCGTTGAACCACAACAGCATGTTATCGTCATCGACCCCAAACGCCACCAGAGGCGGAGCCGTTGGATTTCCACCCTGGTGAGACTTGTTCCAAGCCGCGTTAAGATCACTAATAATCATGCCGTCATTGATACGGTTGAGCGCCGCCAGATTCATCGGGGATTGCCCATGCTTGGCCGAGATAATGATCGCGGTGTTACTGAGCAGTCCCTTGCTGCCGAGCGCGGCAACCATCTGACCAAGCGAGTTGTCAACGAACGTCAGCGCATTGGTTAGAACGACGCCAGGAGTCGCGCCGTCAGCAAGATAACCGCCGGTCGCGTTGCCTGAAGGGTCGGTGTTGGTTGGGGAAGTTGGCAGCTTCTCACCGGTCGAAACGGTCTGGAAATTCATTCCGAAAACCGCCGGTGTGCCGGGGTTACCGGAACCGTCGTGGCGATGGCCGTTGATCCAATTGACGACAGCCTCAACCTTATAATTGTCGTACTTCTGGGTGAGTAGATTGTTCGTCGTCCAGTCGGGCTGACTCGGATCAGTCGGGGCAGCCGGATTCGCACTACTGTTGATCTCCGGCGTAAAATACTCGTCGACACCTTTTCCCGATGGCCCTGATAGAGCTTGGTAGGCAGGATGTTTATCCGACCAAGCGGTCCGCAAACCATGCCCATGAACCACCTCGAAAACGGTGTTCACATGCAGATACTGGTTGGGGAAGATCGGCGAGCAGTTCGTGGGATCAACGGGCAAATTTAGCGGATTGATCACGGTCTTTGGGTTGCCGGTCATTTTCAGGATATTTAAGGTTGATGTCATCAAACTCGGTATAGGCGACCTCTGCCCCAGGAACCGGACCACTGCAGTTCGTGGTCCCAACAGGGAAGACCGCATGGTTCCAGGTATCATCATAATAGATACCGGTAGTCGCCGGGTTGCCTCCCGTCAGTTGCCCGACCATTCCAGGGAACGAGTCCGATGGATATGGGGTGCTGGCGTTGGAGTAGTCGACACCCTGAGCCAGAAGCGACGCCAACGTGGACTTAGGGAAGTTTTGCGCGTACCAAGCGAGATCGGACTGGTGCATCCCGTCGACCGATATCAGCAATACGTGTGCGACCTTATTATTGACATTGACATTGTCGCTTCCCGCTAAGGCTGGAAGCGCCGCCAGAAGCCCGGCAGCCACGCCGCCAAGCATCGAGCAATTTGTAGGGAACTTAGTTTTTTGTATAATCGAGCTTTTCATCTCTATCTGGGTCCTTCTGAACCGTCTGTGACTTTCTGATCCGACCCGCTCATCTCCCTTACGATTCGGTGTTAGCAAATTCAGATCGGTAGTAGGCTTCCAGGCGACGTAATCAGAGCGAGCGCTGGGAAACAACGCATTGAATGTGACGAAATGGTCACGTTGGACAAAGGGAGGTACGAGGAACGTGCGGTAGTCTTCCCGGTCTGCAGCAAAGTAATCAGTAATCAGTGTGTCAGTAATCAGTTCTGAAGGCCGCAAGAGGCAATTTCGACGGGCTTCATGGCAGAAAGTCACGCTCGGTCGCGTCGGATGGCCTGCCATGAGCAAGCTGAAAGCGCGTCGAATGGGCTATGGTCGGGTCTTTTCGCGAGACTGGCTCAACTGCCTTAACAGTACGGCCTGATTTTGAATCAGAGCTAATTTTTTAGCTCTAGACCAGCGTTTTAGCTGACGCTCACGCTGGAGTGCCATTTCGATTAGAAACGGCCCATCGAAATAGACTAATCGGGCGCCAGGGTGGTCACGGGTAAATTTAGCGCCTTTTGGCCCCCCATGATTTCGGAGGCGCGCATCCAAATCCCTGGCACTTCCGACGTACAGTGCGCCGTCTGGGCACGCGAGCATGTAGACAAATGCGTGGCGGCTGACAGGCGGTGGTGGGTCCAAGGTCGGGAGATACGAGAGATCATCCAGTTTGTTCATAAGCCGGCTGTTTCTCGCCCATCGTAATTCCAACGATACACGCGAAAACTGCCCATTCGACGCGCCTTAGGCTTGCTCAGGGCATTCGACGCGCTTCTTGGGAGAAAGCCGCGTGCTCAGTCATGTCGGATGGCCTGCCATGAGCAAGCTGAAAGCGCCTCGAATGGCTACCGCGCATGGATTCGAACCATGAATAACGCCTCCAAAGGGCGCATATTTGCATTCATAAGCTATTGTGTTTCAGCTTGTTATAAAGTTGAGATTTTTTGTTGCTGCATTTGTTGCTGTTCCGCGTTGCCTTTTTCCTTCAACAATGAGTCTTCCTGGTACCTGCAAACGGCTTTGGGAGAAAGCAGTTTCTCCCTCCATCGCAGTCTCTCGTACGTTGTCTCTTAAGCGAAGCTACCTCCGCTTAAAATCACTGCTGTTCCGTGTCTGACTCGCCACGTTCAACCACGGCGCATTACTTCATTCGATTCGCCAATAATCAGGTCTCCGACGACCGCGCTTCGTTCCAGGAATTGCGGCAATTCCTTCCACAGCGTAAGGCCGAGGCTGTTCTTGCTGCACTGAGGATATCCGCCCGTTCTGGCCAGCTCGATAACCCTGAATCGATCTACCAGTGTGAAATGTTACTCGTGTCGGACCCTTTCCAAGCGCAGCGAACACGCGGGCCCGTTTCCGTAGCCGAACAAAACGACTCTGGATCACTTTGTCATGGTTCGAATCCATGCGAGGCAGCCAGTTGATAGTCAGGGATTTACAAATAAAATCTCTGCTCGTAACGAAAAGTTTTTGGCCAGTTTTTTGCCAATTTTGAAGCGCACAAAATCCGAGCTTTAGCCCAGATTGACGGATTGAAGTTGAGACGAAAGTTTGTGACCTTGGGCGGTGCGCCGCATGAAAACCACTCTTTGTACGCGCGTCGGGATTGAGGTCCCCATTATCCAGGCCCCTATGGGTGGCGCCGTGGGACCTGCACTTGCGTCAGCGGTAAGCAACGCTGGCGGATTAGGTATGCTGGCGCTCTGGCGTGACGATGCAGAGACCATGCGTAAGCAGATCCGGGAGACCCGGGCGCTGACGTCTAAACCGTTTGGCGTTAATCTAAATCTGGAGTTTCCGCAGGACGAACGGTTGGACGTGTGCCTCGCGGAAAAGGTTCCGGTTATCTCCTTCTTCTGGCGCGAGCCTGGTGCTCTGGTGCGCCGTGCCAAGGACGCGGGCGCTATCGTGCTGCACACTGTCGCCTCGGCCAATATGGCACGCCGGGCGGTTGAGAGCGGAGTGGACGTAGTTGTAGCGCAGGGCTGGGAAGCAGGCGGACATGTCCGCGGCACCGTTGCCACTTTGCCCCTTATTCCCGCGGTGGTCGATGTGGTCGGCACGACTCCCGTGGTTGCGGCCGGCGGCATTGCTGACGGTCGCGGGCTCGCCGCCGTGCTCGCACTCGGCGCCGCGGGCGCATGGATCGGCACTCGATTTCTCGCTAGCCAGGAGGCGACCATACATCCGCGCTACCGCGAGCGGCTGCTGAGCGCGACCGAGGAGGACACCGTGTTCCTGGAGGAGCTGTTCGACGTTGGCTGGCGCAAAGCGCCGCATCGGGTGTTGCGTAACAAGACGGTCGAAACATGGGAAGCGGCGGGACGGCCTCCGTCCGGTGCCCGCCCCGGCGAGGGCGAAGTGATTGCCAGGTCACGATCGGTCGGCGAGATCGTGCGGTACCAGTCGTACACGCCGGGCACGGACTTTGAGGGAGACATCGATGCCCTCTCACTCTGGGCGGGCCAGAGCGTCGGCCTAGTCTCGGAGATTAAGCCGGCCGGCGACATCGTTCGCGAGATCGTCGCGCAGGCGCAGAGCACGCTGGGCAAGTTGGCGCAGTGAAACTGCGCGTTACAGCATCTGGTTTTCGCAGTCCTTCGTAGGCGGCTCGCCGGAATTCTTCGAATTTCTTTTGGGGTAGCCACCGCTTTCAACCCAATCCAAGATCGCGCACTCGATTATATCGAAAAGCAGTTGTCCAAACCGCCGGGGGAAAGCTGACTGCGTTA
>WNFN01224809.1_pt1 | contig 10102 bp, 9 predicted proteins | sample 5400161 | NCBI WGS metagenome assembly WNFN01 (sample SAMN13153353, study PRJNA577476) | soil metagenome | isolation source: 80 cm saprolite on Douglas fir-dominated hillslope | place: USA:California | collected 2013-09-17 | reverse complement strand
CTCTCTCAGAGAGATGAAGAAAGTAAGAAAAAGTGATGGAACAATCAGCACCCCAGATCAATGGATCGCGCGCCCATTCGTCCCAGGTCAATGAAGCAAGGCTGGTCGAACTTGGGCGAGAACTCTTGCTCGCTCTCGGCGAAGACCCGGAACGGGAAGGGCTCCGTGAAACCCCTCGTCGCTGGGCTGCTGCTTGGCGCGAATTCTTGAGCTATGATCCGGGGCAAACAGATGTCACCTTTGCTCATTCAGCTTCTCCAGGCCAACTGGTTTGCGTCTCAGGCATCCCTGTCTTTTCGGTTTGCGAGCACCATCTCCTGCCGTTTGACTGTACGGTTGCCATAGGATATATTCCCAAACATCGCGTTCTTGGTCTTTCCAAATTTGCCAGAATTGCCCATGCTTGTGCGCATCGCTTACAATTGCAAGAACAGCTTGGACAACACATCGCGGCAGAAATCGTTCGTATCACAGAAACGTCGAGCGTCGCGGTTGTACTCAAAGGCGTTCATCACTGCATGGTGGCTCGTGGAATTCGTACTCCAGGCATGATGACCACAACGGTCATGCAAGGCCGATTTGAAACGGATGTCGCCCTTCGAGACGATTTCTGGCGCATCATCCAAGAAGGATCATCGCTCGATAGATAGATCTGAATAAGATTGTCAGCGCCGGAATTACGTCGGCGTTTACAGCCATTAAGCTAACCTCCTTTAGCTCCTATCGTTTTTCCAATTGTTGTGCCCTTTGTTCAGCAGGGGCAATAACATGTTTCTTCAATGAGGCTAATAAATGCCTAATATCTTGATAGTGATATGTTGAGAGTACCCAATGATACCTTGTTTGGAGGTCACGAAACATTGCGTATTCTGTATGTCCCTGAAGCAAAATCGGTTGAATAGGGATGATGCACTGTGGGATAATAGTCGCTAGTTCATGGGGAGCGCTGCTCGGATCGGTCAGATCAACAATAATAAAGCGAGCCAAGTGTGCAAGCGTGCTTACTGTCTCTGTGAGATCTCGATGCGCTGGTTTATCGAAGTCGAACAAAATAGACAAGTAATTGTTTTTGCGTAATTCGTTTTTGATTGCTTCTAAAACTTCTTTACGCTTCGGGGTGAAGCGGCCCAAAATCAGGACAACTTTGGAGGTAACTGTGTTAATAACATTGCGGATGTCTCTATTGTCGAGTAAGAGATAGATAAACTGAGCAACCTTTAGATCGTCCACAGTGATGATGGGTTCATTCGAGTTGGTAATGATCAAGTTTGATTGAATGGCTCCATGTAATTGCACATTCCACACAGAGATTCCATAAATAGAACATCCAGTAAGGTTAGCCCCCTGCAAATTTGTTTCAATAAGATTCGCTCTACTCAGATTCGCCTCTCTACAGTCTGCTTCGAGGAGGTTGGCTTTAAAAAGATTGGCTTCTCGGAGATCTGCTTTGAAGAGCATTGCTCTGGTAAGATTGGCTCCCTTCAAATTTGCACCGATGAGATTTGTTCCTCGAAGATTTGTGGATGAGAAATTTATTCCTCGAAGATCTTCCTCACGCAAATTCACACTGCTAAGGTCCGTTTCTCCTTCTGAATTCTTTCTTCTCCATTGATTCCAGGTTTCGATACCTTGTTCGAGTATACTCAGATGTTTTTGATTTGCCATGCAGACCTCTACTCAAAATCGCCATTTTCCTCAAAGGAATAGGCTTCTGATTTATATAAACGAATGACAAGGTGATTCTCCAATATTGAGCCAGACTACAGCATTTGTTTGATAGAGACAGACTTTCTAGATGATCTTTCTAAAGTGAGAAGTTTCTCCTTTTTCAAGAAGAGCAGGATGCAATGAAGCAGTTCTTATGCAGCGCAAGACTGGGATTGGCCTCGCGCTCGTTGCTCTTCAATCACTTTGTTGACCCAAAACCTGTCTGTCTCCGACTGACTCCCCGGAACGTTCTTGTGTTGTGGAAAACCGCTCAACCGAAAATGGTTGAGCGAGCAAGGACAATCGCCCTGTGAGCAACAACTCAGCCATACATTGGCCAGTAATCCCACTCAAAATGATCCCGATACTATTATGCCCAGCCGCGATCGCCACATTCTCCCAGAAGGGAAGGAAGCCAAAGATGGGACGCGTATCAGGCGTTTTCGGGCGCAAGCCGGTCCAGACAGCAGTCGGTTGAAGGCGCGCGAGCTGGGGAACCAATCGCCTCGCCGTTTCTAAGAGCCACGCGGTCCCTTTCGCATCGGCTTGCAGGTCAAACCCACGTTCTTCTTTGGTCGCTCCGACCAGCAGAGATGATCCTCTGGGAACCAGGTAGACACCTTCCCCAAACACCAGTGAGCGAAGCGAAGGGGCTGGCTGAGGAAGCGCGAGTAATTGTCCATGCAACGGTGTCACCGGCATTGGTGTCGCAAGCCAGGAGCAACACTCCTCGGCCCATGCACCTGATGCGACAATGACCTGGCCACATCCGAACGTCTGCCCCTGGTTCGTTCGTGCCCCGATGACTCGTCTCTTCTGCGTCACAAAACTGATCACTTCATGATGCGGAAGCAGGGACGCTCCCAGATTACGCGCCGCTTGTGCAAATGCCTGTGTCATCTGCCGCGCATCAATTTGCGCTTCTTCTGGAGCATAGACGGCTGCCGCAACGTCGTCAGCAAGCAACGGTTCATGCCGACACGCTTCTTCACCAGTCAGCCACTGCATACGCAATCCCAGGGGTTGCCAGCTTTCCCAGCGCTTACGCAGATGTGCCACACGCTTCTGATTGTGGATCACGCGCAACGCACCGGTTTGCTCGTATCCCAAACGCAAACCGGTGGCCTGTTCCAATTCGGAAACTAACACCGGAAAGGTAGCAAAACCAGCAAGCACCAAATCAGCCAGAGGCCCTGGTCCGGACAGAGGTCCTAATGGCGCCAGCAAACCGGCTGCCGCTCCCGACGCCTGTGCACCAATCTCCCCTTTTTCTAAGAGAGTGACCGTGATATCATGTTGACGAAGAGCATAAGCGATGGCGCACCCAATAACTCCGCCTCCAATGATCAGGACATCTGTTGCTGTTTCTCTCTGTCTTTTATCTGACATTACGGTTCTTTTCCTACAAGAAGCTGTTCGCCCAACCGCTGGACCATTCCATGGTGAGCATACGTGGCCTCCAACTGCTGATACAATGACGCGATCCGAGACAGACCACTTTGAGATTGGGTTGCCTGAAGAACCGACAAGGCTTGCAGCGCTTTTTCGCTGCTGGCTTCAGGGTTGTGTTCCGCGAGGTGGGTCTGCGCTTCTGCAAGCAACAAGCGCGTTTGCCAGCGCGGCAGGTCTCCTCCAAGATGGGTTCGGGTGGCATCCAGAAGAGACCGCGCTTCTGGGAATTGCTGGAAGTGGATCAGTACCCCAGCGCGATCCAGAGAAAGACCTGCGACATTGAGCTTGACAAAACTGCCATCATCGCCTTGCTCTCCCATTGCGAGCACCTGTTCAGCTCGATCCAGCAGCGTCAATGCGTATTGTTGTCGTGATCCGTCCCCGGTGTGGGCCGCGAGTGCAGACGCTTCGGCAGTTGCCTGATACACATATCCTTTCAAGGGAGCACGCGCCCGTTGCGCATACACACATGCTGCTTCCAGGTGGTCCAGCGCTTCCTGGATCTGATGCCTTTTCAGCAAGGTTTTCGCTTGCCGAAAGAGCGATGCTGCAATGAGTTCAGCATTTTCGAGGTGAAAAGCGAGTTCGATCGCCAGTTTTCCGTCTCGACATGCTTGAGCTAGATCCATTCGATCGCGGGCCACAACACCAGAGAGTTGATAGAAGCGACACAGCAAAGACAACAGATGGTTCTGGTTTTCCTGGGAAGCAAAAGAAAGATGATCCGTAAGAGACTGAAGCCAACTCGCCAGGTGTTGTGCTGCGTAACGGGAACTGGATGTATAGTATTGCTCCCAACTGAGTGCTAGCACATGTTCATAGAGTACGATCGTCTCCTTTGAGGCACGTTCGTGAAAGGAGGGTTCCACTGATGCGTGAAGAGGAAGCATCGGGAGTGCAGCAGTGCCGACCAGATGAAAAAGGTGTTGAAGAAAACGACGACGATATAAGTCCAGATCTTTCTCCTCACGTAAAAGTGTCACAGCTTCTATTCTATCGCTCTGGTCAAGAGAACGAGACGGGAAAGGCGTCGAGGGGGTTGTTAATCGCGACCGTTTAATCTGTAGCGCACGCACGACCTCAATCGTCTCGTTCGTGTGCTCATCAGGCACATGGTTATCCTCGGCCAGTGCAACGTGTGCTTTGCTATAGCATTCTTCAGCTTCTCCGAACCGCTCACGCTCCCCCAACATTTCGAGCAGAGGCCGCAGGGCATCCTCATCAGTCAGATGCTCCAGCCAGTAGGCGCGCAGTCGCATGATCGCTTCATCGACATGGCCCATTTGTCGCAAGAGTGCTGTCCAACGGTGAATGCAATCGCGCACCAACCCATTGAGATACTCACGCTTTTGCTTGGCCCACTCCTCATAAAGTTGCTCTGGTAAATACAATCCGCGTTCTGCCAGCAGATAAGCCCGTTCCCAACAGGCAGTGGAGTCTTGCCCACGCTGATCGAGGAGCATGGCGTGCTTGACATACCACTCAAAGGCATCGGCATCACACCACAACTGAGGATAGGCATCCAACCGGAAGCCTGCCCCTCGTCCATCGGTGCCATGCACGAAATACACGAACATCTCGGTGCAGTCATCTGGGCGCAGCAGCGCCCGCAGCGAAGAGACCACATCGTTGAGCCGTTCCTCGGCTCTCCTGTGCCTGGAATTGGGCCAGAATTGTTCGTTGAGCCAGGCGCGCGTGGCAAAGCGATCCGGGCAACTGAGCAACGCTTTCAGCAGTCCGAGCGCAGCCCCTGCGTTTTGTCCGTGCAACTTCTGTGTCGGGAGCGGGACAACCTGCCCACTTTGGGGATAAAACCAGTCGATCTGAAACCGTCCCAACATGTGGATGCGCAACCAGGGCGCGGGTCCGGCTTCTGGCTTGGAAGAGACCATTGGTGCGTTCTGCTGTTCCATCAAATTCTCCAGGTAATGCATCGCATCTTCCTCTCCCATCAACAAGGATGGTCAAGACTTCCACTTATTCTTTAGTATAGCAGAAATGTCTCGCCTCTCCCAACGTTCTTACTCGTTTCAAAGAGAAATATCCTTTTTACCGATAGTACGCAAACAAAAAAAGCATCAGTAAGGCATCTCCCTATCGGGAAATGAGGGGCAAAAAGCATGGATACGGCACGGCGTCTGCTATGCTTGCCATAAGCGAGATCGTGTTAGGGTGCCAGAGAATGGCCCTCTCAGAGAGAGGAAGCCTTCCACAAGCAGGGAGGAATCTCTGCTGGTGAGGTTCTCTCAACGATCTGTTGTAATCACTCTCTTCTCAGAGAGCAACTGGGAGAATCTCATGACACCCATCCAATCGAGTGGAGCACCAACCATATCCCCTTTTTCCCGCCCCTTTCTCTGGTTGTTTTTGGAAGCAGCAAAACCCGTGGTCGCAAGCAATGATCCAACGGTTGCTGAGACCGAGACGGAGAGCGGGAAAGATGGTATTGTCAAAAAAGACTATGCTGAGGATGAGGATGAGGATGATGGATCACATACCAACACCTTGCTCCTGGCCGATTCTGGCACCACCGAGGATGATGATTAACGATGGTACTGTTATTGCTGTCTCATCCCTTGGACGGGCACATTGGGCCAATCAGGCACGTTCTCCAGAGCCGGGGAGCAGAGGTGCTGTGCATGGACCTGGCCGATGTTCCTCTCTACTCTGCTTTTTCCGCTTCCCTGGAAACGGGTAGGTGGAAGGGCCATCTTCGCACGCAGGAGAGGGTGATCGATCTGGACCAGATCCAGGCCGTCTGGTGGCGCAGGCCGACGCATGCTGTTCCTCCTTCTGCCTATACGCCAGCCGAAAGCGCCTTTTGGGTGCGAGAAAATGAGCGGGGGTTTACCAGCATGCTCTTGCCTCCCCCTGGCATGTTGACTCCCTTTTGGGTCAGCCGTCCCGATGCGATCCGCCACGCGGCACGCAAGCCATTCCAACTGGTGACCGCACAGACCTTGGGGTTGCATGTTCCCAGGACCCTTCTCACCACTGATCCCCAGGCCGTCCGGGATTTTTACGATGCCTGTCATGGGCGGCTCATCTGTAAGGCCATTGCGCGTGGGGTGATTGAGTCTGGTGAAGAAGATCAGCCGGGAGCGAAACGTTTTGTGTATACCTCTGCCGTGACTCAAGAGCATCTGGCGCACGTAGAGCACGTCAGCACGATGGCCCATTATTTCCAGGAAGTGGTGAGCAAGGTGCTGGACGTGCGTGTGGTGGTGATCGGCAAGCAGATCTTTGCAGTCGAAATTCAGAGTCCTGATGATGGTCCTGTTCACCTGGACTGGCGACGCGATTACAGCCAGCTCACCTATGCAGTCCACCAGCTTCCTCAAGAACTTGAGCAGAAACTCGCCCAGCTTGTTCGCCTGAACGGCTTGCAATTTTCCAGCATGGACCTTATCCTGGAAGAGGATGGGAACTATCGCTTCATTGAGCAGAATCCCAATGGTCAGTTCCTCTGGTTCGCTCAGGCCACCGGACTCCCATTGGCCGAGGCGATGGCGAACCTGCTCATGTATCCAGAGGAGTATGGACTATGACGATGCGTTTGGGAGAAGCAAGCCTTCAAGCGAGAGTGGCGCTGGCCGAAGCATTGCGGTCGAAGGGAATCATCCGCTCACGCGCCGTCTTTGAGGCGTTTATAGCCATTCCGCGTGAGGCGTTTGTCCCGGTTTTTTTCGAGAACAGGGTCACGGCTGGCAACGCTGTACGTCGGCTGACCTTTCAGCGGAGGATTGGCAAGAGGCCCTCTATACAGACGATTCATTGGTCGTGAGCATTTCGGAACGCAATGCTCCCACCAGCGCCAGTTCAGCGCCGACCGTGATGGCAAGAATGCTCGAAGTGCTCCAGGTTGAGCCGGGGATGCGCGTGCTGGAGATTGGAACGGGGACCGGCTACAATGCAGCGCTCCTGGCAACCCTCACCGGCAATCCTGCCAGTGTCACCACCGTCGAAGTCGATGCGCAATTGGCCGCACAGGCCCAAAGGGCATTGCAGCGAACGGTCGGCGCAGTCGAGATTCAAGTGAGAGATGGCTGTCTGGGTGCGGCTGGAGGAACCCATATCTCGTTTGACCGGATTATTGCGACAGCGAGTACCCGCGCCTTTCCTTGGGCATGGTATCATCAACTGGCTCCTGGCGGGCGTCTGGTCATGGACCTCCAGGGAGAGCTTCGCGTCAGTAGTTTTTGTGTGTTAGAGAAGACACTGGATGGGAGTGGTGCGCAGGGTTCATTTCAAACGCCTCCGCTCTACTTTATGCCGATGCGAGAACAGGTTGGTGTTATCACCTCCGATGCTTCATGGGACCGGACCACCTGGAGCCTCCCGCCTGAGCACCCTCTCCCTGCTCGCTTGCAAAGCGACTCTTTCCGTTGGTTTGCGCAGTGGTATCTCCCTGGTCTAGTCGGCAAGAAAGGAGCCATCCGTCATCCACGTACTAGAGAACGCGTCGAGTTTTTGCGTTTTCGCAATCCTGCTGGCGTTCAGCTTGATTTCGAGCAACAGGCGAGAGAAGCATGGCGTGTCCAGTGCCTGGGTCCCTCCACCCTTTGGGATCAGATCGAACAAGCCTCCACTCGATGGGATGCGTTGGGTCAGCCAGTTCAGCAAGACTATCATCTGGACATTCAGAACGACAAGGCAGCATTTCTCGTTTCCAACATTCGCCTGCCTTTGCCTTCGTAATAGTTGGAGAAGGATATTGAGGGATGCTGCTCCTTTTTGCATGAAGGAGCGCCTTTCAGCAATCTCAACCAACTATAGCCGATGTACTTATGCCGATGGACCATGCGCGGAACATGCTCAAAAGCGGAGGGAATGCTCTCATCAGAAAGATGATGGAAGATGAAAGAGAACGAAATGCTTCTGGACGCCTCTTTTCTGGTAGACCATGCCAATCAGCCGCGTGACCAGGGGAAGCCGAGCGAAGATGATATTCTGGTCATGTCGCCCCTTCTCGGCATCTTTGATTCGGTTGGCGGGCGGGATCAAGGGCGACTGGTTTCCCATCTTGCCGGAAGAACCATCGCGGCGTTCTGGCAAGGGCTCCCAGAAGCTGAGCGCCAGGGATCGCCTGAGCAGGTGGAACACACCTTACAAGCGGCTATCCAGCAAGCAGACACGGTGATTGCGGAGCTTCCCATTCCCGCAGAGCAACGACGCCCGGCGACGACGCTCACGCTGTGTGTGCTGTCGTTTCATCAGGGCCAGGCATACGCGAGCGTGGCTCATGTGGGAGACAGTCGTGTGTATCTCGCTCGTCTGGGGCAGCCTCTTCGGCGTCTGACGAACGATCACGGCTATTTTCGGTTCGCTGTGCGACGGGAGCTTCTGACTGAGAGGGACGCCTGGCGGATTGAGCAAGTGGAGCACCGTGAGGATCTTTCACGTGAAGACCAAGCCCATTTCGAGCGTCGGCACCAGATCACCTGCGCGGTTGGGTGGTCCGATTTTCCGACGATCCCGGTGAGTTCCCATCCACTTCTTCCAGGGGATTGGGTGATCCTGTGTACTGATGGTCTCCATGATAACCTGGCCGACCGGGAGATCGATGCACTCGTACAAACGTCTGGCAGAGCAGGGGCTCTACAGATGGTGAACGCCGCCTTTCAGCGTTCTCAGCAGACACACATTCGCGCCAAACGCGATGATGTCAGTGCCATTGTCGCGTGGTACCCATCGGCACAGCAGCGTTAAACGGGCATCTTGTGCCTTCTTGACAGGCTTCTCTGGCTGGTTTCTGACTCCTCAGCAGACATATCAAGAACGCGTTGCATCTGATGCTTTCTACCTCAATAAGCGCGTTGAACACAGCAAAAACGCTGCTCTGTTCACAGAGCAGCGTCGCATTCCCACTTGCTTTTGAGAAGAAGAGCTTTTTCCTGTTCCTCCTTCATGCACGCTCACTCACGATTTTTTTCCTGCCTCCCACGATTTTTTTCCTGCCTCCCACGATTTTTGAGAAAGCAGACGGCGGGCATGAACCACCTTCAAAAGGCATTTGCGCAAGCATGAAGGCGGCATGGCCGAACGATGGGCTTCTTGAGAAAAGCATCAGGAGACCTCCACCTTTTGTATGCTGGAAACAACGATCGTTTCCCACCTCACGCGGAGTGAAAGGAAACAATGCCAGAGCAGAGTCAAGAGAAAGCGGAAAAACGAATGCAGTCGGAACATCCCAGTGCCTACTTTGTCGAGGATCGTTCGAGCGCAGACGACCTGACTCGTTTGCAGATCCAGGATCAGATGCTGACTGAAGCGATGGGAGGTGTCCTGCCAGAACAGACCGATCCGACCATCTTTCAACGCATCCTCGCTGTGGGGTGCGGCGCAGGCGGTTGGCTTATTGAGGCGGCCAGGGCGTATCCAACCATGTCTCTCTTGGTTGGCGTTGATGCGAGCAGCAACATGGTGAAATATGCACGCGGGCAGGCGACCATCCATCAACTCGATGAGCGTGTCGAGTTTCATGTGATGGATGCATTGCGGATGCTTGAGTTTTCTAACCGCTTCTTTGACCTGGTGAACCAGCGTTCGGGCGTCAGTTATCTGCGAACCTGGGAGTGGCCGAAGTTATTGCAGGAGTATAAGCGCGTGATCCGACCGGGTGGTATTGTTCGGATCAGTGAAGGGGAATGGACACCGGAGTGTACCAGCCCAGCCTTAACCTCTCTCTTTGATTTGTTGCTTCAAGCATTCTTTCTGGCGGGCCATAGCTTTGCCCCTGAGCGCAACGGCGTGACCAGTAAGTTGGAGCACCTGCTCCAACTGCATGGATTTCAGCAGGTACAGAGTCGTCTCGTCACCCATGAATATCATGCGGGTACGAAAGAAGGGCAATGCTTTTTTGAAGATATGAAGCTCACGTTTCGGATGATTCTGCCGTTTCTGCGCAGATGGATGCGGGTGCCTGACGATTACGAACAGTGGT
>WNFN01077063.1_pt1 | contig 10102 bp, 15 predicted proteins | sample 5400161 | NCBI WGS metagenome assembly WNFN01 (sample SAMN13153353, study PRJNA577476) | soil metagenome | isolation source: 80 cm saprolite on Douglas fir-dominated hillslope | place: USA:California | collected 2013-09-17 | reverse complement strand
CAGGCGGAACGTGACAGCCACCTGACCTAGCGGGCCCCGTGCTCACTTCCCAGCCGGCACGCCCGCCTACACACGATCGTGATCATCACTGCCAGGCCCACCGTTATCGATCCCGGACTGTAATCACCTGCTATCGCTCAGTGAGAATGCCGGCGCCCTGGGCCAGAAAGAGGCCTTTTACGCGATGGGATATCCGACCCGGCGTCGGTGACCCAATAGACATCGCGGCCACCGCAGGCCAGCCCGACCCGCGTACCCGCCATGTGCCCGATAGCGCAGCGGCTGACGGTGAATCATGGTCACTCACGGAACGCTCGCACGCGTCATGACCAGGATCGCGGCAGATCCGGGACTAAGCGAACAGCCTTTGCAAGCAGGGGTCAGGGAGTCGCCTCAGCTCCGCCAGGCACGGGAATTTGGCGCCTGCGAGAATGGGGGAGTAGGCGCCAGGCGATGGCTTGCCGGAGGAGTTCGCGAGGATGCCTGATCGCTGGACCGAGTTCAACGAGATGTTCCGAACTCGGGCCTGTGCCCGGGACGCGCACACCGACTGCCCGCACCTGATCGACATCGGCGGCGGGATCGACCCGCGTCGGTTCCCCCCGGGGTTCGGCGTGGGCCTCTGCGGGTGCTCTTGTCACGCGTCCTGCCCGGTCACCGTGACCACGAGGCGGATGACGGTCCCGGCGAAGACTTGGTACACCTCGTGCACGTGCCCCGGCGCCGGGCAAGCGTGGCAACGTATGAACGAGGCGGGGTCGGGATTTCCCGACTTCGGCGAAGTACTGCAGGAGGAGCAGCGCCGGGCCCGGGCCCGCAAGGACGCGTTCGAGGCAACTCGGGCTGGGGCCGGCGGCCGGAACCGTCGGGAGGTTCGCGAGATCTATGTTCGAGAGCTGCGCTCTCGGGGCTTGAGAATACCGGCGGACAATGCCCTGGATGCTGTCGTGGAGAGGATCAACGGCAACCCGCTGCCAACCGCCCGGCTTCTGGGTAAAGGCCTAGTCGAAACGGGCAGAATGCTTCACGGGCTCGTCAAGATATTCTGGCAAAGCACCCGGGGCGCCTGACGAGCAAGCCCGTGCCCGTTACCTGCCCGACCGGAAGGGCTATCACAGACACTGGCGGCCATCGAAGGGCACGCAGTCAGCTAACCCACAGGTCAGCGAATCGCGAGATCAGGTGTGAAGAACGCCACAGACTTCCCAAGCTGACAGTGCGGGTTCGATTCCCGTCACCCGCTCACCACTGAGTCTCCTGGTCAGAGGTTCAGAGTCCTTGCGGATGCAGCCCCATGCGCGCGGTTCCATACAGGCGTGGTGCCATTGGCGGGCCATTGATGCTCAGCGTCCGTTCTCAGGGAAGTGCATCGGCGTGCATTAGCACTATTGCCGGGTCGCGTTGCCTGTAGGACAGATCGTGATACACTCGTGAGCATGTCGTCGGCCATCAGCGTCCGCCTGGACTCCGAGGCCATGCAGGCACTCGCGCAACTTGAGGCCACCGGCATCAGCAGATCGGAAGCGGTACGCCGAGCAATCCTCGACAGTGCAGGTCGGCTCCGGAAGCGCGCTGCCCTGGCTGCCGAGGTCGCCGCCCTAGAGGCCGACGAAGACGACCGGCGCGAGATGATCGAGCTCGCCGGGTTTATGGAGAGCATGCGTGCTCCAGGGTGAGATTCACGAGTTCCGCCCTCCGCGCCGAACTGGTCATGAGCAACTGGGCCGCCGATATGGTGTGATTGTCCAAGCCAACGAAATGCTGCCCCGCTCAGTAGTGCTCGTCGCGCCGACGTCGCACAGCGCAAGGGCCGCATCGTTCCGCCCTGAGATCGACGTGCTGGGCGAGACCACCCGCGTCCTCGTCGAGCAGGTCAGCGTTGTGGACGCGAACCGCCTGGGCGACCTCGTAGGCCGGGTCAGTCCGGAGCAGCAATGGGCCATCGACGAAGCTCTGCTTACCGTTCTCGGCCTTCGGTAACAGACGCATACTGTCAAGATGCCGGGTCAATCTAGAAGTTCTAACAAGGCGGCTCCGCTCCGCCGCTGGTCTGCCCGCGCTTCAATCCGCCATGCGAGGCCTGCGAGCGCGGCCGCGCACGCTGATCGGCAATCCGGACAGATCATGAGCGACATTGCGGCAGCCGCTCAGGGAGCGAAGCTGACTTCCCCGCGCACGATTCTCGCAGCCGCGACCGGCGCGTCAAGGGCGCACGCGCGTCACTTACGTGATTCTTACGTGATCAGCTTCGCTGACCCTGGACACGCCAGCCGCTCACCAGGATCTTTGCGCCTACGAGGAAGGACGTGACGGAGTAGTAACTCGACCGAGCCTGCTGACTTTCCTGTGATCATTGCGGTCCCGGTATTCTCTGCGCATGGCACGCAGCGAGGAGCACGGGGTTACGCCTCAGGGCAAGGATTTTTCAGCCTGGTACAACGAGGTTGTCGCGAAGGCGCAGCTTGTCGACCGAGGTCCAGTCAAAGGCACGATGGTTATCCGCCCGTATGGATACCGCCTGTGGGAGCTGCTGCAGTCCGAGCTGGACCGGAGAATTAAGGACACCGGTCATGAGAATGCCTACTTCCCGCTGCTCATCCCTGAGTCCCATCTCCGGCGCGAAGCTGAGCATGTCGATGGCTTCGCTCCGTCGGCGAGATGATGGCCAAGTGGATCTCCTCTTATCGCGACCTGCCTCTGCTTCTGAACCAGTGGTCAAACGTGGTCCGCTGGGAGCTAAGGCCCCGAATGTTCCTTAGAACAACCGAGTTCCTATGGCAAGAAGGCCACACAGCGCACGCCGGCGAGGCTGACGCGCTCGAGGAGACCATGCTTGCCCTCGGCTTCTACACCGAGGTAGCTTGCGACGTCGCCGCCCTGCCTGTTGTTCCTGGCGAGAAGACGCCTGGTGAACGTTTTGCTGGAGCGGCACGGACATTCACCATAGAGGCGATGATGCGCGATGGCAAAGCGCTTCAGTCGGGAACGTCCCATTACATGGCGACAAACTTCGCCAAGGCGTTCGACATCCAGTACACAAGTGATTCAGGCCGCCTAGAGCTATGCCACACCACATCCTGGGGAATGTCGACTCGGATGATTGGCGCAGTCATCATGGCTCACGGTGACGATCAGGGTCTCGTTCTACCGCCAATGCTCGCCCCGTATCAGGTGGTTGTCGTTCCGATCGGTCGAGGCGAACAGCTCAATCCCGTGCTTGCTGCCGCACAGATTCTGACGACCGAGCTTAGGCAGGCGGGCATTCGCTCTCACTTGGATGACCGAGTACAACTGTCGCCGGGATTCAAATTCAACGATTGGGAACTACGTGGCGTGCCATTGCGTCTTGAGCTTGGACCACGCGACCTAGACGCAGGGACAGCAATCATTGCACAGCGCCTCGGCGGCGAAGGCAAGCGGACGATTCAGCTCGCCAACGCAGCGCCAACGCTGACCGCCACGCTCAATGATTATCAGAAGTTCCTCCTTGAGCGAGCGACCGCCTTCCGCGATTCGAACACCGTCGTAGTTGATGACTGGCCCGCTTTCCAGCAAGCAATCTCGACTGGTTGGGCGCAGGCGTTCCATTGCGGCAACCCAGCATGCGAGGACGACATCAAGGCCGAGACTGTCGCCACACCTCGCTGCGTTCCTCTTGATGGCAGGTCCGAGGCTGGAACGTGCGTGCGATGCGATGGCCGATCAGCATACGGCAAGCGTGTGATCTTCGGGCGCGCTTACTGAGCCCGGTGAATGGCGGGTCCTCCCGGTCACTCACGGACTGCCCTCCTTGCATGTCACATGTTGTAGAAGCCTGGACCGCACAGATTCCTAAGCTGCCAGTGCGGGTTCGATTCCCGTCACCCGCTCCAAGGAATTCCAGGTCAGACCTGCGAGTCGCATGTCTCCAGCGGGTGAGGCGAGCGAGAGTTTGCGGCCGTCATTAGACGCAATGCGGATCAGGTTTCCGCACAGTCAGCTCATCAGGTGCCGAATGCGCGGATCTCACCGGCGCCGGGCCAGTCGGTGCCGGACCGGGGCCACAGCAGTGATGTCACCGCGAGATTAGACGAAGGCCTTCGTGCTGAACAAAGTCCTCGTAGTCCTTCACATTCTCGGTCGCCAGCGGCAGGTTACGCGCGAGGCAGCATGCGGCAATCCAGGAATCGTTGACAGGACGGGGCCGACCGCGGCGGCGCGCGTCGGCGGATACCTTGCCCCAAGCCCGGGAGACGGCATCGTCAGAATGCAACACTACGACGCGATCGAGCCAGAGTTCGAGCCCGTCGCGGGTTCGACGTCCCCACCCGCGAGCAGAAGCCCATTGCCAGAGTTCGCCGACGGTCACGAACGTTATACACCATGCCACGCCGGTCAGCTTCGCGGCTAACGGCCCGTCCAGTTGACGCTTGATGCTTCGGGAGGCCACATCCGTATCAAGCACCACGTATTGGATGACTTACGCAACATCGGCTTGGCGGGCAGCGTGGACATGTTCTAGAAACGCCTCCAGCTCCTCGTCAGAATCGAAGACGCCATCCTGAGCCATGTCCGCAACCGACTCCACTAGACGCACTCCCTTACGGCGCGCCAAGTCGTCCAGGGACGCTGGCGTCTCGCCGGGAAGGGACGGCATGCTGTTCGCTGAGTCCGTCGTCACGCTCACCTCCGCCAGTCGTCTCCTGCAAAGTCTCGCACTATACAGCCTAGCCCGAACCCGTCGGCACCATGTCGGCTCGATGGTTCAAACGGACAGTGCAGTCGCGCGAAGCCGCGGGCTGGTGGGCTAGCCGTCGCGCGAAGCCGCAGGCTGGTGGGCAGTCCAATACCTCGATCTCTCCTCGGTCCGAGACGGCGTGATCCGCCGAGACGACCGCTTCGGTTGCCTCAAGCTCGCCACCGACGCCAAACTCGAGCCGCGCGACTTCATCCGCTGCTCATCCGCCAAGGCGAGCGGCGGGTCGCGTTTTACATCGAGCTCGGATACAGCCTGAAGACGGGAGCACCCCTCCCAGACGAAGACTGTGGCGCCAAGATCCGCTTAACCAGCGCAGCCCATGCCAACCGGGGCCAGCATTCGCGCCGATCCATGGGGCAGATCACTTGACCAAACGCGTAGCGGTATCGACTGAACGAACCGTGGACGGTATCGGAGCCCTGGACGGCCATCTCATTGACTGCCGTCAGCAGTGCTCTCCCTGGCCTGTTCGGTCGGCATGCGTCGCGCGGCTCGCCAGATTCGTGGCATCGAGTTGCGAATAGGTCTGGCGCTAGCATGCTGCGGGCGGCACGTTGCTGAAGCCTTGAGGGATGGCGATGGGCGCACGCGCATCTGGGCCGCCAGGCCCTTAGACTAACGGAAAGGCCTTATGACGGCCGAGGCGGAGCTGGAGCAGCGATGTCTACGTTCATCGAGATCATTGCTTGGCTTTTCATTGCTTAGACGATGGGTGAGGCGTGGCCGGACGTACGCATCTTCGTGCCAATCCTCGCAATTGGAATAGCACTGCTTGCGCATCAATGGAACATTGGCACGGCTAGGTGGTGGCTCGTACAAAGTCCACTGATCGCGGTGGGAGCCTGGTACTTCGCGACCTGGATCAAGTCCCGCATGGCACACGGGCCAGCGATACCAGCCGCTGAGTCCGACCTCCGCGACAGCCTGGCAATCCTCGCGACCGGCGTGTCTCTGGTTGCACTCGTCTCGAAAACTGACGCCAGTGGACGGTGGCTGGCGAACATTCCCGTATTTGCGATCGGGGCTATGTCTCTCGCCACCTGGATCAAGTCCCGCAGACAGCACCCGCCCGGGAAGGCGGCGAGCTGAACCCCCAGACGTCGCCTGACTACGCGGCACGGAGGTGCGGGCTGGATATGCTTGCGAACCCGCGGCTAGGTAGGGCACTAGGCGACCCAGACTGGCGTGTCGGTGACGTGCTATTAGCCTGCTGGCCTGGCGACGCGGAGGCAGTCTCGAACCGAGTCAGGCGAGGCCACGGCAGATTTGTGCAAGCGCAGGATGCGACGTGAGAGACATGGCGAGGCTGCGGGCGCCGCGGCGCTGCGTGCACGGCTCAGGCATGTCTACTGGATCGGTGGCGGGAGCGGCGCCGGCAAATCGACGATCGCTCGCCGGGTGGCAGGCCGGCATGGCATGGGTGTGTACGCGACTGACGACGCGATGTCGGATCATGACGGCCGTTTCGCGCTGCAAAACCCCCCGTTGCTGAGCAGGTTCAAGGCTATGGACATGGACGAGCGATGGGTGGACCGGTCTCCGCAGACCATGCTGGAGAGCTTTCACTGGTTCCAGGGGGAGTTGTTCGACCTGATCGTCGAAGACCTGCTGCGCCTGTCGGCGAAACCTGGTGTGATCGCTGAGGGATTCCGGTTGCTGCCGCGCCTTGTCAAGCCTCTGCTGGCCGAGCCCGGTCACGCCGTCTGGCTTCTGCCGGCGCCCGAGTTTCGCCGGGCCGCGTTCGCCAGCCGGGGCTCGCTGCGGGAGATCGCCGACAAGACCAGTGATCCGGACAGGGCACTGGGTAACCTGCTCGAGCGTGACCGGTTGTTCACCAGACTTCTCTGCGAGGAAACGAAGCGCCTCGAACTGCCCGCCATCGAGATCGGCACCGCGATGACCGAAGATGACCTGACCGAGCGGGTGACGGAGATATTCGGGTTCTGAACCAGGACAGACACGCCGCCGCCAGTCCCGCTGCGGCGTCGCGAGCATAGGCGGTTGGCCAACAGGAACGTCTCACAGCCATCGACCAGGTCGGCCGAGGTCAACCAAGCTCGGCGTCGCTGCTGCCGGTCACACTGACCGGCAGGCACACGGTGACCTATGATCATCTCGGCTTGCTTCGAGCCGCGTCCATACCTCATCTAGGTGGCAGCCGGCAAAGGCATGGCTCTTGAGGACCGGGTCGTCGGAGGGCCGCGGGTCCTACCCCGCTTGGGCCGGGCACAGGCAGAACGGCTGCCCGGCTGGGTCGGTGAGCACCGTCCAGCCGTCGCCGCCCGGCCGGAAGTCAGGTTTGCTCGCGCCCAACTCAAGGCACCGTTCAACCGCGTTCCGCGCATCGTGTACTCGCAGGTCCAGGTGGTAGCGCTTAGGCGCGGCCGAGTCGGGCCAGCCAGGTGCCCGGTAGCCATCCACCTGGCCGAAGCGGATGCGGGTGCTCCCGTCACTGAGCACCGCGTAATCGTCGTTGGTCTGAGCGACGTCCCAGCCCAGCACCTGGTGGTAGAACTCAGCCAGCAAAGGCGGATCAGCGCACTCCAGGTCCAGCCAGATCAGATTCGCGAATCCCGCCATCGGGTGCCTCCTTCCTGGTCCGCAGCGTGCCAGACGATAAGAGCTTTGGCCCGGCGCTGTCACGTCAGTTTCTTTTGGCGATGGGCGCGGCCAGCCCGCCTGGCGAGCAGGAGCCTGTGGCAGGGCTGAAGCTTTCCCGCCGCAGGCCGCGGTGGCGTCAGCGCCCCTGCGTCTGCTGCCGCAAAGAGTCATTCCTCATGGCGAGCCCTTCGCACGTCTGTCGGACGGAGACTAAGCCGAGGCTGGCGGCTGGGTCCGTTGAATCCGAGAAAGACGGCCTCCACTTCAGATCCGATCGGTGGAAACTCCGGTCTTCTAGACCGAGGCTCGTCTTCGAGCATCGTAATAACCACCAAACCGGGCTCATCCTCTCCGATCTCGATGAACGCACCAAAAGCCCAATGTTCTATCGCCACGCCGCTCACGAGCTGGCCTGGCCGCAGATCTCTCATGGCTGACCGTACGTCAGAGCGATGGCGCTGATCCACGGGCCCGAGCGACGGCGCGTTGATGGCTCTGAGGAAACAAACTCGGACGGGCGCTCTTTCACCGGCCGCTGGGCGGTGATGTCTAGTTCGGCAAGCATGCGCTGGAGACCGTGCGCCATGAGTTTCTGCAGGAGATCGGCCAGGCGCTCACGGACGTGCGGCTGGGGGCGTGCTGGAGAGAACGCCTTTCAGCGCGATGGGGCCACTCACGAGACCGTCTCTATCTTCAAGGCTGCCTCGCTAATGAGGCCGCGTACGAGACTCAGGTAAATTAACCGGCCCCGGGCAGTCCGATCGGCGCAACCAAGTTGCCCGGCCAGGCGTCCAACATGACGTGAAGCGAGCATTCGGCGCGGCCGGGTTGCTCCTCACCGCCCTGCTTATGCTGGCCGGATGCAATGGCAACGTAGCGCATGGCACAGTAGCGGGCACCCTGGAAAGTGAGGGGGGCGCAGCACCGGGACCGCCTGTCCCGCTGCCCGGTCGCGTCGTAGCGGCGACCTCGGCAGGCGCGCGGTTCACCGTCACCGTCGGCAATAACGGGCGTTTCAGACTGTCGCTACCAGCGGGTACCTATCATCTGATCGGCTATAGCCCCATGGTGAGGTCGAACGGCGCCGAAATGCGGTGCTCCGCAGGCCACCCGGTCCGCGTAAGGGTCGCCAGACTCTCATCGAACGTCCACGTCGGCTGTTCGATCCGCTAGCTACGTCGGATGCTGTGCATTCGGCAGGGACCGCACCAAAATGACGGCATTACGACCGGCACAGAGGCTTTCCTGCGAGCGGAGAACGCCGAGCTCCGCCGACTGCTGGAAAAGCATCAATGGGCCGGTCTTACACCGTTCAAGTCCACTGGGTGCTGCCCGGAGTGCTCAGGCGCATCGCCGCCGCATAGTCGGTCGTCGGCGTTCTTGTCAGGTGGGCATCAGCGCGACGCCGTAGTCCTCGAATCGCTTGTCACGCGTGACGATCGTCAGCCCCTCGGCGAGAGCCTGGGCAATCAGCATTCGGTCGAAAGGATCGTCGTGATGACGAGCAAGTTGTCCGGCCGCGATGCCATGAGCAAGATTGATCGGCAGTGCCACGAACCCGCCCGCGTGCATTTGCTGCTCTAGGTCGTCCGGCGCGGTCAGCTTGCCTAGCGCCTGACTGCTCAAGCCTTCATCGGCCAGCCACCACAGCAAGGCATGCGTGTCTAGCAGCAGCCTCACCGACGCTCCCCGCGGAACGCGGCGCCGATCTCGTCGGGCAGTTCGTCGAAGTCAGCGGCCATTCTGACCTTGCCCCGCCATCCGCCTGGCACCCGACGAACCGACGGCTCAGCCAGCGCAACGAGGCGCGCGATTGGGCGGCCAGCTCTCGCGATGATGATTTCCTCGCCTGCCGCAGCGCGATCGAGCAGCTGCGACAGGTGGGTCTTGGCCTCGTAGACGTTTACGCTCTCGGACACCGTGCAAGCGTACACAATCTGGTCTAGTCTAGTCAAGTTAGATCGGGGCAACAACGTTCGCGAGCTGTGGATGCCGGTCGTGCTAGGCCTCTGAGCGGTTGCCCAGGACGGCGGCCACTACCTTGCGCAGCAGCGCGATGGTGTCGTCGTCGCCCATGGTCGTCACATTCTCCCCGCCGCGGTTCCACAGCCAGAGCAGCACCTGCGGAGCCAGGCCCCGGACTGTAGCGTCCGGACTGCCCCCTCCCGGCCCGTCCACGTGCACCCCTCCGGCGGTCAGGCTTACCAGCCACGACCGCTGCGGCGTCTCAACGCCGATCGTGCGGTCGCCGGCGGACGCGAGCAGGTCGGCGAACTTGTCGGGCAGGAGGGCGATGTCGTACTGCACGAACGCGACCAGCAGCTCGTCGATGCCGTCGGCGGCGAGATCGCCGGGAATCGCAGCGAGTGGCCCGGCGGCCGCTAGCTCAGCGTCGACCCGGTGGATGACAGTCTCCTGCGCCATGTCGCGGATCCAGAAGCCTACGGTCTGGTCAGGGTCGTACCAGGTGAACGTGTGGTCCCCCGGGCGACGGGCAGCAAACTCCGCGGTCAACGCGGCGTAGTCGGACTCAAGGTAGTCAAGCGCCGCTGGCTATCCACGGCGAAAGCCTGCCATGGCGATCACGGCCCCCAGGCGTACAGGCCGGTGCTGCTTGCTGTGTATACCCAGCCATCGGCAAAGGCACTCTGCGCGAAATCGAATCCCGGATCCAGTGTCCGCAGGATCGCGCCGGTCGAGCCATTAACTAGGTACGTTTGGTTCGGCCGGTTGGTGTTGTCGTAGGTGCCGACGCCGATGACC
>WNFN01268397.1_pt1 | contig 10109 bp, 16 predicted proteins | sample 5400161 | NCBI WGS metagenome assembly WNFN01 (sample SAMN13153353, study PRJNA577476) | soil metagenome | isolation source: 80 cm saprolite on Douglas fir-dominated hillslope | place: USA:California | collected 2013-09-17 | reverse complement strand
GCAGGCCACCCTTAAGATCATCTCGGGAAAGACAGCCGCAAGGCCGACGCGGTTCTCGCTCCCAACTAAAATATCGAAAACAACCCCATGCAAAGTAACTGGGGGGTCGCTGGCATGGATGCTTTACCTGCGAAAACATTTTGACACGTCGGGCAAATCAGCGGCACCATTCCATCATCGCGCAATTTGTAAGACTGCCCATGGCGCTGCCCATCGAAATTGCGGTGACTTCGATCCATTCGGGTCCGGCGATAGCGCTCTCGTCAACGGCTTTCCGGTGCGAACGGCTTCGGCTAGTCGATTGAGTGCGCTGGCACCGTAAAAGATTGCAAGACTTATATGAACTGACTGTCACTGCGTCCGCACGGGTGGCAGGCGAGGCAAGTTCGGGGATTGGATGCGCGATCAATACGGCCCGGGGACGTCAGTGATCTTCTAAAGTTTGCGTTTCTGCGCGCCTTGGCCGGCGCAATGGATCGCATGCCGATGGGCAGGAGCTTCTCGTGATCAAGCACCGCGCCGAGATCGCGCATGTCGAACCAGCCTTCAAGGAAGTGAAATTGAACCCCTTGGCCTAATTTGAATTCCGCAGTCGCCTGCTTTGAATCAACGGCTCACTGTCGAATGCGGACATAAAGTTCACTATTTCGTATTTGGGCGGAACAAATTTCCGGCTTGCGGTTTTTTGTTGAGTTCCACGCGAAGGAACTAGCAATGGACAGAGCGTTGCCGGGTTCAATCGGCAGAATGCCTTCGCTTGGCGCTTTATTTTGGTGAAAGGAAAGCCCATGAAAAAGGCAGCAGTTGTTTTGTCCGCCGCAGCCGTAATCGCCATGACTGCAGTTTCCATGCCGACACCGGTTGAAGCGCGTGGAGGTCGGGGCTGGGGTCCGGGTATCGCAGGTGGATTAATTGCCGGTGCCCTTATCGGCGGTCTCGCTTCTAGCGCATATGGATACGGCCCGGGATATGGGTATTACGGACCCGGCTATGGCTACTACGGCGGAGACGCCCCCGTTTACTACGGCGGAGACGCCCCCGTTTACTACGGTGGATACGGACCTACTTACTACGGTGGATACGGACATCCCTATTACGGTGGATACGGATACAATCGTTTTAAGAACTGGGGTGGGTAACACGCCTTAAGTAACGCCGGATCGTGCGTCAAGAACGTCAAGGCTGGCCACTGGATCAAGCCGCCGATCATTGAGATCGGAACGCGGAGATAATCCAGGCGAACATCAGTCCGACACCACTGCGACCTTCGAGGAGGCCCGCGCCGATTTCGAGCACGCGGGGCAGGGTGTTTTATCGAACCGCAACGAGGCCGATTTTCGGTAGTGTCTCAGTTTGAATTTCCGCTCCCGACCCAGACTATCCTACAGCCGCCGCATGGGCGAAGTATCCTTGCCTTGCAGGGACAGGTAGGAGCACGCGATGCCCAGTGACACAGAACTTCTTGAGCACCTTTACGACCGTTTCAATGCCCGCGACATGGAAGCGGTGCTGGCGACTATGCACCTAGACGTCATGTGGGCCAACGGCATGGAGGGCGGGCATGTTCACGGACACGACGGTGTCCGCAATTACTGGACGCGGCAATGGGCGATAATCGACCCGCATGTGGAGCCGGCCAACTTCTCAGCCGGGGCGGATGGAGCGACCAATGTCGAGGTGCACCAGACCGTGCGCGATCTCAAGGGTAGCCTGTTGTCGGACAAGATGGTCGGCCATATTTTCCGAATGGAGGACGGCCTGATCAGGCGCTTCGATATCCGATAGTATCGTATTGCGTAACTTCAAACTGAGACACTATCCGATTTTCAGGCGTGGCGCGATGAAAGAGATTGGACCGAAAGGAAATATGCGCTGTGGGATGCTGGCAGGCGGCTTGAGCCGCCCAGCTATGGACCGGGCAAGCCGTGCAGCCGCTTTTTGAAGTGTCCTTGCGGCGAGGTGTTCGACATGCACGGGCCCGAGGCAGTGCTGACGCATGGCCTCACATCACGGCGACCGAAACTATACGTCGACACGTTCAAGAGCGAGGCAACCGGCCATTGGGGCACGGCCCCGCGTTGGGCGTTGGGGAAATACGGGACGACGGGGGCCACCGGACAGGAGGGAACGGCGACCCGAACAATCAACCGGGATTTTTCGCGCTCGTTCCTGCGACATTTTAACAACGCCAGCGTTGCATCTTCCCAGCCCCACCTATGGGATGATTGCCTGCCGGCGTCGGGTGCGCTTTGATGGGGTATGGCATCCCGTTTCGTGGGGCTTTCAGCGCGTATATCTCGAAGGAGGCTCTGATGCGCATTCCGGCTTTGGTGATTTTGACGATTGCGACGGTTTTGACGGCGGCACCCGTTCGGGCCCAGACGTACGATCCGGCTTATCCGGTTTGCCTGCATGTTTACCAGCCGGCTACACGTCGCTGCCTCAGTGCAACGCGTCGGCATCGGGCCGCGCCGCCATGTGCGTCATCAATCCATATTTTGCTGGCGTGGAAGAGCCCCGCGCGGGTTATCGGCGGCATCGCCGCGTCTACTAAAGCGTATGACAATCTAACGCCGTAGCGAGCGGATGTACTTGGTTGTGGTTGCGTGCCTCGGAGTTGCGGTTCCGGGGCCTCATTTTTTGTGCAGGAACGATTCCGAATTTCGTGCTTAAATTCCCGGTATTGTGTCTGTGGAGTATTGCCTATGCGTCGGAGCTGGACCCCGTCGATTGTGCCGAACGGCCACGACCAGACTTTTTATATCATCATCAACAATTACGGGGAACTTGGCCCGGCATTCGCGGAAACCGATCTCGGCGAAGCCGATCTCGAAACCACCATCAACGATCTGATGACCGGCCAATACAGCGACCCCGGTTCGCATCGTGGCGTTTAACACCACCGAACATTGGTCCGAAGATGTCTCGGAAAGATGTCGCACGGGAGATTCAGCGCCGCGTTGATCTTGCCGGCGATGAGCTGCCGACATCGATCGAATCATTCATTGAGACGCACGCCGGCCCGTCGCGCCAGCTATCGTTACGACTCAACTTGGTGCCCTGGGAATCAGGAGTTTTTTGATCCGATCATAATCGACGGCAAGACCCTGCGCACGTTGCGCTATGCCGCCCAATACATTACGAAACTGCCGAAAGCGGAACACGATGCCGACGAATGGCAAGCCGCGATGGAAGCGCTGTTGCTGGTCGCAGAACAAGGCGGACCGCCGATGCTCGCGCGCAACGGCAATGCTCCTCCGGGGGATCGATAACGGTGATCATAGCAGAGGGGCACTGGGGGCATAGCGGACATCAATCAAGAAACCGTCCTTCTTCGGGATGCCGCGCAGGTCCGGCCGAAATCTGTCACCGCGGGATAATCAGAGCACCACCCGTCAGTCCCTTTCCTCTCCCTGCTGGTTGCTCTGCTCTGATGCTGGCGATCCGCTGCGCGGTAGCGGCATCGATGCGCTTCATCGGCATATTGACACCGTACTTGTGCAATATCAGGGATGTTGTCTGTCCATCAGGTTCGGTGATGAAACTGATCTGGGCATCTTTGTAGGAGAATTCGGTATTGCTCCGCGCATAGATCGGCAATGCCGGCTGGCCGGTCAGTTGTGCATTCAGTTGCTGGCCGTTGCGGATAATCGTCAACACGGCATAGTCGTTCAGCTGGTAGAATCCGACATGGCCATCGATTATCTTGGTATCCACGGCGCCCTCCTGCGATGCGGACTTACCGGGGTCATCGTTATTCGGAGGGCTGATTTCGGCCGCGCCGACGGCAAATGCGATCCCCAGGCAGGCAAGCGCCACCGCCGTCGCGTGGGCGTATTTTGTCTTTTTCCGCAACATGTTCCGGATTCTCTGCTCCAGCAATGATCTCGGTTCGGCGTATTTTGTCTTTTTCCGCAACATGTTCCGGATTCTCTGCTCCAGCAATGATCTCGGTTCGGACATCGCAGCCACCATAGCGATGGTTGCAGACTGCCTTTCACCAACGGCAATCAGGGTTTCGCCGTAACGTGAAACATCGTAGCCGCGTCGCAGGACTCTCGCGTCACAATCGATTTCGACGGCCAAGCGCAGACGCCGCAGTTGCCACCAGAGCGGCAGGTTCCAGGGCATGCAAACGAGAAGGCCAACCGCGATCGTCACCAGCCGTGCGTCGTGCGCTTCGAGATGGCCCTGCTCATGCGCGATTACCAATTCCTGTACATCAGGAGGGCACTGCACCAGCCAGCGCGGTACGACAATGTGCGGAGCCAACAGCCCCACAATGGCCGGACCGGCGTCCTCGGAGATATGCACCGGGACGCCAGCCATGTTGCCGCGCTCCCAGCGACGTCGGCGCCAGTTTAGTTGTACGCTGCCGGCCAGGATTGCCAGCAACAGGATCGTCGACGCAGCGCTCCATCCCACCTGCAACAGCCGGTCGAGATCGGGGGACGCCGAGAATGGTCCGGCAGTCGCGGTCAGCCAGCCGGATGGCGATAGTCCGCTTGCGGTCATTTGTCGTAGCGCAACGACTCTCCGGGGTATCGCTGGGTCGACGACGCCGGTCAGCCGCGGGATCTGCACGGAAACCGAGGAAATGACCAGCGGAACCAGCAGCGAGGCAATCATGCTGGTGCCCCATAGCCAGCGCGTCGGCTTTTGCCGAACCCGCGCCGAGCGCTCCAGGGCGAGAGCAGCCAGGCTCAGAAGCAAGCTCACCACGATGACGTAAGACATCCAGGCCAGCATCAGTTCTCTCCCTTCTGTGACTTGTCTTCCAGAAGCGCGCGCATGTTGCGGATCTGCCTCGCGCTGAGCTTCCGATCGGAAACCAGATGGGTGAAGAGCAGCTCGGCCGATCCCTTGAAAAGTTTGCTTGTGAGGTGCCGTAAGGCACTTCGTTGCGCGGCCTGTTGCTTGACCGCGGCGAAATATCGATGACCACGCCCCTCTTGCTCGTGGCCAACGTATCGCTTGCCCTCAAGCGTACGCAGGATCGTCAGGACGGTGGTGTAAGCCAGATCATCCTTCAGGGCGGCCCGGACTTCCACGACCAGCGACGGCCCCCGCTCCCAAAGCACTTCCATCACGTCGATTTCGCGATCCGTGAATTGGATATCCATCCATCACCTCTAACTATAGATATAGTAGATAATTTCACGATCGGCGACGGTTGTCAACTATAAGCATAGTTGATGGCTGCGGGTTTCCTTCTGCCAACGGACAACAAAAAGGCGCGTCCCTTTTTCGCAATGATATCCGCCGCATGCGCGGCAAATCGGATCGAAGCTGTCAGCGCTTCGAGAACTGGAACGAGTTGGGATTTTGACGCGGCCACGCGCGAGTCGCTGGAGCGGGCCGCGATCTCGGCCACGGCAACGACAATTCGCCGATGCGGATTAATACGGCGGCGTGAGGGTCGGCGTCTGTAGTTCTGCGATGGGCTCGGCGTCAGCTCGGTTTACGACAATGTAATCGCGGCCGTAATTGGTTAACAGCAACTGCTCAGCTTCTTGCAGGGTCGAGGTATCATTCGCCAGCATGAAATCTCTGCGCTTGACGATATTAAACATTGCGGCACCCCCTAAATCGTACACGGCACTAACGAAATTCAACAGCATTCGCGATATCAACACCCGTTTTCCCCAATGCGTGTCTTTGCGCGACCCCGGCGCTTCGCCTGCCAGGCCGACGATCGGAGCAACTTCGATCGTGACACGGCGTGCGGCAAGTCGGGCGCGGGTCTCCTCGCCCGGCATCTCACCGCCATTGAGGAAGAAGGTGGTTGGCCCCACTCGGGAATAAGCACGGCCTGATGGGTCGAGAGCGGGATGATGCTCAACGCTCTCGGGCATTCCCCAAGCCGCAATTCCATTTTGCTGGTCGAACGTGCAAGTGCCCTGGACAATCCCGAACCTTTTGCTCCACGACAAGCCCATGAGGCTGGCCAACATGCGAACTCACGGGCGAAACAGGGTGTTCGTCTGTTGCAGTAATCCGGGCTTAGCGATGCCGAATTGGTCGGCGCATGAGTGCGCCCGAGCAGAAAGCTCCCTATCGAAAAGTTAATTTGACGAAACCCGGCAGTGCCCCTCAATTTACCGATTGGGGAAGCCATGACACGATCGGGCCCGGCGAATCCGTGATGATGGCGCGCATTGGCATGCTGCGGGCGCTGAACCGAAACGTCGAGCGGCGGGATCGCAGTCGATCATCCAGCCGCCGCCATGGCCCTTGGCCGAGGTAACGATGCCCTGATCGCGAAGCCCGGCCATCACCCGGCGAGCGACGACGGGGTTCGTCCCCATCATCTTGCCGTGCTGAGGACGCCGGCTCCCGGAAACGCGCGTCGGGTTCTAATCGCCAACTTTGACACATTTCGCGAGGAAACTATCCGTCGAATCAATGGATCAATGGTGCACATGCCCCACGACTGGCAAGACAACTCCGTTCCTGATCCCGTCAAAGATCAACAACCGGCCGACGATTGCGTGGTGCCCGGGGTTCTTGAGCCAACTCAGCTGGACAATTGGCGCAAGCAACTGACTCTTATTCGTGGCGAAATACTTGAAATCGCTGAGCAAGGTTCCCAGCAAGGTCTGGTTGACCTGCAACAGGAAACCGGGCGGCTCGCCGAAGTGATTGAACTGCTGGAGGTCTTCCTGGGCCGGAAAGCCCCTCACTAAGTCAGATCATCGATGCGAGATCGGATTTGCAGCCGTGGCCACGGGTTACCCTGCCCCGCACCACCTAGCGATCGGCGATTGTCTGCGCTTCCCGACAGCAGCAAGTGCCAAGGGTCCGCGAGCGCCGTCAGCTGTCGTCAACGCCGTTTGTGAGTGTATCCGGCCAATCTCATGCCGATGGACAGAAACTCGACGATCGCAAGCGTCAGTGTGATGGCGATGATGACCATCATCACGCCGCGCAGCGTGACCATCGGCTCGGATTTGGCTTCGATGACGGGCGGCGGCGTGACCTGGGCGATATCCACCCAGCGCGAGACAATTGGAGGTGACTCAATATCTACCCAGCGATCGCCCCATGTTTTCTGCACCGGCTCTTCGTCGGGCAGCGTCTTCAACATCTCGTCAGGCAGCATCTTCGACATCGATTCACGCCACTTGGGCGGGCTAATTTTTCGCTGAACTTTATGGACCCGATGGTGTCGACGTGTCGATGTCGCGTCCCAGCAATGACCGGCGCCATGCCAATAGAGGTGAACCGAACCGAAATGCTGACGCGCTTCGGTCTTGGTCATGCAGGACCTTGAAGCTTCTGATGATGTAGCCAACACCGGCACAAATGCAACAAACACAACAAACACCGCGACACGCATCGGTCGCTCCGTCTCAAATCAGTTACGCTTTACTCAGCAAAATCGAATCACAAGGCGAGCATTTGCTCAGTTAAAGGCGAAATTTAGAAGCCGATGGGGTGTGGCGCTCTTTGGCAACGAGCCGTGAGCACTTAGAACCTCCCCGCCCTCCGCAACCGATTATGACAATTGGGTATTCCCTGGAGTGGGAGAATCGGTGTCTATATGCCCGCCTAGGCTGCAAACCAGTTCTAGGGAGGCGTGTAGGTGGATAGGTCCGGCCAGCGGGAGATCGTGACAGCGACTGCGGCGGCGCTCATTTTGGGCATCCTGGTCTCGTGGGGCACCATTTACGGACTGAACCGGTATCTTGGACCGGGCGCCGACCCCTACGAAACAACTGGCAGCATACGCATTCTGCCTCAGTCCGACTGAATTCCGCGGCCGAGCACCCCTCCTGACGGATCGGCGGCGACGTGGGCCGACGTTATCGCGACGGATCGCGCGGCGGCGTTCAGTTCGGCTGCCGGCATCTTCAATGCCGGTTCGTCCACCGCGGCGCACCAGGCGATTTGCATGACCTCCTCGCCGAAGCGGTGACGCTCCGGAACTCTGAATGTCACTAATCGCTAATTCCCTACAAGCAGCCTGAATTCCACCTTACGGAAGCTGGCGGCCGCATCATCTTGCGCGGGCCGTTCTCGGAACCAGCAACGATCAGACATCAACTCCAGACAGGACCGCAACTCGGCTTCGCTCTGCTTTATTTCATTTCGTATTTCACGGCGCTCGAAAATTGTAAGAGCCGGGTCGGCAAGCTGGCGCCATCCGACCCTCTGCAGCTCCTTCAGCGCGTCTATGTTGCGACTTAAAACGTCAGGCTCGTTCATGCGAATCGTCCCCGCCATGCTCAAAGACAGCGGCGTCAGGTTTCACGTCGACTCTTAATAAGTTCTTAATGGCGACTCCTGCAGCCGGGCGCAGGCGCGCCTCACCTCTCAGCCGCACTCAGGGATTTCCGAGCAAGCTGCTGCTGATCAGCGCGGCCGCGCCCCGATTCCAGGAATAATCCGCGCCGATGCGCAGATCGCTTTGCCGCGCTAGGATCATGGCGCCGGTGTTGGCGTCCCGGATCTGAAACTGTACCGCGTATTCCGTCCGGCTGATCCGCCTGACGACGCCAACAAAGGATTGATCGGCGCCGAGCTTTAGCGCGATGGCGGCTTCGCAACCGTTGCATTGCCGCAGCGAGCGCGACTTCACGCCATCACCCTCTGCGCTCGCGACGTCGACAAGATCATAGCGCCCGGACTGGACGATAAGACGGCGTACCTCGCTCGTGGCTCGATCCAATTGGGCGACGTCGGCGGCCTTGTCGCCGGCTATCCCGGCGCCGCCGCTGAAGTCGTCGAGCTCGAAATCAAACACCGCGATCTTGATCGGCGACGGATCGGCGCTTGCCTGGAACGTCAACGGCACGCCGCCGCCCAACAAGCCGGCAACGCAAGCGGCAAGCAACGAACGGCGGCGCGAGAAAAATCCGCTTCTCATGGTCGCTCCATTCTTGTCATTCGACGAAAAGCGCATTTCAGCGGGAGACAGGCTGGCTTGAGATCCCGGCGATCTCGTTGGCGATGAAAATTTCGGCGCGGCGCCAAGCTTCGTCCGTATCGCCGCGAAAGGTGAACAGCTTCTCAAACATGACGCGCCCTGTCCTGGCGTCGATCGCCTCGACCTTCGCATTTTGCACCAGCGTGCTCATCTTGTGAACGCCGCCGATAAGCAGGATGTCCGCGCCAGCTTCGCGGGCCGCGGCCAACAGGTCGGTCACCGTCGAGCCCGCGAGCGAGCAAGGTTTCGGGACGCATGCGGGCGTTACGAGCCAAGAGCTGCCGTCCTTCGCGAGATCGTCCCTGAGGGCGCGCATGAAGTTGCCGAGCCGCGTTTCATGCTCCTTGCGCTGATCGCGCTCCTCGCCTGAGGTGTCGACATAGCCAAAGTCGATCACCGCGATCGCAGCGCCTTGCGCCTTCTTGCCGCCGTCCTGGGCCTTCCCGCCAGACGGCGTCAAGCACAGGCAGGCCGCCAGCATCGGAACAAGGAAATGACGCATGTCGCAAACCCCTGGTGCTCGTCAGATTGCGCGGATCGCTGGAGAGTCCGAAAGCGAACGCATCCCGGCAATGGCCGGGCAAATTGCCCGATCTTTCGGGCCGTACTTCCAGAAGGCCGGCTCTGCCCCTAGATTGCTCCCCGCTCGCGCCGTCGAACGCAACCCCTTTGCAAAGGTGTTCCGCCCATGCCAGCGCCCAAGCTTGATTTGAAATTTCGGCTGTTCCTGCGCGTCGTCGCTCTGGCGGGGCTTTGTTTCGCCGCCGCCGCGGCTTACGTCCTGTTCGAGACCGACCGCTCGGCGCGGGCGCGGGCGGATTGGATCGCCGACGTGGTTGCCAAGGACCTCGCACTGCAACAGGGCCAGAGCCGCTGGATCAGGGGGGCGCCAAACCAGTTCCCTGATTTGGAAAGGGTTGCGGCGGCGATCATGGCGCCCGGCCTGTGCATCGCCTATCGCGCGCAGAGTGGCGAAATTCTTCAACGCCTGTGCAGCGGCGCCGCGCCCGGCGATACCGGCGCGCCGCAGTTCTTCGCCGATCTGTACCAGCGCCTTTTCGATGCGGGCCGCGAGTCGGCGCGCCCCGTGAGCTTCGGCACGGAGGCGCACGGTGAGGCCGTGGCGTCGATCGATCGCCAAAGCCTGATCGGACAAAGCTGGCGGGAGACGAGTCGCCTC
>WNFN01265889.1_pt1 | contig 10112 bp, 10 predicted proteins | sample 5400161 | NCBI WGS metagenome assembly WNFN01 (sample SAMN13153353, study PRJNA577476) | soil metagenome | isolation source: 80 cm saprolite on Douglas fir-dominated hillslope | place: USA:California | collected 2013-09-17 | reverse complement strand
ACGCTCAGCGCGAGGAAGCAGCACAAGAGTCGTTTAATCATATTAATGGATTGGGGGTTGGGGTTTTTGTGCAGCTGCTTGGTCCGGATCAACTCCAGGGGAAGCAGACCTGAGGGGCGAAGTTCAGGAGAACGGACGCTAATCAGGAAGGGGGCTGCGGGTTAAATTACAGCATTAGAAAAGCGCTTGCGCAAGCGCTTTTCTTAAATTCGCGCAAGCGCTTTCCTGGAATGATAAATTATGCCTCCGCTGGGGTGGTCAGCGGAGGAAAACGGTTCTTGTGTTTTCCGGGGTTGCCAAACCTTTGGCAATTGACTGTCCGAGCCACTCGGACGGCTCGAAACCGAATCGATCCCAGCCATTTGCCTGGGCGATGAGCTGTTTCCGCCGTTGCTGGTTCGCGGATTTTACCGCGAAGCGGTTATACACCATAGCCCAGGCCTTTAGGCCTGGGTATAGACCCGCCCTGGAGGGGCGGCAGATGCACGTGTAGATCGTCCGATCGGTAAGCATTAAACTCGGACTCGTTAGCACACATCTTCGGGCGCCACTTTCAGGGCGCGCTTACTAACCGGAAAGCCCAGGGCTAAAGCCCTGGGTTATTGAGATATGTGTTTTCTTGAAGAGGTTCTGCAGTGTGAAAAACAGGCATTGTATGACGAGTTTTCTTTGTTTCGGGAGGCGCACGGTATATCGGACAGATTTGATAGCAGCGCATTTTTCAAGACCCTATATGACCGGGTTCCTGAGGTGCATCAAACCCGTCGCCGTGTTCAGGGCGGCCCGCGCCACCAGATAGTTCTCGGTATCGATCTCCAGGACTAAGCCGAGCGGCCACGGGGGTGTCCAGCCTGTCCAGGACTTTTCTTAATAATTAAGCTCTTATAAGATAACTATAACCTCTTATTAAGAGGGTTAAAGTCTCAGACAAAGAAATAGAATTCCCCCTGACCACCACAGGGTAACCCCTGGGCGGACCGCCAACGGTATTATCGACCGAGTTTGCTGGCCATAAAAAATCCAGCCGCCCCAGTTACATACCGTCTAATACGCTGGGACGGCTGGACCGAACAACAAACACTGCGGGGAAATCGGCAAGGGACTGGAATCCGAAAGAAAACCCATAGCCAATTTTACCGGGTGCAACACCGAACCCCAGTATTTAAATACGCCTGAGGTGCGTCGGACGCATAGTTATCTATATACGAACCTTCTATGTCCGACACTCCCGATAACTTACTAGCCCAGCTCAGTCGCCGGGTGCATTGCTTCTTATCCGCTACCGGCCTTAGCCAGCGCATTGGCGAAACTGATTAAAACTGACGAGACCCATCTTGGAAACTTCCTCGCCGGCAGAACTGGTTTGTCTGCTGAGAAAAGCCTTAGACTCATGCAAATCCTGAATGCGAGCCGGTCACAGCTGGAAGCGAAGCTAGGTAAAACCGCAACGGCACAGATAGCGCATTTTCAGGAACGAGGTAAGCCGATGACGCTATCCTGCGGCGGTTGGGTGGCAGGCGATAGCAATGACGGCGGCGATATCATCAACACGCCTACGGCGCGTGATCTGCCGAATGCGGACGACTATGAAGCTGAAACGATCGCTATGCTAAAGCAGCAACAAGAGTTATACCGGAGTGGTATCAAGGCTATCGACGATTACCTAGCTAGAATTGCAAAGGGAAAAGTCAACCCTAAAGGGTCCACAGAGCCGCCAAGAAGCATATCCAGCAACACCACGTCGAAAATTCCAGGACCAAGGGGTGATCTATTCGACAGGAACCCGGATCTATTGCGTGGTACTATCGAACGCATGCGTGCCTCCAGGCAAGTAGAAGAGGAAAAGTTGCAGCTTGAGAAAGAGTTAGCCGCTGAAGCGAAAGCTTGGTTTGACGCGAAGCAAGAGTTGATGAGTTTGCAGAAACGTGATTGGCGCGCCGTAAATGGCACTAGAACGATCGGAGATTGCAATCAGATAGATTTGTATGTCCAGGCTAACAAAGTGCGGTGTAGAGAGTGCTAGTGATGCAGAGGATAACGAGAATTGGTTTTGGGACGCGTTGGGTGATCTGCATAATGAGGCACGGCGGATCATTTGTGGGCACTTATCCAGACTGGCTAAATAATCGCTATGCGTCCGTTGGAGACCTTCTCCGTGAGGAATGACGCGGTTTTGCCGCTCCTTCCACCAGCGGGGCTGAGCCGGGATCTGGCCAATAACTCAACGGCAGGCAAGCAAGGCGCTACGCTCGGATTCGCCAATAAATGTTTTCCCCGTTCTGCCACTCAACCAAGCCCATCCTTCTGGACGGCGGGTCATTGTTCACCATCAGCGCGTGCATGTCGGTCAGCACAGCACGGGCAGCAGCGAAAAAACCATGACCCAGCCTACTGAGATCAATCGCGGAAACTTCAATTGTATCAATACCAGAAACAATAGTTATTGGAGGCGCGTACCCGGCTCGCGGAGCGCCGTGAATGATCCCTGAACTAGCTAGTGCCCGGTCATTAGAGGAAACATAGAGACTTGTGCGCAGGGACATATCCTTATACGCACTCGCAATCTGTAGAAATAGATCAGTATCCACATCCGGCGCTGCCAAGAAAATCTGTCCGAAAGGAACTTTTGCAGTGGCGGCGGCTCTTCGCGCGAACTCTTGAAAACTGCGTAAGAGCCCCCTGTTACCCATGCTGTGGGCCAGCAAATGCACACGCTCGGCTCCGCTTCGCTCCAAAAATCTCGTTAAGAAATCGCAGATTTTCTGCTCGCTCGCTTCTATTGCAGCAACGTCCGCTGCGTAACCCTTGAGCGATGCGCTCGAAGGCCAACTAAAAACCGCTGTCAACGGGACTTTCAGATCAGCACCTATTTGAGCCGCCCTAATCATCGCCGAACCGAAACTGACATTATAGCCGTGAACAAATACAAGGGCTGTTCGCTCTATTTCTGTGAGCGCAGCAAGGTGCCCTGTAGTGGACTTCCAGAATTCTTCTTCGTTGAATCGAGTATGATTGCGAATTTTAAGCCGATCGTCCGCTCCGGTTAAAAGGCGTTGCCACCAATTGGACCCGGTAGAGCCAATTTTGTGGGTTCTCGGAATGTAAACATCACATTTCCCGTAGTATATAACACCGTGCTCGGAACGCTTCGCACCGTAAATAATCTTATCGTCCGTCGAGGGATCGCGGTTGGTGCCAAACCAGACTGGATATTGACAGCCGTCACTAGGAATCCCAAAGGTCGAGTCAGCTAATTCCGGAAATTGTCGGCGCTTTCCTTCTTTCGCAAAACGTCCTATATAGCTATCCGAAATTTTCATACCGGATAGTCGTTTTGCAGTCTGTGAAATGCGGATCATACGGTCAGAAGATCTTTCGCCGAAATACAATTCGTCGCGTCCGTGCGTTAGGCTGGACAGAACCTGCAGCAAGAAGTCCTGGGCTTGTTCTTCGTCTTTCAAACTGCAAACTCTTAAATCTTGAACTATTACCGGTAAATTTTGGATTTGGACAGGCGGGATCATTAAGACGAACAAATCAAGTGCTTTCGATACCCAAAGACCAAGATCGAACATCAGAGTAGAATGGTCGTTGACCAAATCTGTTAGCGTTACCAAGAAAACGACCGGTGGTGGGTTATCTTCCGAACTGTAATAGCGTTGCCATAACCTCTGCGGACGGTAGTGATCCGTAGGGTAGTCATAGATTACCTCTATTCGCGCTGGCAGTTGATACGCCGTTTCTAGCGCCGATCCAACGAACTGCGCCAGATCGGAATCTGCGCCACCATGGCGAACTACGATTGTATATCCGGGCGTTGGCATATTTGAACTTCGCGATTTTACGTTATCAAAGAGTGGTTCAGCAAATATTTATTCGACGCGAAACCAATAAAAGCCAGACGATCTCTAACGCCTGGGCGAAAGGACGATTATCCGGACGCGACATACTCAACTGGATAAAGTCATTGAGGCGCTTTCGTAACCTGTCGCGGCGGCCCGGTTAGTTTAGCCTTGATGATAGGCACATACACCCCCCGAGTAGGAAGTCTCCTGGTCGGTCATCGACTTTCGGGCGCATTCGCGACCCATCCTTAGCCGTACGCGAGGCTCTTTGATTGTTCTGGAATGCTACTATCGCAACTTGAACACGACTCCACCAAGGTAACCCAAATTGACGATTAGTGTCGTTTGACGAAAATCCCCGCCTTTCGCCGAAATTTTGCGCAGTACAAAATTGAACGAAAGAAATACTACCGACCGGAAGTTACGACATTCTGACAGTGCTGAAAGAGTCCGAGCTGAGCGCTTGTCGGGGCCGCACCCACATTGGGTTTCTTAATGAGTTGTTGAATTTTTGAGACATAGCACAAACGAAGACAGCAAAATTGGTCGGTCTGGTCACTGGATCAGTGTTACCACAGTGAACTACGGTTCCAAACTTCCCGTCTGCTCGGATAGTCGCGGGTGTTTGTTTGTGAAAACCCCATCCATATGTATTTACGATTGGTACTATGTCGATATGCTGGGCTTGCAAATTTGCAGATATATTGCCGATTTCTTCCCCTTGAACTGACCTCATTTCCACCTTTCCTGTTATTGTAAGTTCTCGGCCGTTAATGGTAGAGGGAGTCTGATCAAGAATAATAGAAAAGACGGGAGTCGTCGAGGCAACTTGCCACGCGGCGCGTTTCAATCGTTTGTCACGCTCGCCCTCTGACAAACAGTTCAAGGGTTCCGCTGGAGAAATGAGAGCATTATAGTTAGGGATCGGAGTGAATTCAAATAGGCAGTCGCCGACCGCTAACCAATGTACGACCAAGCCTTCTGTTCTGGCGGCTTCTAGTAGTGGTGGGAGTTCGTTTTTGCTTATAAAATCAGAGGCCAGAAAATACTTACTCACTAGCAAAATGGCTGATTGAGATGTCGCCAAAGCGTCTTCAGTCTCGTCTCGCCAGATGGTTCCGCTTTTGATTTCCCTGTCGCTCCAGATCGTTAAGCCGGACCTAACTGCAGGTTTCAACATGGTCTCAAGTTCATCGAGCCAGAACTTATTTTCGTGTGCGTACGAAATGAATATGCGGAATCGCATTGGCTTTAGCTGTGAAATATAACAAAGTTGTTGGGCGTCCAGGCCAAGTCGTTAATCTTTCATAGCGCGGCCTACCTTAATAGTTCTAGGAAGTGCCCACCCCGGTTGCGGGTCAAGCCTCAGACAGAAAACCTCCCGGATTGCGGCGTAGGATTTACTGGACCGATTAGCGATGGAACTTCCAGGCCATCACAAAAAAACATGACTTCGGATCCCCGGCTAGCCGATCGGGCGGTGTATCCGATATCGTAGGCCATGAGGCGGGATCCTGCGTAGAGACTTCGAATAGGCTGAACGTTATCGTAGGAAACGATCCATCTCTGGGAGAGAATTTTTTCCGTTACGAATTTCGCCAGTCGCTCATGATCCTCGTGCTCGTAATAGTCATAGTATAAGTCGCGGCCCTTTACATAGTAAGGAGGGTCCAGATAGATGAGCATCTTCCGAGGCCATCGAGACACGCCGGTTTTCAGGAACTTCAGTGCGTCGCGTCCGGTCAGGTTAATTCGGTCCTTCATCCGGGCTATCGACTGAATACGGTGCACCAATTCAGGCGCGTTAAAACGGGCGTCTATTTTCCACGGGCCGGTCTGATCTCGACCGCCGATAATTCCGCCATTTAGAATACCTGATCGGTTTGTCCTATTCAAAAAGAACATAGCGAAACCTACGGCAAGGTCGTCATGCTCGGACTGTCTTTGAATCACCCGTTTCTGCCGATCCCAAGCTTTCACAGTTAGGGGCGTGTCGGTCACGAGCCGGCAAAGCTCGTCCGTATGTCGGAGAACACTCGTCCAGAAAGCGTGCACGGGGCGACTAATATCGTTGATGTGAATGCGCGAGACATATTCTTGGAAAAGAAGCTCCAGCGCGACGGCGGCTCCTCCCGCGTAGGGCTCTACATACTCCCCGTCGAGGAGCCGATTCGCTTCCATCAGGCGTTTGATGTAAGCGGCTAGCTTCCCTTTGCCACCCGGGTAACGAAGAGGGCTAAAGTACGCGAGCCGACGAGGCAGTTCCTTTGGGGCGGCCCGACTCATGGCCAGATCCGTTCGAAAAACGGTTGGGCGTTATCCCATGCGGCGGTCAGGTCCCGCTCCATTGGCGAGAGGAATCGATTGTGAACGTAGGCATGCAACAGTTCAACGGAGAAAGGGTGGCTCTTGTCGCTGAGGCCCTTCATTACTCCCGCGAAGTCTCTCTTCGTGGCCCCGTTCTTGACCATGTGTTCCACAGCTTCTTCAATCTTTTTCTTTAAGCTCTTGTCCTTATCGCCTGCCCCGGTAGGAAAAGTAAGTGGCACCCCGGCCTTATTCAGGTAGTGATCAACGGAGGTTTCTAAGAAGACCCTAAGAAGGACCGCAATCGCGTGGGGGTGCTGGTCGAGTCGAAGGGACCTTAGTTCCTTATAGATTTCTGCAATCTTCGCATTGACTATTTTAAGTCGGTTTCCCCTAGGGACAACCGTGTGTCTCTGGGCCGTCCCGCCAATGCGTACTTTCTTAGCAGGCGGTTTTGCAGGCGAGAATTCGTGTTCTCCGAATTCATCAATTGGGCACGTCTTACCAGTCTTCTTCGAAAGGTCTGGGGCATCCGCCGCTGCCAACCCCGAGACATAATCTAGTTGCTGGTTCTTCCGTTTAAGGTTTGTAACGTTAATTTTCCTCTCCGCCAAGTCGAGCACGACACGCTTAAGCGGCTTCATCGCCTCGTCCGGTGGCAACTCTGTGATGAGCTTGTCATCTTTAATATCAAATCCGAGCGTCGCTCGTACGCTCGGAGTGGAAAGTAGGCGGTCGAGGGTGGTGATAGGGAAACGCCGCTCGTCCAATATCTCTTTCTCAGGCTCCGTCAGTTTGCCATGCTGACGAACGAAATCGAATGCCTGAAGTGCCGGATCTCGACCACGAAAGCGCGAACTGGCTACTCCGGACCAATTCACTATGCCACGCCCTTCGTCTTCCCCGTTGTGTCGCTGCTCTATCCAAGTACTCCCATCGGCACGGTTCGCCACCTCAAAGCATGGTATAGGCTCGACGTCCTCGGCGCTGAACGATTGCGCAAGACTCTCAAAGCGTTTTCTAAGGGCTGGGCGGACATCGAGACTTGCGACAATTGCCGGATTTTTCAGGATCTTTAGGGCCAGGGCGCGCCGATTTCCTTCCAACACCGTATACATCTGGTCGCCCTCTTCGGATTTCGTAACAAGCAGTCGATCCATCGGGTTAAGACCTTCATTTGCAATGCTTTCTGCGAGGTTCGCCAATTTTTGATCCTGATCCTCTATAATTCTCTGCATTGCCTCGCGCTGATCGCTAGCCTGGCTGATTCGCGGATTAATGACGTCAAGCTTCAATTGATCGATCTTGAGGAATTTGGCAGACATTAGCTCTCTCGGCGGGTTCTGGGGCTGTTAGTAATCCTAATGTTTCTAAAGAAAGCGATGCAAGCCAAAGCGCCTGAAACGACTCGAGTAACTGTGCGAAGATGTTCAGAGGATCGTCTTTCCTTGGCTGGTAGAAGGTGGATATAAGCCCGGCAAGAAGGCCAGGCTTTCAAGACCATTTGCCCGAAAAGGCACTCCAAAGGAGATGGTCGCGAATGGCTAAAAAGGCACGCATATCTTTTGGTGGAAACCGGGGCGGCGGGATGAAGAGCGCCGAAAGTTCTCCGCGCTCATGAAGAAGGTTGACACCCGAAGGCTCAAGCTTGGGATAAGCAAAGCAGAGCTAGCGGCGGAACTCAGGACAACTAAGGACGCGCTCCGCGCTTGGATGAGCGGGCGGACGAGCTGTCGTTTCATCTATGCTGGTAGTGTACCGATCTAAGGTATAGCAGCACCGGCTGGGCAAAATCCATTTTGCTGGTCGCGGAAGCTAAAGTTAAGCTGGCGCTTCCGATATGGTTGACTCGCACTCATCCCACGGCTTCAAGCCATGGGCTCTCTAGGGAGAATTCTGTAAAATGAAGACGTGTTTAGCGTTACTAATGCTGACCGGGGCCGTTATGGGCCACGATATCAATGGAGGGGGCTGGGAACCCAACGAGGACCTTTCCGGGAGCATGCCACAGATAATCGCCGAGCCGAGTCTCCTAGACTTCTATGCGATCAACGACGCCATGATCTACGTCGCGCAACACCCAAAAAGAGTTGGCGACAGCTATGAAATTGGAGAAACGCACGCCATCCAAGGTCACCACATCGCGAAGGGAGACCTGATCGAGAAGTACGCCGCAACCTTTGGTTTTACCGTGGACTGCTACTACGACGCAATAAAACGGGGTCACTAGCCGCAGGAATTGACGCACTCCCACGGCTAAAGCCCGATGGATTTTGGCAGTGACTGACGCCAACTACGGGGCGACGATTTCATGAACGAGCTTGACCGGCGCATCCAGGCGCTAACGCCGGAAGACATTGGTCGATAGCGGCGAAGACGTTTAGAAATCGAGCGTAAAAACCTCGTTTGGCCCGTCGTAGGTAAGGACACAGTGCTTTAACACGTCCATTCCTATAAGTGCATTGAAACCGTGGGTATCGATCTTTATTCCACCCTCGGCGATGCATATTGTTTCAAAGGTTTGTTTTTCCCATTGTCCCTGTTGCGCGGACGCTGGTGGCAGGATAGTGATGCGGGCCACGTAGCAGTTCGTTGCTCTCGGCTCTGACGAAGCGTTAGGACGCAACCTCATAGGTTGAGCTTTTTTCAGGTTGAACTTATGGATGATGTACTCATCTACCGTGGTTATCGAAGCACCCGTGTCAAGGAGGGCCGTTGCGGGCACATCGAGAGGCCCCGTGACCGGTATCCTCTTGCTCTCCAATTCTTGCCGCCGAGCATCGGTAATTCCTACACGGATTGGTAGAACAGGAAGGCCGCCCTTGAAACTGTACGTGAATTTTGGCACTTCGGGTGATCGTACAACAGTGGTCAACCCGAGCGGCAGACCTACTTACACGCCATCGTATTTCCTACACTTTTCCTGCACTATATTGATTTTGAACAAGTTACGTCGATACTCCTAAAGCCCTGGGCTATGATCTATAGCCGCTTCGCGGCAAATTTAGACTGATTAAGCTTTCCGCTTCCGGGCGTCGACCTGGTTTCTTCTTAATCAGCCATGAACAGACTTTCTCCTCTCGTCCTCGTCCTGCGCGGCGTCTGTCAGCACGCACCAACCAGGCGGGTTAAGGAGCGACATTATTCTTTGCGCGCAGCAGCTTCGCCTTCGAACGGATATCCGCCGTCTTCCCAATCCGCGATGCCTCCTGGATAGTGCGTCACATTTTGAAAGCCGTGCTCGACGAATTGGTGATAGACGAGAACACTCGATGTTCGAAACGGATGGAACCCGGAATCCGCTTTTCTCGAAACATCCATTCGTCCAAGCAATTGACGAGCGTGAATTCTTCTCTCCGGTCGAGCTTCAGCTTTAGCTCCTCGCGAGTAATGGTATTCATAAGGCGGTTCTAAGTTGTAGGTTAAAAATTAAAGGTTTTAGGTTTCAAGCTGGCGTCCAGCGCGGTTCCAGCCGGGGGCGGTAAACCACACAACTTAAAACGTACAACCTATACCCTACAACATCTAACCCCTCAGGCCAGAGAGGTCCATCAGACGGGCGGTCTCCCGATAGGCTTCCTCAACCCATTCGACGATATCCGCCGGGTCAGGCGAATATTCGAGCTCGATGGAGACGGTGCCGTTGATGTCCAGTTCTTTGATCGCCTGCAGATAAGGCTCGAATTTGATGATGCCGCGGCCCGGGGGTAGGTCACCGTGGACTTTGCCGTCGCAATCGCTGATGTGAACATGGACGGCTTTGCCTTTGAGCTTGGCTAGATCGATTGGGCTAGTGTCGGCCAGTACGAGATGGCTGACGTCGATATTGGCGCGCACGCGCGAATGTTTACAGTCATCCACGAAACGCGCCATCGCGCTCACACTATTGAGGAGGCTTAGCCGGAAAGGCTCCAGCTCGAGCGCGATATCGATTTTCTTTCGGTCGGCGTAATCGCCGAG
>WNFN01226409.1_pt1 | contig 10112 bp, 10 predicted proteins | sample 5400161 | NCBI WGS metagenome assembly WNFN01 (sample SAMN13153353, study PRJNA577476) | soil metagenome | isolation source: 80 cm saprolite on Douglas fir-dominated hillslope | place: USA:California | collected 2013-09-17 | reverse complement strand
GTTACGCCTTCGCCCGCGGTATTCGATACAGAAAAGCTGCACTGGCTGAACCGCCATTACATCAAACAGAGCCCGTCTGAGCGCATTCATCGGATGGGTACTGAAGCGTTACAGCGTGCCGGGCTGCTGCCAGCCAGTGTGAACGGGAATGTCAGCGGCTGGACGAATGCCCTGATCGATCTGCTGGCACCGTACGTCGATCAACTCGATCAGCTGCCGGAGAAAGCGAGGATCATCTTCAACCACGATGCCAAGGCGGCTCTGGCGCTGCCAGAGAATGCAGAAGTGTTTACCAGTGATAAGGCGAAGGCAGTGATGCAGGCATTTGCGAAGCGCGCGAGGAATGAGTCGCCTCTGACGCCGGAGCGCTTCAAAGCCGTGATGGATGAGATCAAAGCGGAGACGGGCGCGAAGGGCAAAGACCTGTTTCATCCGGTGCGAATCATGCTGATCGGGTCGCATTCGGGTCCGGACTTCAACAAATTGATTCCGCTGATTGAAGACGGAAGCAGGCTGGAACTGCCGGTACACGTAAAGAGCGTGCGCGAGCGGGTGGCAGAGTTTTCGGCGGCACAAGATCGCTTATGAAAGATCGGCCATGAAACCGCACTTCCGCTTTGACTTCACTTTTCCGCGCAATTACGAAGTCAGAATGCTGGAAGCTGCTCCACCTGTCCATCCCATAGAAAAGCTTTATCACTATCCCGTGGAACTTGAGGAAGGTGACCGCAGCGGTGCTTATCTGCGCGTGACGCCGCAGAACGGACCGGCGTGGGTGGGATTCTTTGCCCTGGGGTTTGATTCTGATCAGGTGGTTAATCAGGTTTGCTCCACGCCTGATCCGGAGCGGTTCTGTCTGGTGGTTGGCGGCTACGCATATCTGGTGAAGGCTTCTGGCCCTACCGAGTGGCAGCGGATTGAGCAGCATCCGGTGGTTGATCTGCGTGTGCTTCCGCAGCAGGGGCTGGTGCTGTTTGCGGGGTTTACGTCAATTACAGCGGTAGGAAGTTCGGGAATCGCGTGGACCACCGAACGGCTCACGTGGGAAGGGCTGACAATTACGGAGATCGAGGGAGATAGGTTGCTGGGCCATGGCTGGGACGCTCTGGCCGATAAAGAAGCGCCGTTTGAGGTCGATCTGAAGACCGGGAAGCACATCGGCGGGGCGAGGCCATGAATCCGCTACCTTATTCGGCGAATTTTCTGCTTACTTGTTGGCTGTCGCAAGGGCCTGGCGCTTCAGCAGGAGCCTGCACGCTCCGGGCTGGGCCGGTACCATCTTCATCGTCATTGTTCCTTGAAAGGAGTCGGCTGTTTGCGGGCTGTGGTCGCGTCCCTGGCCGGTCGCAGCAGGCCGAATGAGAAGCGTGCCGTTCGCCTCATTGGGAAATCCGGTCAATCGCTCATAACCGACCAACTCCCATCCGTCCTGTCCGGCAGTGTTCAGCGCTGTTGCGATCTGGTTCTCGTACAAACATTGGCTTGATTCCAGCCTGAGTGCCTTGTATTCCCACTTGGGGCGGGCCGGTGGCTTCTCGGCTGGCTGTGCGGCTGGAGCGGGCATGAGACCTCGTATCAGAGCGAAAGAACTGAGTACCAGCGAAGCTACCAGCAAGCGAAGTAACATCACGTCCTCCTGTCAAAGCTCTACATTTGACCATAAAACCAGAACGAGTAAGGAGAATCCTTTTTGCGTGCAATCTGGCGTTGATTGGCTTAGGCAGCCGAGGAGCCGAAGCTGGCTTCACGACACACAGGAAAACCGCATGTTCTCACGCTATAATTGAACATGGCGACAAACCCGCAGCCCGCTTCGCAAAAAGAGCTGAAGCTGCTTACGGCCAAGTTCCAGCAATTGCTGGCCAAGGTCGCCGAAAACCGTCCTACTGACGATCTGGAAATCATCCGCAAGGCCTACGACTTTTCTCTCAAACATCATCAAGGACAGACGCGCGCTTCCGGCGAGCCGTACTTGATTCATCCGCTGGAAGTGTCATTGGTGCTGGCCGACATGAAGCTGGATTCCACGGCGATTTCCGCCGGGCTGCTGCACGATGCCATTGAAGACACGCCAGTGACGCATGAGGACGTGCGCCGAGAATTTGGCGATCAGGTAGTGCATATTGTTGAGGGCGTCACCAAGATCGACAAGATCGATCTGGCCAGCCGCGAAGAACGCCAGGCGGAGAACGTGCGCAAGATGGTGCTGGCGATGGTGGATGACATCCGCGTGGTGCTGATCAAACTGGCTGACCGCCTGCACAATATGCGAACGCTCAAGCACTTGCCGGAAGAGCGAAGGCAGCAGGTGGCGAAAGAGACGCTGGAAATCTACGCGCCGCTGGCCCATCGGCTGGGCATGGGCAAAGTGCGCGGAGAGCTGGAAGATCTTTCGTTCCGCTACGTTGATCCCATCGGCTATGACCAGGTGCGGACGGCCATTGAGCAGCGGCGCAAAGCCGGGGAAGCTTTTCTGGCCAAGCTGGTGAAGATCCTGCAAGGAAAGCTCACCGATAACGGCGTGGACGCAAAAGTGGAGAGCCGGATCAAGCGTCTCTACAGTATTCATCAGAAATTATTGCGGCAGCGCATTACGGTGGACCAGGTTTACGACCTGCTGGCGGTGCGCATCATTACCAAGTCAGTCAAAGATTGTTACACCGCGCTGGGAGCGATCCATCAGATGTGGCGTCCAGTACCGGGACGCATTAAAGATTTCATTGCCATGCCGCGGCCCAACCTTTACCAGTCACTGCATACCACGGTGATTACGGAAGACGGCCACCAGTTTGAAGTGCAGATCCGCACGGAAGAAATGCACAAGATGGCGGAAGAAGGCATTGCGGCGCATTGGAAATACAAAGATGGCGGCCCGGTCAGCGCCAAGGATGAACAGCGGCTGGCTTGGCTGCGGCAGGTTGTCGAGTGGCAGCAGGACGTAAAAGATCCGAGCGAATTTCTTTCCACACTAAAAGTTGATCTCTATCCGGAAGAAGTTTACTGCTTCACGCCGATGGGCAAAGTGGTGATTCTGCCGCGCGACGCCAGCGCCATTGATTTTGCTTATGCCATCCACACCGAGGTGGGACACTCCTGCATTGGAGCCAAGGTGAACGGACGCATTGTGCCGCTGCGAAACAAGCTACGCAACGGCGATGTGGTGGAGATCATGACGCAGCCGGGACACAATCCCAGCCGCGACTGGCTGGGATTTGCGAAGTCCACGCGGGCCCGCAACAAGATACGGCACTGGCTGAACATCCATCAGCGCGAGCGGGCGATTGAGATCGGCAAGAAGCTGTTGGAGAAGCAGGCGCGCAAGTACCGCCTGGCGCTGAAAGATTTTAACGAAAAGACGATGGACACCATCGGCAAGGAATACGGCCTGGGCGGTGGTCAAGACCTGCTGGCAGGGATCGGCTATGGGAAGTATTCCGCGCGGCAGGTGCTGGCGAAACTTTCACCGGAAATTTCCGAGCAGACGCCTGCTACGGAAGAGACGCCCAAGGCCGGCAGCACGCTGGGGACGGTGATCCGGCGCGTGTTTGGCCAGAGCGCGGATACGGGAGCAATCAAGGTAAAGGGCTACAACGATCTGCTGGTGTATCGCGCACGATGTTGCAACCCGATTCGCGGGGAAGCGATAGTCGGTTACGTGACGCGCGGCAAGGGCGTGGCCGTCCACGCGGTGAGTTGTCCGAACGTGAACAACCTGATGTATGAGGCCGACCGCCGTATTGCCGTGGAATGGGCAAAGCCCCTCAAGGTCGACAAGACGGATGGGCGCGGGACGTATCCAGTGAAGCTGACAGTTTTCTGCGACGACCGTCCGGCCATGCTGAAGCAGCTGACGGCCGTGATCTCCGATGACAATACCAACATCCGCAACATTGAAGCCCGCACTGCCGACAGCCAGGCAACAATTGATATTGTGATCGATATTGAAGACGTGAAGCATTTGGAGCGCGTGATCGGCGGCTTGAGAAAGATTCCGGGCATTCATGACGTGCAGAGGTTGAATAAGGCGTAGCAGCCAGCCGTCAGCATTCAGCCAAAGAAACAACTTCGTTTCGCCGCAGATTTGCGAAGATAAAACGCAGATCAGAATTGAGCCGCGAATTAACGCAAATGAACACGAATCAAGACCGGCGCGATTATGATTCGCGCGCGAACCAGTGTCTTTTGCCGCAATTCGTCGCACCTTAGGATGATCTCGCTCCGCTCGGGGAAAAACCAACACCCATGAAACACAGAGGAAAGGAGTAAACAGAGGAACTCAGGGGAAAGGCAAAGCCTTAACCAAAAATCCTCTGCGTCCTCTGTTCCTCTGCGTTTCAATGGTGTGGTTTTAAATGGCGACAGACACGCGCAGGAGAAAGGAATGCTATCTCTGATATTCTTCTGCGTTGCACGCTAACCCGGAGGTATTCATGAGTTTCAGCCGAGACGTTATTTCAACTCCCAACGCACCCAAAGCGATCGGGCCGTATTCACAAGCGATCAAGGCGAATGGGTTTGTTTTCATCTCCGGGCAGATACCAATCGATCCGGCTACGGGAAACCTGATTGAAGGCGGCATCGAGGCGCAGACAGAGCAGGTGTTGAAGAATCTTTCCGCCGTGCTTCAGGCTGCGGGCAGCAGCTGGGAAAAAGTGGTGAAGACCACGGTATTTCTGAAGAACATGTCAGAGTTCGGACTGATGAATGAGGTGTACGGAAAAACCTGCAAGAACGCTCCGCCGGCACGTTCCACGGTGGAAGTAGCCCGGTTGCCGAAGGATGTGGCCGTGGAGATTGACGTGATCGCTCTGGCGTAAATCAACGCAGAGCGGCATGGCCTTTGGTTACTGATCCATGCGGATCGAAGCCCATTTTTCTGTTCCGCTAGTCGCTGAATCTGCATCTCACGCACAGAGCTAACTAAAATCTTATTCAGCAAAAGGAGCTTCGGATGAAGCGCTTTTCTATTTTGATTGCCCTATTATGTGCTTCCACGTTCTCGTTCGCCCAAAAGGCGGATGTCGCATTTGTTGTGGGTGGATCATTTGTGTCCGATACTAAGGAAACTTTTCTGACACCGTCGACAACACTTTTCGACACAGTTAAAACTGACCACCATCTCTTTCTGGAAGGCGCGCTCGGGGTGCGGTTGTTGAACGCCCATGTAGCGTCACTCAGCCTGGAAGTGCCGGTAGCCGGCATTACGTCGCAGAAGATTACGCTGGCCAGCACGCCCGGAACCGTGGTCGATAATCTTTCCACTGTGTTCATCACGCCGGGATTCCGGCTCAAGCTTCTGCCTATTTCCCCAATATCGCCATGGGTGAGCGTTGGCGGCCGGCGGCGGGCTGGACTTTAAGACCGGATTGCCACTGCTCGGTTTTCGCGCTGAAGTACGTGACTTTGTGACCGGCGACCCGAACTTTGGAGTTGGCAGCGTAATTGCAGGAAACACCAGCGGGCTGCACCACCACAATATCCTGGTCGGCGGTGGCCTCGTCTTGCGGTTCTAAATAAGCCGCTCTGCATCAGGGGGATCACTTTACGCCGGCCTCAAAGTTTTTTCCTTTTGACGGCCGGCAACTGTCTGATAGTCATAGATGCAAATTCCCGTGCAGCCATGGAAAGGACATAGGATGAGACGCGCTTCAATTTTGCTTGTGGTGTGGTGTGCCTCGACGTACGCGCTGGCACAAAAGGCAGAGGTAGCGGTGGTTGTGGGCGAAACGTTTACGTCGAATGCCACGCAGGCATTCCGGCCGATCCTGATTCCCGGCGACGTCTCAACGATCAACAGCAGTCACCATATTTTTGTGCAGGGCGCTTTTGCCTTGCGCTGGATCGACGCCAAGGTGGCATCGTTGTATCTGGAAATTCCGGTAGCCTCTTGACCACCTGACGACAATCTTTGTTACGCCCGGAGTCAGGTTGAAGCTGTTGCCCATCTCACCCATTTCGCCCTGGGTGAGCGCGGGCTTTGGTTTGGCACATTATTCCTCAGAAGACGCCGGCGTGACGAACAAGGGGGCGCTGGAGTATGGAGGCGGAGTGGATTTCAAGACGCGCTTGCCAGCTTTAGCGCTTCGCGCCGAAGTGCGCGACTTTCTTACCGGCGACCCTAAATTCGCGTTGGTACCTCCTCGCGCTGGAAATGGCGGCTTGCACCGTCACAATATCCTGGTGGGAGGCGGATTCGTATTGCGCTTCTGATGCATGGTCTAGTGAAGCGACAAGACTATTCCGGCAAAAATTTACTGAAGCGGTTCAGGAATTACGTTAAGAGTCCAGGAAAGCAGTAAAGATTTTATCTTGATCTGTAATTTGATTTCAGAACGGCCAACTTATAAGGAGCTCTCATGAACCGTTTTGTTCTCCTGCTGGCAATCGCGTGCGTTTCGACCGCGGCGTCGGCGCAAAAGGTGGATGCGGCGCTGGTTTTGGGCGGAGCGTTCACCTCGGACATCAAGCAGACATTTACGCCAACCGTGGGGCCCAGCGTCGTCGAGACACTCAAGTTCGAAAACCATTTCTTTCTGGAAGGAGCCGCCAGCGTGCGTTTGTTGAACGCTCACCTGGCTTCGCTACACGTGGAACTTCCAGTGGCAGGGATCCCGTCGCAATCGACGCCAAAAGTATTCGGAGGCGTGCCGTTCCACCTCTCCGTGCTGTTCATTACGCCGGGATTGCGCCTGAAGGTCCTACCCGCTTCGCCGATCTCGCCGTGGGTGAGCGTGGGCGGGGGCTGGGCGCATTACTCGTCGGATGACAATGTGACGGTCAACAAAGCAGCCGTGCAATACGGGGGCGGGCTGGACTTCAAAACCGGACTGCCGCTGCTGGGGTTCCGCGCCGAGGTGCGCGACTTTGTCACCAGCGATCCTTCCGCGCTCATCGTTGGCCCAAGCACAACCCCGATGAAGGGACTGCACCATCACAGCGTGCTTGTGGGCGGAGGAATCGTGCTGCGGTTCTAGAGGGCGAGATTTTGCGATGCCAATAAAGAAGCCTCCCAAAGGGAGGCTTCTTTGTCTTTTGAAAACTCGCCTAACGACAAAATCGCACCGTTTTAGGACGCTTTGCTAACGGACGCTTTGACGACCTTGCCGGACTTCAGGCAGGTGGTGCAGACGCGGACGCGCTTGTTAGCGCCATTCACGCGGGCGCGCACCGGACGCAGGTTCACGTTCCAGCGGCGGCGGCTCACGTTGTGAGCGTGGCTGATCTTATTTCCAAATTGCGGGCCTTTGCCGCAGATGTCGCAAACTTGTGCCATTCGATTGACTCCCAGATATCTTGACGCAGAAGGGCCTTGAGGCTTCAGGTCGTGTGGTTAAAGGTAAATTTTACAGGAAGATAGGGGAGTTGGCAAATCCTCAAAAACCAAAAACCTCACCACAGAGGACACAGAGGAATTTAAAAATCGGTGAGATGTAAGAGCGCCTACTCCATCACCACCACAACCTTTCCAAACGTCTCATTTGATTCCAGGCGCTGGTGGGCCTGGCTGATTTTTGAAATCGGGAAAACGCTGTCGACGTTGGGCCGAAGAATGCCACGGGCGAGCAGCGGCACGACTTCGGCGGCGAAGAGGCGAGTGGCGGCGATCTTTTCTTCCAGCGAGCGTGCGCGCAGGACCGTTCCGCGAATCTGGAGGCGTTTGCTCATCACAAAGCGGGCGTCCAGTTCGTAGGTCCCGCCGGCGACGGTACCGACAAGAATCATGCGGCCTTTGTGGGCCATGGCTTTCTGGCTGGCCTTTACGTAGGGTCCGCCGACGAGATCAAGCAGGACATTGATGCCTTTGCCGTTGGTCCATTTTTCTGCGGCGGCAGGCAGGTCATCAAAGTTGTGGCGCAGGACGAGTCCGGCTTCGAGGCCCAGGGGTTTCGATTGTTCGATTTTGTCGGCCGTGCGCGATGTTCCGTAGGGAACCGCCTGAATCGCGCGGACAAGTTGCACGGCGGCCAGGCCCACGCCGCTACCAACGGCATGGATCAGCACGGTTTCGCCGGGCCGGAGATCGGCCTGGATCCAGAGAGCGTCATGGGCGGTGATGAAGACTTCGGGTACGGCGCCGGCCTGCGCCCAATCAAGGTTGGGTGGGATTTCCGCCAGCAGATGCTCATTGGTGACGACGTATTCGGCATGCGCTCCGCCGGCAATCAGGCCAAAAACACGCTGGCCTGGCTTCCAGCGACGAACGGAAGAACCGATTTCCGCGACTTCGCCGGCAAATTCCATGCCCGGAATCTCGGCTGGGAAGCCCGGCGGAGGCGGATATTTTCCCTGGCGCTGAAGCAGGTCAGCGCGGTTGAGCGAAGACGCGCGGACGCGGACAAGCACCCGTTCGTCATTGAGAAGGGGTTTGCCCACGGTGCGGATTTCCAGTACTTCGGGTCCGCCATAGGTGGAGATCCAGACTGCCTGCATGGTGTTGTTCATGGAAGGGAAAACGTGCAAGACGATTATAAGACGCGAGCCATTAGACCAGTGACGGCACTGTGATTAGAGTCACATCGGGCGGGGTGGCGACTGCCTTATGATTTGCTGATCGCTTAAATTTGCCGATCTGGGAGCGCTCCGCTATATTTTTAGACAGGATGTACGAGGACTTTCAAGCTACCGACCGCTGGACCGGAGAGAACCTCCACTGTACGTATCAGGCCCTGATCGTCGCGATTGCGACGCGGCACGCCGACGCGGTTGACATAAAGTTTCTTGCCAGCGGGCGTCCCGTATGGATTGCGTTGCCGCATCCAACATGGGTGGAGTACAACGCGCGCACCGGCCGGGTAATAACCGATCCGCTGGCCATACAGACAGCCGGGCATTTTTTGAAGACTGCGATTGAATCCGGCACGTATGAGCACGGACGGGAGATGTACACGCTGACGGTGGATGAGTCGCTCGGACATTTGAATGCAGTCCTGAAGGAAGTTGGCGCGCCCCAGGACGCGCTTATTAAGACGGCGTAGCCCGGTTACCGCACGCCACAACCAGCTGCTTGCGACCAGCCCTCTGGCGCCAACAGGAACAGGAGACTTTTCCGCCATGTCAACTTTGCCAGCCATTGATACAGCCTCAGCCCTGGAAACACTTCTCAATAGCAATAAGGTTCATCGCAATCTCCATTCAGGCGTGCTTGTGGAACAAGCGATACGCCGCGGTGAAGGGTTACTGGCGGACAATGGAGCGCTTGTCGCATACACCGGCAAATATACCGGCCGCTCTCCTAAAGACAAGTTCACAGTAAAAGATCCGGTCACGGCCGAACTGGTCAACTGGGGAGATGTGAACCAGTCTTTTGATCCGGAAAAATTTGAAGCGCTGTTTGATCGTGTTGTGGCGTCACTCCGCGGCAAAGAACTGTTTGTGCAGGACCTGTACGCCGGAGCGGATTCCAAGTACCGGCTTCCCATCCGCGTTATCAACGAATATGCCTGGCACAATCTTTTTGTCCGTGCGCTGTTTGTGCGTCCCACGGAAGAAGAGCTGAAGACACATCGCGCTGAATTTACGATTGTCTCAGCACCGGAATTTCAAGGCGATCCGCAACGCGATGGCACCCGCTCAGAAGCGTTCATCGTGGTGAACTTTACCCGCAAGATCATTCTGATTGGCGGCACAAAGTATGCTGGCGAAATGAAGAAGTCCATCTTCGGCGTGATGAACTTCCTGCTACCGCAGAACAACGTTTTCCCGATGCACTGCTCGGCAAATGTCGGCAAGAATGGCGCGACTGCGCTGTTCTTCGGGCTTTCCGGTACGGGCAAGACCACGCTTTCCGCCGACCCAGAGCGTTTGCTGATTGGCGACGACGAACACGGCTGGAGCGCGACCGGCATCTTCAACTTTGAAGGCGGCTGCTATGCCAAGTGCATCAAGCTATCCAAAGAAAATGAGCCGCAGATCTGGAACGCCATTCGCTTTGGCTCGGTGCTGGAAAACGTAACGCTGGATCAGGTAACGCACGTCCCTGATTACAACGATGACAGCCGGACAGAGAATACGCGTTGCGCCTATCCGGTGGATTACATTGAGGGCGCCGTGATTCCGGGTATTGGCAGGCATCCGAAGAACGTCATTTTCCTTACGGCGGATGCGTTTGGAGT